>VFSW01000853.1_pt1 | contig 44935 bp, 47 predicted proteins | sample 5358111 | NCBI WGS metagenome assembly VFSW01 (sample SAMN11554181, study PRJNA540505) | mine drainage metagenome | isolation source: sediment from site ElyBrook_90M | place: USA: Ely Copper Mine, Vershire, VT | collected 2017
GGGAGGTGGCGGGGGCGTCTGTGGCCCCGCCAGCACCAACCCCCATGGTACCCCTTATTCATGCATAGGTGCTTCTGGCGCTCCCGGAGAAGTCATCGTTTCCAGTGTAGTCCCCAATTCGATAATCGCCACCTACAATGCTTCTGGGACATACAATGTTACCGTAACAGTTACGGACTCAAGTGGGAGCCAAACCTCAGCCTCGTGTGTTAATTCAGGCGGTGGTAATGGCATAACCGTGTACCCTGCGTATCCACCACCGACCGTCTCGCTTAGCAATAATGGCCCCGTCATCAGTGGTCAAAAAGCATCTCTTACCTGGTCATCGACGAATACCAATTATCCTGGTTCCTACTGCGTTGGAACTGGCTTCGGCGGCAATGGCCAAAAACTTTCCACCTCAGGCACCACGTCAACCTTACCCCTCACAACCGATACGTCATACAGCATAACCTGTTCGAACCCGGGCGGTTCAGCGATAGCAAATACAAGTGTGGTAGTCATTCAGCCGAGCGTCTCCATAATCGCAAATCCAGACCGTGTATCGTCTGCATCAGGTGGCGGTACTTCCACTATCAGCTGGAATGCAAGCGACGTGAATTCCTGCACCGTTACGCGCAGCGATTCCGCCACCCCGTTTGCAAGTGGTCTTGCAACGAACGGCAGTCTCACCGGATCCAAGAATGCCTCTAGCATTACGCAACAGACCATCTTTAAGATTACATGCAGGACTAGCGGTTCTCCGGTCTCCGCACAGACCATCGTGAATATTCTTCCCGTCTTCCAACAATTCTAGAGCATAATGCTGCTCTGGAAGAGTAATGACTCAGGATTACATAAGTCTGTGTGGGACAGTAAAATATCTTGTGATGAGGTTGGATGCGAGTTGTATGCCACAATTGAGCCCCTGAATGAGGCAACCTGAGCAGTGTCTCTTGAGTAAGTAAAGTGTCCCGTGATGATGTCTAATAATAGAGGCGTGTCATACTCTGAGGTCTCAATTGGCATAGAATTGGTATTCGCAAGGCACTTAGCAATGCCGTTTGCTGCAGAATTTCTTCACTTCCGAGGTGTCTAAAATTGGCATTTGTTGGCATTTTAGTTCGGTACCGTAGGACTTCTCTCTGGAACACATTCTGCGCTCGAAGTCGCTCAAATATTCTTTTATTGTTTTTTGAAATCGAGAAAATCCTTGTATGGGGGATAACTTATTTACTTACAATTTGTCCTGCTATCATTCGCCCTAATGGTCAACCAGCAACTCCTTGACTACATTCGTCAGCAATTAGCAGCAGGCGTTTCGAAAGAAGAGATCATTCAATCGCTCATCACAACTGGCTGGCAAGGACAGGATATAAACGACGCTTTTGCCGCTATCGGGTCTGATATAGCGCCTTCACCAACTTCAGTAGCACAACCTAACGTTGTTTCTGGCGTACAGCAAAACAACCCTTCTCAGACTCCGCTCGAAACGGTGGCCCACAAAGGAAGCAAGCCCTTGATTCTTGGGATTCTCATCGTACTCATTCTTGTGATTGCAGGTGTAGTCTTTGCAGCTCCTTCTATAAGAAAAACGATCCAAACAATCTTTAGTTCTAGTATAGCGAGTACAACTTCTTCTTCTGGAATTCTGGCCACCACCACCATAACTACGGTTGCAGCAACATCTACTTCTGTTACGAGCGCTACCACAACACTGGTTTCAAAAACCACACAATCTTCATCGACATCAACGATTAGTCCCAAGGAGGCCTATCTCATAATGAGGGCTGCTGAAGAACAAATCAAAACATATAGCGATGTGCAAGCGTTTATATTGAAATATGAAGCGAACGGCAAGATTAAACTAGCTCAATTGCAGCAGCAAATTTCGGCTGTACCAGTATCTGAACGGGATGGTATGGAAAATATGTTGGTAAGTTCGATTACTTCAATGCCATCCATAAGTGAATTTTCATCAATTACTGAAACAGTAAATGGAAATGAAGCCACCCTTACCATTACAACTACAAAAGTCGTTGGACAGACTGGGATTATAACGATGGCGCTTGAAGGGAATCAATGGAAAGTAAGTAATGAATCCTGGTACAATGGGGCTCCTCCAGGACCGAGTATGGAATTCTCGGTTGAATTCAATGAGAGTAGCAGTAGTATTGCTTCACTCTCGCTAACCGATCCCCTTGATAGAAAAGTAGTATTTGATGTCAATAGTCAAAATGTCCTGTCTAATCCGAATTACAGCGGTGGGTGTGCAAGCATACTAGGCGATGAAGGATGTTACATCGTGTTCTCTCCAACCTATACGATGGAGGGCATGCCATCATCGAAGCCTGGTATTAGTGTCACAACCTCCTCCCAACCCGAGGGGACATATACGCTTACTGTTAAAGGGGAGGGTAATTACAAGCTCATAATAACGACTTATGCGAAAGATGGAAGCCAGGAGCCAACCATTACTCAGAATGAGACTGTGACAAGCGGTGCAGGCAACACATTCCTGATCACATTCTCCGCGTCTCCCGGTTCAACGCCGAAGGTTATAAAATCGTAAGATTATTTATTTTTAAGATTAATCTCATTATCGTATTTTTCCCTGACCGTAAGAAAAGGACTGCCCATACGTTATTTTAATGAGCAGCCATAGCTCTTAAAAGAGCTATACTAGCCTTAACCAACACATGATTCACAAGGCTTCAAATTCCATTCTCATATTCGCTATTTTCGGTTTTTTGCTACCGTCGATATCGTTTGCCGCAACCTTGACCTCTATGCAGATAAGTGCAATTACAGGACTCCTGTTGGCATTCAATGTTGACCGGGCAACGGTTATGCAAGTGGAACAGATTCTCAACAATTCTCCCACAACACCTTCTTCCGGTGGGGGGAACACTTCCGATCCGGCTGCCCTGGTGATGGCATCGTCTACGCCATACGTGCCACCTATCGGCAGCGCATATATCGCTAGTAGCGATGGATACGATCTTTCATTCGCTACGACTGTCTATCCAACCATCCCATTCGGCTTCGCTGTTGTCGGCGTAACTGGGGGCAAAGCCTTTGTGCATAATCCCCGGATTGTTTCCGAATACTCCTGGGCCCATTTCGGCTCGGGTGCCGCACCGACTGTTTATATGAATCTAAACGCTGCCTATGGCAGCACAGTAACCGCCGCTAACGTTAGCGGTCCGCAGAATTGCACGATGAGCGCAACAGCGCCCGCTATCAGTACGACGACTGCGACGACAATCTACCCAGAACCTTCCGTCTGCGAAAGCTATAATTACGGTTATAACGCAGCGAAAGATTCCTATATGTACGCGACCAATAATAAAGTGACCTCGTCGCTCTGGTGGCTTGACATAGAAGAAGCAAATAGCTGGTCCGCCAATACGGCTGTGAACGATGCAACCATTCAAGGCGCTATCAACTTCTTGAATTCCAAGAACATTCGTGTTGGCATCTATTCGGCACCGCTTATGTGGCAGAACATCGCTGGAAGCGAGTTTATTCCGACTCAGATGCTGCAAGGGAAAACTAGTCCCACTCCGAACTGGTTTCCGGTCGGCATCATGAGCCAGGTTGGCGCTATTAATGCATGCGTTACCGCCACGGGTTTTATTTCAGGTAGTCCCATTTGGATCGTTCAGTATGAAGACAGTTCTACTTCCGTTGACAGAAATATTGCCTGTTAACGGATGTTGCGTGGACCCTTAAATAATAGGTGTGGCAGTGAAGGTATCGAAATTGTCGTTGAAGCATTCATACCCACGCGATTTTTAAATTCCCCAGATGAGGTTTGATGGTGTGAGATTGGAATCACAAATGTTGTCGTAGACGCCGAGGCCGTTCCAATTTCATCAAGTTCATTGAGCTTGAATACCACCGCAGCATGTATTAACACCTGTAGGCGCGTGGTTGCTGACAATGAACTCTGAAATGCCTGCAGTGCGCCCGAATCGTCCTGCTGGGATAGGAGTGCGACACCGTGTGCAGCTGTCTGTACAGCCGAATTGAGATCATCACGTAGGCTTGCCGAAGTAGTGGCGTCCAGCATACTTGAAGCGGCCGCGGTCGCCTTTTCAGAATTGTCGAGGCTGTGGTTCACGATATTTTTCAAATGCGTAAGAAATCCAACCGATATACCACTCATTTCATGTGGTTTATCTGCAGGACTTACAGCCAGAGTTGCAGTAGCAAAAGATCCAAAAGTAGAAATTTGTATGCGAATAGCATTTTGTAGAACTTCAGTAGCTGAAGGGGCAATATGGTGTTGTTTCCCGAGGGTAGCAAGCACTTCTGCATAGCCGCCGAGTGCAGCTGAGAAATCCGCCGCTGCAATGGCGGCACCGCCCCTGTCTTTGTTCGATTGTGCGACAACAGCCGTAGCAGCAGCATTGGCATTTGTAAGGAAACTCGTCGAGAGCTCAACGGCAGTGCTCGTGCTAAGTTTCCCCTCAGCCGCAAGCGCAGCGGCTTCGTTAATGCGACGCTGAGCGAGAGTTATTCGCCAAGATGCTTTTGCGGCGGACGAGAACATAAGGGCTGTATGTAAGGGTTCGATAATATCAACTTTCACTGGATAAAGAGTATCGCCTGGCAGTGTTCCCTCGGCCGCAAAAGCCACACCGCCGCCTACCAAGAGCACAGATACCATCGTAAGGATGGCGATGAAGCGTCGCATATGTGCCTGGATCATCACTTGAACACGGCGGTAGAACGATGGGTGCATCCCGCGTAGCGTTTTGAATGCTGCATAATCCTGCAGCCGCTGCCGCATTATCGTGCGCTTTTCCGAAGGCAAACATTCATCAGTGTGGAGCGCCTCAATTATTATGTGTTCAAATTTTTTCATACGTTGTTATAAATGGATACAAAGCTCGCGCAATCGAGCCACGGCTCGGTGAATACGGACAGAGGCGCTATTCTCCGAAATCCCAAGCACGTGCGCGACTTCCTTTGGAGTGAGATTATCCACATATCGCAATGACAATGCTAAGCGATAGTTTTCAGGTAGTTTTGGGATAAGGGCCCGTACTTTTTCGATCAAAAGTTCATCATCAAGTGTCTCTTCTTTTTCACGGCGGCTGCCGACGGACAACAGGACATTCCCAGAACCGAAATCACTCTCCAAGAGCGTGTCGAGTGAGTCCGATTTAGAACGGCGATACTCATCGATAATAAGATTGTTTAAGACGCGATAGAGGAAAGCCTTCCAATTGCTAATGTCATTTCCTGCACAGATGTGATCCCATACCTTAATGAACGTGTCTTGCGTGAGATCTGTAGCACGATCGCGATTAGAAAGTCGCATGCAGGCGTAACGAAAGAGCGCATCCGCATATTTGTCGAAAGCTGCGAGAAAGAGTGTATCCGGTTTTTCGGGCATGTGCTTAGCCCGTACGCGGGCTATCCAAAGCATACCCTTAACACTCTGTGTTGTCCGCATTGTTGCCGCTACAGCCATGGATTATTGCAAAGGAGGTCCTGCTGGCACGGATACACTCTCACTTGATGCCTACGCACATACCGGAACGGCAATAAGTACAGCACTGTCAGTGCAAGAGAAGCGCGTAAGTTTTGTATTTAAGTGCATCATAATCATATAAGGTTACGACCTGGTAAGAAGGATGCCCTATATTCCATGGACTATAGACGAAGACGTTCAAATACCTCCTCTCTTACGAGCGGTAGATACGAGGTCTATTTTCATTTGGCTCTAAATGAGGTTGTTTTAGTTCAATTCACCTGCAATGAATAGATCTTTCCAGCCAGGTCGGACTTTATTCGATCTCTCTTATATAAGAGGTTATCATTGGTGATAATAGTATTGTATAATCAAATACATAATGAGTCTCGAAACCCCAAGAAAAAAGGAATCATCAGAAAATCCGTTCGTGAATGAAAAACGTTTAGTAAGTGAAGCAATTAATTTTATTAAATCGAATCCAGAGTTAGGAGAAGATGGCATCGGACGATTCCTCGATAGTCTTCAGATAAGTTCTGGTACGAAAGAGGGTATACGTGCGGGTCTCAAAAAGCACATGGTTCAAGAGCAGGAAAATCGGACAAAACAAACGCAAATGAGAGACGAGATGGGGACAAGAGGGCAACAGAGACAAGGGCGCGCAAGAAATGAAGAGGAAAGGTGGCGTGGTGGGTTAAATGGCTGACACGTGTCTCCCTCAGTTGCTTTCCATGTTTGATTGTCCGGGGACTCTTTGTTACTATATACAGTAGTTATTGGCAAATAAAGTAGAGGGCATCATATGACAGTACGTTGTAACATGTCTTTGGGCGTTCGAATCAGGTCCTCTTACAAGGAAAAAAGGGGGGTCACGTTGATTAGGGACCAAGGTGTAATTAATGCGGGTAAAGCCACGCGCTCTCGTCGAAGAGAGCGGAGGATTGGGTGGCAGCGACAAATGGAAAAAGAAGTGTAAGATAAGTAAAAACCCGGAGCTGTAGCTCCGGGTTTGTCATCTGGGTTTTGGGCTCAACGAGCCCCAAAAACCCAGTCCCAGTTGGTCCCCATCGAAATGAAGATGAAGACCAACCAAATTACCGCAAGGATTACCTGGTTCCAGGTAATCCTCCAGATTATCCTCTCCTCCCACCACTTCGTGGAGGAATGGGTGTTTTTGACTTTCATTTTTTTATCCTCTTTCTTTTCCTAATAAAAATGTAGCACTTTATATTTAAAATGTCAATAGTTCTGAAAAATAGGGTGTATACTAAGATACATGCTCTACACGGGTAAGGGAGATGGTGGCACAACGACGGTATTCGGCTGTGATCAGCAACGGATTTCGAAATCATCTGAATTGCCGGAGGCGCTTGGTGCACTCGATGAATTGAATGCGTATCTAGGGTTTGTGAAGGTGCGGGGCAAGGGAGAGTCACGCATTACGACCACTTTACGCGATGTGCAGGAGACACTTTTCATTATTCAAGCGGAGATCGCGGGTGCTGACAAGAGAGTTAAAGGAAGTGCAGTGAAGCATATCGAAGAAATGGTAAATGGTATAGAAAAAGAAATTCCGCCACTCAAAGGATTCTCCATTGCGGGTGGAACGGAACTTTCGGCGCTTCTTGATGTGGCACGGACTCTTGCGCGTCGCGCTGAACGACGACTTATCGCTTTGACCGATGCACAAGTACGTCAGGTTACAGACGAGGCGAGGGCGTATATGAATCGTCTATCCTCACTTCTCTTTGCGCTTGCGCGTCTTGCGAATCACCTTGCTGGCGTTACGGAAGAAACACCGCACTACTAATGGCATGGGCACATATTGGATATTTGTGCTATAAAAATTACGTTCACGCATGGCGACTATGGTGTAACGGTTAACACTGGAGCTTGTGGAGCTCTCGATCAGGGTTCGATTCCCTGTAGTCGCCCAATTAGATCTTAACCGACTTGTTGGATGGGCCACCTGACAAGCTTCCACTCCAATAGTACGTGGTATCATATATATATGAGGAGTTTGCTTCTCGGCATTTTAATTGTCATAGTTTTAGGCATTGGTGGGCTTGTCTATCGAAATGCGGTGGAACATCCAGCACAACCGATTACCTGCCCACTTGACACATTGATATGTCCTGATGGTACATCTGTTTTTCGCACCGGCCTTTCCTGTACATTCCCTGCATGTCCTCCGCCAAACGTGTCAATTTCGAGTATTGCCATATCATTTGCCCTCCCCAATGGGCTTCAGACAATAACGCCGCCTGATGCAGCGAGTGTCGCCGCGTATGAACTGTCCCCCGCCGCTTCCTCAACGGCTTCCTCAACGAACAGCGCCAACATCATCATCCGCCGCTATATGATTGATGCGAGCTCCACGGCGCTTGCGACCATACAGAAAACAGCCGTGGATGGAGTTTCCGGACTACCCGTGGCAGCGACCTCGTTCTCATCAACCATACTCGGCAATCACCGCTTTACTGTAGTCTCGATCCAGCGCTTTGGGGGAGTCATTGACACCGCATATTATCTTGCGCGCGGAACAGACGTGTTACGGTTTGACGCGATAGACCAAAACATTGTGAATTGGGCAGATCCGAACCTTGACACCTCGATACTGCCGGCTCAGGCGGCACTAATAAGCATCCTCACGACCCTTCAGGGCCAATGACCGAGTGTTATACTGCAAAGAAGAATTGGACTCCCATCCTTATGAGCAACAACTCTTTTCAGACAATCTTTGATAATAGAGCAGTGCGTATCGTGCTTATTAGCACACTTGCCGTTCTCACACTCTTTCTACTTGCGCAAACGATAACTATCGTAGAAAATTTCGGTCAGTCGGGCATGTCATCGACCGATACTATTACTGTACGGGGCGACGGCCAAGTGACGCTTCCACCAGACGTTGCAAGAATTTCGTTCACCGTTGAAAATACAGCTAAAACCATTACAGCTGCCCAAGCAGCGACCACAAAGCAGGTAAATGCCGCAATTGATTTCGTGAAAGGACAGGGAATCGCGGACAAGGACATTAAAACGCTCTCATACAACATCTCCCCGCAATATTCATATCCAAACCCTTGTTCGTCAGGAACGCTTTGCCAACCCTACAGCGGCACACCGAAAATCGTCGGTTATCAAGTATCTGAAATGGTTCAGGTAACAATACATGACCTTGCCACAACTGGAACCCTCGTCAACGGGCTCGGGACCCTCGGAGTACAGAACGTGCAGGGGCCAGAGTTCGCGCTTGACGACGCGACTTCTGGTTACGACGCTGCGCGCGCCGATGCGATTGATAATGCGAAGACGCAAGCGGTACTTCTCGCAGGGCAACTCGGAATTTCGCTCGGTAAGATCGTTAACTTTAGCGAATCTTCAGGTGGCTCCCCCATCCCCATCTACGCAGCAATGACAGCGGGGTCTGCGAGCGGAGCATCAACGCCCAATATCCAGATAGGTGAAAACACCTACAACGCATCCGTTTCTATTACCTATGAAATCCGCCAATAGACCTATTCATGAGTAGCCGCTTGACTCAAGATAGGCTCCATATTATGATGTCTTTATTAAGGAGCCCTCAGGGCTTTTTTATTTGCTAAACGCCTTTTATATGATCTCACCTCTTACGTATCTGAAGCATGTGCGCGAAGAGTTTGTCCATATCGTCTGGCCAACGAATCGCACGGCACTTGCGCATACTCTCGTCGTTATTTTCATTGCAGTGGCCATAACGCTACTTGTTGGGTTGCTCGATTATACTTTTGGTTCCGTGGTGAGCGGCGTTGCCGGCGGATAAGCTCTTTCTATGGACACGACCCCACATATATACAGTGGCGAGATGGATTTACCGGAGGAAATCGGTATGGCAGACATCGCGCCTTCAGTACGCAAAGAAATTCGTGACGATACGATACCACGTAAAGAAGACGCACGCTGGTATACCATTCACACTTACGCTGGCTACGAGAATGCCGTTGAGCGAAATTTGAAGCAACGCATTGAATCACTGGGCATGGAGGGGAAAATATTTGACGTAATAGTTCCGACTGAAAAAAAGATTCGGGTGAAAGGAGGAAAACGCGTTGTCGAAGAGGAGAAAATCTATCCGGGCTATATTCTCGTGCGTATGATCGTTGACGATGACTCGTGGTTTGTGGTGCGGAACACACCGCGTGTTACGGGATTTGTCGGTTCGGGCAATACACCTGTTGCGATGGAAGATACCGAGGTTACCTCGTTGATGAAGCGCATGACCGCTGAGGCGCCGAAGCATCGTATCGACCTTGTAAAAGATGACCCAGTTACCATCATCGATGGCCCTTTCAAGGATCTCGAAGGTAAGGTAGGTGAGATCGACGAAGATCGTGGTAAGGTGAAAGTCATGGTTTCAATGTTTGGTCGCGAGACGCCGGTCGAGCTCGACTTCTTGCAGATACGGAAACTCTAGCGTAATGTCGTTACACGTATGGCTACAATTGTAAAAAAGATTAAGTTACAGATTCCAGGCGGCGCAGCAACACCAGCGCCTCCGGTTGGTACTGCGCTTGGCCCTACGGGCGTGAACATCGGCCAGTTCGTGTCCCAGTTCAATGAGGCGACTAAGGATAAGCGAGGAACTATCATCCCGATTGAGCTCTCGGTCTACGATGACCGTTCGTTCACCTTCATCATGAAGAATCCACCCGCCTCGAGGCTCATCTTGAAAGCGCTTGGTATCGAAAAGGGTTCTGGTAAGGCACGCGAACAGAAGGTGGGCATTCTGACCAAGGCACAGGTCGCAGCTATTGTTGAAGAGAAGATGCCGGATCTAAATGCGAATAGCCCCGAAGCCGCAGCGCGACTTATTGCGGGCACGGCACGAAGTATGGGTGTGGAAGTTAAGTAAGTTCCTAACGATGGGATCATCAAAGGATATTCCTAATACAGTCTACAAGGGTGACCATGACCCTGGCGGGGCTATACCGCTCCGCCAGCGGGCTACGCGCATTCTGAAAGGTACAGCGACGTACGAAGATCGGTATTTCCCAAACCATAAAGAATTGGTCGATATACTTGCCGACCTCCGTAGTCGAGGGGCTGTTATTGTCTTCACGACAGGTGTATGGGACCTATTCCATATCGGTCACGGCGACTACATCCAGAAAGGGAAAGATGCAGCGGCGAAGTTCTATGAAGACGCAGAACATATCGTCATGGTCGTCGGTGTTGACACGGATGCTCTCACGAAAGAGCGCAAGGGTCCTAAACGGCCGATCGTACCAGAAGATGAGCGTTGCCGTGTACTTTCGCACTTACGTTCGGTCGACATCATCACACCGCAATATAAGCTCAACCAGCTGTACAGTGTTATCGAGCCACATGTTCAGATCGTTTCGACGTCAACCAAGGATTTGCCGCCTAGTCTTGAGGAGGCAAAAAGACATTGCGTGCGTCTTGTACGCCTTCAACCGCAGGCGGAGACGAGCACAAGTGCGCGGATTCGACGCCTCGCCGTCGACGGTAGTATCGAAATGCTCGAACGTGTTTCAGAAAAGTTGATAAAAGCAATTGAGGAGGCACGTCGTGAAATCAGCACCTGACATCCTAATCGCGTATGTGCCAACGCCACATGCGGGGTATCTGAAACTCTTCCAGGCATATAAAGAGAGTGTCCTCTATGTGCTTGGTGGAGAGTTTATTCAGCAATTCAACTCGCTCGTTCGCCATCTACCGGGTGTAGCACCAGAAGAATCACAAAAGATGATTCGGGCGCTCAACATCTTTGCTGACGTTCGTGTTCTTACAATGACAGAGATCAATGACGTTAACTTCCGACAGTCGCATAACATTGTCATGCCAGATGAAGACGTATCGCACGCGCTTGCCGAGAAGTACCTCTCGTACGCATCGGTCGTGTTCGATGGTTCCTGGCGTCTTCGTTGGGACTGGGGCTCAGTTCAAAAGGGCCGGATACCGGAAGGCGAACGTAATGTCTCACTCTACGAGTTTGACCGGATATTCATACGCCAGGCATTCGCTGGTGCAAATCGCAGTCCGGACTGGTGGCGACAGGTAGGTGCTCTCCTCGTGAAGGAGAAGAAGGTAATCCTTGCCGCTTTCAACCAGCACGTACCGAACGAGCAGAGCGCATATCATTATGGTGATCCACGGAGTCAGTTCGAGGTGGGAGAACGCATCGATTTCTCTGGTTCATTGCATGCCGAGATGGGGCTCCTCGCTGAAGCAGCTCGCCGAGGTATTTCAACGGAAGGAAGTGATCTTTACGTAACTACCTTTCCGTGTCCGTCATGCGCATACTCGTTGGCCCGTACCGGTATCAAGCGTCTTTTCTATGCGGAAGGCTATTCGCTCGTTGCTGGGGCGGAGGCGCTTGAGGCGGGGAACGTAGAGATCATCCGTGTCGAGATGTGATAGTTCTTTTTCTGCCTTAGCCAGATACTGATCGGGGGAGGTTTATTTTTTGAAGCCGACAAGTGCCTTTATTGGTTTTGTTTTTTTCGTTCGAAAGCTACCGACAATAAGGTGGGCATGTAGATGATTCACTGACGCGCCTGTTATCTGTGTTTCACCTGAACGAATCATAAGCGTTGCGCCTGTTATCTTATTTTTGCGAATTAATTTTCGGTAGAGTTTCTGTAAGTCAACCCACATAGCAGGCCGCACATTCTCCACCGCCTCGATATGCGGGCGTATAATAAATAAAAAGTGATATCGAGACCCTTTATACGGCCACGAGTTTTTTGTTACGAGCCAGTATTTGCTTTTGTAAATGAGTGGTTGGCGGTGATGCTTAAAGAGATGTTTTTCGCAGAATGGGCAGAAACCATTCGTGATGATTGTGCGGAGTACCCGCGCGTAATCATTGCGCGGTACAACGACTGCGTTCTCTATATCGACCGCCCGGTTTTTTTGATGCATGTATACAACCATATACCAGAGAGGTTTATAAAAAAAGAACCGCCTCTTTTGGGAGGCAGTCCGAATTCCTGCGTAGCTAAGGACTATACGGGATTTTCATAGCTGGGTGCGGGTCGTATTCTTCAAGAATAAAGTGTTCGATCCGGAAATCGAACAGATTCTTCACTTCCGGGTCGAGTCGGAGGATGGGGAAAGGGCGCGGTCTTCGTGTCACGAGTTCGTGCACCTTCTCGATCTGATTTTCGTAGATATGTGCGTCGCCGAAACTGAGCACGAAGTGACCAGGCGTGTATCCAGTGACTTGGCATATCATAAGTAGTAATGCCGCGTATTGAATCATGTTCGACGGATCTCCAATGGGTAAATCTGCAGAACGTTGGTGCATCTCCATATTCAGGTTTCCGTTGATGATCCGAAAGTGTAAGAATCCATGACAAGGTGCGACGAGGACTTTCCGGTTCGGGCCACGAGCTGTGTAGAATGGTATCCATGGAGTTATGAGATGCGTTCGAATGTTGGGATAGCTCCCTATTTGTTCGACAAGCTGCTCGAACTGGTTCAACGTGCCGCCCCCAGGAAGCGGGAAGTCATGGAATGCTGGACCGTATGAACCGGGCCCCATATCATCAGGATCGAGACCTAATGCCGTACCTTTTCCGCGATAATCCCTCCAGAAACTACAGCCATATGACTCGATCTCGTCGATGGTGCGCGCACCATTTATGAACGCGATAATCTCCGCAACCGCTTTCCTCCAGAAATTGATATCTCGTTCGGTGATAAGCGGGACACCGTTGCGCAGATGAAAAACCATTTGCGGCAGCGTGCCGAAGCAGGTAAGAGCCCCAATGCCTTGTGGTGTTTCTCTCACCATCTCTCCTTGTTCCAGAATGAACTTGAGTCGATCTTGATACTGGATATCCGGTATTCGTTTAGCAAGTGGTCTATAGAAGCACATGCTCTACTCCTTTCACGGTTATGATGAACTGTTATCTTTTTGCATCATACGGAACTTGTTTGAATAGTCAAATATACGCAGTATTGCTACACTTGTATATATGAAAGAGCGTATTTGCAAAACAATAGTCGAGGCGCTCTCCGCGATGGGTGCTGGAGAGACGACGTTTTCTGTTGAGCGACCGGGTGACTCGGTATACGGAGACTACATGACGAACGCTGCATTCGTGGCGGCAAAGCGTCTTAATAAGGATCCACGCAAGCTCGCAGATGAACTCGTGCGAAATATAAAGGGCGCACTCGGCGAAGTCGGGCGCGCGGAAGTTGCTGGTTCCGGCTTCATTAACATCACTCTCACGCGGGAAACAGTGATGCTCGTGACTGCCGAGGCAGCCGCGCAGGGCGAGGCCTGGGGGAAGGCTAGTGGTTCTGCGGGACAACGCGTCCTGATCGAATACACAGACCCTAATCCATTTAAGGAAATGCACATTGGGCACCTGATGAGCAACATTATCGGCGAAGCACTTGCACGGCTCATTGGTTCCGAAGGCGCAACCGTTATTCGCGCCAACTATCAAGGCGATGTTGGTCCGCACGTCGCGAAAGCGCTCTGGGGCTTGCGGAAATCGAGTACTACGGAGCCGACGACGGTAAAAGAAATCGGGGAAGCGTATGCTGAGGGTTCTCGAGCATACGAAGAGTCCCTGCAGGCAAAAGAGGAAATCGATTCGCTGAATCAGGCGGTCTACTCCGGTGGCGACCCTAGGCTCATGGCATCGTGGCGCAAAGGTCGTGATATATCACTCGCGGCATTTGAAGAGCTTTATAAGATTCTAGGCACACACTTCGATTATTATTTTTTTGAAAGTGAAACTTCGGAATCTGGATTGCGTATCGTACGCGATGGCGTACAGCGGAATGTGTTCGAGGAGAGCGAGGGTGCTGTCATTTATCGTGGCGAGAAAAAAGGTCTGCACACGCTCGTCTTCATTACGAGCAAAGGTACGCCAACTTATGAGGCGAAGGATATCGGTCTCGCCTTTTTGAAGGAGGAGCGAGTGCAGAGCGACCGTTCTCTTGTCGTTACCGCCGCGGAGCAGATTGGACACTTTCAAATCATTCTCGCGGCGCTTACAGAGCTTGCGCCGACGATCGCTGAAAAGACCATTCATGTGCCGCACGGTTTTTTGCGACTTGTCAGCGGAAAGATGTCATCACGTGCCGGAAATGTCATTACGGCTGCCGGATTTATTCGTGAGGTCACTGAGAAGGCTCTCGCAAGAAATCCTGATCCGCTTATTGCGGAGCAAGTCGCTCTCGGCGCGATCAAATACATGGTATTGCGGCAGTCGCCAGGCTCGGACATTATCTTTGACGCGGAAAGGTCGCTCTCGCTCGAAGGTGATTCTGGGCCGTATCTCCAGTATGCACTTGTGCGGGCGCGTAAGATTCTTGCATATGCCACTGGCGAGGAGAATGGTTCCGAGGAACCATCTACACCATACGCTATCGAGCGCCTCATCATTCATTTCCCCGAGGTCGTTGCGCGCGCAGCACGCGAGCTCGCGCCAAACCAGCTCATGAATTACCTCACCGAGCTCGCCGCCACATGGAATGCTTTCTATGCAACAGAGCAAGTACTCGGCAGTCCAGAAGAAGCGTATAAGCAGCGAGTTACTCGCGCGTTCGCACACACTATGATGAACGGCCTTACGTTTCTAGGCATTCCCGCACCAGAAAGAATGTAATATGGAGCATATGCCTGAGAAATCAGAAGCAGCCAAGCGTGAGGAGGCGACACTCGCATTCTGGGAACGGGAACATGTTTTTGAGAAATCGCTCGCCAAAAACTCTCCGAAAGGCGAATTTATTTTCTACGAGGGTCCCCCGACAGCTAACGGCAAGCCTGGTATTCATCACCTCGAGGCGCGCGCTTTTAAGGATGCGATTCCACGCTACAAGACGATGCGTGGCTATCGCGTGAACCGTCGCGCTGGATGGGATACGCACGGTCTTCCGGTCGAGTTGCAAGTCGAAAAAGAGCTTGGCTTTAAGGGGAAACCGGACATAGAAAAATACGGCATCGCCGCATTTAATAAAAAATGCAGAGAAAGCGTCTTCACCTACATAGACCTCTGGGCCCGGTTCACGAAACGCATCGGTTATTGGGTCGACGAGACGAAAGCATATTTCACCCTCGACAGCGCATATATGGAAGTACTCTGGCATCTATTCGCACAGACCGCGAAGGATGGTCGACTCTATAAGGACTATAAGGTTTTGCCATGGTGCCCGCGCTGCGGGACGGCGCTTTCCTCGCACGAGCTTGCACAAGGGTATGCAGAGGTCAAAGATCTCGCCATTACCGTAAAGTTCGAATTAATTGATGAGCCGGGCACTTATCTCCTCGCGTGGACGACGACGCCATGGACCTTACCTGGGAATATCGCGCTCGCAATTGGTGGAAATATTGCATATGGGAAATACGAGAAGGATGGCATACGAGTGATTCTTGCAGACACACATGCCGCAACGGTTCTTAAAGGGGAGTGGAAGCGTGTCGCGGATATCTCTGCCATATCGCTCATTGGCAAGAAATATAAACCACTGTATGACTTTGCAAAAAATCTTGCGTCCGAAAGCGAACGGCCTAAATTTGAGAAAGCATTTCAAGTGTATTCGGCAGACTTCGTCACCACCGATGATGGTACCGGCATCGTGCATACAGCGGTGATGTACGGTCAAGAAGATTTCGAACTCGGAGACAAAGTCGGTTTGCCGAAAGTGCACATGGTTTCGTCGGAAGGTAAATTTGTTTCGGGTACCGGTTTCCTGGAAGAGAAATCAGTTATCGACGAAGAGACGACAGTAAACATTATCCAGGATTTGGCCCATCGCCATCCTTTTGCGCTTCTTTTTGATAAATCAAAATATGAACACTCGTATCCTTTTTGCTGGCGCTGTAAAACGCGGCTCATCTATTATGCACGCGATTCTTGGTATATCCGTATGAGTGACCTGCGTACACAGCTCATTGCGGAAAACAAGAGTGTGCATTGGGAACCGGCATATCTTCGTGACGGTCGTATGGGTGAGTGGCTCGCGAATGCGAAGGACTGGGCGATCAGCCGTGAGCGTTACTGGGGAACACCCTTGCCGATATGGCACAGTGTCGATGGCAGCGAACGGATCGTCATTGATTCAGTTGAGCAATTGAAAAAACACGTCAAAAAATCCGGTAACAAATATTTCCTAATGCGACATGGTGAGTCAGAAGGAAATGCATCAGGATACTTTGATTCTGACGGAGACGCTGATAATGCACTTACAGAAAAAGGTCGTGCACAGGTGCAGGCGAGGGTCAAGGAACTTTATGTAAATGGAGTGACAAAGATTTACGCCTCACCACTTTTACGTACGAGACAAACGGCAGAACTAATCGCTGAGGGGCTCAGTATACCTAAGAATCGTATCACGTATGATGAACGTCTGCGTGAACTCAATTTCGGAGATTTTAACGGCAAGTACAAGAAGGATTCGTACGAATCCTTCTTGGATTGGAAGCGATTGCACTCCTACACCGATTCAATTCCGGGTGGTGAGAGCTACCTGGATGTGAAGCGTAGGTTCGGTTCATTTATGTATGAAGTTGAACGTACCCTATCGAATGAGAAGGTGCTTATTGTGACACATGGGGTTGCATTTGAGGCAGCCACGATTTTACTTGCCGGGGCTAATAGCGAAATAGCGGATAATATACTCACTGAAGTAGCAAGTTTTGCCAAGGAAGCTGAATTTCGCTGTATTGATTTCATACCACTTCCGCATAATGACGACTATGAGCTCGATCTGCATCGGCCATATATTGACGATATCGTTCTTCTTTCAGAGAGAGGGACGGAACTACGAAGGGTGAAAGAAGTGATGGATGTATGGTTCGACTCGGGCGCCATGCCGTTCGCGCAGGCCGCGAAGGAGCGTATGAATGAATCTCTCGAAGAGTTCTTAAAGAGGATAAAATACCCGGCCGATTTTATTAGCGAGGCAATTGACCAAACACGTGGTTGGTTCTATACGTTGCTCGCTATTGGTACACTTACGGGACGTGGTGTGGCATTCAAGAACGTCATTTCGGTCGGGCACCTACTCGATGCAGAGGGTCAGAAGATGAGCAAGTCAAAAGGGAACATTGTCGATCCATTGCTAGAGATAGAGAAGTGGGGTGTTGATACATTGCGTTTCTGGATGTACAGCGTGACGCAAGCAGGCGATTCGAAAAATTACGATGAGAAGACGGTAAAGGAAGCAGCAAAGGTTCTTTCATGGATTGAGAATAGTGCGAGGTTTTATGAATTGTTCAAGAATGTTCTTGAAAAAGAAGGCACGGCAACCATAATCGATTTTTGGATAAAAACACGCGTCAATGAAACGGTTTTGTTGGTTACAAGTGCCATGGACAATTACCATCCATTTGAGGCAACTCGCGCGATTGCCGCTTTTGCCGAGGATCTCTCGCAATGGTATGTGAGGCGTATTCGCAATCGTGTGCGTGATGGTGACTCTGCCGCACTATCGACTCTTCACGGGATTCTCTATACCACGTCCCTGCTTCTCGCACCATTTGCACCATTCCTCGCCGAGGAGATATATGCGAAAGTGAAGAATGAAAACGATCCGATAAGCGTGCATCTTGCTGACTGGCCGGAGATCGGTAAGGTTGATAGCCAGCTCAGTGCTGACATGGAAAGCCTTCGTGCTTTTGTGACCGTAGGTCTTCAAATGCGTCAACAAGGGGGAATGAAGTTGCGTCAGCCGCTTGCTTCACTCTCAATCGCGGGGAAGTTTCCGGCAGAACTCGAAAGTCTTCTTACTGAAGAATTGAATGTGAAGAAAGTAATAATGAATGCCTCGACAACTAAATTTGACTTTGCGCTCACTCCAGAACTCATCAAGGAAGGCGACGAGCGGGAGATGACGCGTGCGGTCGCCGAAGCACGTAAGAAGGAGGGACTTATGCCAAAGGATGCGGCACATGCCGAGATCCGTACAGAAGGAGCGTACGCCGTAGAACTTTCGACCGGCCAGATACGATTCGATTTGATTCGCGATGCGTTATAGATACGAGACACGCGGCATCATTCTGTCGAGGATCCCTTCAGGGGAGGCAAACATGTTTGTTACGCTCATTACGCCGGGACTTGGTCTTGTGCGTGCGCATGCGCAAGGTGTCCGCCATTCAGGCGCGAAGCTTGCTGCTGCACTTACGACATTTTCCGAAAGCTCGTGTGTACTTGTGCGTGGGAAGGAAGATTGGCGCATAGCAGGCGCGATTCTTGGAGTAAACTGGTTCTCTCAGTTTGAGACGGTTTCGGCACGCTTAATAGCGGCCCGGGTATCTGGTCTATTGTTACGTCTGGTTGTGGGCGAGGCGCATGATCCTGAGCTTTTTTTCATCATCGCTGGTTTTTTTGAGGCGCTCTCGAAACTCCCTGAGGCTTCGTACGAAGCGGCCGAGGTGCTCGCCGTGCTCCGTATACTTGCGGTACTTGGTTTTGACGCAGGGAAGATTCCGGGCGGAGTATCAGAATTCACGCCACAGCTCCTCATGGAAATCAATATTGATCGTGCGGACTATGTTACACGCATTAATCGCAACATTTCTATTTCAGGTCTATAGATTTCCACCTGACATGGACATATAGGGTGAACTGTCATAACACGAGGTATACTTAGAACCAATGTCATTACCTGCCGAAGATGATCTTGGTTCGCTAGAACGTGCGCGTGAGCGTCTATATGGACGCGCGATTGATCCTCATGTCCGCCCTCTACTTACTAATGCGGACGGAGAGGATTTGCCGCACAAGTGGGAAGAAGATCCATTCCAGCAGGCCATACGAAAAGGTAAGCGGCATGTACGGCTCGCGAGTGTGTTCCTTGCCGCAGCCACCCTATTTTTTCTCGTTTCGCTCAGTGTCACCGTTTATGTTTTTTATATGGGGGGAAATTCGGTCTCAGTGAATAAAATTGTCTTAAACGTTCAGGGTCCGACGACAGTTGCTGCCGGGAATCCTGTACCACTTCTGCTCACCATCACAAATGAGAATCCAGCCGCAATTCAAAACGCGACCATCGAGATTGATTTCCCGAACGGCACGAGAGAGGCAACAGATACTTTACAGGCCTACCCGCGTTATACCGAGAATCTCGGCACACTTGCGAGTGGTGCGACTGTGACTCGATCAGTATCGGCGGCCATGTTCGGTGGGGCGGGGCAGACACTCATAGCTCCTGTCTCATTTTCTTACAGCATTCCCGGCTCCAACGCCGTTTTCGTAAAAAAGTCTTCCTATGCACTTACGATTTCCACCACGCCACTTTCGCTCTCCGTTGGTGCTCCCGTAGAAACTGTTTCAGGGCTCCCTTTCACGCTCACGTTTACAGTCAGCTCAAACGCAACCGTACCGCTTAATGGCGTCATCCTTACAGGCGCTTTTCCTTTCGGGTTTACAGTCGCTTCATCCTCACTTCCCATGAATAATTCGAGTTTCTTTCTCGGCACTCTGTTACCTGGAGCCCAGTCGACGGTAACCTTAACAGGAACCCTTTCTGGACAACAAAGCGAGCAGCCCGTCTTTCACTTTACCGTTGGGACGGCGAAAACCGCACAGGATCAAACAATCGCTGTTGCCTATATGACTCAAGACGTAGCCATTGCGATCACGGCTCCTTTTATCAGCACAACGCTTGCGGTCAATGGGGATACATCACCGAACGTTGTCGTGACTTCTGGCACGAGCCAAAGCGTCACCCTTTCCTATACCAATACACTTTCAACGGATGTGACCAATGCGACTGTCTCGGTCGCGATATCTGGTGCCGCAGTTGACTACAATAGCGTTCAGACCACAAGCGGTTTTTATCAATCTGCCGATCATACGGTCGTTTTCAGTCAGGATACCGACCCAGCGCTCGCAACGCTTGCATCTGGCGCTTCCGGCCTTGGCTCTTTCACGTTCTTGACGCTTCCAGCGAGCGCGCTCACCTCCGCTCCACCCCAAATAACTTTTACCATATCCGTGTCGGGCACACGTGTGGGACAGGCGAATGTGCCAGAACAGATAAACTCCTCGATGACCCAGACCGCGACTGTCGAGACCTCTGTCATGCTTTCAGCATCTTCGCTTCACACGTCTGGGCCTTTGAGTGATGGGGGTCCCGTTCCACCGCGTACGGGTCAAACGACAACCTACACAATCGTCTGGAACGCTCTTGATGAGGGGAGTCCAATCGCTGGCGCTTCAGTAAGCACAGTTTTGCCAAGCTATGTATCTTATACCGGGCAAACGGCCGGAACAGGTTCTTTCTCGTATGATGCGGCGTCACGTACTGTCTCGTGGGATGTTGGTAGTATCCCGCAGGGAGAGAGTGTCCAGGGCGCTTTTCAGGTGTCTTTTACACCATCATCCTCGCAACAGGGTAATGCACCGCAGATTACCGGTGTCGCATCTTTTTCTGGATACGACCGTTTCGCGGGTGTACAAATTTCAACGACCGCAAATCCAGTAACGACCGAAACAAAAGGAGATCCCGGGTATACTTCTTCTTTTGGGACTGTGCAATAATTTCATTCACCATGAATGACCCCTCCCTTATGGAAAAGATTGTTTCGCTCGCCAAACGTCGTGGATTCGTTTTCCCTGGTTCTGAAATCTATGGCGGTCTTGCGGGTACCTATGACTACGGTCCTATGGGCGTCCTATTAAATAACAACATAAAGAATTATTGGTGGAAAAAATTCGTAGAAGAACGTGATGACGTGTACGCGGTGGATGCTTCTATTCTCATGCATCCGCGTGTCTGGGAGGCATCTGGGCATACGAACGGGTTCTCCGATCCACTCGTTGAAGACAAAGTGACTCATAAGCGTTATCGTGCCGACCACCTTCTCGAGAACGTGGGCGTTAATGTCCACGATCTTTCTATAGCAGATATGGGGGGAAAAATGCACGAACTGAGACTTAAAAGCCCTGACGGAAATGAGCTCACTGAACCAAAGGTATTTAACCTCCTCGTTGAGGCGGGTATTGGTGCGGTTGAAGGCCAAAAGGAGTCCGTATTTCTTCGAGGCGAGATTACGCAGGGTGTTCACGTAAACTTTAAGAACGTTCTTGATTCTATGCACCCAAAACTACCATTTGGCATCGCGCAAATAGGGAAAGCGTTCAGGAATGAAATTGTTCCCGGGAACTTCCTTTTCCGTGTCCGGGAATTTGAACAAATGGAGCTTCAGTACTATATAAAACCGGATCCAACGGGAGGGAAACAACAGTATGAATATTGGAAACAATTCAGCATGGATTGGTACAAGGGACTCGGTATTCGTCCGGAGAATTTGCGATTCCGTCAGCACGAAGAGCATGAACGAGCACATTATGCGCAAGATGCGTGGGATATCGAGTTCAATTCTCCCATGGGATGGAAAGAAGCGTGGGGTATTCATCATCGGGGCGATTGGGACCTACGCCGTCATCAGGAGTACTCAGGTATTTCCTTGCAATATCTTGATCCCGACACGAATGAAAGATTTACCCCATCAATTATCGAAACCTCGGGTGGCGTTGGTCGTGCGTTTCTATTCGCGTTGTTAGACGCTTACCGGGAAGACTCGCTCGGAGGAGAAACACGCGTTTACCTTGCGCTTTCGCCAAAAATTGCACCTGTGAAGGCGATGGTCTCACCTCTATTAAAGAACAAACCCGAGCTTGTTGCGAAAGCGCGTGAAGTGCGCTCTCTCTTAAGGAAGGTACATCCGACGATCGCATGGGATGACAATGGCAATATCGGCAAGCGTTACCGACGCCAAGACGAGATTGGTACACCCTTCTGTATCACGGTCGATTTCGACACACTCGGCGAAAAGTCAGGGCTCAAGGATACCGTTACCTTGCGACAGCGTGACACGGGTGCTCAAGAACGATTCACTGTTTCTGAGATTATTGAGCGCATCCGTCTCGCGATTCAATAGCAAGGAATGTGTTAGGATGCCCGTATGGGTAAAGAAATTCGCGTCTCTATCACTCCTGGTGTCATTTTTACTACGCTGCTTGTTATCACGGGCGCTTATGTTTTTTGGCTTTTGCGCGACCTCGTACTTCTTGTTTTGACAGCCATTATTATTGCTTCAGCCATTGAGCCTGGAGTCGCATTTTTCATTCGACGAGGCATTCCACGCTTCATATCAGCGCTTCTGGTGTATGTGCTTGTTTTTGGTGCGATTTTCTCAATCCTTTACTTCTTCTTTCCACCAATCGTTGCGGATACAGCCGGTTTTCTTTCTGAAATGCCAAAATATCTCAACACGATCAATCTCACCACCCCATTCACGAGTGTTAATTCAGCTAACCCTGTCAGCGGCTCTCAGGGAACTCAATCATTCATAAAAACTCTCCTTTCGTTTCAGTCTGTTTTTTCTGCCACCTCTGGCGGCGTGTTGCAGCTCATCGTTACGTTCTTTGGCGGCATATTCTCGTTACTGCTAGTAATTGTACTCTCTTTCTATTTTGCGCTTCAAGATACTGGGATCGATGACTTTCTCCACTTAGTGGTTCCAATAGCGCATGAGGCGTATTCCGTTGACTTGTGGAGGCGTTCACAGAAGAAAATAGGGCTCTGGATGCAAGGGCAGATACTTCTTTCTGTTATCGTTGGCATACTCGTGTACCTCGGACTTCTCATAATCGGGATCCCGTACGCACTCCTTCTTGCTGTTTTCACCGCAATAGCAGAAATCATCCCAGTATTCGGCTCCTTAATAGCTGGAACGGTTGCGGTTATCGTCGCGTATTCTACCGGCGGCGTCCCGCTTGCATTCATAGTTGCGGGCTTATATGTCGTCGTAAATCAATTTGAGTCAAATCTCATTTATCCGCTTATCGTTAAGAAAATTGTCGGTATCCCGCCCCTCCTGGTTATTGTGGCACTTATTGCGGGTTATACGCTCGCTGGCTTTCTCGGAGTAGTGCTTTCGGTACCGGTTGCGGCAGTTATGCTCGAATTCATTACGGATTTCGACAAGCGAAAGCGTCGACAGGCGCACTCATAAATGTCTCCATGAGTGCGCGTTACCTTACCACCACGCTGCCGTATGTGAATGCAAACCCGCATCTTGGGCATGCGTTTGAATTCGTGCAGGCAGATTTTTTCGCTCGCACATTGCGCATGGAGGGTCTTGAGGTATTTCTCAATATAGGCACCGATGAGCATGGTGCAAAAATATACGAAAAAGCCAAGGAAGTAGGACAGGATCCACAAGTATACGTTGATCAGTACGCGGCACGTTTCCGTACATTTGCGAACACTTTAGGTATTTCATACGATTCTTTTACCCGCACAACAAGTGAGACACATAAAAAGGCGGCACAAGAATTTTGGAATCGCTGCAAAGCAGCCGGTGACATTTATAAGGCTGTCTATGAGGTAAGGTATTGTGTCGGCTGTGAACTTGAAAAAACTGACTCAGAACTTGTTGATGGCCATTGCGTACTTCACCCGAACCTTGAAATAGAGATACGTGGAGAGGAGAATTATTATTTCCGAGCTTCTCGATATGGAGCTGCGATTTTGCAGTTGTATGAGAATGTACCAGACTTCCTTGTCCCGGTGGAACGGAAAAACGAGATGACGGCACTTATGTCTCGCGAACTTAAGGATTTCAGCATTTCGCGTATTAAATTAAAAATGCCGTGGGGCATCCCGGTGCCTGGCGATGACGAGCATGTCATGTATGTCTGGTTTGACGCGCTTGTGAACTATATTTCTGCCATTGGATGGCCCGATGATGAAAAGACGTTCAAGAAGTGGTGGCCAGTCACACAGTTTGCCGGGAAGGATCAGGTGCGTCAACAGGCGCTCATGTGGCAGTCGATGCTACTCTCGGCAAAACTCGCGCCCTCAAGGCAGATATTCATCCATGGTTTTATCACTTCAGGCGGGCAAAAAATGAGTAAGTCTCTCGGCAACGTCATCGATCCGCTTATGCTTGTCGAACGCTATGGTGTTGAGGCATTGCGCTATGTACTTTTACGGCATATAAGCCCAGTCGAAGACTCCGACCTCACTGAAACGGTGATTCGTGAGCACTATACAGCACACCTTACCAACGGCCTCGGCAACCTAGTGGCGCGTGTTATGAAGCTCGCCGAAGAATATCTACCACGCCCAGTTGTTCTTACGGATAGGGATGAAAAGATTGACCCCATGTTTTTAAATAATGTTGAAGCGTTTCGTTTTAATGAAGCGATGGGTTTCATTTTTGAGAAAGTTACAGCCGCGGATGTCTTTATGACGGAGCGTGTACCGTACAAAAATATAAAGAGTGGTAATACTACGGAACAGGAGACTGCACGTAAGGACATCGAGTTGTTGGTACGACAACTCGTCAATATAGCCGCGCATCTTGTCCCATCGATGCCACACACTGCAGCGACTATACTCGCCGCAGTGCGTACCAACAAAAAGCCCAACAACTTATTCCCGCGTTTATGAATGTCAGATACATTGACGCGCACTGCCACATTCAATTCGATGAATATGATACGGATCGGGCAGAGGTACTCGGGCGTATGGAGGCGGAAGGTGTTGTGGGGATCGTCGTTGGTGTCGATCTTGCCTCATCGAAGGGGGCATTCTCGTTCGCCTTGGAACACGATTTTCTTTATGCTGCCGTTGGGTTACATCCGAATCGTGTAACAGGAGAATCGTTTGATGAGGCTGCGTATAGGGTACTTGCAGCGCATCAGAAGGTTGTCGCGATAGGAGAGTGCGGGCTAGATTACTTTCGTCCGAAAGAGGTGACCGAAGAGGTGAAGCGTATGCAGAAAGAGGTGCTACAGAGACACTTCGAGCTTGCCGCTGCTATCGATAAACCGCTTATTATCCACGCACGACCGAGTAAAGGTACGCAAGATGCGTATCAGGATTTGATCCCTCTCTTGAAGGAGGCAAAGATTGGTCACCCAAATTTACGTGGTGACATACACTTCTTTGTTGGTGGTATGCAAGAAGCTGAAGCATTTTTCGCACTCGATTTTAGCGTTTCCTTCACGGCAGTTGTTACTTTTGCTCGTGACTACGACGCTGTTATATGCAGGATACCACTTGCAAATATTCTTTCGGAAACCGATGCTCCTTACATTGCACCCATTTCGCATCGTGGGAAACGTAATGACCCACTCGCGGTTATGGAGGTTGTAAACCAAATCGCCCTTATTCGAGGCGAAGATTCCGAGACCGTCCGTACAACACTTCTAGCAAATGCGCGGCATCTGTTTTCGCTTTCTTAAGCATTAAGAAAAAAGGGACGTGTTGGGCGAATCCCTCTGAGGAGGAGGCCTCTCATTTATCGTTTTAAAAACCGTGTCGAAAAGAGTTTTTTGCCTATTACTCTCAGTAAGGCGCAAGATTTTGGGAAAAATAAAAGGTGCTACCGAGGAAGTAGCACCCTATGCAAGAACAGATCACTAAACAGGCTTGATCTCGAATTTGCATCCAAATATAGGTAGGAAGTTATTGGTAAGGCGTGGACAAATCGGTTTTCCATACAACCGGGGTTCTATGGGGATGTGTTCCACGCAGAGATATTCTCTGGAATTTATCCACAACCCAATGGTTTTTAGAATTGCCGATTCCCATGCCGTGCCGAATAAGTGCATTTGAACCATGCCTAGACCAGGGATGGTTATGCTTACCGGCCGATATGTGGAGTTGTATCGCGGCTTAGCTCTTCGTTGGGAAATTCGATACGTTGGCATAAATCGCTCCGCAACTGTCGCCTCGTACATTGGTGTGCGCAAGTAAGTGCGTAGCCCTGCGTTAACAAATACCGGTTCCGATGCTGGTTTTCGTCGCTCGCGTATATTGGCAAAGACCGAATAAATAAATCCATCTCTCTGCAAGGTTAAGAAGATGGCCGCCTGACACATCACATCGTGCCTTGGGCCAAGCAGATCCCTACCTCGGAAGGACACACCATTGTTCGTAACGTAGTCTGCTCTGCGATTGTAGAGTGATCCATGTTTTGGAAGACCGAATTTTGAGTCAACGATACCAAAGTTCGGAAAGCACACGCATGCCCCACCATGCGACCTAACTTCATTCATTTCTTTGGATTTTCGCCGTGGGTAGAAGATATCAACGTCACGGTATTTCCAGCTAATGATTTTTCCACCAGTTTCTGAAAACACGATGACTTGATTCCGATCTCTGTACTCACGTAGTATTTCTACTTTCAGACCGGTGTTCGTGATCTTACTGTCTTCAGGACGGGTTGAGCTCATGGCAGATTTCCTCAAAAGAACTTTTGAGAATCTAGCATTTTACTCACTTTAGTCAACGTGCGTTCCATGGTCTCATGGCGAGATCGTTTATCTTGTGGATGCAAAAATCTCGTGTTAGGATAGTGCCATCATGGCGAAAAGCTTAAACATTGAGGAGACGGTTGCGGACGAGGCGCTTGAGGTCGCTGGTATCGAATCCCGCGTCTATGAACTCGGCTTCCACCTTGATCCGGAACTTCCTATTGAGGAGATGAAGAAGGCTTATGAGGCGGTGCGCGAGCTTCTTGAGGGGAAGGGTACTCTTGTCGCTGAGGGACAACCAGAGAAAATTAAGCTTGCCTATACCATATCCCGTCAAGAAACCACGGGTCGGCGCGACTTTGACTCGGCCTACTTTGCCTGGATTGTGTATGAGGCTTCCGCATCAGGTCATGCGGAAATTCTTACCGCAGTTTCCACTAATAAGCGTATTATCCGTTTTATTGACCTATTAACAACAAAGGATGCGGCGCGTCATGCGCTTGAAATGCGGGAGCTTTCCGCGAAGTTGCCGAAGCGTACCGAAGATACCGAGACATCAACGGTAGGCGCTGAACTTGACGCGGCACTTGAAAATCTCGTGATATAAATATGTATCTCAACAAAGTATTTCTCTACGGCAACCTCACCCGCGATCCGGAGTTGAAAGCGTTACCTTCCGGACAACAACTTGCTTCTTTTGGTCTCGCAACAAATCGTACTTATAAAGACAAAAATGGACAGAAACAAGAAGCGACCGAATTCCACAATATTGTCGCCTTCGGTCGTCTTGCTGAGGTTATTGCGCAGTATATGAAGAAAGGTCGCCCGCTTTTCGTCGAGGGGCGCATCCAGACTCGCTCGTGGGAAAGTGAAGGACAGAAAAAATATCGTACTGAGGTTGTCGTGGAGAATTTTCAATTCGGTGATGGTGGCAAAGGAGGCTCCGCGTCAGAAGGTGGTGGCGTATCTCGCGGTGATGTGGTGTCGAACGATGGTGGAGAGAAGGATGGTAGTGAAATAAAGTATCCAGACGAGGAAATTAATCCAGAAGATATACCTTTTTAACTTATTAAGTATGGCATACCAAGCGAAACGTGAAGAAATCGAGATAAAGAAATTCATAGACTACAAAGACAGTGGGTATCTGAAACAGTTTATGAATCCGCACGCGAAGCTTCTTTCAAAGAAGCGCACAGGAGTTCCGGCCGGTAAACAGCGTGAGATTGTACAGGCTGTTAAACGCGCCCGTTATATGGCGCTTCTTCCTTACATCGCAGCGTAACTGGACCATCTCTAGATGTAGCCCTCTCATTATCATTGAGATCGGTATAATCCTTTTGTGAACTAAGAATATTTGGATACCTCGCCACGTATAAATACAATTGTGCGTCACGGTGCCGTTTGCGATGAATTTGTGCCTATTGTTAGGCGACCCGTAATAGTGGGGAAAGTGTGAGACTCTATATATCGAGGATTATAGAGAAACTGCTGATCCAAGTGTCGCCGCAACCTATGGGAAAATTCCTTCAACCTTTAAATTCTCAAACTAACCCGATTTCTTAGACAAGTAAGAGATGTCTGTAACAGATTTTCTGGTTACGCCTTCTCAACACGTTCCGTATACTCGCCTGAATCAGTGTTGATGCGAACGATATCACCCGTATTGATAAAGAGTGGCACGTTTATTTTCGCGCCGGTAATAAGGGTGGCTATCTTGCTGCCGCCAGATACGGTGTTTCCTTTTACTGCAGGCGGTGCATCTTTTATCTCAAGCTCAACTTTCACGGGGATCTTAATCGTCATGGGCTTCCCCTCATAGGTTAGTACTTCGACTGGTGCATTTTGTACAAGCCATTGTACCTTATCATGTACCCCTCCTTCAGGGAAGGAAAAACGATTTTTTGGATTGCCGACTTCAGCAAACCAGCTTTCACCGCGGTTTGTGTAAAGATACTGCGCCAGCATGTTCTCAACGTCGGCCTCAGTCATTGTTTCATTCTGATGAAAGGAGATCTCGATGACTTTACCGGAGACAAGATGGCGAAGTTTGGTCTGATTCACCGGCTTTCGCATCTGCATACGGAAAATATGTGATGAAAGCACCTCATAGGGCTCGCCATTGTAATTGATGATGGTCTTGGGTAGGATTTCGTTGTAGGAAAGTACGGCCATAGTGTTGAAACTATTTCTTGATAAAATGGGTTATAACAAAAAAGTGCCGCCTAAAGCGGATAAGAGTATGATACAGAACATCATGAGTTTTTCAACCACAGAGGACATCAGCGTGCTTACGGACGCCGAGGTTCTTGCGCGGTCACATAAGGAACCCGGACTCTTTGCCGTCATCGTTCGCCGGTATGAGGCGCCCCTGTTGCGCCGTGCACGAACAATTCTGAAGAGCCCTGAGGATGCCGAGGAGGTAGTGCAGGATGCTTTTACCAAGATGTACCTCTATGCGGACAAATATCACGCTCAGGAGGGCGCCAACTTTTCTTCATGGGCGTATACCATCTTGAATCGTGTTGCATACACAAAATACCGTGTACAAAGCGTCGAACGGGGAAGGCGTTCTGATATTCTTCCGGAACATTACGAATCATTGCCGGATACACGAGCAGAATTTCTTGAAGATCTGTCGATACGGAATGAAGTCATCGCTGCGCTTGCGAAGCTTCCTGAAACCGCTGCAAAGATCCTAAGGTTACAATTTATCGAGGGAAAGACCCAGGAAGAAATTGCAACCGCAGAGCATCTCTCAGTTTCTGCCGTTAAGACGCGTATTCACCGCGCGAAGAAACTCTTCAAAAAATCTTATGATGAACAACACTATGAATAACCAGTCGAATATTGAACGTGTCGTGATGCGGCGCGTCTTCCTCATTCGTATATTTCGGCCGTTTATATCGAGTGGTACTCTCGCAGTACTCATTTTCATCTTTGCGTTGTGGGGTGTCGGAAGGGAAGTATGGGTCGCGCGTGTATTACAAAATGCCCCTAAAAATCCTGCTGATCTTCCACATTTCTATGTAGATGCCTTCGATCACACCCGCCTCATTGTGCAGGCGCTTCTGCTTTTAGCACTTGCCGCGCTTATCTACAGCGTGCGCAAGTTCACTCGTGCACTCTCCACTTCTTTTTTTGCCACGAAAAACATCTAACTTTGCGCAAGTCTCTCCCGTATCTGTTTGAGAAGATCTTTCGAAACAAGCGCATTCTCGCGTAAGAACGTGCGTGTTGCGTCATAGCCCTTACCGAGCGAAGTCTCTCCCATTTTATACGAGGCACCGTTTTTCGTAATAAGCTCATATTTCTCACCAAGGGCGATAAGCTCACCCTCTCGGCTGATCCCTTCATTATAAAGAAGATCAAATTCGGTCGTCTTAAAGGGCGCGGCGACTTTATTCTTCACCACTTTCACACGAACGCGACCACCAACCACCTCATCACCCTTTTTGATGGATGCAATGCGCCGAATGTCGAGGCGTACAGAAGTATAAAATTTAAGTGCCTTGCCGCCCGGTGTCGTTTCCGGATTGCCAAACATAACCCCTATTTGCATGCGTATTTGATTGATGAAGATGACAATTGTTTTGCTGCGTGCCGCAATGGCGGTAAGTTTGCGCAGTGCCTGACTCATAAGCCGTGCTTGTTTGCCCATATGCTGCTGGCCCATTTCTCCTTCGATCTCATCTCTTGGCGTGAGTGCGGCAACCGAATCGATGACAATGACATCGACATTCCCACTCCGCACTAGGCTCTCGACGATATCAAGTGCCTGTTCGCCTGTATCTGGTTGCGATATGAGAAGCTCAGGAAGCTTTACCCCAATGCGTCGCGCATATTCAGGGTCAAGTGCATGCTCGGCATCTACGAATGCGGCAATGCCGCCAACTTTTTGTGCTTCCGCAATGACATGGAGTGCAAGCGTTGTTTTACCCGAAGATTCGGGGCCGAATATCTCAATGATACGCCCGCGGGGAAGGCCGCCTACGCCAAGCGCTGCATCAAGTCCAATGGAACCTGTCGAAATCACAGGGATCCTTTGTGGAGCACCGGCACCATAGGTGGTAATAGCCTCATCACCAAACTTGGTGCGAATATCCTTGAGAGCCTGTTCGATAGATCTCTGTTTCTCACTTTTGTCCGTACTCGTCGCAGCGACGGTCTTAAGCACTTTCTCTTTCTTTGTTTTTTTGAAGGCCATATGAAGTGGTTTGGTTAAGGTACGAAAACAGTACGGGTAACAGCGACTTTTTTCCCGAAGGGGTCAGTAGCTACAAGGGTAAGTATAGAACCTCCGCGAGGAAGAGTAACTGTTGACGAGAAGCTACCATTCTGGTCATATAGGATCGGTGTTCCGTCAAGCGTGAGTTGCGCAGCGCGTGATGCTTTTCCATCAATAGTGACAATTCCGCTTTGAGAAGTCTCGTCATTTCTGGGAGAGACGACAGAAATTGAGGGACCGGATATAAGCGGCAATGCCTCCATACCACCATAACCAATAACCACAAGAAGGATTGCGCCGATGAAATATTTGAGCATAAATAACCTTTAAAAGGACTCCTCCTCCTTTGCTTCAGGTCCGGGGACGGTGCTAGCGGGAGCGCCGTTTCCACCCTTTGTGAGCACCTCGCGCGGTTTCGACCCATCAGCTGCCCCAATAACACCATGTGCCTCAAGCACGTCCATGAGCCGTGCCGCTCGCGAGTAACCAATTTTTAATTTGCGTTGTAGATAGGATGTGGAGGCACGTCCGGCTTCTTCAACCGCGGTACGTGCCTCCTCGTACAAATCGTCGTCAATATCCTCGTCATCAAAACCGCCGTTTGTAAGCCCGATTACGTCACTTGAGTCTGTCCCTGAGTTTGCGCTGCTCCCGCCAAAATCGATACTTGAAAGATCGCCTGCATTGTGACTCTTAATATAACTCACAACCTTCTTTACCTCTCCTTCACTAATAAATGCCGTTTGAATACGTACCGGTTTTTGCATATCGCTCGAGAGATACAACATATCACCAGCTCCGAGAAGCGATTCCGCACCCGCACCGTCGAGGATAGTCCGGGAGTCTATTTGGGAGGCAACCTGAAGCGCCATGCGTGTCGGCACGTTTGCCTTAATAAGGCCAGTGATGACATTTACCGATGGACGTTGTGTCGAAAGGATGAGATGTATGCCGACCGCACGGGACATTTGCGCAAGGCGAACGATCGAGGCTTCAAGCTCACGCGGATAAGTGTGCATGATATCCGCAAGTTCATCGATGACTATAACGATATAAGGGAGTGCTTCTGGCATCTCCGCAGGTTGCTTCTTTTTTGCCAGTTCATAAACGGTGGTGTGGTATGAGTTGATATCACGCACGTGTTCCGTTTCAAGGATATTATATCGACGGTCCATTTCCTTAGCTGCCCATTTGAGTGAAAATATAGTCTTTTTCGGATCCGTGATAACTGGTGTGAGAAGGTGTGGAATGCCGTTATACGCGGTAAGCTCAACTCGCTTTGGGTCAATCATGATGAAGCGTAATTGGTTCGGACCATTTCTATAGAGGAGAGAGGTAATGAGCGCATGAATGGCGACACTCTTTCCAGATCCGGTTGCGCCGGCGACGAGGGCATGTGGCATCTTCGAAACATTGACGTAATGTGGTGTGCCACTGATATCCCGACCGAGAGCAGCTAGGAGGGGTTTCGTGCTCTGTTCCCACTCTGGGGTTGAGAGAAGTCCGCCAAGACCGACCATTGCCTTCACGGTATTCGGAACCTCGATGCCAACGAGTGATTTACCCGGTATTGGTGCTTCAATGCGCACGGGATGCGCAGCGAGTGCGAGTTCGAGATTGTTTGCGAGCGAAACTATCTTTGAGAGGCGTACGCCCTCGGCTGGTTTCACCGCGTAGCGAGTAACAGTTGGACCAACCGAAACCTCATCCATTTCAAGATGGATGCCAAAGTTTTGGAAGGTGCGTTTAATGATGTTTGCGTTCGCCTTGATATCGCCCACACCTGGTTTGCCGCGATCCTCGCCAAGAATTGATAGTGGTGGTGGATCATATTCGGCATCAAAATTTGCTATACCCGTACCTGTACGAGTAGAGCCGGCGGTACGATTGAATATCGTTACTGTAGGCTCGCGCTCGGGAACAGCTTCATCATTCTCGCCTTCCTCTTCTTCGTACTCGTCATCATCGTTAGTTTCTGGAACGCCGACGACTCCATCTGCCTCCATATCCTCAGAAAATGGCTCCTCGACCTCTCTTCCCTTACGCAAGCGTACTCTCTTCCAGAGAGATGACACATTTTCACCGAGGAGATCGGCGAGCGCTTCAATGTCACTCACGATCGCGAAACCAATGGCGATGGTTGCAATGAGCAACACGAGCGCTCCCCAGAAACCGAAGAACCCGTCGAGCGCTTTCCCTTCCCATATACCGGTGATACCGCCAAAATGCGCGTCGGGGAAAAGTCCAGCGAAGGCAAGAACAGACGCGCCGATAATGAGGAGACCAGAAGCGGTAAGGGGCGCGAGTGTCGGTCGGCCGAAACCAGCGTAAAGTCCTACGGCAATCAGAGCAAGCGGCAGCAGGAACGCGCCAATACCAACGATTGCATAACTCGTGGTGAAAACAACAGTACCGGCCGGTCCCGCCGCACCGAAGATCGCGAGTGTGAAAAGGACACCAGCGGCAAGGAGGACAATGGCAGATGCGTAGCGAATAAGGGTATCAAATTCTTTTACCTCTCTTTCGCGTACGCGGTTTCGTTTACCACCATTCTTTTTTTTTCGACTCATATATACATCTCATTGTAGCACCGCATTCCTCAAGAGATAAAATTTATGCCCGTAAGGCTTGCACGCTATTTTTACGGACGTATACTGTCCGATACATCTATGAGACACGAACAATCAGACATTAAAAATAATACTGGAGTTCGTAACAATAATACACGTGGTAAAGACTTTAATATTGGAGATTTTGTCCTAGAAAAAAGCATATTTAATAACATATTTGAAAAGGACATACGCAGGGTATTTATATATAAGAAAGCGGAGCGTCTTGCAAAAGCCATACATCTCATTGAACCGGCATTCACCGAGTCAGCACCGTTACGGAATCGAATTGGTGTGATTGCGATCGGTCTTATCGATGCGGCAATATTACCGCCTGGGGCTTCTCGTCCCGCTCTCTCAAGAGAACTTCTCATGCTCTCAAGTATTCTTTCCATAGCGCGTACCAGTGGGTTCCTCTCCATCATGAATGCTGAACTTATCTCTCGCGAGGCACATAATTTGCTTCAAGAGGTTGCCGCATACGAAGAACCGCGATTGTCTTTTGAAGAGTCGCCAACCCTCTCCACTATTGCAAGAAACGTCATATCGCGAGAATCGATACCCAGGCATCATGGCTCAATGCGACCGCGTCACACCGCTATACCTACTCAAAAAAGCTTGGTAGTTTCCGATATGAAAATGCATAAGGACATTGATATAAAGGACAGAAGCGAGGCGGTGTTGTCCGTTATAAAAAGTAAGGGAAAGGTAAGCATTAAGGACATATCAACCCTGATTCGTGACGTTTCAGAGAAGACCATCCAGCGCGAACTTTTGGCGCTTATTGCGGGTGGAATAGTATTGAAGCAGGGCGAACGTCGCTGGAGTACTTATTCTCTCGCATAAGTATCGCGTTGAAAGCTTTGACTCACCCGGACGTCTTTGTTACTATGGCGGCTGTGGTATCGACTCGGGGGCATTAGGTTCAAGAAAGGCCGGAAACGGTCTTTTACGCGTGCCTAATTCCTATCGTTATCCACACGTTCAGTATTAGTGGGCCCAGTATTCCGCTATACTGAGCAACAGTCCTTGCGGGGGCTATGAAGTAGTTCCTGAGGGGCGTACTTTGATAAAAGAATAGTGACTTTAGCTAAGTCACATCAACTCTTGCCAACTAACCCATGGCGCACTGGTCGATACCGTGCGGTGTGGGGTAGTGTGAAATGAAACGTGCACGATAGATTCATGTGTGAACCAAAACTGATTATTATGTGCGTCTTAAAATAATTAACAATTGTTATGCAAAAGGTAACTACAAAAGCGATCGCGAAGGTCGCAGCGGTAGCGGCCGGACTCGCGATGGCGACGTCAATGCTTTCCCTCGCGCCGATGGCGCAAGCGGCAGCCCTGACGAGCGCGCAGGTTCAGTCGATTCTCTCGCTCCTTTCTTCGTTCGGTGCTAGTAGCACCGTGATCGCAAATGTTCAGGCATCGCTCACGGGCGGTACGCCTTCGAGCACCACCACTACCACGAACTCCTCGTCTTGCTCATTCACAATGAGCTTGACGATTGGTTCGAGAGGTAGTGATGTCACGTGCCTCCAAAATGCGCTTATCGCGGGAGGCTACTCGATTCCGGCAGGCGCGACTGGCTACTTCGGTGGCGAGACGAAGGCTGCGGTAATCGCTTGGCAGAAGGCCGCAGGAGTCACTCCTGCAGCCGGCTACTTCGGTCCTATTAGTCGCGCGGCGTTCAATCTTGGCGGATCGTCAAGTACGACCACCACAACGACGACAACGACAGGTGGAACGACAACGGTAACGGGCACAGGTCTTAAGATCTCGCTCTCACCGACCTCGCCGAACGGCACGGTCCTTGTAGCAGGTCAGGGCATCGGTGATCTTGGAGATTTCGTCTTCACGAACCCCACGGCGTCCCCGATCAATGTCACGGGTTTGACGTTCAATCGCACAGGCATCAGCAATGATGCGACCCTCGCGAACGTGTACCTCTTTAATGGCGGTACACGCATTACGGACTCGGCAGGCGTTTCAGCAGGCCAATTCTCGTATAGCAACGCGGCCGGTCTCTTCACGGTTCCTGCAGGCGGCACCTACACGGTGTCGGTTCGTTCTGACATCGCGACAGGCACCTCAGGTCAGCAGATCGGTGTGAGCCTCGTCTCGGCAACCAGCAGCGGCACGCTTGATCCTTCGGTCAGCTTCCCAATCGCTGGTGGCTATCAGACGATCTCGGCGGCGAATCTTGCAACCGTAAGTTACGGTCAGACGGTCACGCCGGCGAATAACACGACCATTAGTCCGCAGAGCAGCTATCCGGTTTGGCAGGACACCGTCTCGGTGTCGACAAATCCGGTAAAGCTTGAATCGATGCAATTCACAAACCTCGGTTCAATTGATCCCCAGTACCTGACAAACCTCGCCCTCTACGTGGACGGCGTACAGGTCGGATCGACCATCCCGGCAATGACAGGTCAGACGGTTACGTTTGATCTCTCGGCATCGCCGGTATTGCTCTCGGAACAGAGTCACGTCATTAAGGTTCTTGCAAACGTTACGGGCGGCGCCGCTCGCACCATCCAGTTCTCGGTGCAGCGCTCCTCGGACGGTATGTTTGTCGACAGCCAGCTTAATCAGCCGGTAACGCCGACATCAAATGGCAACAACACCTTCTCGGCGGTAAACGCCGGGCAAGTGACGATTAATTCAGTCAGCGGCACGTCAGGTGTCTCTGTCTCGCTTGATCCATCTTCTCCGAATCAAAACGTGGCGGTGGGCGCTACCAGTGTAAACTGGGCGACCTTCGACATGCTTGCTTCGGGTGAGAACACCAAAGTTTCCGATCTCTACGTTTACGCAACCGACACAGGAGGTGGCGCAGGTGGTCTGCAGAACGGAAAGATTATGGTGAATGGCGTACAGGTCGGTTCGACGAAGAATATTGGCGACAGTCTTGCTAATGACACAGACTTCTCGCTCGGTTCCTCGCTCATCCTTCCTGCAGGCCAGAGTACGACTGTGAGTATCTATGCAGATGCTAAAGATACAACCGGCGCGTCGCTCCCGAACAACTCGACCGTTGTCGTGACGCTCGCGGCTGGATCAAGCAATGCACAAGGACAGTCGTCGCTGCAGTCGGCAAACGTTCCGTCAGTTGCTACGAGCGGGTACACGATTTCGGTGACGAATTCGACCCTTGCAGCAACGCAGTACACTGGCTATGGCGCCCAGACAATCGTTCCGGGCACCACCAATGCTAAGCTTGGTTCCTTCACGCTCTCAACTGGTTCTACTGAAGGCGTGACTGTGAATACCATTGACGTTACGTTCACTCAGTCGATGACGTCGACGATCACGAACTTGACGCTCAAGGATGACGCGACGGGTAACACGCTCGGTACGATTATCACGACACCATCCACAAGCAACTCGTTCGCAGTGAACTACGATATCCCTGCATCCTCGTCTAAGACGATCGATGTCTACGGTAACGTTCTCTCGAACGCAGGTCTTGGCACAATTACCGCGTCAGTGGGTACGGGCACAACCGGTTCGGGCGACACTACGGGCACACAGGCTTCTGTAGGTTCCGCAGTTGCGCTTCAGAACATCACGCTCGGCGCGGGTAGTCTTGCAGTATCGCGAGGCGCTGGTGATCCGGTAAGCAACCTCATCCTCGCTGGCGCAAGCCAGGTTCAAGTCGGGCAGTTTAGCTTCGCAGCCAATAACTCCGCTTACACGGTGCAGAATCTCGCGATTCTCGTTCCGAACGGCGTAGCGACCTCGGTTTCGAACGTAACGCTCAACTACACGGATGTGAATGGCAACACCCAGACGGCAACGCAGCCGCTCCAGGTAAATTCGAGCATGGCGTACGCAACGGCGGTCTTCAACGGCCTCACGATGTACGTTCCGTCGAACAGCACGTCGAACCTCAATGTCTTCATCGGTACGCCGACTATCGCCTCGGGTGCAACCTCGGGTGCGGCAATCAACGTATCGCTTGACACTGCAAACGACACGAACTTCCGTGCAATCAACTCAGCTGGCGTACCGCTCACGACAGTGAATAGCGGAGTAAGTATCGCCAGCGGCGGCACGTTCTACGTGCACAAGTCGATTCCGACGTTCGCGACGATTCAGCCGACCAGTCTGACTCCTTCCACCGGTTCTCCGCTCTACAAGTTCAGCATTTCTGCTGATCCTGCGGGCGCAATCGATTGGTCGCATCTTGTGTTCAACATCGCGACCTCGTCAGGGGTGACGGTTTCGAACCTCTATGTGGCGAATGACAGTTCTGGTCAGAACTTGCTCGATAACACGAACGGCGCGGCCCCAATGGGTACCTTCACGGTCAACCTGTTGAACAACTCGACACAGCCGACGTATCAGCAAGTTGCTGCTGGTTCAACCCAGACCTATGACCTCTACGGTACGGTCAGCGGTTGGCCTACAGGAGCATCGCTCACGGTTAGTCTCGCTGCTGATGGTTCGCACGCTGCAGAAAATACTGCGGCAGGGCAGACCTCTGGCGGTGCGAATATAGTCTGGTCAGGTCTCTCGGCGAGTCAGCACGCGACTTCGACCTCTGACTGGTCAAATGGCTACCTTCTTAAGAACCTCACTTCTACCGCGGTCAGCTACTCTCACTAGCTCTCGCCTCGAGTGATCTTCTGAAAGAAGTTAATCTAACAGACCTCACGGTCTCCAGCTCGGAAAATTGGTTCGAGCAACAAACAGGCTAGTATATCTAGCAAAGAAAGAACCCCCATATGGGGGTTCTTTCTTTTTATACGTCAACCACTTACGATGAATTTCTGCCATTACGCAAGTGATCACCTTTTGAATGCGTGGTATTCTATGCCTATATGGAGATTACAAAGGAACAATGGGCAATCGCTGGCACTGTTGGCATAATAGTCGTGTTTCTCGGGTGGATGTATTTTTCGAAAGCTCCTTTACCGACACCAAGCACCACGAGTAGCAGTATCGCGTCTTCGACTGTTCCTGCTGCCACGAGCAGCGCATCATCTACGGTACCTGCCGTCTCCTCACGCCCGGTCACTGTGCTGTCGCCGTTTCCGATTAATACGAACGACACTATCGTTTCATGGAATTTCAAAGGCGCGTATACCGATAATACCACATTGATTAATCAGGCGAATGCTGACTCTAGCCGCCTCACTAGTCTGCTCGGGAAAGGGCAGTATGACAATTATGATCTCTATATCGGCATAGGTAATGATGCGAATCTGATTGGCAACGGAAAGGGCGCGTACAATGCCTACAATCATTCGATTGCCATTTACCCAAATAAAGGGCTTGCCTATGTAAATCTTGCGCATCTTATGGATGAGCTCGGTGCGTACCATACCGCCGTCGACGCGTACGCGAAAGCTGTTGCAGTTGAACCGACGGTGCTTGAGTATCATCTCGAACAGCTCGATTACCTTACACGGCAATTTCCAAAAGATACCGCGTTGGTCCTCGCCGCTTTTACTGTCGCAAACAAACAATTTGGCGACTCAGCCTCTATTCTTGCTATAGAAGCGCAGTGGTTTGAGAGCCAAGGCCGCTATGCGGATGCGGTTAAAGCATGGCAAACGGTCGAGGCGTTATCTCCAGCAAACCGAACTGCCGCAATAAGTGCGCAGATAGCGCGTGACATAGCGAAGGAATAATGAAACAGCTTGAGCGTGTTTATCCGTGGCTCCTCATCGCACCCGTCATTTTGCCGGTCGTCATTTGGGGAGGCTTTATCTATCCTTACCTTGTTCCAAAAACACTGCTTTTTTATGCGATAAGTTTCATCGTGATTGGTGCATTCGGGCTTCTTGTCACGTATGGACGTACATTCTATTATGCACGGCTTACAAAATGGGAGGCATGGATTCCTGCAATGCTGCTTGTGTTGGCATATATTGCAAGTGTATATGGTCTCGATTTTTACCGAAGTTTTTGGTCGGTCTTCGTACGTGGAGATGGGCTTCTGATGCTCACCTGCGCGGTTACCAGCTTCTATCTTATTTTACTTTATACCGATCGCACATTCTTTAAATGGCTTATTTACTCGGTCACACTAATCGGTAGCTTTGTCGCGATATACGGTATCGGGGAATGGGTTTTGGGCGGTGGGCGAATCGGAAGTCTGCTTGGGAATGCAGCATTCTTTGCTGGATATCTCGGCATCTCATTTTTCGCTACGCTTGCCGCTCGACTGACGCTTCCTGGGGTGTGGCGGCGAGTGGCGATGACCGGTGCTGTGCTTCAGGTCATCGCTATTATACTTACCGCAACGCGGGGAACAATTCTTGCGCTCGCGGTTGCCGGTATTGCGTGTCTCACGTATTTTTCTTTCCGCGGGGAAGGGAGAAAGCGCACATGGTCGATTAGCGCGCTCAGCACGATAGTTATACTGGGGGGGTTATTTTTCGTATTTCGAAGCGAACTTGCACATGTGCCTTTTGAACCTGTAGCGCGTATCGCTTCCATTTCGACATCCGATCCGGACGTTGCGAGCCGTCTTTTTATTTGGAAGAACATGATTGGACAAATCGAGCAACACCCATGGCTCGGTGTTGGTGCTGAACATATCGATGCGCTCTTCAATAATTTCTATAATCCGATGCAGATACAAGAGCAATGGTTTGACCGTTCGCATAATGCGTTTCTCGATTATGCGGCGCAGTATGGTATCGGCGGGCTCATTCTCTATCTCGCGCTCATCGTGACATTCTTTACTGCTGCCGTGCGTATCGCGCGTCGGGGTGAGAAGCCTCTTGCGGGAATTTTCACGCTCCTCGCGATTACATACGCCGTTCAGAACTTTTTTGTCTTTGATACCATCTCCTCTTTTTGGTTGATACTAGCGCTCTTAGCTATCTTTCTTGCGATGTCATATGAGGATACTCATCGTGAGGCGGTCCCACTCCCATCATGGACACGCTATGCGGCATGGATTTTTGCGCTTGTACTCGTGGTTCTTATCATTCCCGTTACCGTCCGTCCTGCGCTTGCGGCACATGATCTTTTGGAGGCATACACATACCAACTTACAGACGTTTCAAAGGAAGTGAGCTATCTTTCACAGGGTCTTGCACTCGGGACGTACGGTGATCTCGAATACGGTTACGAGGCATACGATATGTATGCGAATCACCAAGTGGGTGCACTCACGGGCAGCACACTTGTCGATGCATATCGTGAGACGCTCACCATTCTCACCACAAACTTCAATCGCTATACGTATGATGCACGTACAGCGCTTTATCTCGCGAGTGTACTCTCGCTTGCGCCCCCTGGCACTACTATCGATCAGAACCTTCTGCTCTCGGCACTTGAGCGCGCCATACACTTCTCGCCCAAACGTGCGCAAGCCTGGTATCTTCTCGTGAATGTTGCCTTAAGTAACGCTAATAAATACCCACCAAAATCAAGTGAGCGTATCGCAGGCTATGTCGCCGCGCAGGGCATCTTGACTCGCTATATCGCACTCGTGCCGACAAGTGCCGAGCCTCACTTTGTCCTCGCGCAGTTATTGTTTGCCTCAGGAAACACTGTAGGTGCGAATGCTGAGGCGGCTCAGGGTAAGGCTGATTACCGAGGCAGTCTTGAGACCGCTCGCCGCGCTGCCACGTACTATGAGAGCGTACTCAACCTTAACGATGCCGCTTTCTTTTTAAGCGAGATCGTGCGACTTGATCCGACCGATATAGCAGCGCAAAGCGACCTCGCAAAAATACAGGCCTATGAACAATCACACAAATAATACCGAGCGGCGCGTCGCCGAACGAAAGGCGCTTCCGTTTTTCATCGAGTTCGTGAAATTCTCCATTGGTTTTTCAGTCATTATCGCAATTGCACTCCTTGTTCTTCATGTCGCGAATGCAGCGATGCAGTAAATTGCCTTTTTGCTTCTCTACTGGTAGAGTCTTTCCTGTACGAACCGAAGACAGTAGGCTACGGATTCGCCGCGTACGCGGCTAACCGCATTAAGTCCTGCCGAGGCGAGACCATCAAGGTCGAACTCTCCTTTATTTCGTTCGTACGAAAAATCGTATGGCAATATCAAAAGACAAAAAACGCGAGATAGTCGCGAAACTCACAGATGCTTTTAATGAAGCATCTTCGATTGCGTTCGTCGGCTTCACGAAACTCACAGTTGCGGATGCCGCTCGAATGCGTAAAGAACTTTCGCAGGCAGGTGTGCGCTACTTTGTTGCGAAGAAGACACTCATTCGCCGAGCACTCGAAGGTCGCGGGTATGTCGGTGACGTACCAGCACTTCCTGGTGAGGTTGCTGTTGCGTGGACCGCAGGTGATGTAACGGCGCCCGCGCGTGGCGTATACGAGCACAAAAAGAAGCTGAAGGGTGCCTTATCGCTTCTCGGTGGAGTACTCGAAGGAATGTTCCTCGACGCAGGAAAGGTGACTGAAATTGCGATAATTCCCCCAATGCCTGTCTTGCGGGGCATGTTCGTGAATGTCATCAACAGTCCGATCCAAGGACTCGTTATCGCACTTGATCAAATTACTAAAAAGAAGCAGTAAATAGAATACATTTTATGGCAGATGAAATGAATACGGTACCGGCTACGGTTGAAGAAAAAGTAGTCGAGGTACCGAGCAAGTTCAAGAAGATTGTAGAAGAAGTCGAAGCTATGACGGTGCTCGAGCTCTCCGAGCTCGTAAAAGTGCTTGAAAAGAAGTTCGGTGTAAGTGCAGCGGCCGTTGCAGTAGCGGGCCCCGCTGCCGCGGCAGCGGAAGAGGAGGGGAAGTCAACGACCGACATTGAACTCACTGACGTTGGCGCGAGCAAAATCGGCGTCATTAAAGTGGTGAAGGAAGTCCTTGCTCTTGGTCTCAAGGAAGCCAAGGATCTTGTCGATGCGGCACCTTCAATGCTGAAGACCGGCATGAAGAAAGAGGAAGCTGCCGATTTTGCGAAGAAGCTTACGGATGCCGGGGCGAAAGTGACACTAAAATAATCCGACTTTGTTTCTAAAAACACGTCCCATCGCAAGGCGGGACGTGTTTTGCATTTGGAGACCAAAACGTCTACACTGGTCAGCATCATGGAACTACTCGCGAAGATATTTGGTTCAGGTGCCCGCCTCAAAATATTGCGGCTTTTTATGTTTAATAAAGACACCGCATTCACCCTTACTGAGATAGCCGAGCGTACGAAAATGTCGAAAGAGGTCGTACGTCGTGAATTTTCTGACCTTCTCGCTTCTGGTTTGATACGTAAAAAAAGAGCACAAACCCCTATCCAGTACCAGATAAACCCGCAGTATGAACATCTTGACGCATTTAACGCATTCATCCGCGAAACGACGAGTGTGCGCCCGCAGGATATAACAAAGGCGCTCAAACGTGCAGGAACATTACGACTAGTTGCACTTTCCGGACTTTTCACGGGCGTTCTTGAGGCGCAAGTTGATCTTCTCGTCGTGGGCGATCATCTCGAGGATCGTGTGCTTGCTGGTGCCGTCCGTTCTCTCGAAGCGGAATTAGGAAGAGAAATCCGCTATGCTTCGTTTGCAACGCCAGATTTCCGCTATCGCCGAGGGATCTACGACCGACTTATTCGGGACGTTTTTGATTATCCACACCGCCTCCTCGTTGACAAAATCGGTATTTGAAAATGTTATACTTTACTGTAGGAGCTCGCAGATAAAGCGCGAGTCATTAATCATATAAACAAAGCATTATTTACTATGTTTTTCACCACATGGGCGCAAGCGGTTAGCCAGTCTTTTCAGAACCTTTTCTACGGGCTGGTAGCATTCATTCCTAATTTAGTCGTAGCGATTGTCATCCTTATTGTTGGTTGGCTCATCGGTATCGGACTTGGTCGCGTGGTCGCGCAGATTATCAATGCATTGCGCGTTGATCAGGCGCTTAAATCGACCGGTATTGAGCGGGTACTTTCTCGCGCTGGTTTTGAACTCTCCTCGGGTAAATTCTTGGGCGCCCTTGTCAAATGGTTCTTCATCATCGTTTTTCTTGTCGCGTCGCTTGATGTGCTTCACTTAACGACCGTCAATCTATTTATCAGTGATGTTGTTCTTGGGTATCTGCCTCAGGTGATTGTCGCAGTCTTGATTTTGCTTGTTGCGGCAGTTATTGCAGATGCGGCGGAGCGCATTGTTACGGGTTCGGCAAAAGCGGTATCTTTGCACGCGGCTGGTTTTCTCGGAAAGGTAGCACGCTACGCGATATGGGTATTTGCCCTTCTCGCGGCGCTTGCACAACTTAATGTGGCAACCGCGTTTGTGGAGACCCTATTCCAGGGCATCGTCATTGCCGTCTCGCTTGCAGTTGGTCTCGCCTTTGGTCTCGGTGGCCAGACGGCAGCAGCGCGTTATCTTGAACGTCTCCACTCGGAGATTAAGAACTGATTCTAAAATAAGTTAGAGTCTCTCAAAAACCGTCCTCAAAAGTAGGGCGGTTTTTGTTATCAATCACGCGATTGAGTTCCTCGTTAGTCTCCCTGAGATTCCTGGCACGGTCTTTTACTTACGCTATATAGTATGTCTACATTAGACTGTTTGAAGTGCGAAGGATATTAAACTTGTAAAGGCTATTGACGCCATAACCGCCCTCGTCTATACTCGCTCATACGTGTCTACGAACCGAAAGAATCAAAAAACTTTAGGAGCGGATAGGCCGTAAGGCCCGCGCGTGTAAACGCGAAAGAACCGCTTCAGGCGGTTCTTTCGTTTCAGGAGACATGATTCTTTGACATACGAATACGCATAGGTAAGAAATTGAATCTCGCGGTATTACTGTCGCGAGTGAGATAATGTGTGAATTAATGATTGTGGTATTCAGGTCTCCGTACGAGAGACATTAAGAGTGCACGGTGGATGCCTTGGCCTAGGACGGCTATGAAGGACGCGACTAACCTGCGAAAAGCTTCGGGGAGGCGGTTTGTAGCCTTTGATCCGGAGATATCCGAATGGGGAAACCCTTCCAGTCTTGAACTGGAAATCCGTGGGGTAACGCCTACGTGAAGCGAACCCGGGGAAGTGAAACATCTCAGTACCCGGAGGAAAAGAGAACAATATGAGTTGCGTTCCGTCGGCGCGTATGTTCGTGCTGATGGAACGCAACTCTCGTGATACCCCGAGTAGCGGCGAGCGAAAAGGGAAAAGCCCAAACCACTGTCTTCGGATAGTGGGGTTGTAAGATATAGACATCGTCTTTGTACGAAAAGAGTTATCAATCGTCTGCATAGCGGAAGCTGCTGGGAAGCAGCGCCCCAGAGGGTAATGGCCCCGTACGTAAAATGCATGACGACTCTTGTTTATATTCTTGAGTAACTCGAGACACGAATAGCTCGAGTGAATCTACCGGAACTAACCGGTAAGGCTAAACACGTCCTATGACCGATAGTGAACCAGTACCGTGAGGGAAAGGTGAAAAGAACCCC
>VFSW01000854.1_pt1 | contig 44933 bp, 33 predicted proteins | sample 5358111 | NCBI WGS metagenome assembly VFSW01 (sample SAMN11554181, study PRJNA540505) | mine drainage metagenome | isolation source: sediment from site ElyBrook_90M | place: USA: Ely Copper Mine, Vershire, VT | collected 2017
CAGCAAGGTAGCCCGAGTGCCAAACCCGGTCGCCCATTACGCCCGCAGCGTCGCCGGCTTCTCGCGCGACGCCCGGCTGTTCCTGCTGATCACGGTCATCTACGGCTCGTCGATGAGCTTGTACTGGACCGACTTCAACCTGTACGTGGAGTCGATCGGGATCGGCGGGTCCACGCTCGGCTGGCTGCTCGCCGTCTCGCAGCTGGCAGGGGTTGCCGTCGCCGTGCCCGCCAGCGCCCTCTCGGATCGGATCGGCCGGCGCTCGGTCATGATCGCCGGAGTGGCGCTCGTCGCCATTGCGCTGTTCGCCTTCCTGCCCGGCCAGCTGAGCCTGCTCTTCGTAGGTGTCGCGGCCATGGGAGCGGGCGGCCAGATCGTCGGCGTCGTCTCGATCCCCTACATGGCCGAGCACACCTCGCCGGACCAGCGCAACGAATACTTCTCGATGTGGCAGGCGATCCAGTTCTCGACCGGATTCCTGGCCACGCTCGTCGGCGGGGCGGCGGCGACCCTGATCGCCGGCCAGCTGGGCCTGACGTCCAGGTCGGCGCCGTATCTGCTTCTCCTGCTCGGCGTGGCGACCCTCGGGGTCCTGGCGCTCGCCAGCATGTTCCTGCTCTCGCGCGACCGGCCGGTTCTCACGGCCGAGGAGCGGGACAGACGGCCCGGTCGTTTCGGGCTGGTGATCCACGATCGCCGCCTCTTCTTCAAGCTTCTGCTGCCGGGCTTCCTCACCTCCCTCGGCGCGGGCCAGCTCATCCCCTTCCTCAACGTCTTCATCGAGAACAAGTTCCACCTGAATCTCGCGCAAGTGAACGCCTTCTTCGCCGTCGCGAGCCTGGGCACCGCCATCGCCATCCTGGCCCAACCGGCCGTGGCGCGAAGGTTCGGGCGGATCGGATCGATCGTGCTCGTCCAGGGCATGAGCATCCCGTTCCTGGTAGTCCTGGGCTTCTCGCCGGTGTTGTGGACGGTGGTGGTTGCCCTGACGGTCCGGAACTCGCTCATGAACGCCGGCAGCCCGATATTCGACGCATTCGCGATGGATCGGGTCCGCGACGACGAGCGCGCCACGGTTGCCGCCGGAATGACGACGCTGTGGTCTCTCGGCTGGGTGATCGCTCCGATGTACTACAGCACGCTGCAGGCGACACTGGGATTCACGGCCGGCTACACCGTGGACTTCATCACGATCATCTGCCTGTACACGCTCTCGACCAGCCTCCTCTGGATCTGGTTCCATCGCGACGATCGCGTGCGGACGGAAACCCCGGTCGTCTCGCCGGAGCACATCCTCGAGGGCCCCACCGCCATCGAGAGCGCCTAGCCGCTACGCGCCCGTGGTGGCCGCGGCGCTGGGTACAGAGCCGGAGCGAAGCGGCTCCTCACCGCAAGGCGACGCGAGCCCGGTAGGTGCGCCGGACGACGGCACGATCGAGCAAGCCGACGAGGGCACGGAAGCGGGCGAGTCCGCGGGGGTGAGCGTCGTCTCGACCGGGGCTGAGGCATCCGGCCCCATCACGCTGACGAGCCTGAGAGGGTACGGAAGGCTGCCGGCCTTCAGCAGGGCGGCGAGCGATTTGGCCTCTTCCTCAGTGAAGGCCCCGGAAATGATCCCGTGCCCTCCCTCGACCTTCGACTGGATGTACGGCGCCGACTGGACGACACCATCCAGCGCGATCGCGAAGTAGTCGTTGATGTGTTCACCGGACCAGGTCGCGAACTCGGCAGCCTTGTTGTCGTTGAAGGCGAAGTCGACCTGCCAGCCTCCGGTCACGCCCGGGTTGGCTGCCGTCTTGCTCCGATCGAGGTCCCGACTGGTGAACTGCGCCGGCAACGACGGGTCGAGCTTTGAGCCGTTGGCGGGGATCTCTTTCGAGCCCGGCGAGTCACTCGTGCCGTAGATCGCCGGGGGCAGCAGGACGAACTCGAGAAGGCCTTGCCGGCCGACCAATGACTCGATGCTCTGGACGTTCGCATCTGCCGGGACCTTGACCTGGACCCTGTCGTTCTCGGCCGTCACGACCGAGTCCACGACTCCCGCGCTTTCGATCCTCGATCGCAGGATGGTGGCAATGGCTTCGCGATCGGCCGCTGTCACGGTCTGCCCCGCATCGAGCACGTATTCGTAGACCAGGGTCGTATAGCGCGGCGATGGTGAAGCGCCCAGTGTCGCGGTCCTGGCGCCGAGGCCGGCCCCAATGACGATTACGACCAACGCGGCAACGAGAACCAGTGGCGCCGCAGCAAGGCGCAGGCCGGTGCGCACCCTGGTCCGCGACATCGCAGCCCTACCCTCGTCGCGGGTCCATACGGGAGGCATGGGTATGAGCGTCTCGATCGCGGCCATGCGCCGCCGGATGCCGCGCAGGATTTCCTCGTCAGTCGCTTCGGGCACGCCGCCACGCGGCATCGAGTCGTTCTCTTTCATCGCCAGATCTCCGGATTGCCGCGCAGCGCCTCGCAGGCCCGCGCCACCAGCGAGCGAACCCCCGAAGCCGAGAGCCCCAGGATCTCGCCGATCGATTGGTCGTCCAGGTCCCGCTGGTAGCGCAGGATCAGCACCTCGCGCTGGCGGGGCGGAAGGTCGCGGGCGAAGGAGTTGAACCAGAGCCAGAAATCGGATCGGTCCGTGTCGCCGGCGGAGGCCGGCTCGTCGGCCGGCCGGAGCGCGCCCATCGGCAGCCAGGCAAACAGTCGGCGCCGCCTCATCTTGTCGATGACGATCCGTCGGGTGATCAGCAGGAGCCAGGGCAGCGCCTGGCCCGACGGCCCATGCCCCGAGCGCCAGGCCGAATACGCGCGGTCGAAAGCCTCCGCCGTCGCGTCTTCGGCCTCCGCCTCATGGCGCAGCATGAGCAGCGCATATCGGAACACGTCGCGATAGCGCCGCCGGTAGATGGCCTCGAAGGTGTCCTCGAGGTCGTCCCTTTCCTCGCGGCCGGCCCCTACTCGCTCGAGCAACTGTGGAGCCCCTCTCTCGTCGGTCAACAACTCCATCATGACCAGATTGACGAAGCAGCTGGCGATCTCGTCCCGCGGCGGCTGCTACCCGGCCGCGACTCCTCTCGGGCGACCCGGCTCCGGCACCCACTCGCCGAGAGAGCGGACCTCCGACAGGCCCGAAACGAGGTCCGGGTCGAGCGCTTCCGCGGCGGCGATCGAGGTCTCGATGGCGGTCAGGCACAGGACGCCCTGCGCGGTTGCGGCCAGACGGATCTCGGCGGCGTCGCGCACCGGCCCGGACTTGGGCGACGGCGTGTTGACCACGAGCCGCACGGTGCCGCCGGCGATGAGATCCAGGATGGCGACCTGGCTGGGCGCGGGCTTATCCCCGACCCTGGATACGACCTGCGCCTCGTATCCGAGCTTGCCGAGCTCGGCGGCCGTGCCTTCGGTGGCGGCGAACCGGTAGCCGGCTCGGGCGAGCGCGTGCGCGACGCGGGGCAGCCCGTGCTTGTCGCGCTCCGCCACGGAAAGAAGCGCCAGCGCGCCGTCGGCACCGGGGCGCGGCGGAATGAGGGCCGCTCCCTGCATCGCTTTGGCAAGGGCCACGCGCGGGTCGGTGTGGATGCCGATGACCTCGCCGGTGGACTGCATCCCTGGGCCGACGCTCGGGTCCACGCCGCGGAGCTTGGACGTGGAGAAGGCGGGCGCCTTGACCGCGACGAGCGGCGGCTCCGGCAGCAGGCCGTTGGGCCAGCCCATGTCCGCGAGCTTCTCGCCGAGGGCGATTCGAACGGCCAGCTTGACCATCGGCACGCCCGTGACCTTGCTCATGAACGGGACCGTTCGGCTGGCGCGCGGGTTGACCTCAATCAGGTAGACGCCGTCCTCGCGGACGATGAACTGGGCGTTGACCAGGCCGTGGACGTCGAGGGCGCGCACGATCCGATCCATCGCCTCGACGACGAGCTCCTGGTCGGACGCGCTGACGTTCTGCGGCGGGAACATGCCGATCGAGTCGCCCGAATGGACGCCGGCCTTCTCGACGTGCTCGAGCAGGCCCGGGATTAGCACGGTCTCGCCGTCGGCCACGGCGTCGACGTCCACCTCGACGCCTTCGAGATAGCGATCGATCCGGACCGGCTTGTCGACGTCGACGTCGGTCGCGCGCGCGAGCTGGTTGACGAGATCGGACGGCGAGTAGCTGAAGTCGATGGCGAGCCCGCCGATGACGAACGACGGCCGAACGATCACCGGATACCCGATCTGCTCGGCCAGGGCCAGCGCCTCTTCGATCGAGCGCGCCATGCCGCCTTCCGGCTGCGGGATGCCGAGCTCTTCGACCAGGTTGGCGAAGCGGATGCGGTCCTCGGCCTGGTCGATGGTCTCCAGGTTGGCACCGAGAAGCGGGATGCCGGCCTTCGACAGCGGTTCGGCCAGATTGAGCGGAGTCTGGCCGCCGAACTGGACGAACGCGCCGAGCAGCGGCTCGCCCGGCGGCGTCTCCGCTTCGACGACCGAGCGGACGCTCTCCGGGTCGAGCGGCTCGAAGTAGAGCCGGCTGCTCGCGTCGAAGTCGGTCGAAACCGTTTCCGGGTTCGAGTTGATCATCACCGCCTGCCAGCCGAGCTCGCGCAGCTCCGCGGCCGCCTGGACGGCGCAGTAGTCGAACTCGATCCCCTGCCCGATCCGGACCGGGCCGGAGCCGATCACCAGCGCTGCCGGCCGCTTCACCGGCGGCAGCTCCGGCTCCGAACCCGCGGCAGCGTACGTGGCGTAGAAATACGGTGTCTCCGCGGCGAACTCGGCCGCGCACGTGTCCACCATCGCGTATCCGGGCACGAGGCCCAGTTCCATCCGCGCGAGGCGGATCGCCTCGGCCGTGACGCCCGCGCCGGCCATCTGGGCGAGCTCCCGGTCGCCGAACCCTTCCCGCTTGACCGTCGCGAGGAGAGTGGCCGCCTCATCGTCCCGTGGATCGGCGATGCGCCGGCCCATCGCCCGGACCTCGCGCTCGAGGGCAATCGCCCGCTCGAACTCGGAGAGGAACCAGGCACTGATGCCCGTGACGCCGCGGATGCGCTCCGCCGGCATGCCGCGCCGCAGGAGTGCCAGGATTCGCCAGAAGCGCGAATCGGACGGCGCGAGGAAGCGCTTGAGGACGATGGGGTACGCGGACCGCTCGGCAAAGGCTCGGCCCTCGCAGACGAGGCCGCTGGAGTCCACGTAGACCAGCGGTTCGGCGACCGCCGGCTCCATCAGGTAGTCCACCGTGGCCGCCCATGTCGGGTTCTCGGCCAGCCAGCCCGCGCCCGCCTGTTCGAGCCCCCGCAGCGCCTTGTTGAGCGCCGAGCCGAAGGTTCGGTCGATGGCCATGACCTCGCCGGTGGCTTTCATCTGGCTGCCGAGGGTTCGGTCGGCGTTGGGGAACTTGTCGAACGGGAAGCGGGGTAGCTTGACGACGACGTAGTCCAGGGCCGGCTCGAAGGCGGCGACTGTGGTTCCGGTCACGACGTTGGGGATTTCCGCGAGCGTGCGTCCGGCGGCGATCTGCGCCGCGACTCGCGCAATCGGATACCCGGTCGCCTTGCTCGCCAGCGCCGAGCTTCGGCTGACGCGCGGGTTCACCTCGATGACCGCGTAGTCGGTGTAGTCGGGGCTCAGGGCGAACTGGACGTTGCAGCCGCCCTCCACGCCGAGCGCCCTAATGATCGCGAGGGCCGCGCTCCGGAGCCGCTGGTGGACCGGGTCCGGCAGCGTCTGGACCGGCGCGACAACGATCGAGTCGCCGGTGTGGACGCCGAGCGGGTCGACGTTCTCCATCGAGCAGACGGCGATACAGGTGTCGTCCGCGTCGCGCATGACCTCGTATTCGATCTCCTGCCAGCCCACCAGGCAGCGCTCGATCATGACCTGGTGGATCGGGCTCAGGCGCAGGCCGGTTCGCGCACGCTCCCAATAGGCGTCTTCCGTCTCGACGATGCCGCCGCCCGTGCCGCCGAGCGTGAACGCGGGCCGGATGATCGCCGGCAGGCCGATCTCCTGGAGCGCCTCCGCCGCCGCCCTGTCGCGCGCCTCCTCCGTTTCGCCTTCGACGATGCAGCTCGGGGCATACGGCTGGCCGATCCGGTCGAGCAGGTCGCGGAACAGCTCGCGATCCTCGGCCATCTCGATCGCCTCGAGCGGCGTGCCGATGAGACGGACGTTGTACTTGTCGAGCACACCCGCGCGGGCCAGCGCCACCGCCAAGTTGAGCCCCGTCTGGCCGCCGAGGCCCGCGAGCAGCCCCTCCGGCCGCTCCTTGGCGATGACCTGCTCGATGGCTTCGACGGTCAACGGCTCGAGGTAGACGGCGTCCGCAACCTCGGCGTCGGTCATGATCGTGGCCGGGTTCGAGTTGACCAGGATCGTGCGGACGCCCTCGGCTCGGAGGGCGCGGCACGCTTGAGTGCCCGCGTAGTCGAACTCGGCCGCCTGCCCGATGACCACCGGCCCGCTTCCGATGATGAGCGCGCTCTTCGGCTTGGCGCGCACGACGGAGACAGCGGCAGGAGCGTGGCTGGGCATCTGCTCCTGCACTTGCTCGATTGCCTCCTCGATCCACTTGCGCCGTTGGCCAGTAGCGGAGTCTAGTGCGATGCGAAGGATCCCGAGCGTTTCCGGCGAGGCGAGTGCGACCAGGCCATCCACCGCGTTTCGCCAGACGTCAGGGTCCGAGTCGCGTATGGCCTCTGCCAGGATCGGGATGGCTGACGGTTGCCTGCCCTGCCACAGAACCTCGACGAGGAAAGCCCGGGCTTCGCTATCCACTTCGGATCGGAAGGCCGACACGAGATCGGCTGTGAGGTCCTCGCTGGTCTCGATCAGCCCAAAGAAGGCCTCGTCACGTGCGCCTTCCCGAAACCGCCGCAGGTACCAGGCCAGAGGTTGGGTCATACAAAAAAGCCACCGGCCTCACGGGCGCGGTGGTTCAGCTTGCACGGGCTCAACGTTCTCCTCCCCGGCCTCTCAGGACCGCGAGTCAAAGCGCCGGCAAGCCGCATCTTTGACTTCCACCGGGCTCACAGACCCGGCCTCAAGGGCTTCGCGAAGGATAGCAGGAAGCAATGAACGAGACGTCAAGCTGCTCCGGCAATCCTCAGCCACCAATCGCCGAGATCGCCAGATTCGTGCGGGGCTGACGTCGTCCCGCCGACATAGATCGCAGAAAGCGTGATCGGAGACGGGATTCTGACTCGCGGTAGGAGCCCCTCGAATTCGAGTTGGGTCATCGGCATTGCCAGGTAGGCGACGAGGATGGACCCGACGGGATAGACCATTCGGGCCTTCGCTCGCAACCGGTGAGTCAGGCTCTCAACGAGCTCGTTGTCCGGGTCCCGTGTGAACGCGAAGCGCCGAGCCTTCGCCTTGGGCCGCATCGTGTGCCATGTCAGGGCGGCGAAGGCCTGGTTCTCATACACGACCGTTACCTGGATCGGAAGGCTTCCTGCTTCGCTCCGGTACAGCAGGTCGAGCGGCTCGTCTCCGCGACGCTCGAATCGATAGGACGTTCCTTGCGCGATGTTGAACCAAGAAACGAACGCGTCGCCAATCTGTTTCTCGATCCCCTCCTTCAATGCGTCCTTGCCCACACTATCCCTCCCTCACGAGAGCCTCCCGTTCGACTGTCGGCAATTGATGAGATGGCAACCGGGCGCTGCCCGATCTCGCGGCGCTCCCATTGCCAGGCGTCAAATGGCCACCGAACCCACGCGGCCGTGTCTCACCGCGCCAGCCAGTCGAGCGCGTTGCGCAGGATCCGTCGCACGCTTTCGTGCTCGAGCTGCTCCGTTCCGTGGCCGAGGGCGCAGTAGCAGACCCGGCCGAGGCCGTACGGGCGCACCCACGCGAGTGGGCGGCGGAAACCGTCGAACTCGGCGCCGAGCAGTACGTCGAACGGGGCGAGCGTTTCCATCAGGTAGAGCTCGTCCGAGGTCTCGAAGTCGCCGACGCCGCGCATCACCGGATGGTCGGGCGCGTCCACCGTGACCGATAAGGGCCCGAGCGGCGGGTGTGCCAGGAAACGCGCGCCGAGCATTCGCTGGTATGCACCCGACGCGGACCCCACCACCGTCGCGCCGTGGATGCCCAGGAGCCCCTTCGGCGCGCCGGTATCGCCCCAGGGGCTTCCGATGACGGCGTTCAGCAGCGCTTCCTCATGCTCGGGCGCCAGGCTGCCGGCGGAAGCGAGGATCGCGATCACGTCGAAAGGGGCGATCCGCGCGGGCTCGAATGCTCCCGGATCGGTCGTGATCTCCGCCTCGTAGCCCGCCTCCTCGGCCAGTCGCGCCAGCAGCGGGCCCTGGACCGAGAAGTCGTGGTACGGGTTCTCTTCGCCGCCGAAGACGAGGATCCTTTTCTCGCTCAATTCACCACTCCCAGGCCTTGCCGGTGTAATCCAGATACATCGGGCCGTCGATGGCGGAGTTGCGGGCAATCGTCTCGACGATGCCGCTCGCCGATTCGCTCGGATCGAGGTCCGCATCGGCACCGCCCATCTCGGTTCGCATCCAGCCCGGATGAATGGCCAGCACCTTCACGCCGTCGTCCTTGACCCGGTGCTGAAGGATCACCGACTGCATGTTCAGGGCCGCCTTGGACATGCAGTAGGCGTACTCGCGCGATCGCCAGCATTGCGAGATGCTCCCTGCCTCCGATGAGATGTTGATGATCTTCTTGCCCGATCCGGCGAGCACGAGCGGCAGGAAGTGCTTGGTAACGAGGAGCGGTCCAACGGCGTTGACGTCGAACGTCCGGCGTGCCATGTCCGCGTCGAACTCGTTCGCCTCGGTGAACGGCTTCTTGAGGTAGATCGCGGCATTGTTGATCAGGAGGTCGACGAAACCGGCGGCGCGACCGACCTCCTCGGCGGCGCGTCGCACCTGATCCTCATCGGTGATGTCGCACCGGAGCCCCCAGAAACGACCGCCGTAGGATGCGGACAAATCCGATTTCGGCTCAGCACGATCGAGCCCGAAGACGGTTGCACCCTGCTTCAGGTATTCCTCCGCGAGGCAGGCGCCCAGCCCTCGAGCTGCGCCGGTGACAACGATTGTGGTCATGGTCCTCTTTGCTGAGTCGGGCGGCCTTGCATCCCCCGGCACCTACGATACAAGGCCGCTCTCGGAGCTGGCAGGAGTAGTCGTCGCGCTCGCCGCCGTCGAACCACTCGCGGACCTCCTCAACACCTTTTCGATATCGATGGATGACCGCAGCGGGCCGGGCTGCCTGAACCGGCGCGCGGCCATTCGCACGGCTGTCCGCCGGTCGGCTCATGATGCGTGCGTGCCGAATCACCAGAAGGGGAAGCCAATGTCGCTGGAAATCAGGCGAGTCGACTACTACAACCTGACCGTCGAGGAGCACGTCGCCGAGGGCTCCGCGATGCTCGGCACGATCGTCGGCGCGGGCGTCGATTTCCTCGCCTACAAGGCCGTTCCGGCCGGCGCCGCACGGACGCGTTTCACCCTCTTCCCTATCGATGGCTCCAGGCTCATGGACGGGGCCGCGAAGGCGGGCCTGGAGGTGGACGGACCCCACCCTGCCGTGCTCGTCGTCGGCGACGAGCGGCCGGGAGCTCTGGCGGACATCTACGGGAGGCTGGCCCGGGCCGGCATCTCGGTCGAGGAATCGTACGGGATCGCGCACATCAACGGCGGCTACGGCGTGGTGCTCTACGTGCGGCCGGAGGACTGCGACCGGGCGATCACGGCGCTGAGCAGCTAGCTCTCGCGTCCTCGCCGGTCCGTGCCGCCGTGCCTGCTTCCGACCCTGGAGTCGAGTTCGAGGCAGGCCCGAAGCGGCCGCCCGAGAGCGCGGCCAGGCCGATTCTTGAACAACTTCCCTGCGGCGGAGGTTATGCGAGGAACCGCGCCGCGAATCGCGGGCTTGGCGGCCTTGGAGGGTTCTCGGGCCGGCTTCCCACGCACGAGCGAGCGCGGCCGCGACCCAAAACGTATGGCCGTGGCGCCGGGATGTCGCACAACTTCCGTGAGGTGGAGGTTGTTCAATTTCCGGGCGACCGTCGCGTGCGGGGGAGGTCGGAGCGAGCCGGCTCGTCAGTGCGTGGCCCAGAAACCATCGTGGAAGGTGACCGTCCCGCGCGGAACCGCGTCGGCGAACGGCATGGCGAGGAAGACTTCCGGGGGCACTCCCTCGAGGATCAGCTCCGGGTAGTGCCCGAATCCGAGCCGCTCGTAATACCCCGGATCGCCGACGAGGGCGCAGCCCTTGCCGCCAAGGTCCTTCAGCATCGACAGGCCCGTGGCGATCAGCGACTTGCCGATGCCCTGCCTCTGATACGCCGGCAGGACCGACACCGGGCCGAGGCCGTACCACCCGGACGATCCGTCCGAGATCGCGATGGGCGAGAACGCGACGTGACCCACTACCTGACCGTCCATCTCGGCCACGAGCGACACCGTCAGCGCGCCCGCCTCGCGCAGCGCCCGGACGATGAACTGCTCCGTGTGGCCGCTGACCTCGAGCGTCTCGAAGGCAAGCACGGTTACCCGGGTGATTGCCTCGGCATCGGCGGCGAGCTCTTCCCTGATGATCATCGGTCCTCCAGCATCGTATCGATCGGGCTTGGGTCGGCGGGCACGTCCGGCCCGCGCGCCGACTTCCGGCAAATCGGTAAACCCCAGACGGGTCGGGCTACCACGCCTCCAGCAGGTGCGCCGCCAGGTAGAACGCGACCGAGGCACCGACGTAAGCCGCCTGCACCCGGCGCTGCCTGGTCTCGTCGTCGCGGGCTCCGAGCAGATCCAGCAGGGCGTGGCGGATGAGGAACGTGTAGAGCACGAAATACAGGAACGGGATCACGTGGACGTACGGCGGGAAGTCCGCAACGTGCTTGCCGAAGAGCGAGAGGATCCAGTCGATCTGGCTGACGATGCCGAACAGGCCCAGGCCCGCGTTGATGAACATCCACTTGACGTCGTCGCGGCCGAAGATAGCGAGGTAGAAAACAAGGTAGACCAGGATCGCGATGCCGCCGTGCATGTAGACGAACTCAACCGGCGCGCCGCTGTAGGCCAGCACGAAGCCCGACAGACCGAAGACGAACATGTGGATCAGGAAGAACGGGTAGATGAAGAGGCCCGAGATCTCGTCGCCGCTGCTGTAAGCGCGGCCGTTGAACGTCACGCTGCCGTGCAGTCTCATCCCGAGGCTCTCCCAGTCGCCGTGGCCCCCCGGACATCCTAGCCGGAGCCGCAGCCCGGAACCGGGCCGATTCCCGCCACTGCCCGAGCCACTCGACCGACGCCTACCCCGCCTAGCTGAGCGTTCCTATCGCCGCCCGACCCTCCGCGGTTTCGGCCGCCGCGTCGGCCTCGCAGAGTGACTTGAGCACCGCAAGCTCCGACTGCATCTGAGCGGCCAGGCCCGCGCGCATCCTGCGGCCCACGACGAGGCTGACGAGGTTCATCGGGAACTTCCAGCGGATGGCAGCCTCGACGGTGACACGCGTCGGGCCGGCCGCCGGCTCGTGGAGTTCGGCCGTTGGCGCGACTCCATAGGTGACGTCGAGCTCGTGGACGCGGCTGACGAGGTGGAACGTCATGACCTCGTTCTCGACGTACCTGGTGATCTTGCCGCGCATCTCGAGCCGGCCGCTGCCGTCCTCGACGACCTCACGGAAGGTCGTGCCCACCACTCCTGGTGGTGCCGTGATGATCTCCTGCTCCTTGACGTCGCCCTGCCAGCGCATCGCCTTCTCCGGCTCGGCGATCCAGGCGAACACGGCCGCGGGCGCCGCTTCGATCCGTTCCTCGCACGAGATCCTCATTGCCACGACACACCCCTTCCGGCGTCAGGAGAAGAGTTCGCGGTCGCGGATCTTGTGGGCGTCCGTGAAATCCTCGTCCCACCAGGGCTTCTCGCCGGCCTTCCGCGGCGGCTTCGCCAGCTGGAGCTTCGTCTTCGCTTTGTTCGCCTCGCGCTGAGATACCCGGAAATGGTAGTGATCGAAGATCGTCAACGCCTCGATCATGTAAGAGACCGCCACGCGCCGGTCTCGCACGAGGACCAGGTTCTCGCCGTTGCTCAGGTCGGCGGCCGAGGAGAAGTTGTACGAACCCAGATACACGCGCGCCGACGGCTTGTCGAAATCCACGACGATGAACTTGTGGTGCATGCGGATGCCGCTGCCGCCTGTCGGCTCGGACTTGAACGGCTCCGGCAGGCCCTTTCCCAGCGCCGACGGGTAGACCGGCGCCACGTTGGTGCTCGGTTTCTGGAGGTCCAGGCCGCCGACCTTACGGTCCGATATTCCGTAGACGAAGATCGAGTCGTCGGCCGAAACCTTCTTGATCGCGTTCAGCAACGGCCCGGGCGTCTGGTACAGAAATGCCAGCGAATAGAAGAGCGACGAGGTGGTGTGACCGGCGACGTCCGTCGCGACCGCGTCGAGCCGGGCGTTCGAAGACGCATGCGGCGAGAACGTAACGCTTGCGTCGATCCCGGCCAATCCGAATGGCGTCCACTGCGCGGCGGGTGGAGTCGGGCCGAAGGCGGCCGCGGAGTCGTCGTTCCAGTAGCAATCGAACGCATCGAGGAATGGCTGGATCGCACTCGCCCCATCCAGGACCATCGCGTTGTTCGACTGCACGTAGAGTCCGCGCCAGGAGAAGTTCGTCGAACCGCAGACGGCTCGTTGGATCGTGGGTCCATCGACGACGATGGTCTTGTTGTGCTGGAGGCCGTCCATGTGCTGCCGTTTGACCTGGCAACCTCCGGCCAGCAGCCGCGCGGCGGCGTCGTTCTCGGCCGAACCGGCCTTCCCATGGTCGGGCGAGTCGTCGATGACGATCTTGAGCCGCGGACCAAGCGCCTCGAGCCGGCCGACGATGTTGGGCTCGTTGAGGTCGTAGGCGACCACCCGTACCTGGGCGGCGGCGTCGGCCACGGCCGCATCGAGAGTGTCGAGGATCCGCTGCCGCGCCTCGAAGCCCATCCAGACGAGCGCCTGCTTCGCCAGCGGATGGGTCGGCACGAAGCTGAGCCCGTCGGCTGCGTTCGCCGGCAGAAGCGTCGAGATCGATCCCTTGGACTCGAACCGATCCACGAAGGCCTGCGAGGAGACGAAGCCGCGGGTGTACGCGACGTCGAGCTGGCCCGGGTACGTCTCGCGCCGCAACTCGATTGAGGCCTCCTGTGACTCTCCGTAGCTGAGCACGTCTTCGTCGTTCATGAAGACCGGGGTGACCCGATAGACGTACTCGCCCGCGGCGTCCGCGATCCAGGGGAAGTGAACCCACCGGAACTTCTGGATGGGCGAGAGCCGCGTGGATGAGATGTTGGGGTTCGTCTTGCCACCGGGGCCGGGGAAAGCGATCCGGTTGGTCAGCGGATAGAACCTGTCGCGTCCGGGCTGCTGGTACTCGATCGCGAAGCCCACGAAGTCCTTTGTCGGCGTGCCATCCTTCCAGTTCATCGCGATCAGGGTCATGCCGTCGCCGCGATGGAGCTTCAGCGTGAACGGCGCGGCCGCGCTGCGGCCGCTAACACTGAATTGACCGGCCATGACGCCCTCCACGGCCCCGGCCAGCGAAGGGGTGGCGGCGCACGCCGCGGCAGCGGACCCTCGCACGTCTCGATCGCGCGCGGCCGCGGTCTCCCGCCACGAACCGCCGAGGATCGTGCGCCCTGAGGGCTGCCGGCATGGTTCCCTCCCCGCCCAGGAGCCTCTTTGCCGCGCTCGCGGCGCCAGTTCGCGCACCGCCGCGCGACGCCTCGATCATACCTGCCGGTCTCGGTTGCCTGCGCTCTTCAAGGCTGTGTTAAGGAACCCTATCCTGACCTACGCCTCCGCCGCTGATCCCTCGTGATTGCCCGGGCGTATCGCTCGTAAGGGCTGCCGCAACGGGCCCAACCGTCGCCTTCGTCACCAGGTCGCCCGGCGGGCGGCGCGCAGCCCAATGCCCATGTGGACTGCCCATGCGGATCGAGGAGGGATGCGGGATGAGTGGCCGGTTCGAGTGGCTGCGGTTTCGGCCCAACCGGGACGTGGCTCGGATCGTGGCCGTCTGGGCGGCCTGGCTGGTCATCCTGTGCGGCTTTCAGGCGATCGTAGCAGCGCGCATGGAACCGAAGCGCCCCGACGCCGTCCTCGCGTGGACGCCCGGCTTCACCCAATCGTCCACTTCGAGCGCGAACGGGTCCGGCTGCCATCCCCGACTATCCGATCCCACCTTGAACGAGCACGTCTCGTTCGACTCGGAGTACTACATCTCCATCGCCGTCGCCGGCTATGACGATCCGCAGGCGAGCGCGTACGTGTGGAGTGGGTACAACGTGGCCATTCAGGGCGTGCCGGCGTGCACTCCCGGGATGGTCGGCCATTACACGCCACTCAACTTCGCCTTCATGCCCGGCTACCCCATGACGATGAAGGGCGTCGCCGCTGTCGCGTCGGTGATCCCCGGGCTGTCGGGCATGAGCGAAGACGGACTTGCGACGATCGCCGGCATCCTCGTCTCCGCCGTCGGCGGCCTGCTGGCCATGCTCGCCCTCGCCCGACTGATGGCCCATCTCGAACGGACGCGCAAGGCGACGGCCCGGACGAACGGAGCCGGCGCGGCGAGAGGTTCGGCGGGATCGAGCGGTCAAGGTGCCGGGGCGGAGACAACCCCGGCCGAACCAGCAGACGAGCCGAACTCCTGGGGTGGCATTCACGGTCTGCGGGCGGCGATCTACCTGCTCATCTTCCCGACCGGCTTCTACCTGGCCCAGGTCTACACCGAGGGCCTGTTCCTCGGACTGGCCTTCATGGCCTGCGCCATGGCCGTCGAGAAGAGGCTCCTCGCCGGCGCCCTTTTCGCAATCGCGGCCGCGCTCACGCGTCAGGTCGGCGTCTTCCTGTTCATCCCGCTCGCCTGGTCCGCGTACGAGGTACTCAGGGATGAGGAATCGCGCGGCGAGGACCTCCGCTTCCGGGTACCGGTGTTCGCCGCCGTCGCCCCGCTCGTCACGTTCGTGGTCTGGTACCTCTCGCCGCTCGGACGCAGCTGGCAGACGGTGGAGAGCCAGTACTTCGGCCGCTCGTACGACCCGATCGGCTCGCTGGACCTGTGGTGGAAGGCCCTATGGAGCGTGATCAGCGGCACGGACAAGAGCGGCATTCCGTTGCCTTACGCGCCATACGGCGGCGGCGAGCTGGCCACCTCGACGAGCGTGTATCTCTGCCTGGAGCTGGCCGCCCTGGCGCTCGCCGTGGTTGCCGGCATCTGGCTGTGGCGCCAACGGATGAGAAGCGTGGCGCTGTTCGGCTTCGCTGTAATCCTGCTGAGCGCCGGCAGCTCCAGCGGTCAGGGCATGATCAGGTACATCCTCGCCGTGCCGGCGATCTTCCTGATGCTGGCCTGGCTGGGCCGCCATCCGATCTTCGACCGGGTCTGGACGATGGCGAGCACCCTGCTGATGGGCATGCTGGCCATGCTCTTCACGTTCGGGTTCTGGGTCGCGTAACCGCTCCGGGAGGAAGAACCTGTCCGGGCGCACCTGCATCTGTCGAAACAACCGAGGCTGCGCTCGAAGCGAGTCCCGCGGCCTTCTTGTCGGACGGTTTTGCGGGCATCCCCCAGCGGTCCAGGACGCGACCCTGAATGTCATTCCACAGATCGAGGCCGCTCTCGGCGGGGCCGCCCTCGTTTACATCCCGGACCACCTTGTACCGAAAAACCGTGCCGCATGACGCGCACTTGACTTCGCCGCTGCCGCTCTCGGTTTGAGACCCGCAGGTTGGGCAGAAGATCTTCGGAGCGTCGGTCACGCGGGAGACTTCCGCGGGCAGGTGCGACCGGCTGAGCAGATGGAACACGGGCACCAGCGTGGTCACTCCGGCCACCGCGACCGCGACCACGCCGAGCAGCCGCGCAGTGTCAGCGGCCAGATTGGCCTCTCCCCAGACGATCGCAATCAGGATGCACGCCAGGCCGTAGACCAGCAGGTAGTAAAGGGGCCGGATCCACGCGTAGGAAGGCGCCAGGCGAGCTAGAGAGAGCAGCGACACATGCGCCGAAGCAATGGCGAGGAGCAGCACGGTGACCGTCAAACTGCCCATGGTGGCGTCGTCTGATCCGATCCAGGTGAGATAGGCCACCAGGGTGGCTCCGGCTACTGTCAGCACCAACCCCAGCGGACCAACGACCAGCGATTTGCCGCGCTCCCAGTAGGCCGCACAAGCCAGACCGCAGATGCTCGCACCGGACACGTTCAAGGCGGTGAGAAGGATTCGCAGCTCCAGCCAGCCAAAGGAGCCGAAGATGATGGCCACGGCTCCCAAGCAGGCGGCCACAGCGATCGCCGCGGCCAGTATGTAGAGCAGCATCTTCGCGAGGCTCGGCATCCGTACCCCTCCAACTCGACGGGCGACTCCGGCAACCGATTCGTGCCGGCGCTCATGCGTGCAAGCTGGCCCGCGGCAATACCGCAGTCAATCAAGCGGACGACACCCAGGAAGTCGGCCACGTTGCGCCGGATCGAGGCGCCGGATCGAGGCGCCGGTTCATGGCCTCGGTCGCCCAGGCCGCCGGCTCGCGGCCTGACGCACCTCCGCGGGCAGCAGCTGCCACGTCTCGGCGCGCCGCCTCAGCCGGCCGCTGGCGGCTCGGCGGCCACCCGGTCCAGCCACTCACTGACGAGCGCGGCGAAGAGCGCGTCCTGCTCGATCTGGAGGTTGTGGCCGGCCTTGTCCAGCACCGCGAAAGATGCTCGCGGGTAGCTCTCCAGGAACTTCCAGACCTCGCGATATCCGGTCGCGCAGTCCTGTCGGCCGGTGACGATCAGGGCCGGCCGGTCGTACGGCGCCACAGCCGCGTCAAAGGGGAAGGTGAACGGGACGTTGCGCCCGAGGCTGTTGTCGAGGAAGTCATAGTCGGCGAGGTCCAGGCCGGGCATGACGTCGTCGCGGAACTGCTGCCACACGCGCGGGATCTGGCGGACCGTCAGCCCCTCGAATTGCCCTCGCTCCTTGTCCGTCAGGCTCGCGAGCAGGGCCGAATCCCTCTCGAGAACCGTCAGCTCGGGGACGTCGCCTCGATCCGTCCCGGCCTCGGTCACGACGTAGGGCCGGGCAAGCGGGCAGATGAGCAGCAGGCCGTCGGTGGCGTCCGGTCGCTTCGCGACCAGCCCGCGCGCCAGATAGCCGCCATACGACTCGCCGGCAACGAGGAACCGTTCGCCGGGGATCAGCGCGTCCACCAGGTCCAGGATCACGTCCAGCATCGCGTCCGAGCCGTCGATCCAGGCTTTGCCGGGCGTCCGGCCCATGCCCGGCAGATCGAAGTAGATCCGCCTGTACGGTCGATCCAGCCCCTCGAACACCGGCTCCAGTCAGCCCTTCATCAGCCTGTGGTCCGGGCTCCAGCCGTGGATCGTCAGAACCGGCGTGCCGCTGCCGACGATCTCGTAGTGAACCGGTATATCCCTGACCTTGACCTGCATCCCTGTCTCCCTGCTGGATCGAGGCGACAAGAGTACGCGGGCCACCTGCCGGAACCCGTCATGTTTGTTCGGTCTTCTAAGGTTCCATCCCTCGACGCCGCGCCCGGGCCTCGTTCTCCAGCACCCGGAACCTGACAATCTGACGGATCAGTTCGGCGGGCAGTGGCCGATCGAGCCGGAAGCGGGCGGTCGCCCTGGCATTGCGGTATGGCGCGAGCTCGTCGGCGAACCGCTCGAAAGCGCTTGCCCCCGGGTACAGGCTGACATGCTTGCCGTACCCGGCGAAGTGCACGACGTGGCGGCCGTTCATGTCGAACGTGGGTATGGCATAGCTGACGGTCTCGGTCGCGTCGGGAGCGCACTCGCGGATCAGCGACCGCATCTCCTCCAGGACGAGCCGGGTCTCGGGCGGAAATGCGGCGATGTAGTCGTCGATGGAGCCGGCGGTCTTCGAGACTTCCATGACTCGCTCCCGGGCGGGTGTCGGCGCGACCATTCTGCCGGTCGTGCCTCGGAATAGCAGCGCCTGGACCAGCCCGTGGGCGTCGAGCCGCCCGCGAACCTCTGCCGCCGGAGTCCGCTACTCCATCCCGGCCAGACGGCGTGCCAGCTCGGCCGTGTCGAGGTGGAGTGGCTCGGCGCGGCCGACGGTCGGGGCGGGAGCGGCGCCACCATGCCGGGCTGAAGCCGCCGCAACGAACCGGTCGAAGACCGCCAGAGCGTCGAGCGGGCCCGGGCCGCCTTCCGGGTGATACTGCACCGTCTCGATGGGCAGCCGGCCGTGGCGCAAGCCCTCGACTGAGCCGTCGTTGAGGTCTATCTGGCTGACCACGAAGCCGCTTTCGGCCGGCAGCGTGTCCGCGATCACCGTCACTTCATGGTTCTGAGCCGTCACCTGGACGAGGCCGGTCTCGAGGTCCTTGACCGGGTGGTTGGCCGCGTGATGGCCGAACGGCAGCCGGCGAGTGTCCGCACCCGCGGCCCGGGCCACGATCTGGTGGCCCAGGCAGATGCCCAGGAGCGGCCGGCCGTCTTCGATGACGCGCCGCGCCAGGGCCACCGGCCCGTCGAGCCGCGCCGGATCCCCCGGCCCCGGGGAGAACACCACGCCGTCCACTTCCGGAGCCAGGGCCTCGTCCACCCCGGCCGTGTGCGGGAGTATCCGCACCCGCGCCCCGCGCCGCCGCAGGCTCCGGACTATGTTCGTCTTGAGGCCGAAGTCCAGGATGGCCACGAGCGGCCCCTTCTCCGCGTCGCCGCCCTCGTCCCGTGCCGCCTCGGGCGAAACCTGGGCCACGAAATCCTGGTCCTCCCAGCGCGGCACCTGCCGCGCGAGCGCCCGCGCTTCCTCCACGTCCGTCATCCCGGGCTCGGTGACGACGGCACGCAACGAGCCGTGGGCTCGGAGATGCCGCGCCAGGGCTCGCGTGTCCACGCCCGCGATCGCCGGAATGCCCGCTTCCCGGAGCATCGTGGCCAGCTGGCGGGCACCGTCGAGAACCGCGGCGGTGGCGTTGGCCACGATCAGGCCGCGCAGCCACGGCCGCTCCGACTGGTCGTCGAAGCTGATCCGGCCGTAGTTGCCGATGAGCGGGTAGGTCATGACCACGAGCTGGCCCGCGTACGACGGATCCGTGGCGATCTCCTGATAGCCGGTCTGGCTGGTGTTCACCACAAGATCGCCCTGGCCGGCGCAGCGCGCCCCAAAGGCGATCCCCGAAAAGACGCGCCCGTCTTCGAGGGCCAGCAACGCCGGTCCGTAGTCGCCGATCCTGGGATCGACCACGGCGCTGGATCGGGGCAGCGGCGGCTGCCCGCGCAGTGTCCGCCCGGTGTCGCGTCCATCGCGGGCAGCCCGATCGTTCTGGCTCATCGGCTCCCGGTTCATACAAAAACGCCACCGGCCGGTTTGGCGCGGTGGTTGTGCAGGTACAAGATCGAAGCTCCTTCGCGGCCTCACGGGACCGGGGTGCCGGCCTCACGGAGCCGGCGTCAAAGGTCGGCCGTAGGTTAGCACGGCCCTCTCGCGGGCATCGGGCCGTCGCCGTCGGGCGCATGGCGGACCGGCGGCTACGACCTTCGGCGGCGCGTGGTGGACCGGACGCGACGACCTTCGGACGTGGGCGCCGGACACCGAACCCCGGACCGCCTGCGTGCTCCTCCCCTATTCCCAGCCCCCGGCCGACCACGACCGGACGGCCGTCACCTCCACCCGGACGATGGGCCGTGACTCGAGGGCGTGGCCCACGTACTGCGGGTACCTTGCCCGCAACGCCGTCACCGCCCGGGCGTGCTCCGGGTGTCCCGGCTCCATGAGCGATGCCGAACCACGCAGCTGCACCCAGGCGAGCCGGCTCCAGTCCTCGTCCCACACGTCGGCCAGGACCGTGGCGGAGGGTCGGGCGAGAAGATCGCGGACGCGCGCGAGGGCGTGGGGGTCCGCATCGCGCTTGGGCTTCTCGTCGAGCGCCGAGTAGACCACCGGGCGCGAGTCGGGGCCGACGAACCAAACCGCGAAGCAGATCGGCACCGCCCTCGGCGATCCGTCCGCGGCCACGGTCGCGAGCACCGCCCGGCGCGCCGTCTCGAGCAGCTCACGCTCGCGAGCCGTGAGCGCCGCCCGGATGGCCACGCCGCTAGCCCGCCGCCTTCGCGACCTCGCGGTCGAAGCGCTCGATGCCGGCCGCCAGCCGATCGGGTTCCGTCTCATCGAACACGAGCGCCAGCTCCTCGACGCCGAGCGCCGCGAGCGCATCGATGTCCGCCCGCGCCTTCTCAGGGTCGGCCGAGAGAGCGTATCGACCGGCCGGAGCCGTCCCGATCGCCAGCCTCGCCATCAGCCGGGGCATCGGCCGGCCAGCCTTCTCGGCAGCCTCTCGAATGAGCGGTATGCGTCGCTCGAACTCGGCCGGGCCCGCGCCAGTGGACTGGTAGGCGTCGCCGAGCGCGCCCGCGCGGCGCATGCCGGCGTCGGACTGGCCGCCCACGACGATCGGGACGTGCTCGCCCTGCGGGGGCAGCGGCTCGAAGACGTAGTCGCGGAACTGGTGGAAGGCTCCCTCGAACGGGGCACGCGACCCGGACCAGAGGTGGCGCCACAGCCGGATCGTCTCGTCGAGGTAGGCGCCGCGGCGATGGAACCGCTCCGACATACCGAGATTCGCGAACTCGGCCTCCATCCAGCCGATGCCCACGCCGGCGAGCAGGCGCCCGCCGCTCAGGGCGTCGAGGGTTGCGAGCTCCTTGGCCAGCAGGACGGCGTTTCGCTGCGGCACGACGACGACGCTGATACCGAGCCGGAGCTTCGGGTGTCGCGCGCCGACCCAGCCAAGGGTCATGATGGCTTCGTAGACCCGGCCGTACTCGCTCGAGTTGCCCTCGGGGACGAGAACGTGGTCGGTCGTCCAGACCGTCTCCCAGCCGAGCCGCTCGGCCGTTTCCGCGCCCGCTTCTATGGCTTCCGGGGTTGCCTTCGGCCCGGTACTCCTGAGCACCAATCCGTACTTCATGCGATCGATCGTAGCGCAGCGGCCGCTCAGGTCCCGCCACTTCGCCGGGACGCACCGCCAGTGGCACCGCCGACCCTCGCAGAAGCGAGCGGAGGGCCGGTCTTTCGATCGGCCCTTCGCCTCTCCCAGATCGAGAACCCGAACCGGCGGCTACTTGCGCAGGTGCTTGGGCAGGACGAACGCCGGGTTGGCGTTCTGGACCAGCTCGAGCGACATCTGCGGGAACCACGCCCCGGCGGCGGGATCGGTAATCCCACCCCGAGCCGGATCGCCCGGGCCGGCGGTGCCGCGCGTGCACTGCCCGTCGGACTCACCGGGGACCTTGATCCACAGGTAGGCGTCCAGGAGTGCCACGCCCGTCCTGGCGGAGGGGCGCATACCCACGCCGCGAGCCGGCGGGTTGCACCAGTCCTGGCCGGTGGCCTTGTCCGCATACCCGGCGGCGACCGGATTCCACGGACCCAGGCCGTTGCGGCTCGAGTCGATGACGAATTGGGTCGTCGGAACGGTGGTGCCCAGCATGCTCGCCCAGCGCGAATCGATCCCGACGGTGTTCCAGGTAAGGTCGTCGGCGTTGCCGCTGTAGGCCTGGTTGCTCCAGACCTGGTAGGGGCTCATGCCGGTCCCAGCCCAGCTGGTGGCCGGGCCGCCGTTCCAGTACTGGTTCGGGCAGCCGCCGAAGTCACCCGGATTGAGGGCCGTCGCGTAGGCGATGCAGTCGGAGATCCAGGTTCCGTAGAAGCTCAGGTTGGCCGAATACTGGAAGTTGGAGACGTTCAGATAGAAGCCCTGAGCGCGCTGGACGCCCGCGGTGACGAGCCGGGACGAGGCGTCGCCGACGTTCTGCCAGTCGTTGTGGGTAGCGTCCAGATAGACGAGCACGTTCGGCTGCTTCTCGAGCCGATCGACGGCCGCGTTGAGCTCGCCGAACCGGTCCGCGGGCGTGTTCTCGGGCCCGTTGACGGTGCAGTTGCTCGTGCCGGGGATCAGGCCCAGGCTGTCCGGCTCCAGGATCACGACCGCCTTGCCGGAGCCGATGCCCTTCGCGAAGCCGTCGATCCAGGCCGCATAGTCGGCGGCGCTCAGCGCGCCACCCTGCGAGTACTGCCCGCAGTCACGGTAGGGAATGTTGTAGGAGACGAGGACCGGCACGGTGCCGCGGGCGTTGGCCAGCCGGACCGTCCGAGCGACATCTTTCTGGACCTCGGCCGGAGTCCCCCCGTTGAGCCACACGGCCTGCGGAGTGCCGATCATCTGAGCCACCAGGTTGGCGTCCTTGAGGTCGTGGTGCCTGGTCAGGTCCACGATCTGGGCCACCGCACCCTTGTCCGGCGCGGGGACGTAGAAACGAGTGTTGGGCGAGAGCGTGTGACTGGGAGTGGGGCTTTTGGCCGCTACCCCGGCGGGCATCGCGGCCACGGCGAGCACCAGCGCCGCTCCCCCGACTACCACATGGCGTTTCCAGGCGCGATCGAACAACTTCGGCTCCTTCGTTCTCGCCCGCGCGTGCTGCAACCGCGCTCGGGCATGTTCGGAAAGGCACGGCCCCGCTCGCTCAACGCCGCCTCCTTCCATGCGACGTCGAGCTTTCCTGCCCCGGCTTTACGACGCCGGTTCGACCAACCGGCGGGGTTCGGACGGGCCTGACGGTTCCGAGCCAGCCGGGGCGGCGGGGCCGACGGGCAAACGATCACCCGTCGCACAAGAAACCTAGGCGGGTGCATGAATTGACGGCAATCCGTCAGTGTTCGCATACGAGCATTCGCAGGCCCGCTGCCGCGAGCCGCCGCCCGCCCGGGCCTAGGAGATCCGGGCCAGCTCCCAGTCTTCGTCCCAGGCGACCTCTTCGCCGGGGGCAAGGATCGTCAGAGGAGCGAGCGACTCGAGCTCGATGCACCCCTCGTCCACGTAGATCTCGAGGTTGCAGCCCAGGTCCGCATGCCGGGCCGCGAGGGCCGGGTCGTAGCTCTTGGTGAAGCGGAGATCGTCCAGTTCGTACGTCAGCCGTCCGGTGTAGTTGAGGCAGCCGACTTTGAACGGCTCACCCGCCCAGGCTGCCACCGAGATCTCGCCGTCGCGGATCGAAAGGCGCTTCTCCTGCCAGGACGAGTACGGCCACATGACGACGAGCTGCGTCGGCGTGGAGCCGTGGCTGTGGCCCGGGAGGGCCACCCTGGCCGTTCCGCCGAGCCGGAGCTGGGTCACCGGCCAGGGCGCCAGTTCCAGCGCCCGAGAGCCTTCGTTGCGAATGACGTGGCGGATGTGGAGGGCCGCGGAATCCGCCGCGAGAACCACGTCTATGGACTTTCGCAGGCCGGTCGGCGCCTGGATTGCGCCGGTGAGGCGGACCCCGCCCTCGATCGGCGAGACCTCCAGGCCGGTCGTCGAATCGGGCACGCTGCATTCGGGGCTCTCCGGAGCGAACCAGAGGCGGTGGCCGCCCATCAGCTCGAATGTGCCGTAGCCGGAGTCCCAGGTTTTGTCCGGCGTCTCGGCCAGGATGTTCGGGCCGCCGGACAGTCCGAAGCCGAGGATGCGCGGGCCGCCTCCGGTCAGGTACTCGACCCAGCAGTGAGCAGTCTCGAGGCGGCGCGTGGGCCGGCCGTGGAGCGTGCCCGGAATGCCCGGAAGGTTGGAACTCATCGCACCGTCACCTCGACCCTGACCACGTCCGTTCCGGGCGCCGGCAGCGGCACCACGTCGCCCGGCACGGCCACGTCGTCGACGACGAGAGAGATCTTGCGGCCCGGCCCTTCGCGGTGGACCGCGATCTCGTAGGCGACGCCGCGGAACTCGCGGTGGGCGTTGAAGCCGGACCACGCGGACGGCATGGCCGGAGCTATCCGCAGACCGGCATAGGTTGGCCGGATGCCAAGGATCCACTGGGTTGCCGCGACGTAGGTCCACGACGCGGTGCCGGTGAGCCATGCATTGCGGGCCATCCCGAACGACGGGTGCGTGGGCCCGCAGATGTTCTGCGGATAGGTGTACGGCTCCACCTTGTAGAGGTCCGAGTCGGTCCGGGCCAGCGGCAGGATCTGGCGGTAGTAGCGATAGGCCTGGTCGCCGTTCCCGAGCATCGCGGCGGCGACGATGGACCAGGTGTTGGCGTGGCAGAAGATGCCACCGTTCTCCTTGGCACCGGGAACGTAGGTGGACGTTCCCGCGACCCGCGGATCGGCGCCGTTGTAAGGCGGCCACAGCAAAGCCAGGCCGAACTGGGTGTTGAGCTTCTCGTCCGCCGAGGCCATCGCACGCTCGGCCCGCTCCGGAGTGGCAACTCCGCCGAGCACGGACCAGCTCTGGGCGATCAAATCGATGGCGTGGTGCGGAGCACCGGCAACGCCGATCGGCTGGCCGTCGTCGTCGAAGGAGCGCAGGTACCACTCGCCGTCCCAGGCGTGCTTGTTGATCGCCTCGGCCATGGCCTCTTGCACGCCGGCGAACCGCCGGGCGTCGTCCGTTCGGCCGAGCTCTCGGCACAGCTCCTCGAGATCGGCCATGGCCCGGCAGAACTGCATGCCCGTCCAGACGCTCTCCGCCTTGCCCGAGCCGTGGTCCACGTTGAGGGTGTCGTTCCAGTCCGAGAAGCCGGCCCGGGGCAGCTTGTGCGGGCCGAGATGTTCCAGGGTGAAGTCGACCGCGCGGAGCATGTGCTCCCAGACGGTCTCCTCGGCGTGGTCGACGTACGGGACCTTCTGCTCGAGATAGTCGAAATCGCCGGTCTCGCGCAGATAGGCGCAGACGGAGATGATCAGCCAGAGGTGATCGTCGCTGAACCACTGCGGCCAAGTCGGGAACTCGGCCGCCAGGCCCGGGCCGCCTTCCAGCGTGAGCGGGTAGAACTGGTGGTAGGTGTGGCCGTCGGCGAACTGCATCCGCCAGATCGTGGTCAGCATCCGGCGGGCGTGGTCCGGGACCGTGTGCATCGTGCCCAGGGTGTCCTGGCCGCTGTCGCGGGTGCCCATGCCCCGGCCGAGGCCGCTTTCATACCCGGAGACGAAGCGCGACCAGTACAGGGTGGTCCGGCACTGGACCTGGTTCCAGAAGTTGAGCATCGCGTTCGTGTCGGCGTCCGGCGTCTCCACCGTGAAGCGGCCAAGGTACGTGGCCCAGTCGTCGCGGAGAGCCTGGAACGCGGCCGATACTTCGGAAAGGTCCGTGAAACGCTTGACGACGCGCTCGATCTCGGCCGGCCGCTCGGTCGCGCCCATGACGAAGACGAGCTTGCGCTCCTCGCCGGGGCCGAGCTGGATGTCGTGCGTCAGCGAGCCGACGCTGTTGCCGCGGGGCGAGCCGGCGTTGGACGGAGTGCCCGACTCGACCACGATCGGATTGGCCAGGTCGCGCCGCCGGCCGATGAAGTCCTCGCGGTCGCACGTGTAACCGGCCGGGCTCTCGCTGCTGGCGAAGAAGTAGCGGAGCGGGTTGAACTTGGTGCCGACCCGGATGACCCCGTCCTCGCACGAGCTGAAGACGATGTGCTGTGCCCAATCGAGGTTGGTCATGTCGTTGAACGCGTCCGCGAAGCTGAACTCCGCGTAGCTGAAGCTGCGGAGCCGCCGGGTTTCCGGGCCAAGGTTTCGGAGGGTCAGGACCCACAGCTCGCAGGGTGCCGGCTCGTCGGCAGGGCCGGGCGGCACGAAGTACAGCAGCTCGGCCGCGATGCCTTTGTATGAGCTGGCGATGCGGGTGTAAGCGGTGCCGTGCCGGCATTCGTACGAGTCCAGGTCGCGCTGGACCGGCGAGGCCGTGGGGCTCCAGTACTCGCCCGTCTCCTGATCGCGCAGATAGACGTAGCGGCCGGGCTGGTCCACGGGAATTGAGTTGTAGCGATACCGGGTCACCCGCCGGTTGCGCGGATCGCGGTCGAAGGAGTAGCCGCCGCCGGTGTTCGAGACGATGCCGCCGTAGCGGCCTTCGCCGATGTAGTTGAGCCACGGGGTGGGCGTGTCCGGACGGGAGATGACGTACTCGCGCGCGGTTTCGTCGAAGTATCCGTACGCATTGGCGCCGACGTGCGCCGTGGACTTGGTCATCTGATCGTCTCCAACGCGCCCACTTTCGCGGGCGGGAATGCCTTTCCGGGTCGCCGGGGACGGGCGACGAACCTGTGACGGTGCTCGAAATCCTAACCGACGACTACTCGACGAAAGCCACGACCTCGAACGTCTGGCCGGCCTGCTCCGGCAGCGGGGCCAGGTTGCCCGTGACCTCGCGGCCGTTCACCGTGAGTCGTCGAACGCGGCCGGCCGCGCCCTTCGCCTTGCGCACGGTCACGTTGTACGTGGCGTCACGGAAGCGGCGCGTCACCGTGAATTGGCCCCAATCCGCGGGCACCGCCGGATCGATACGGAGGCCGTCGTGCTCGGGCCGTATGCCCAGGATCCATTGGCTGATCGCCACGTAGTTCCAGGCGGCCGTGCCGCTCAGCCACGAGTTCTTGGCCTCGCCGGGGGTCGCGGCGTCCTTGCCGGCGATCATCTGGGCGTATGCGTACGGTTCGCAGCGGTGGATCTCGGAGATGCCTTCGCGCGCCGAGGGGTTGATGCGCAGGTAGTAGTCGAGAGCCCTGTCCGGATGACCGGCCCGGGTCTCGGCGATCATCACCCACGGGTTCGTGTGGCAGAAGATCCCCGCGTTCTCCTTGTAGCCCTCCGGATACGTCGAGATCTCGCCGTACTCCACGTAGTAGTGGCTGAACGGCGGGTTGTTCAGGACGATGCCGTGCGGAGTGGCCAGCCGCTCCCCTACCGCCGCCAGGGCCCTGTCAGCCATGCCGTTCTCGAGGCCGATGCCGGCGACGATGCACATGCCCTGCGGCTCGATGAAGATCTTGCTCTCCTCGCTCTCGCTGGAGCCCACGACGCGGCCGAAGAAGTCGTAGGCGCGGCGGAACCACTCGCCGTCCCAGCCGGCCGTCTCGACGACCTTGACCATCCCGGCCGATGCCGCCTCGCAGCGACCCGCCTCGACGGCATCTCCCCGGAGCCGGGCGATCGCCGCCATCTCGTCGGCCGCCAGAACGAACAGGCCGCCGATGAAGACGGACTCGGCGACGCCGCCTTCCTTGTTCTCGGTGGTCTGGAAGGATTCGCCGGGAGTCTCCGAGAAGCAGTTGAGGTTCAGGCAGTCGTTCCAGTCAGCCCGACCGATGAGCGGCAGGCCGTGCGGCCCCACGCGATCGAGCGTGTACTGAACGGAGCGCTGGAGGTGCTCGTAGAGCGGCGTCTCGGTGCCGGGCTCGTTGTCGTAGGGAACGGCCTCATCGAGGATCGAGAAGTCGCCGGTCTCCTTGAGGTACGCGGCCACTCCGAGGATCAGCCAGGCCGGGTCGTCGTTGAACCCGGAGCCGACGGCGTCGTTGCCGCGCTTGGTGAGCGGCTGGTACTGGTGGTAGGCACCGCCCGACGGCAGCTGCGTGGAGGCGATGTCGATGATCCGCTCGCGGGCGCGCGCGGGGACCATGTGGACGAAGCCCAGGAGGTCCTGGTTGGAGTCGCGGAAGCCCATGCCGCGACCGATGCCGCTCTCGAAGAGGGACGCCGAGCGGCTCATGTTGAACGTGACCATGCACTGGTAGGCGTTCCAGATGTTGACCATCCGGTCCACGTGCTCGTTGGCGGAGGAAACCTGCATCTTGCCGAGCAGGTCCGTCCAGGAATCGCGCAGGGCGCCGAACGCCTTCGCGACCTCGTCGGACTTGAGGTAGCGCTCGATGATCGGGCGGACGCGCTTCTTGTTGATGGTCTGCGAGCCGGGCGGGTCGAACTTGTCGTCCTGCGGGTTCTCCTGGTAGCCGAGCAGGACGACGACCTCGCGGGTTTCCCCGGGCGCGAGATCGAGCTTGACGTGATGCGAACCCATCGGCTGCCAGCCATGGGCGATCGAATCGGTCGCCTTGCCCTGCTCGACGACAATCGGCCGGTCCCAGCCCCGGTAGGCGCCCAGGAAGGCGTCTCGGCTCGTGTCGAAGCCGGCCAGCGGGGCCGAGCAGGCGAAGTAGGCGAAGTGGTCGCGGCGCTCGCGGTACTCGGTCTTGTGGTAGATGACGCCGTTCTCGACCTCGACCTGGCCCGTGGAGTAGTTGCGCTGGAAGTTCGAGTTGTCTTCGAGCGCTTCCCAGAGGCACCACTCGATGGAGCTGAAGAGGGAGACACGGGCGGGCGTCGTGCGCTCGTTCGTCACGCGGATGCGCCAGACCTCGAGGTTCTCGCCGAGGGGCACGAAGTACAGCGTCTCGCCGCGGATGCCCTTGTACGTGGAGCCGATTATCGAATAGCCCAGACCGTGCCGGCAGCTGTAGTCGGTCAGCTCGCGCTGGGCAGGCTGCCAGCTCGGGCTCCAGTACTCGCCCGATTCGTCGTCCCTCAGATAGACGTACCGGCCGCCAAGGTCCAGCGGCGCGTTGTTGTAGCGGTAGCGGGTGAGGCGGCGCATCCGGGCGTCGCGATAGAACGAGTAGCCGCCCGCGGTGTTGGAGATGATCCCGAAGTAGGCCTCGCTGCCCAGATAGTTGATCCAGGGCAGCGGTGTGTCGGGTCGGGTGATGACGTACTCGCGGCTTTCGTCGTCGAAGTGACCGTAGCGCACGCTTCTCCTCTGTCCGCCATCGATTTCGGCCTGACGGAGTCGCCGGGCCCCGATCGGATCGAGGCGAGCCGCCCAGGAAAGCGGCTACTACCGGCGAGGTCGAGGCGATGGCCCCTCGACACCTTTCTTCTCGCGCCGCGTCCTCGCGGCGGCGGCGTCGGGGTCTCGCGACGCGCCACCGGACATTACCATTCCGGCACCGCCCGGCGCTGGACTTTCGGCCGACGCTTCGAGGTCAACCGGTTGCGCCAGCCGGTCTCCGGACTCGTGTTGCGTGGTCCCGTACCACCGGCGTGGATCAAACCGTCCCGCCATAGATCAAGATGTGGGTAGAACACCTTCGTCGTCAGGATCGCCTGCATGCCCCGGAAGTCTCTCGACACCACGACTCCCCCATCGACCGGAGCTGCCGGTGAGTCGGACCCGGGCGGTCCGGCACGCGCCGCGCCGCAGCCGAACCGGGCGCCGTCGGTCCATCGGGCGCCCGATGGCGACCTCGATCCTACGCTGACGAAGGCGATCGTCGACGACCTGAGCGATGGCGTGTACTTCGTGGATCCGACGCGGCGGATCACGTACTGGAATCACGGCGCCGAGAAGATCAGCGGCTACAGCGCCGACTACGTCCTCAATCATCGCTGCTACGAGAACATCCTCAACCACGTCGACGAGAACGGGACGCTGCTCTGCCATACGGCCTGTCCGCTCGCGCGGACCATCACCGACGGCGAGCCTCGCGAGGCCTTGATATGGCTGAGGCATAAGGACGGGCATCGCAAGCCCGTCCGAGTTCGCACCTCCCAGGTCCGCGACGCCGAAGGCAGGGTGATCGGCGGCATCGAAACCTTCTCCGACGAGAGCCGCCTCGCGGCTCTGAGCCAGCAGGCCGAACGAGCCAGGCACGAAGCTCTGACCGACGCGCTCACCGGTCTGCCGAACCGTCGCTTCTTCGACTCTTCTCTGGCGAGCCAGCTCGAGAACCTGACCCGTTACGGCTGGGAATTCGGGCTGATGCTCGTGGATATCGACCACTTCAAGAAGGTCAACGACCTGCACGGCCACGCTTTTGGCGACGAAGTTCTCAAAGTGGTCGCCCGGACCCTGCACGGGGCGGTTCGAGCCGGCGACGTGATCGCCCGCTGGGGCGGCGAGGAGTTCGTGGTCCTGGTCGAAGCCGCCGACAAAGCCCGCCTCGAAGAGGCCGCCGAGCGCCTGCGCATGCTGGTTGCCCACTCCCAGGTCCGGCGCGGCGAGATCGACCAGCCGATCAACGTCTCCGTCGGAGCAACGCTCGCGACCCGTCTCGACACCGCCGAATCGCTCTTCAACCGCGCCGACGAGGCCGTGCGCGGAGCCAAACGCGCCGGTCGGAACCGAGTCTCCATCCTGCTCGAAGACTGACCCACGGGTTCGGGGTCGCGCCGGCGGGGGGTTGGCCTGACAGGCCCGAACCGCGTCTCGGTCACGCCGGCATAGCCCCCAGACGCGCCACACGTCTCACGCAATCGGCGGATATACCCGCCCGATCTCGCGGCCGACTCCCCTGGTAGCGAGCCCCAGGGCTCCGTGTGCCGCCCCCAAACAACCCCGCTACTCCGAGGAAGAGGCAAATGCGTCTGTCTGTCCGTACGAAGCTGCTCGCCACCGCCGGCGTTCTTGTGACGATGACATGCCTGGTCGGCTTCATGGGCATTGCCAACCTCGGCTCCGTCCGGAGTGAGGGTGACGCGATGCTCTCCAGCGCGGTCATGCCGCTCCACTATCTGGAGCAGCTAAATGCCAGCCTCCTCGACCGCGCCCGTGCGGCGCAGCAGGGCGACGCATCGATAGGCAGCGCGGCCGCGCAGGAGGCCGTCGACGCCTCGATTGCCAACATCGACAAGACGATCGACCAGAACGTGGCGTCGTACCTGGCCACCAATCCGTCCGCCGCCGACGTTACCAAGATGAACTCGATCGTGAAGGCGATCTCGGACTATCGGGCCGTGCTCGCGACCACGCGACAGTACGCTCGATCCGGGACCAAGGCGCCCCAGGAGTTGATCAACACGGCAATCGCCGCGCGCTCGAGCATGATGAAGATCGTCGCGGATCTCATCACTGCCAAGGTGGCCTTCGCCAAGCAGCTCAACGGCAGCATGAACAACACGTACTCGGGCAGCCTGCTCCTCCTCGCCGTCGCAATCCTCGCCGCCCTTCTGCTCGGCATCGCTATCGCGTATCTCCTCGCCAGGCGGATCACCGGCGACGTACGCCGAGTGCAGGGCATGATGCGCTCAATCGCCGACGAGGACGTGGCTTCGCTTGAGCGCGCTCTGAGCGCGATGGCCGCCAACGACCTGACGGTCTCGGCCGAGGTCAGGACCGCTCGAATCGAAAAGCACAGCTCCGACGAGATCGGCGATACGGCCGTGGCCGCCAACGAGATGCTCGATCGGCTTGGTGCGGCGATGGTTTCGTACGAAGCGTCCCGCCTGGCTCTCGTTCAGGCCGTCTCCGAGGTGAAGGCGGCGTCGAGCTCCGTCGCGTCAACGTCGGGCACGCTGACTTCGATCGCCACTCAGGTCTCCAGCGCCTCGAGCCAGGTGGCTTCCACCGTCGGGCAGGTCGCGGCCGGTGCGGGCGACCAGGCCAGAAGCGCTTCGGATGCGTCCGCGGCGATGAGCGACCTGTTCAACGACGTCACCCGGATGGGATCCGGCGCCGACCAGACGGCCGGCCGCCTGGCGGAGACGATCGCCACGGTCCAGGAAATGGGCAAGTCCATCGACAGTGCCGCGGACGCGTCGGGCAGCGTCGATGAAGTGGCCACTCGAGCAGCGTCCGCCGCGGACCACGGCACCCGTGCCGTGCGAGAAACCGTCACCGGCATGACCCGCATCAAGGAAGCCGTCGAAGGCGCCGCGGTCAAGGTGACCGAGCTCGGAGCCAAGGGCGAGCAGATCGGGGCCATCGTCGAGACGATCGACGACATCGCCGAGCAGACGAACTTGCTCGCTCTCAACGCCGCCATCGAGGCCGCGCGAGCCGGTGAGCAGGGCAAGGGCTTCGCCGTCGTAGCCGACGAAGTTCGCAAGCTCGCCGAGCGTTCTTCACGTGCCACCAAGGAGATCGCCGCGCTCATCACGGAAGTCCAGAAGGGCACCGAAGAGGCCGTCGAGGCGATGAAGCTCGGGGCCGCCGAGGTCGAACAGGGCGCCGTGCTGGCGGATCGAGCCGGCAAGTCTCTCGACGAGATCGCCGACGCCGTGACCGCCACCAAGAGCGCCGCCGACAGCATCACCTCGGCAGTCACCTCTCTCACTCACGCCAGCCGCAAGGTCATGGCCGGCATCGAGGAGATAGGCACCGTGGCCGAGCAGAACGCAGCCGTCGGCCAGGCGATGACCCGAAGCGCCGACCAGACCTCGGGGGCCGTTTCTTCGATCGCGGCCATCGCCGAGGAGAACTCCGCGGCCGCCGAAGAAGTCTCCGCGGCGACCGAGGAGATGTCGGCGCAGGCCGAGGAACTGGTCGGGTCGGCCGACTCGCTCGCCCAGATGGCGGCTCGCCTGGACGACCTGGTGGCCCGTTTCAAGGTGGACGCGTCCGGCTCGATCGACCCGGCTTCGCCGGTGGTCCCCCGCCGTCGGGCCTCGGATTGGCAGTCATCGCGAACTCGGGCGGCGTAGGCCGCCAGAGCTGCCCGCGGCGCGCCGGCTTCGGCCGGTTTGGCCGCGAGGCCGGCTCGGTCGGCCGCGAGGCCGAACAAGAGAACGCCCCTCTCGGTAACCGGCGAGGGGCGTTCCGATTCCCCGTGCTACCAGCGGCTGAACGCTCGTCGCCTGGCTGGCGCGCCGGCATCCGATCCCGGCGACCTGGCGAAAGGCCTTCCGGGAGACCCGGTCGAGGAATCAAATACCCCCTCAGGACAAGACTGAGAGGGTATTTATCGGCGTCGAATTGGTGAGCCGGGAGGGGCTCGAACCCTCAACACGCGGATTAAGAGTCCGCTGCTCTGCCATTGAGCTACCGGCCCACGCGAGTTTTCGATTGTAGCGACTGCGCTACGCGACGGTGATCGCCTTCCACTCTGCCAGTAACTCCAGAGTCCCGGCTCTACCGTCGGGCTGCGCGCCCACGGCCGCGAAGGATACAGCAATCGCCTGCGGTCGTGCCTGAGGCGTTGGCCTGGGGTGAGGTGCGGCCGTGGCGGCGGCCCGCAAGGCGCCGTCCGCAAGACGCAGTCCGCAAGGCGCGGCCGGGACGACCCCCGCAGCGCGACCCGCGCAGCGCGGCCGGCCGGCGCCGGCGCGATCGCGTGACCTGGCCTGGTTCTCGCGTCTACGCCTATCAGGCGTGCTATCCGCAACTCCCGGCGCCGGCCGCGGCTAGACGCGCCGTGAGGCTGCCCGTTCACGCTCGGCCGACCGACGGCGGCGGCAAGCGCGACTCTCGGGACTGGCCACGGACCGCCCGTTCGCGGATACCACGCCTACCAGGCGTATGTGGCGGAAAGCGGCGGCCTCGGCGGATACCACGCCTACGGGGCGTATGTGGTGGAAAGCGGAGTCGCGGGCCCGCAACCCGGCGAGCCCGCCGCAGCCCCGCGCGACTCCGCGCGACTCCGCGAACGGGCGTAACGGCAATCCGGCCCGGCAAATCCCTCGCGGCGGTGGGCCGTGTACGGCGAATGCATTACCACTGGTAGGGACTCTTGGCCGAGGAAGAATGGCGGCCGCGGGCGACTACGATATCCGTCTGCGAAGAGCCCCGACACGGGGTCGGCGCCCTCGCGCCCAGCGGGCTTTGGACCACGCCTTGTTTGACGAGGAGATTGCGCTGCTCGGCCGCTCGGAGTTGAGCGTCGCCGCGGTGGCGCAGCAGGCCATCGACATCGTCGCCGCGACCTGGCACGCCGATGCCGCCGTGCTCGGCCTGCGCAGGGGCGACGAGCTCGGGCTGTACGCCAGCGCAGGGACCCCGAGGGCCCTGCTCGACTCGCTGTCACACCTTGGACCCGAAGAGTCGCCTCTCGCCCGCCGTATCCGCGAGGCCGCGGCGCCTTTCGCGGTCAATCTGGCCGACGCTTTCCCGGGGGAGCCGATCGACAGGACGGTCCTGGGCGGGCTCCAGGTCCTGTGGTCCACCCCGCTGTGGTTTGCCGACGAGAGGATCGGGGCGGTCGTCCTGCTGTGGTCCGCGGGCCCGTCGGGAAGTCTCGAATCGGCGAGGCTCGAGCAAACCGGCCGGTTCGTCGGGCTCGCCCTGGGCAACGCCCAGCTCGATCAGGAGATCCGGCGCGACGCCGCCCACAGAGCGGTGATCGAAGGTTCGGCCCGCATCGGCGCGGTCGTCATGGCCCAGATGCCCGAAGGCATCGTCACGGTCAGCAGACAGGGCCGCCTGACCGCCGTGAACCCGGCTGCCGAACGCATCTACGGGCTTCGAGCCGAAGAGGTCGTCGGCATGCCGACCGTGGAAGTCGTCGAACAGATGCAACTCGACGGCAGCCGCTTCGACCTGGAGCCAATGATGGCTCAGGGCTTCGACTACTGGCACGGCCGGGTGATCCACCGTCCCCTGGTCGGGAGCCAGGTCGGGCGGCACATCGTGGTCGACCTGTCTCTCACCGCCATCAGAGACGACGCCGGCAACAGCGACGGGTTCATCGGCATGGTCCGGCCGTTCTCCAACTCATCCGAGCTCGATCTGGACGCGGCGATGCTGGGCTCGCTGGCCGTGGCGCTGAGCCGATCGCGGAGTCGCGGCGAGGTCGCGGAAACTTCGCTCGAGAGGCTGTGCGAGGGGACCCTGGCGGACTTCGGAGCCGTCGTGACCTGGGACGATCCCGCGCACCGGACCGTCGAAGCGAGCCGAGGACTCAGCGAGGCGACGGTGGAGGCCCTCCGAAGCCTTTCGATCCCGGGGCTCGTCGAGATCCGCCGCCCACCCGGCACCATCCTGTCCTTCGAACAGATCCCGGGTTCGCCGGCCGCCGGGCCCGCGCAGGCCATCCTGGCCCGCGAGTCGATCAAGGGTGGCTTCGCAGTGGATCTGCGGGTTCGCGACGAGATCGTGGGAGCGCTCATCCTCGGCTCGCGTCGCGTCGGCTGGCCGCGCCCACCGGACGAGATGATCTTCCAGGCCGCCGCGCAGATCGCCAACGCGCTGGAGAACGCCCGCTACCTCGACGAGGAGCGACGGCTCACCGCTCAGCTCGAGGCGATGATGGGGCTGATGCTGCTGCCCGAGGGGCACATCAGCGAGGAGGCCGTCGCGCAGCTGCTCCTGGCGCGCATCATCGAAGCGCTCGGCGCCGACGGCGGCCTGGTCCTCCGCGACAACTCCGGGCGGGTGAACGTCGTTGCCTCACAGGCGATCCCGGACGCGATGCTCGCCCAGGTCCAGGGCAAGCCTTGCGACTCGCTGTACTTCTGGCGCCGCCTCCGGCAGCCCCGCCGCGCCGCGTTCCACGAATCCCTGCTGGAGATGGTCGCGTCAGAACCCCAGGTCAAGCCGATGGCCGACAGAGGCCTCGACTCGCATGCGGTCTTCCCCATCAGGGACGGCGAGCGTCTGCTGGGGGCCTTCGTCTGCCACTTCTACGCGCGGACGGACCGGACTTCGATGCTCGACGAGCGGAACCTCGACGCAATTGCCCGGATCATCTCGATTGCGTACGCGAACGTCCGAATGAGCGAGGGACTCGCCGAGGCGGCCGAACGAGAGCGCCGTCTCGCGGCAGAGCTGCGCGCGCTTCAGGAGCTGACGCTTCTCGGCGCATCCACGGACGATCTGACGAGCCTGGCGCAGGAGACGATCGACATGGTCGTCCTGGCGTCGGGAGCGTCGGGCGGCGGCTACTTCCTGATCAGCGAGCCCGGCGAGATTCAGAGGGTCAGGTGGGTCGGGCAGCCGAGCCGACACTGGCCGCAGGGCCGCGAGGACCTCGTTCCCGAGCTGGAGACGGCCCTGGAGAGGCTCAGGTCCGGGGACAGCGCCTGGCTGTCGGCCGTCGATCGCGAGCCCGACGAGAACGGCCACACAAACTGCGACTACGAAGCGGTCCTCCCCCTCCGCGTCGAGGACCAGCTGGCCGGCTTCCTGCACCTGGAGTGGACGGGCTCTCCGGGCGAGGAAGAGTTCGACGTCCACTTCCTCGAGCCGATCGCCCGCGTCTGCAGCATCTCCCTGGCCAACTTCCGGCTGCGTTCCGAGCTGGTCCATCGGGCCGCCGAGCAGCAATCCCTCAACCACCGCCTGCGGACCCTCGACGAGCTGACTCGCATCGGCGAGCAGGCGAGCTCCTTCGAGGAACTGGCCCATCGCACGGTCAGCCTGGTCCGCGAAGTCCTGGGCGCGAACGGGGTCTGCTACCTCCTCATCGAGCCCGGCCACCACTTCGAGACCCACGCCGTATCGGGTGAGACCGGCGCCTTCCGGCTCTGGCTCAAGGGCGTCCCGGCCCGGGACGCTCCGGGCGGCAGCCTGCTGCTCTCCGGCAGCACGAGCATTCTCGAGGACTTCGTGGCGGGGCAGGTCAACGAGCGGGTCCTGCCGCTGGCCCGCGCCACCGGCTTCGCCTCCTTCGGCGCGATCCCCATCCGGACGGGCGAGGAGCTGGCCGGAGCCCTGCTGTGCTTCTTCGAGGAGCCCGTCTCGCGACTCTCCATAAACGAGCAGGCACTCGATTCGGTCGCCCGTATCGCCGGCATCGCCCTTGCCAACTACCGCCTGCGCGACAGCCTGGCCACATCCGAGGAGCGCTACCGGACCCTGTTCGCCCAGACGCCGGACGCCCTGTTCGTGACCGCGCTCGACGGCACGGTGCTTGACGCGAACGAAGCGGCGGTCCGCACCTACCGGGTCAACCGCGGCGAGATGCTCGGCCGCTACATCGGCCTGCTCATCTCCGCGGACGAACGAGAGATGGCACGGCGCCGCCAGATCGTCTGGGCGCAGGGCCGCGGCATGTTCCGCGACCGCGGCCGGCGCCACGACGGCTCCGAGTTCCCCGTCGAGGTCGAGATCCGCGTCGTCGAGCTGGACGGTCAGCGCCGCTTCCTGCATCTCATCCGCGATCTCTCGGACCAGGAGCGGCTCCACGGCGAGCTGCTCCAGGCCCAGAAGATGGAAGCGATCGGGTCGCTCGTGTCGGGCGTCGCGCACGAGCTGAACAACCCGCTGACCGGCGTGATCGGCTTCGGCGGGCTGCTCAACAGCGACCCTCGGCTGCCCGAGGACATGCGCAACCTGGCCGGCCTCCTCGTCCAGGAAGCCGATCGAACCAAGCGAATCGTCCAGAACCTGCTCGACTTCGCCCGCGCCCGCAAGCCCGAACGGCGGCCTACCCCGCTCGGCGCCCTGGTGCAGAGCGTGCTCGATCTCCAGTCCTACGCGATCAGCGCCAACCAGATACAGGTCGAAGTGGACATTCCGGACACGGTTCCGGAGGTGGACCTGGACCGCGCCCAGTTCCAGCAGGTCTTCCTCAACCTGACGATCAACGCCATCCAGGCGATGAGGAGCAGCGCCCGCCACAGTCCGCCGCATCTGTGGATCACCGCCAGGCTCCTGGACGCGGCGGGAAACGGTAACGGCCATGGCAACGGCCACGGAAACCACGGGACCAGGCCCGGGCGCCCGGCCGAGGCGCAGCGGGTCCGGATCACGATCCGCGACGACGGCCCCGGCGTGCCCGAGGCCAATCGCGGGCGATTGTTCGTGCCGTTCTTCACCACCAAGGAGCCCGGCGAAGGCACAGGTCTGGGCCTCTCCGTCTCATTCGGAATCGTGACCGCCCACGGCGGCCAGCTCTACTACGAACCCGGCCCGGGCGGCCTGGGCAGCTCCTTCATCATCGAGATGCCGGTAAAGGCGAGCACCTCGGCGGAAGACCAGGGATCTTTCTCGCAGGTCGATGCCATGAGGGCCCTGACCGAGAGGTCCGCGCCGCGCGTCTCCGGCGGCGGGCGGAGCGCCCGGGGGTCGGCTCGAGGCAAGGCGGCATCGATCGAGCCCGGGGCTGACGACGCGTCGGCCGGCGAGCCGGCGAGCGACGGTACGGTGACCGACGAGCCCGCGGCCACGGAGCAGACGACGGAGGCGGAGACGGTCGAAGCCGACGCGGTCGAAGCGGAGGCGGTCGAACCGGGCCGGGTCGAGCCGAAGCCCGGGGAGGCGATGCGGACCGGCAGCTCCGGCGGAACACCCGCGGACGCCGTCTCGCGAGTCGATCCGCCGGCCAACGCCGAGAGAGCCGAGAAGCCCCGCATCCTCGTCCTGGACGACGAGCCGGTCATCCGCGAGCTGCTTCGACGCGCGCTCAAGCAGGCGGGCATGGAATGCCATCCGTTCCAGGACGGCGCCCAGGCCCTCGACGGCGTCCAGGAGATCGCCTTCGACGTGATGCTCATCGACCACCGCATGGCCGGCATGAGCGGCACCGAGTTCTACGAGTTCGCCGTCAACAGCCGGCCGGAGCTGGCCAAGCGAGCGATCTTCATGAGCGGCGACGTTCTCAACCCGGATCTCAAGGGTTTCGCGACTCAGCGCGGTATTCGTCTCGTCCAGAAGCCATTCGAGACCGAGCAGGTGATCGCCGCGGTCCGTGAGGCACTGGCCCACGCGGGGCGAGGCTAGGTCGGGTCCTTCCGGGCGCGTCTGTTCGCGAAGACCGTGCCGGGCCTTCCGGTGCCGGTGAGCATCTCAAGGAGCCGGTCCGCCGCCGTGTACGGGTCGAGCTCGTTGGCGGCGACGCACCGGAGCAGCTCGGCCGCGGGTACGGATCGCTCGCTTCCCGACCCCGCCTGCGCGGCGACCGCCACCTCCTCGATCGGGCCCTCGAGGGCGCGGATGCGCTCGTGCAGCCGATCCGAGAGAACGGCCCAAACCTGGGCCTCGGCGCGCTTGAGTCGGACCGAGCCGTCCGCTGTGCTCGGTTCGGCGGAGCGGCGGGCGTCGATGGCGGCGAGCAGCTCGGCCACTCCTTCGCCGGTGGGCGCGGTGGTCAGGAGCACGTCCGGGTGCTTGGGCGAAGGCCGGCCCGGTCGAGCTTCCCGCGGCGTGTCGGCGAGCATGGCCCGCAGCTGGGCGGCCGTGCGGTGAGCGCCCGGCCGATCGCCCTTGTTCACCACGATGATGTCGGCGACCTCGAGGAGTCCCGCCTTGATCGCCTGGATCTCGTCGCCCATCTCCGGCGCCTCGACGACGACCGTGGTGTCGGCCGTGGCCGCGACCTCGACTTCGCTCTGGCCCGCGCCGACGGTCTCGATGAGCACGGTGTCGAAGCCCGCCGCGTCGAACAGCGCGGCGGCTGCCGTGGTGGCGGTGGAGAGTCCACCGGCGTGGCCCCGCGAAGCCATCGACCGGATGAAGACCCCGTCGTCGCTGGCGTAGGCCTGCATGCGGACGCGGTCGCCGAGCACCGCCCCGCCGGTAATCGGGCTCGAAGGATCGACCGCGACCACCGCCACCGGCCGCTCGGCGCGCCTGAGTTCCGCGATCAGGGCCGCCACGAGAGTGCTCTTGCCGGCGCCGGCCGGGCCGGTCACGCCGATCAGCTGGGCCTTGCCCGCCATTGGATAGAAGCGCCGCATCGCGGCTTCGGCGAGCGGGGTCCGGTTCTCGACGGCGGTGAGCAGCCGGGCCAGGGCGCGGCGATCGCCGGACAGCGCGGCGTCGCAGAGCTCGTCGGCGGCGGATGGGGTCGCTCCGGGCTGCGTCCGAGCCACAGGGCTAGTCCCGCGGGCGCGAATTGGCCCGCAGGAACTCCGCGACTTCGGTGATCGTGGTGCCGGGCCCGAACACGGCCGCGACCCCGGCATCCTTGAGAGCGGGCACGTCCTCATCGGGGATGATGCCGCCGGTGGCTACGAGCACGTCGTCCATGCCCCGCTCGCGAAGCAGCGAGCAAACGCGGGGAACCAGCGTGAGATGCGCGCCGGACAGGATCGACAGGCCGACTACGTCCACGTCTTCCTGGAGCGCGGCGGTGACGATCATCTCGGGCGTTTGGCGGAGCCCGGTGTAGACGACCTCGAAGCCCTCGTCGCGCAGCCCGCGAGCAAGAACCTTGGCGCCACGGTCGTGCCCGTCCAGGCCGGGCTTGGCGATGAGAACCTTGATTGGTCGGTCGGTCATGCGCCGAATGATAGCCGCGACCGAATACTGCCGGCGCTAGAGCCAGCCGCCGGTGAGCACGATCGCAGCGCCTTCGACGAGACGCGCGTCGCTCGGTATGTCGCCCCCGTGCTTCTTGCGAAGCCGGCGGACGCACAGCGAACACAGGAACCCGTGGGTTCCGTCCTCGAGCCGTGCCTCCCGCCGATCGGAGTAGAAGACGCTGCCGACCGCCGTTTCCTCACCGCATACCAGGCACGGCTCCTGGTGCGGATTGACGCTCTCGGGCTCGATGATCACGGTCGCTCCCCTTTCTGGCGCCATGCCCCCAGTGCCCGTCCAGGCCGGGCTTGAGCACGATCGGCGAGGTCTCTCCTAGAAGCTGCTATTCCTGAGCATGAACTGGGCCGCCCCGATGACCGCCCTGTAGACCTCGGGATCGCTCCAGTCGACATGATGCTCATCGGGCCGGACCTTCTTGCGGCACTCGGAGCAAACGAAGTACCTCCTGCCGTCGGGAGTGTTTGCCTCGACCCTGTCCGAGAAGAAAACGCTGCCCACAGCGGTCTCTTCGCCGCAGACCTCGCATGGCTCGAGATGAGGGTTGGTCGTTTCCGGATCGATCGCCATCTGCGCCTCCTCGGCCGGCACCCTCGCCGGCCAGACCCTATGCCCTGGGCACGGCCCGCTCGAGGTGAGCCATGAACTCGTCGCGCGTTTCCTTGCTGGTGCGGAACGTCCCGAGCACGCTGCTGGTGACCATTGTCGCGCCGCCCTTCTGGACGCCGCGCATCGCCATGCAGAGGTGTTCCGCTTCTATGACCACGCCCACGCCGTAAGGGTTCAAACGCTGCTGGAGGAAGTCGGCGACCTGCTGGGTCATCCGCTCCTGGACCTGCAGGCGGCGGGCGTACATCTCCACGACGCGGGGGATCTTCGAGAGGCCGATGACGCGGCCGCGGGGCAGGTAGCCGACCGCGGCCGTCCCGAAGAACGGCAGCATGTGGTGCTCGCAGAGCGAGTAGAACGGGATCCCCTTGATCACGACCATCTCGCTGTAGCCGACGTCGAAGACCGCGCCGTTGATGAGCCGATCCGGGTCCACGCGGTAGCCGCAGGTCAGCTCCAGCCACATCCGGTGCATTCGCTCGGGCGTGCGCAGGAGTCCCTCGCGCTCGGGGTCCTCGCCGATCTCGGTGAGGATGTCGCGAACCGCCGTCTCGATGCCCCGGCCGGACGCCGCGCCGAACGCGGCCTGGCCCTCGGGCTCGTCAACCGGCGCCGCCAGCTCCGGCGCTTCGTCGTCGCCGCGCTCGATGTCGTCGACCATCTGCCGGATCCGCGCGTCCAGCGTCCGATCGTCTTCCGACGGCGGCTGATCGATTGGCATGCGTCCTCCTTGGGCCGAATCGTACGCCGCCCGCCCCGATTCCGGCGGCCCCCGGCCTTAGCATACGCACATGGCCAGACGACCCCGGGGCAGTTCTCGCGCCCGCCGCCGCTCCGCCGGAGCGGACCGCTTCGAGGAGCTGGTCGGGCGCGCGCTAGATTCCATCCCGGATCCGTTCGCCCGGGCACTCGACGAGGTCGCGATCGTCATCGACGACGAGCCGAGCCCGGCGCAGCGCCGGGAGTCGGCCCTCGGACCGGACGAAGACCTGTACGGGCTCTACGAGGGCGTGCCCCGGACCGAGTACGCCGCCGATTGGTCGTTCGTGCCGAACAAGATCACCCTCTTCCGAATCGCCCTGGAGGAGGATTTCCCCGATCCCGATGAACTCGAGCGCGAGGTTCGGACGACGGTCGTCCACGAGCTCGCGCATCACCTCGGCATCGACGACGACCGGCTGCACGATCTGGGAGTCGACTGAAATCCGATGCAACCTGGGGCCCCTGCCGGACATCGATAAGGGGTAGAGGCCGGAACCGGCGAGAACCGCCGGCAAAGAGGGAGGCAGATGGAGCGCTCGCTCGTCGAGAAGACGCGAACGGGTGATCGGGCTGCCTTCGACGACCTCGTGCGCAGCCGGATCGATGTCGTGTACGGCACCTCGCTTGCCATCCTCGGTGACACAGCCGACGCCGCCGACGCGACGCAGGAGACCTTCGTCCTGGCGTGGCGCAACCGCGGCGCCCTGCGCGATCCCGATCGTTTCGATGCCTGGCTCGGGCGAATCAACGTCAACGCCTGCCGGGGCCAGCTTCGACGGCGCGGTCGGTCGCGGGTGCGCGAACTGAGGTTCGACGACGGCCGGGGCCGGACTCTCGACGTTGCCGGCGGCGGGCCGGCGCTCGAAGACCGGACGGCCGACGCGGATTGCTTCGACCGGGCGTTCGCTCGCCTCTCGATCGACGAGCGGGCGCTCCTCGTGCTGCACCACCTGCAAGAACGGCCGGTGGCGGACATAGCCGCCGCGCTGGACGTCCCCGAGGGGACCGTCAAAGCTCGACTGCACAGGGCCAGAGCGGCGCTCGAATCGGCGCTCGCGAAGGAGTCGCGATGAACGAGCAGCTTCCTCCCGTGGATCTCGACCTGCGGGCGCAGCTGGAGCGGCGCGCCGCCGGCCGCGTCCCCACGGAGCTCCTTGGCAACGTGCTCGCCGAGCTGGATTCCGTCCCGGTTTCGCGGCCGATCGTGGCCCTGCGGCCGCGCTCGGAGCCCAGGACGGTGAGCGCGCTCGTCGGCGTGGCTGCCGTGCTGGCGATCGTGGCCGCTCTCGTGGCCGTGCCGGCGCTGCACAACGGGCCGTCCGCGCCGGGCGGCTATCCGGTGGACCGGGCGCTCACGACGGCGGAGCTGGCGGCGCTGATGTCCGGCCCGGCGCTGCCCACCAACACGGCACTCGTCGCCAACGTGACGATCCAGGTAAGGAACGATGTCTGCCCGATGAACCGGTATCCGACCATCGGCGTGATCGAGGGCATGCCGTCGCAGGTCTGCGCCGTTGGCGCCGGCGTTGGTGCGCACCTGAACGTCGGCTCGCAAGGCGGCGTCTACGCGTTCCGGTATTTGGGCCCGGGCGTCCTCGGACTGATCGGCAACGTGCGCGCAGCCTCCACCTCCACGCTCGCCTTCGGCGTTCTCGCGGATTGGCCGGTCAGCACGGATGCGTTCGTGGTGCATGGCTGGCTGGGAGCCGAGCAAACCGGAGCCGTGGCTTCCTGCTCCGAGTCTCCAGGCGTCGGCGACACGCTCCTTCCGTACGGCGACGACTGCCCGTATACCGACTGGCTGGCCGCCGATCGGACCGCGACCGCGATCTCGACGCCGGCCGCCCAACTCTTCTCCCGCAGGTCGATGGATCCGATCGCTCTGTACGGCAACGCCCGCCTGGTCGCGGCGGGTGGAATGCGTATCCTCGACGGTCTCGACCTGGGCTCTCTGGCCGCCGGGTCGACGGTGACGCCGATCGAGGGCGATTACGTCGTTCGATCGACCACCGGCGCCTGCCCGGGCTACGCGGAAGTCTCCTCCATGGGCTGCCCGCACTGGCTCGTCCTGGCGAAACTCGGGGCCATCGTCGTGCCCTCGCCGACGCCCGCGCCGAGCGCCACACCTCGACCTCAGGCGCCTTCGGGCTACCCGATCGACCGGGCGCTCACGACCGCCGAGCTTGGCAGGCTGCTCGATGCCGGTTCGCTCAAGCAGTACGACACGGTGGTCGTGGACGCGCAAGTTACGGCCGAGGCTTCGGGCGCCTGCAAGTCGCCCCCAATCTTCGATCTCGCCTTCGCGGGGTTCATCGTGAGGATGGATCCGCAGGTCTGTGTCTTCGCCGTTCCCGGAGCCACGATCGCGCCCGGTCATCTGCTGCTGAGAGTTCTGGCCGGCCGGACCCTCGGCTACATGCTCACCCTGCCCGACACGTCGCTATTCGCCTACTCGGCCACCGACGCCTGGCCTCAGGGCGACTTCCTGGTCCACGGCTGGCTGGGCACGGACCCGCGCGACTGCGGCAAACCCGGGGCGCAGCCGACGATGATGGGCTACGGGCTCTTCCCCGACGGCCGAGTGATGTGTTACGCGGCCCTGACCGCCACTGCGTTCGACCCCACCAGGGTCGTGTCTAGCGGACCTACGCCGGCCGGGCCCCCGCGGCTCACGGTCGGCGAATGGGAACTTCCGGCGGACGGCCAGGCCGTGGACCCGGGCCCGTTGTTCTCCATGCCGGGCGCCAGCCCGGTCGGCGGCTCAGTCGAGGGCACCTACGTCGTCGAGGCCGGCCACCACTGCAGCGAGTACGGCGACTGTCTGGAGTTCTCGGTCCTGGCGCGGCTCGCGGACGTCGCGCTGCCCGAGCCCACGCCGTCGCCCACGCCGACCCCGCAGCCGCCGGCCACGCCTGCACCGCCGACGCCGTCGGGCTATCCGGCTGTTCCATCGACGGGAGTCTGGGCTCCGGGGAATCGGCCCCTCACCGTGGCCGAGCTCTACACGGCCTGGAGCGCGGACCCACAACATCTGGCTGGTCGCATCGTGGTCACCAAAGGCCCTCTCCCGACCGATACCAGGTGCTGGAAAGTGGATGCCGCGGTGTCGTGCGCGGGGTCATCGCTCCTCCCCGAGGGCTACCTGGTGATCCAGTTCGATTCGGCGGGCAAGCCGACACTGCTCGGACAACTCTCATCCCCAGGCGGCCGGTTTGTGTCGACGCTGGCTCAGATCTCGGGTGGCGGGGCCGTGCCGTCCGACAGCCTCGTCGTTGTCGACGGCTATTTGGTCGAGTCGGTCGGTCCCCACTGCGATTCGTCGCCTCTTGGGGCCAGATGCCTTCCCAGTATCGTCGACTCCTTGCCCGAGAGCCTTTCTTCCTACCGTCTGACGGTGCAGGACGGCGCCTATCGGTCGGTGACGGGCCGGGCGAGTGATCCGGCACAAAATGGCCCGCCCATCTATGGCCAGTTCCTGATGCGGATCACGGTTCCGATGGTCGATGCGGAACTGCTGGCGCAAATCAACGCGATCCCGCTGCCGGCGACCACACCGTCGGCTGGTTCGAGTGCAACAGTCGGGGCGGCGACAAAGACAACTGGGCTGTGGGGTTCGGGCGACCGGCCGCTGACGGTCGACGAGCTCTTCACCTACTGGCGAGCTAACCACACGCATCTCGACGGCCAGGTCGTCGTGGCAAAGGGGCCCTTCCCAACCGAAACCGGCTGTTGGGCCGTCGGAGCTTCGTGCGCTGTCGGCGGGGAGGTTGGCGAGGGCTATTGGGTACTGCGGTTCGACGCGCAGGGTAAGGCGACCGTCCTCGGCGAGCTCTCCACGAGCGGCTCTGCCTTCGTCTGGACGAT
>VFSW01000855.1_pt1 | contig 44829 bp, 28 predicted proteins | sample 5358111 | NCBI WGS metagenome assembly VFSW01 (sample SAMN11554181, study PRJNA540505) | mine drainage metagenome | isolation source: sediment from site ElyBrook_90M | place: USA: Ely Copper Mine, Vershire, VT | collected 2017
GCACTCACGCGATCAACTCGGGACGAACTTACGCGATCAGCGCGGGTCGGTACACTGCGACCCGTTGCGCCCCGGTCGCCTGGCGCAGGATCCCCCCTCCCATCCACGTCACCCACCGTGCTACACCGCGGGCCCGTGTCCTCCGCTCATCCGGAATCCACACTGCCCGCCGTCAGCCTTGTCATCCCCGTGTACAACGAGGCGGAGTCCCTTCCCGCCCTGTTGACGGCCCTCGACGCTGCGATAAGCACCCTCCCGCAGCCGGTGGAAGCGGTTCTAGTCGACGATGGATCGCGCGACGGGTCCTTTGAGCAGCTCGCACGCGCGGTCACCACCCGCCCGTGGATGCGTGTCGTGCGCTTTCGCAGAAACTTTGGCCAGACGGCAGCCATCGCCGCGGGCATCGACCACTCCCGCGCGCCCATCCTCGTGGCCCTCGACGCGGATCTCCAAAACGACCCGGCGGACATCCCCAAGCTTCTGGCCGAACTCGATCATGGATTTGACGTCGTCTCGGGATGGCGCCGCGACCGCAAAGACAAAGCCGTCACCCGACGTCTCCCCTCGGTCATCGCCAACTGGCTCATCGGGAGAGTCTCTGGCGTGCGCATCCACGACTACGGCTGCACCCTCAAAGCCTACCGCCGATGGGTGCTCGAACCGTACGGACTCTACGGCGAGATGCATCGCTTCATCCCGATCTATGCATCGTGGGCAGGCGCGCGCGTCACCGAGCTCGAAGTCACCCACCACCCCCGCCGCGCCGGTCAAAGCAAGTATGGCCTCGGGCGGGTGTTCAAGGTGCTTCTCGATTTGCTCACGGTGACTTTTCTCGGTGGGTACAGCACCAAGCCGATCTACTTTTTTGGCAAGCCCGCCCTTGGACTCTGCACCGGCGGGCTCCTCTCGGCCGGCATCTTTGTCGCCCAGTTTGTCAAAGAACACCTTCTTGGGCGCCCCGGCGAGTGGCTGCAACCCACGACCTTGCTCCTGCTCGCCGTGTTTCTGTTTTTTCTCGGCGTGCAGCTCTTGTTGATGGGGCTCCTCGGCGAGATTCTCATTCGCACGTATCACGAATCGCAGGGCAAAAAGACCTACCTCGTGGCCGAAGTCGTCAATCCCGCACCGCCCGTCGTCGTCTCGCGCACGGAGCCCTGACGGTGTGCGGCATCGTCGGCATCGCCCTCCCGCACCCTGCCATGCCCTCGGTCGAACTTGTACGTTCGATGACCGACCGGATCGCGCACCGTGGCCCCGATGGCGACGGCGTATGGATTTCTCCAGGGTGTGGCCTTGGCCATCGTCGGCTCGCCATCGTCGATCTGTCCCCCGCGGGCGCGCAGCCCATGGCCCTCCCGGACGGTACCGCAGCGATCACCTTCAACGGCGAGGTCTACGACTACACCCTCGTTCGCGCCGAACTCGAAGACCTGGGTGAACACTTTACCTCCCGCTCGGACACCGAGGTTCTTCTCCGAGGGCTCCGTGTTTGGGGCACAGCCGCTCTCCAACGCATCCACGGCATGTTCGCCTTTGCCCACTGGAACGCCTCCACCCGCGAACTTCTCCTTGCCCGCGACCGCTTCGGCAAAAAGCCTCTGTACTACGCCCCGCTCGGAGACTCTCACGGCCGCGACGGGTTGGTCTTTGCGTCCGAGCTCCGTAGCCTTTTGTCCCATCCGAGGGTCTTCGCCGAGCGGGCCATCGACCCGGTCTCCGTCGGTCAGTACCTCCTTCACGAATTCGTCCCGCAGCCACGGTCTATTCTCGCCAACGTCCGCAAGCTGGGTGCGGGAGAATGTCTTGCCTGGTCTGAGCGATCGGGCCTCGTGGTCACCCCATACTACAGCCCACGCTACGGCAACCGCCTCCGCGGTGACCCCCGCGAACTCGCCACCGAACTCACCCGTCGGGTGCAATGCGCCGTCGCCCGCAGGCTCGTCGCCGACGTCCCCGTCGGGGTATTTCTCTCGGGGGGCCTCGACTCCAGCTTTGTCGCCGCGTGCGCAGTACGCTCCCATCCCCGGGTCAAGACCTTTGCCATCGGCTTTGACGATCCCACCTACGACGAAAGCACCCATGCCGCGCGCGTCGCCGCGCACCTCGGCACCGACCACCACACCGAGATGCTTTCGTCCACGGCCATGCTCGATCTGCTCCCGTCGACCCTCGACTGGATGGACGAACCCCACGCCGACAGTTCCATTCTCCCCACCACGCTCCTCGCCCGGGTCGCCCGCCGCGAAGTTACCGTGGCGCTGGGCGGTGACGGCGGCGACGAGATTCTTGCGGGCTATCCGACTTTCATCGCCGACCGCGCCCTCGCATGGCTGCCCTCCCGCGCGGCCCGTCGTGCGCTTGGCATGGCCCTGGGTCTCGCGGCCTCCGTGTCCCCTGTGTCCACCGCCAACTTTTCGACGGGCTTCAAGCTCCGTCAAGCGAGCTACGGCGTGGCCGCGCGTGGAGGCTTTCGCCACGCGGCGTGGCTGGCTGCAATCGCCCCGGACGCCCAGGATGGAATCCTCGGGCCGGCTCTCGCCGACGCTCATCCAGGCGTGCATGCCATGGACGCCGTGCGCGCGGCCACCGACGGAATCCCCGATGACTTCGATGCAGCGACGGCTTTCTACCTACGGGTGTACCTCGCCGAAGGGGTGCTGCAAAAGGTCGACCGGGCGACCATGCGCGCCTCGCTCGAAGCGCGGGCACCGTTGCTTGACACAGGGGTGGTTGAATACTGCCTCTCGCTCCCGCCCCACGAACGCCTCCGTGGAAAGACCACAAAATGGCTGATGCGTGAGGCGCTGCGACCCATGGTTCCCGCATCGATTCTGGATCGTCCGAAAAAGGGCTTTGGTGCACCCGTGGGACAGTGGCTTCGTGGGCCGCTGCGGGAGCTTCTGCAAGACACCCTGTCAGCGTCGCGGCTGCGAAGCACCGGGTGGTTTCGTCCGGAGTCCGTGCAGGCGATGGTGAACGCGCACGTCGCGGGTCGAGCCGACCACGGCAAGTCTCTTTACGCCCTCCTCGTACTAGAACACTGGCGGTCTCGATGGCTCTCGCAGGGCTGATCCGCGCCAACCGACGAGACCTCGTTGCGCTGGCCTTTGCTCTCTTGGGACTGTGCGCTTCCTGGACAGTGCTTACCCTCGTACGTCGAACGACCGACCCGCGGAGCGCGATCGTGCGAGACATCCGCCGCGAGGCGAGTGTTCGGGATTTACTGATTGTTACAGAAGAAGCCCCGGAGTTGGTCGAAGAAGCCGCACCCATCCCCGCCCTGTGGGGAACGGTTCCGCTCGAAGATCTCTCGGGGATTCGACGGGTGTACGTGCTCGCACCCTCGGTGGCCGCATTGGGAACGTACAAAGCCCGCTTTGGCCCTGGGCGACCGATGGGTGCAACAGCCATGGCGTGGAATCTCGCTTTGACCGCCAAGGTGGTCTTTGACGCGGTGGCCGAGGTCGGCGTGCGGCTCACGGCCCATCGTGACGGCGGTGCCGACGGCGGTCCCTGTCCCCGCGTCGGTGCCGAACTCGCTTGCCACGGACCCCACTGGAACCGTGTCCGCGCCGAGCCCCACCACTTTGACGGCGTCGAGATTCCCTGCGTGTTTGGCCATCCCCAGGCCGACGGTCACCTCGTGATCGAACTTGCGGGCATCCCACCCGCGGCCGCTGTCGTGGGTGCCGTGGGCATCGACGACGGTGGGTACTTTCCCGAGGGGGCTCCCGTGACCATGACATTGGACTACCGCCCCCAGGGACGTCCTGCGATGCGGTCTGTCATCGTTGCGCCCAACCGCCGCGGGGTGACGGCTTTTCGGATGGATGTACCCACCGTAGCGGCCGCCGCGACGATCACCATCACCACCCCGGACGCCGGTGCGCGGCAGTTTTGCTTCAACCTCGAGGCCACGCGATAGCGGGCTCGCCCAGGGCAGGGTGAGCGAGCCGCGGGCTGCGACCGAAGCAAGAGAGCGCCAAAGCCCGCTTTCTTGAAATTCCCGTCCGCGGACCCTGCTTGACCCGAACCGTTGTCAAAGCGACCCGTCGGCCCCTATGGACCGCCGACGAGCGTGCCGCCTGTGTACCCCCTGCTGCTCGGGATCGACATCGGATCCACCACCGTCAAAGCTGCGCTGACAAGCGCGGCCAACGCCCGCCCCGTACGTACGAGCTACCGGCGACACCACGGCCTTGCCAATCCCGCAACCGAGTGCCTGCTGGGCACACTGGCCCCGGACGACACCCTCGTGGTGCCGACGTTCACGGGTTCGGGCGGTAAAGTCCTCGCGCGACAGTTGGGGCTCCCGAGCGTCCATGAGGTGACGGCGCTTGCCGCGGCGGTGCGGGCGACCGTGCCGCGTGCCCGCACGGTGTTTGAGCTCGGCGGCCAGGACGCCAAGATCCTACGAATCGAAGCGGGTGCGTCACCCAACGCGCCCCCGCGCGTTGACGCCAGCATGAACGACCGCTGCGCAGCGGGTACAGGCGTCACGATCGACAGGATCCTAGCGCGCCTGGGCGTGACGCCCGACGAGGCCGCGCGAATTCGGTATTTACCCCGCGGGACGCAGTGCCTGTCGACCAAGTGCGGAGTTTTCGCCGAGACCGACGCCGTGAATCTTGCCCGCGCGGGGGTCTCCGTGGCGGAGATCGTATCGAGTCTTGCGGACGCCATCGTGCGGGCCAACCTCGCGGTGCTCGCCCGCGGCGCGCCACTCGCACCGGTGTTTCTCGTCTTGGGAGGTCCCGTGCAGTTTCTCCCGGCACTGGCCGAGGCGTTTCGGCATCATCTGGGTGGGGATGGGGCGCAGGACGATGTGCTGGTCCCACGCGAGGCGGTTTATTTTGCCGCCGTGGGTGCCACGCTCGCGCTCGCCGAAACGGAGATCTCAACACGCAGGGCCATGCCCCTCGGAGAGCTTCGCGCGGCGATTGCGAAAAGCTCCGACGCGGTGATGGTGCGCGCGGACAAGCCCCTGGCCACGGGTCCCGATGACGTCCAAGACTTTCGTGCGCGGGTGGCCGCGTGCACGCCAGCATGGCGACCACGCACGGAAACAAACGGGATCGCGGTAGGCATCGACGCGGGTTCAACCGTATGCAAAGCCGTCGCGCTGGACGTCGAGGGGACACCGATCGTGCGCCTTCAACGCGCGAGCCGCGATCCTGTTGCCGACGGGAGGGCGCTCATCGAGGCGATCGACACGGCAGTGCGTGCGCACGACCCCTCGGCACGAATCGACAGAATCGGCGTGACGGGCTACGGCGCAGAACTTCTCGCGCCCGTCCTTGGATCGTGCACCAAGGTACTTGAAACCGTCGCCCACGCAGCTTCGGCAAGGGTGGTCGCACCCGACGCGGATGTGGTCTGTGACGTCGGGGGACTGGACATCAAGATCCTGTCGCTGGAATCCGACGGGAGCATCCGTGACTTTCGGATGTCGAGTCAGTGCGCTGCGGGAATCGGCGCGGTGCTCGAAGCCGTCGCACGTGAACTCAACGTGCCGTTGGAGCGCTACGCCGACGTGGCGTTCGATGCACCGCGAGCGCCGACGTTCAGTGAAAACTGCGTGGTGTTCCTCGACGCAGACCGCACGGGTTTTCAACGGATGGGATGCTCGCACGGTGAGATTCTTGCGGGTCTCGCCCGCGCCCTCGCCAGAGTCGTCTGGAACCACGTCGCCCATGACGGCGCGATCCTCCAGCGCGGACGCACGGTGATTCTCCAGGGCGGCGTCCAACGCAACCTGGCCGCGCTTCGCGCGCAGTTCGACCTTCTCTCCGACCGCGTCCCCGACGTGCGCATCCGGGTGCACCCTTACCCCGAGTTCGCCGGTGCACTCGGGGCTGCACTGCTCGCACGCCGTGACCCGCTGGTACCCCTCCAAGATCTTCGGCGAGCGACTTCTCATTCCGTCGTCGTGCGGCGTGATGCTTCCACGCGGTGCACGGCCTGCCACAACGGCTGCGCGCGCACCGAAGTCACCATCGTCTCCACCAACCCCATCGACGGTCCGCTTGCCACCGAGGCCCCCGAGCAGGGTCGCAGCGCGTCATCCGAGCGCATCATGGTGGGCAATGCCTGCGATGTCGGATCGTCGCTCCAGACCCCCACCCATACTTCTCACGCGAAGGTGCGCGCACGCTGGGCCGCCGTCCCCAATCTACTCGCAGACGAAGCTCGCTGGCTCTTTGCACGCACGATCGACACGCCACCCCTGCGTGCGATGCCTCGGAGCGTGCGGGTGGGCATCCCGCGGGTGCTGTCCATGTACCGTTCGGCACCGTTTTATCGGGCGTACCTGCAAGCACTGGGCGTGGCACCACGCAACGTGGTGTTTTCACCGCCGTCAAGCGACGATCTATGGCGGGATGGCGCCCGTGGAGGCGCCACCGACCCGTGCTACCCCGCCAAGGTCACCCACGCCCACGTTCGTTACCTCTTGGAGCGTGTCCATGACCGCGGCGTACCCCTGGACGCCCTGGTGACACCGCAATGCCCGCACGCCGCGGTGCCGGTAACCGACACCCTGGATTGCGCGTCGTGCCCCGTGGTCGAAGCGTCGGGCGCTCTCGTGCGTGCGACCTTTGGCGCGTGCGACGGAGCCCTCGCACAGCGACGCATTGCGCTGATCGACGACGCGATCAACCTCACCGAGCCCGAGATTCTCCGCGCGCAGATGCATGCTTCGTTCAGCGCGTTGACGGGTGCGACACGGGACGAGAGTGACCAGGCTGTACAAGCCGGTGTGCGGGCCATGCAAGCCCTCGACAAACGCCTCCGTGCGCGCGCGCAGGGCGTCCTCGACACACTGTCCGACGCCAGCGGGCGTGGCGCCGTGCTTGTGATCGCGCGTCCCTACCACGCCGATCCCGGCATCTCCCATCGCGTGGGTGAAGAACTCCAAGCCCTGGGCTACCCCACCCTCACGATCCGTTCGCTCCCGCGCGACCCCGGCCAGATTGCACACTGGCTGCGCGGATCCACCCGGCGTGGGCCCGCCCCAGACCCCTGGGACATTCGCGATCTGCTTCCCGAAAGCGACAACTCCGGCACCACCGAAAGGCTCTGGGCCGCACGGCTCGCGGCGGGCCATGGCCGTCTCGGCGTCGTCGACCTGTCGTCTTTCAAGTGTGCGCAAGACCCACCCTCATTTGCCCCGATGCGTGCCTTGTTCGAAGACGCGGGCACGGTCCGTTGCACCCTGCACGACCTGGACGAGACCCGACCGATCGCCTCCCTACGCCTCCGCCTCAAGACCTTTGCGCACGCCATGCAAGCCCGGGGGCTCGCGCCGTGGTGATCGTCGGCAGCCTGGGCACCGCGACCGACGCTCTCGTCGTCGCCGCACTCCGCGCGGCCGGAAATCCCGCGACCGCACTGCCTGCACCCGATTCAGCCTCACTCGCCCTCGGTCGTACCGCCCTGCCGCATGGATACCCCGCACAAACCTACGCCCTCGTGGGTACGCTGTTGCGCTGCGTGCGCGACGACGTCGAGTCGTCACGCGAAGCCAAAGCACCCGTGACCTTTGTGACGGTGGGTGGACACTGCGCGCACCAGGGTTCGGACTACCTTCGCGCGCTGGCCTCACACGGCATCACCCACGTCGACGTCCTCGCACCTTCTCCCGCGATGCTCCGCACGGGCAAGCCCTCCGGGCTCATCGACCGTCTTGCTGGCTGGCCGCTGCGCGCTTTGATGGACACTGTCATCGCAGGCGATATGCTCGATCAACTCGGCTGCGCCACGCGCCCCTTGGTCACGTCACCGTCCCTTGTGCAGCCCGCCCTCGACGCGGCCGTCGGGGCTCTCGCATCGGCGCTCGCGCGCGGCGCGGCCCTCACGCCTGTGCTGCACACCCTTGGACGCGATCTCGCGGTGCTATCCCGTCGGCCAATCCCTCGCTCACCCGTGCGCGTGCGGGTGACGGGTGAGTACGTACCCTCGGTGCTCGGTGGAGAAATGGGCGCCGACGTCGTGCGGCACATCGAGTCGGCTGGGGGCATCGCGCGACCTCCCTTGCGAACCGAATGGCTTCTTTACCTCCTCTGGCAGGTGGACCCGCGTCCAGACGGTCGCTGCGCGCGCTTGCGTCATGCCATCGCAGCGCGATTCCGGCGCTTTGCGCGGGCTGCGGGGTTGCGTGGGATGGAGGCGGACGATCCCGAGACCCTGGCGACGCTCGCGGAGAGACACTATTCCTCTTCTCTGCGTGGCAGCGCGGGACATCTCGAAACCGGGATTTTTCTCTCGGTCGAACGTCACGATCTCGCGGACCTTGTCGTGTCGGTCAAATCCTTTGCCTCGACGCCGTCAGGCTCGGTGTCCGACGCCGTCGTCCACACGCTCGCGCGAAGCGCCCGCACAATCTTTCTCTCGGTCGAAGCGACGGGAGACGGAGACCCGCACGTTGAGGGTCGCGTCGAGCTCGCCGTGAATCTCGCCCGCGCGCGTCGCTGCGCCGCGGAGCCATCGTTCCGTGCCCGTACCGAGGACACACCAGGAGTCGTCCCATGAGAGTCTTATTGCGTTGGATTCCACTCGTCACCCTTGCGCTCATCGCTTGCGACCAACTGCCGGTGTCCATCGCGCCGGCGCGGGTGACCGTCCTGGACGAAGTCGCCGCGCACGTTCCGGCGGCGCGCCGATGGTTCTCGATGGTGTCGGATCTGACGTTCGACCGTGCCGAAGATGGCTCCCTCTCGCCAAGGTACGAGTCCTTGCACTCTTCGCTGGTGTTGCCCAAAGACCCCGCGGGACAAGTACTACGCCCGAGACTCCCTTCGCGCGCCAACGGAACACACGTCATCGCCCTCGACGCCGACCCCTCGCTCTGGGTCAGCACCCGCGAAAGCACCGCGGCCGACGTTCCCTCCGAGGTCATCCACGGGGTGGTTGTCTACGCCGGCGCCGTCGCGGGTGGCGATCTCCTTTACAAACTCACGCCCACTCACGCGGACGAGTACGTCTATCTCCGCACGCCCCCCGATCGCCTCGTGCGCCGTGCGCGGATCGATCGGGGACCCGCTGTGGGTAGCATCCGCGAGACCGCGACGTCCATCGAAGTCATGGACATGCAAGGCAACGCCCGGCTGCGTATGACCCCTCCGGTCGCCCGAGCAAGCGACGGTGAGCGACGACGCGGCACCGCCCACATGGACGGCAACGATGTAGTCATGGAGATTGACCTCAGGGGTCTCCATGCTCCGGTTCTAGTCGACCCCGACTGGTCGACGACGGGGACGATGACCGTGGGCCACTGGGCCGACACCGCGTGGAAGATGCCCGATGGCCGGGTCATGGTCGTCGCCGGGTGTGCGCTGTCGGGTTGTCCCAGTAGCTTCGCCCAGTCCACCTGCGGACAAGTGCTTTCGGATACCGAAGTCTGGAGCGAATCGACGGGCACATGGACGGCTGGCAGCCCGCTGGGCACGGCGCGCTTTTCGTTTGCGGGCGCGACGCTCGCCGCGGGAGATTACCTCGTCGCGGGAGGCTGCACCGCCGCGGGTTGCACCGCGGTCACCGACGTCGCTGAGCGGTACAATCACACAACACACGCATGGACGTCGGCAGGGAGGATCACCTCGCCCCGATCGAATCTCGCCATGGCTGCGCTCTCGGACGGTAGCGTGCTTGCCGTCGGGGGCTGTGACACGCATGGTTGCAGTACCGCGGCAGACCGCTACGATCCCACGACCAACACGTGGATCTCGCTGGCGCCGATGTCCGACCCAAGGGGCTTTGCGACCATCACCCTCCTCGGGGACGGTCGTATGTTGCTGGTGGGTGGATGCTCGGATCCCGGGTGCACCGCAGTCCTTGGGACGGCGACGCTTTACGACCCCCACGTCGGGGCCTGGCAACCCGCGGGGACGCTCCACGACGCCCGCGCGGGGCACTCCGCCACGCTGCTCGCGGACGGGACGGTACTCGTTGCAGGCGGGTGCGGAGATGCCACGTGCATGCGCACGCTGCCCACCGTCGAGATCTGGACGCCGGACGCCACCGGAGGCGGAGCGTTTGCGCCTGGACCCACGATGCCGGGTGCGCGGCACAATCACACGGCAACGACGCTTGCCAACGGAGACATTCTTTTCGCGGGCGGGGCGAGCGGCGCGACGGCGTCGCTGCCAACCGCAGAGGTGTACGTCCCGTCGGGCGCACGCTGGGCGACGGTGCAGGCGATGCACCTCGATCGCGCCTACCACGTCGGGATGCTCCTCGACTCGAACAACGTGCTCATCGTGGGCGGATGCAATCCAGCGACCTGCATGCCCTGGGCAGAGGTGTTTTCACCCACGAACCTCCCGACGGAGACCGGTGTCGACGCCGGGGTGATGACGGACAGCGGGGTCACGGCCGATGCGGTAAGCGCCACGGACGCAGGGATGGAACCCGACGTGTGGGTCACACCAGCGTCTCCCCACCCGGTGTTGTACCGCAACGGCGCGGCGCACTGCCAGACCGACACCCAGCAAGAACTGTCGTGTCCCCAGCACGCTTTTCCGCTGCAAGACCCAGACTTTCAGCCGAACGTGCAGAGCTACCAGGCGAGCACTTCGGGCGAGGTCACGGACACGGCCACGGGGCTCATCTGGCAAGCGACCGCCGACGCGCAGACCTACGACGAACCCGGCGCCGTGCAGCACTGCGCGGGCTTTGCCACAAGCGCCACGCCGGCAGGCAACTGGCGCCTGCCCTCCGTCGTCGAGTTGATGACCCTCGTGGATTACGGGACCAACAGCCCGTCGATCGACCCGCGCTTCGCCAACACCCAGTCCAGTAACTACTGGACCGACACGCCCGTCGTGTCGGGTGACACGCAGAACTGGACCGTGAAGTTCGACTACGGCGAGGTCGTCCCCTTTGGGACCGCGCACCAGGCTGCCGTGCGCTGTGTGCACGGGAGCGCGATCCTGGGCGGAGCGCCGGGCCATCTTCGTCAGGCCGGGCCCCTTGTTGCAACACCCACCACCGTGCGGGACGAAGCCACGGGGCTTGAATGGCAACGCAATGACGACGGCGTCCGCCGTACCTGGCAAGACTCCCTGGTGTACTGCGCGACGCTCAACCTTGCGGGCGAGACGGGCTGGCACCTCGCCTCGATCAACGAACTCCGCGGGCTGGTCGAGTACTCGGGCACCGCGGCCAACGGCGCGGTCATCGACCCGACCTTTGCGTCCACGCAGGCCGATCTGTACTGGTCCAGCACGCCCAACGATGGCGCACCGACCCTTTCATGGAGCGTCACCTTCAACCTCGGCGTGGTCGACGGCGTGACCGTCACCGGCATGGCCTACGCCCGTTGCGTGCGACACATCGATACATCGACCGCCCATGATGCATCGACGGGCGATGTCGCCAGCGCGCGCCCCGTCTCACCAGGATGTCAGTGCCGTGCGGGCTCGGTGGGCGCGGGATCAAACGCACCGATAGCGGCTGTCGCACTTGCATTGGCCATGGTGCTCCACCAACGACGTCGCAATCACACGCGACCGTAGGCAAACGGTTCCGAGATGCGGCAGACCCCCGCCCCGGGGGTACATTGCCCTGGAATCGTGACAAACGAGACCCCTTCCTCGCTCGTTGTCCCCGTCTCAAGGGCCGACATCCTCGAAGGAAGGTCCAGCATCGTCCGTCCGACGATGCGCATCGTCCCGCCGCGTCCGATGGCGCGTCGAACGACCCCGGAAGAAAACCGTCGGCCCTGTACGATTTGCTGAAAAGAGTCCCATTGGCCAGACTTTAACCAGGTGAGGGCTACCAGACCGTCGCACGGCCTGTGCTACCCTGCTCCCATGAGGTCTTCCGCGCAGACTCTCGGCCCGACCTCGCCCGACCTTCTCGACGCTGACACCCGGCCGTACTTCCTTTGGTGGACCGACCTCACCGTGGGCGCGTTCCGTCGCCAGATCGCCGCAGACGACCCCAACGAGCGAGCCTACTGGCTTGGCGCGTTGCTCCGCGAGGCGAACTCCCGGGACGTCTGGCTGTTTGTCCAACCGTTCGAGCTTCGCGCGCTCTGGCCACGGCTGGTGCGCCATCTCGGGCGGTCTCGACCGATGTGGGCGTGGCTGCTTGGCGTGCAGGACCTTCCCTGGCCGCCACCCGAGGCGCGGCGTGCGTAACGCCTTCGACCGCAGGGTCGTGCCAGACGACGTCCTCGCGCTGATACGCGCTTGCCAGCAGCGGGTGCCTACACACCTCGCCGGAGGCGCGGCCTTGAGCGGTGCCTATCTGGCGCACCGGCTCTCGCTGGATATCGACCTCGTGTGTCATCAGTCTGACGACATCCGTACGTTGGTACGCGAGTTTCCTGACGTGAGCCGACAGTGCGGGATCGAGATTGAACTGGTGCGCGATGGCGGTAGCTTCGTCCGTGCACGGGCCCGTCCTGGTGGCCATGATCTTGGGATTGACCTCATCTTCGAGGCAACGCCTGACATTGAACAGGCGCCGCCCATCGACGGCGTGGTCGTCGAGTCTCTTGCAGACCTGCGCGCCGCCAAGCTCACGTGCCTGCTCTCGCGCTCCGAACCGCGTGACCTCGTCGACCTGCTTTTTCTCGACCGCGCAGGCTTCGCACCCGAACACGACCTGCCACTCGCACTCCGCAAGGACGCGGGCATCGACCCCGCGGTGTTGGCTTGGCTCCTGGGCCAGTTCCCACTCAGCCCGCTCCCCGTCATGCTCGCGCCGACGACAATCGAAGACCTCGCGCGATTTCGTGACGACCTGCGCGAACGTTTTCGCCTCCTTGCCGTTCCCGCAAAGAACGTACGGTAGCGACAGTCGGGTGATGACCGATCGGACGTCGCCACAGACACCACGGGTGTCTTGCGGAGGTCCCTGCCACACCGAACGCCATAAGCGCGTGGCCCTCAAGATTCTACTGCCCACGCTGGCCGCCAAACCCTAGGTTCGTACGCGGTTCTCGCGGAAGGGCGAGGCAGCGTCGCGTGTGCACCACCCCCATGTGCTCGACATCTTTGACGTCGGCGAGCACGATGGCCTGCCTTTTCCTGTGAGGGTCTACCCCACCCGGCGGAGGTACACCTGGGCGATGTGTCCGCACGAGGTACTGGACGTGTCGTTGGTACCTTGGAGCACACCGGGTACAACGAGGTGCAGTTCGTACCGTACGGTCTCACAAAAAGACGATCCGTTGGCGGGGCGGATGTTGAAGAGTTGCGTGTCGCGGGCGACGAGGGTGGCGGAATTTACATCCCATACGCCTTCGATCGTGGATTCGACCGAGCCAAAACCCGGCGACGCTGCCGAGATCAACCCCTGGACCGTGCGGCAATCGCCAAAGATCTGGAGAGAAACCGTCGCCGTCGAGCCCGGTGTCGACCAGATGGTCCCCTGCCACGTGCCCATGATGGCCGCGCAGCGAGAATCCGTGAGCGTGGGTTGATAGCTCCCAAGAACGGGCGCCGGGGTCATCCCCACCACAACGTGAAAGGGAATGGACAACAACTGTCCGTTGACCGTAAGGCTGGCGGTTCCGTCGGACACGCCCATAGGCAGGGGCACTGCCATGCGGCCTCCGAGCGCGGCGTGGACATCCGAGACCCCGAGTTCAAACCTCTGCCCGTCGGACGATTGCACCACCACCCCCGAGACGGCGTTGGTGGGCACGTTGTTCGCGGGAAGGTACAGATACCTCCCGGGTGTGACCGTTTGTGTCTGCACCACCGACGGGCCTTGAACGTAGTACCCCGATGGGTACGCCGAGCCACACCCAAGCCCCAAGGCCAGCGTCGCCGTACACAGCCCCCATCCCAACCCGAGCTTCGTCATGACCGCAAGGCGTATTCCATTCGACATGCCTTGTCGAATCATCACGCGCGAACGGAGCCTTCGTGGCCCGGTGCGGGTTCAGCGTTGTGTGCGCAAGGCGTTACGAAGCCCGTACCTCAAAGAGTCCAGGGAGTACTTCTCCCGAGGCTCCCTGGACAAAGTGATCGAAAAGCCCCGTGTTGTCCGAAGGCTGAAGATTGACCAGCCACGTGTCGGCACCGCGACGGCGCGCCGCTGAAACAAGCCCCGCCGCGGGGTACACGGTCCCCGACGTCCCTACCGCAACAAAGATCCACCGTCCCTGCGACGCCGAGGTCATGAAGTCTTCAATCCGGGCGAGTTCTCTCGCGTCGAGCCCCTCACCAAACCACACGATGTGTGGACGCACATACGACCGAACACCTGCTTTTGCGCACCCGGTGCACGTCGGCATCGTGCCTGTCGCGTACACCTCACGGTCGGCAAAGGGCGGGAGGTCACAGACCGAGCACCGAGACGTAAACAAGTTACCGTGCATCTCGACCAGCCGGGACGTGCCCGCGACACGATGGAGGCCATCGACGTTTTGCGTCGCCAGCAGAAAGCCGTCGCCGAGACACTCCTCCAGCGCCACGAGCGCGTTGTGCCCCGCGTTGGGTGTGCAGATCGCCGCCGCGGCCCTTCGTTGCGAATAGAATCGCCATACCAACCCTGGGTCGGTCGCAAAGCCCTCGGGGGAGGCCACGGACTCCACCCGGTGGGTCTCCCAGAGGCGGTTCACATCACGAAAAGTCGGTATGCCGCTCTCTGCAGACACACCCGCCCCGGTCATCACCATTACTCGGGTGCCAGGATCCACCACGATTCGTTGGGTCACCATCGCCAGGTCTCCGTTGCAGGTACTTCGCGGGCGCCATGCCCACCCGAGTGTCCCCCCAATGTCCAATCTGGACTAGACTCCCCGCCGTCCGACCCGTTCGGAACACCCGGAGGCTCTCCGGGGTTCTGCCCCTGCAGGAGGAACTGTTTCGTGACGTTGTCTGAGCCTGGTAACCACCCGCCACCCATTCGCCTGGACCTCCGCGACGTCGGGCTCCGTGTGATCTCCCTCACCGGCCTCGCGGCTTCCGGTGTGCTCCTCGTGGACTACGTACACAGCCCGGTCTTTTGCGACGACCGCGGTGTCGGCTGCGACGTCGTTCGCCGCTGGGCCTACGCACACCTCGGCGCAGCGACACTCCCCACCCTCGGGCTGCTCTTTTTCGCTGCGCTGCTCGGCGCCACCACCTTCCGACGGTTTCCCTTCGCCCACACCGCCCTCCGAGCGCTTGGCGCCCTCGGTGCGCTCACGGGCGTTGCTTTGATGCTCACGCAAGTGGCCATCATCCACGCCCTTTGCAAGTACTGTCTCGTGGTCGACTCCTCGGCGCTCGTCTCGGGGATCCTCGCGATTCTCCTTGCCCGCAACGCGAGCGCCCGCGGACCGCGATGGACCGAGGCGATCACCGTCGCGTTGGCCGTCCTGGCCACCGGCATCCCGTTGACCTATGGGTTTACGCGACACACACCCCACCGCCCCGCGCTGCGTGTCGAGACCTCGCTGCCCGAGGCCATCGCCACAGAACAACGCCCGGGGAAAGCCACCATCGTAGAGTTTGTCGACTTTGAATGTCCCTTTTGCCGGCGGCAGCAAGAGGCCATGGCGCCTGTTCTCGCGTCGTACGGCGATCGCGTGCGGCTTGTGCGCAGAAACGTACCCCTCACGACGATTCATCCGCATGCCCTCGACGCCGCGCGGGCTGAGTGCTGCGCGGACGAACAACACCGCGGCGACGCCATGGCCCAGGCTTTGTTTCACGCCGACGACCTGACACCGGATGGCTGCGCACGTCTCGCCGGTAGCGTCGGTGTTGACATGGACACCTGGCGAGCGTGCATGGTGTCACACCGCCCCGAGGCTTCTCTCGACCACGATCGGGAGCTCGCGCATCACCTGGGGATTCACGGGCTCCCGACGTTTTGGATTGGCAACGAACGCTTTGAGGGCGCGCAGGACCCCGCCGCCATTCGCGCGAGCATTGACCGGGCACTCGCGCACACAGCGCCCGCGCCTCGGTCGGGTACGTGACAGAACGTACCGTCCACCGTGTACCCTCGTCTCTCTTGCCTCGATCCTGCGTACTCGTTGTTCTGGGTAGCGATCCTCGCGGTTGCCGCGGGATGTGGGCATCATCCAACGACCAATCCACACGCACGGACACCGACTCGGTGGATGGCCCCGACGGCGATCACGGTGGATGCTGGCGAGGCGAGGCCGGGGGAAGCGCCGTCCCCCATGACCGAAGGCTCACAACCGCGGTGGAAATACCTCGCGCATGGTTCACGCCCGCGCGGCCGCGAGCGCTGGCGCTTTGATCTGGGCGGCCGAGACGCCTCGGGCGAACCCGCGACGGATGGGACCCTGGTGTACGTCGCCGCCGTGGCTGTCGGCGACAACGGGCTTTCGGATGGCGAGGTCTATGCCTTCGATCTTGCGGACGGAGGTATTCACTGGCACGTCCCCATGGGCGGAATCCATGGGGAGCCTTTGGAATACGACAACGAAAGGGTGCTCATCGATACGCTCCCGCACGGCGGGCTGAACGCCGACGCGGGACAAGGCACGGCGCACCTTGCGGGTGGCCTCATCGGGCTTGACTCCGCCACGGGGAACCAACTTTTTCGCACGGGCTTTGGGTCTGAAGCACTGTCTGCGCGGTGGTCGGCGGCTGTCGTATCGGGCCAGGCCTGGTCGCACGATGGCGCGACGGCGATCCGTGCCGTGACGCTCTCATCGGGCGCGCCCGGTACCCGATGGGACACCCACGGCATGGTCACATCGCTCCTAGGCATCGAAGACTCTCTCGTCGGGACGACCCGCACCGCGCGCGGAACACGGTTCTTTCGCCATGGCATTCCGACCGGGAGGGATCTGTGGTCCAAAACGCTCCCCTACGTTTCATCGTGCCCGCCCGTGCGCGTGGGACCCGTGCTTGTGCTCCCCAGCTTTTCGTCAGAAACCGTAGCGGGCGGGGCCCGTGGCGTGGGGTGGGATCGTGGGGACGATCTCTGGTCTTCGGGCGTTGCACCACACACCGTCGGCGGCTGCGCGGTCGCCGAAGGGGCGGTTTTGTACCAGGTCGAAGACGGCGCGGTGACCGGGACATCCGTCGCCGACGGACGTAGGCGCTCGGCGTGGCCGCTTCCCGGTGCACCCACGGGCGATCTTGCGTTGGTACTCGACGGGGTTTTCTACGTGAGTCTACGGGCAAGGCTGGTGGGGATTGATCTCTCGGATGGACACACGGCAGTTGACCTCCCGACGGGGGCGTCGCGTGTAACCGGGATGATTCTTTGGAACGGCAAGGGTGTCATCGTTACTGAAAATCCTGGCACGGTGATTGGATTCGACTGAAACGATGGAGCCTACAATACCTACACACAGAGGTGACGGATGAAGGACCAGGCGATGCGCCGCGGAGCCCGGGTGACAGACGATGGCTGGGCCGACTGGGTCCTTTGGGCGCCGTCGTATCGCGACGTTGAGATCACGGGCGTGCGGGTGATCTGCGAGACCGAGCGCGGAGCATCGGCCGTGCAGGCGAAGCTCGCGCCCGACGGAGAGCACTGGCTTGCGAGAGCCCGTCTCGACGCCCCCATGGGGGTATACGACTACCTCATTGACGCCAAGGTGTTGTCGTCAGGGCGTGAGTATTCTTGCAGGGTCTCGGATCCGTACGCGCGAGAAGTGCACCGTGACTTCCGTTCGGTCGTACGCGAAGAAAAGATATACACCCCGGGGAGGTACGTACGGCCCACGCTGCGGGATCTCGTGATCTACGAGTTGCATGTGTACAACTTTACGGCGGAGGATCCAAAGGTCAGCGGGCTTGCCCGTGGGACGTACGCAGGCGTCGTGGCCAAGCTCCCACACCTCGTGGACCTTGGGGTCAACGCCGTCGAGTTGATGCCCGTGTTCGACTACTCCGACCCCTGGCAAGTCGGCGTCCGATGGAACTACATCACGGCTTGTCATCTCCTCGCGCCGCATCGCGGCTACGCCGCGCACGAAGACGAATCCCGCCGGGAGTTTCTTGCCATGGTCGAACAGTGCCACGCCCACGGGATCGCCGTGATCGTCGACGCTGTGTTCAACCAGGTCTCCAGAAGATTTTCGTACGCGAGGATCTACGACCCGGACTATCACCCCAAGGGACGGCCGGATACCCGCAACAACCCTTTGCTGGGAGACTTTGGCGGCACGGATCCAAACCCGGGTTCACTCCCGTACCGAAACAAAGACTGGGGTGGGTGCGATCTGGACTACGCAAGGCCCGCTGCGCACACCTTTGTCTCCGACGTCATGACTGTATGGTTTGACGAACTCGGCGTTGACGGCCTACGTTTTGACCACACACTCGGATACTACCGATGGAAGGACACCACCGTCGGAGCCGGCGCTGTGACCGAGGCCGCACGCACCCTCGGCGGCGACGATCGATACCGCATTGCCGAGCACTTCTCCTGCGACGAAAACGAACTCTCGCTCCTGCGCGACACGGCTTTCAATTCCGAGTGGGCCAAAGGGTTTTACTACGGCGCAGAGGATGCCGTGACCCATCGCAACCTCGGCGCGCTCGAATGGAGGATGGATCCGAGGCGTCAGGGCTTTCCCGATGACAAGCCCCCGGTGGTTTTTCTCGACAGTCACGACGATGAGCGCTTGACCAACCGTGGCGGTAGCCCTTGGTGGAGGCTCCAGACACCGACCATTGCGCTGTACACCCACCCGGGCATTCCAATGCTGTACATGGGCGATGAATACGGCGAAGACGATCGTACGCGGCTCGCATCTGGCCTTCCCCGTGAGCTCAATCCTTTGGACTGGGACCAGTCCGAAGCCACGGGGCCCTTGCTGCGACTGCACCGCGCGATGGGCTTTTTCCGTCGGCGCATGGGTGTACTTCGCACCCCGGGATTTGTCCCCATCTGGCGCTACGAGTCTCAGTGCGTGCTGGTCTATGGCCGCGGGGAGGGCAACCCGTCGGTGATCGTTGCTCTTAACTTTTCGGACGAAGCCCAGGCCGTGCGCATCCCGGTCCCTGGCCCCGATGGGCCGTGGCACGAGTTTCTCTTCAACCTTACGTTCGCGTCCGTCGGAGGCGAGATGCAGTTTACCGACCCCGCGGGCGTGACCTTCACGCAGGTGCTTGTGCCCGGGGTGTACGCCCATCTCTACTGCCGCGAAAAAGTATGGACCGACAGCGAGTGGAACAAACTCTTTGCACTCGACCGGAGCCCTCCCTCGGTGGTGCCCGAAGCGATTCTGTAGTACGTGCCCATCATGGCGCGCGTGCTGGTTTTAGGAGCGGGTCTTGTGGCCGGGCCGCTCATCCGACATCTCCTCGATCACTCAACGCACACGGTCACCGTGGCCGCACTCGACGACGTGCGTGCGCGGGCTCTCGTGGGCACTCACCCGCGGGGACGGGTTGTTCCTTTGGATGTCTCCGACGCGGTCGCCACCGAGCGCCTCATCGTGGACTCGGACGCCGTGGTGAGCCTTCTCCCCTACGCGCACCACCCAGCCGTCGCCGAGCGTTGCGTCGCACACAAGAAACACCTCGTCACGACGTCCTATGTTTCGCCAGCGATGCGTGAACTCGACGGCGCGGCCCGGCGCGTGGGCGTGGTCTTGCTCAACGAAATGGGTCTCGACCCAGGGCTCGATCACATGTCCGCGATGCGGATCATCCACGACGTGCGCAGGCGCGGTGGGCGCGTGACGGCATTTCGATCGTACTGTGGCGGATTGCCAGCCCCCGAGGCCAATGACAATCCGTTGCTGTACAAGTTTTCATGGTCGCCCCGCGGGGTCGTGCTGGCGGCTCGCAACGGGGGCAAATACCTTGAAGACGGCATTGTCATCGACATCCAGCCAGGCAGGATCTTTGACACCCCCGAGACCGTGACCTTTGAGGGCCTCGGTGCCTTCGAGGGCTACCCCAACCGAACCTCTCTTGACTACATCCCGCTGTATGGGCTGGACGGTGTGCGCACGATGTTCCGCGGTACGCTGCGCAACGTGGGGCACTGCGCGACGTGGCGGCTCATGGGCACCCTTGGGTTCTACGCCGACGCCCTGGTTACTCCTGCACAACCCACCTACCGTTCTCTCATGGCTTTGCTCCTCGATGCGAAGCCCGACGCCGACCTCGTCGCGCTCGCCGGGGCACGGGGCGGGCTTGCGCAGGACGCCCGAGAGATTCACGCCCTCGACTGGTTGGGTCTCTTCGATGGGACAGCCCTCCCCGCTGCGACCGTCTCGCCTCTAGACGCTCTCGTGTCGCGCATGGTCGAGCGGATGTCCTTTGCCCAGGGTGAGCGGGACATGGTCGTGATGCGCCATGACTTTATCGCCGACTTTACCAATCACCGAGAGAGCATCCGGTCGACGCTCGTAGACTACGGGGTTCCCCACGGGGACACGGCGATGGCACGCACGGTGGCCCTGCCGGCGGCCATCGGGGTACTCCGTATTCTCGACGGAACCATTCGTACACCGGGCGTCCAGGTTCCCGTCTCGACAGACGTGTACCAACCGGTGTTGGACACCCTGACAGAGCTTGGCGTGAGCTTTGTCGAACAACGGTCAACGGTGTAGCCACGGATGGACCGTACAGGCGAGCGCATCGACGGGCGGTACGACATTCTCCGTGAGCTTGGACGCGGCGGGATCTGCACCGTGTACGAAGCCGAGCACGTTTACACCCGTAGGCGCGTAGCGCTCAAGGTACTCAACGAAGCGTACGTGCACCACGCCGAAGCGCGGACGCGTCTCCTGCGCGAAGCGATCGCTCTGGGCTCGCTCCGTCATCCCAACGTCGTCGACATCCTCGATGCGGGCATCGTGAACGACCAGCCCTACGTCGTGACCGAAAAGCTTGACGGTCGTACGTTGGACGGCCTCCTCGCCGCGCGTCAAAGGTTTGCCGTCGGCGACGCCGTGGCCATCGCCATACAACTCGCGCGGGGACTCTCTGCCGTGCATCTCGCTGGTGTGGTGCATCGGGACGTCAAGCCTTCCAACGTGTTGTTGCTTCGGTCACAAACGGGTGGAGAGATTGCCCGACTGCTGGATTTTGGTGTTGCCAGGATTCCGACCTTGCCCACGGATCCCAAAGTCACGGGGATGGACTCCCTGGTCGGCACGTCGGAGTACATGGCGCCCGAGCAACTCATGGGCACGCTCGATGTCGACGCCCGCACAGACGTCTACGCCCTTGGTGTCACACTCTTCGAGTGCCTGACCGGGACCGTCCCACGCCAGGGGAGCTTTCAAGAAGTCTTGATGAGCCTTGCGACCGTTCCCGAGGCTCCGTCGGCAAGGGCACGACGACCCGAGGTGCCCTACCTCCTCGACGGCGTGATTGCTCGCTGCCTTGCGCGCGACCCAGCCACACGCTTTGCAAGCGCCGAAGACCTCGCGCAGGCCCTGTTGTCTACGGGCACCGCCACGGGCGAGACGAAACTTCTCGACGCCGTGACCCCGGTCGAGGCATCGAATCGTCCAGCCAAGCGGGCCAGCCCACGCGCGCCCTACGTGACCCCCGTACGCATGGTCACGCACGACGGCACGGCTGACGGCAGGACAGAAGACATCGCCTTCGGGGGCTTGCTGGTGCTCACATCGGGACACGTCGAGACGGGAGAGCGGGTGCATGTGCGTTTCGCGCTGCCCGCGACGGGCGCGATGACCCATTGCCGTGCCATCGTGCGATGGACAAAAGCCCCGGCCGCGCGCGGACCCATGGCGCTGGGGCTGGAGTTTATCGACCTCGGTGCCGATGCACGCGCAGAGATCGCCACGTACGTAGCCCTCATGGCCGCGCCGTAGCGCACGACGGCAACGCCTCTGGCGATCGTGCCTCGCAGGTCCTATAGACCCTGCATGACCCCTGCCGCCAACGTCCGTGAACTGGACATCGAAGGGATGACCTGTGCGTCCTGCGTTGCGCGGGTCGAAAAGGTACTCACCCAGGTGCCCGGCGTGACCGACGCACGCGTAAACCTTGCGACGGCGCGGGCATCGCTGGTGTGTCCAGCGAGCGTCTCGGACGAGACCCTCGTCGCGGCCATCGCGCGTGCGGGCTACGGCGCGCGTCCGCACACCAAGATCCCGACTGTGGATGCAGGCCACTCCGAGCGCGTGGCTTCCGTTCGTCTGGTCATCGCCGTGGTGCTTTCGCTGCCCTTGATGGTGCTCTCGATGCACATGCATCCATCGGTGCTGAGCGTGACTATTTCGTGGATTCTTGCCACGGTGGTCACCCTCGGTGCAGGGGCCGGACTGCACATCGCCGCGGCCAGGGCCCTGCGGCATGGCAGCGCGACGATGGACACGCTTGTCTCCGTGGGTTCGCTCTCGGCCTACGGCTTTTCGGCCGTCACCGTGCTCGCCCATGGCACGCATGGAGACACGTACTTCGACGCGGCGGGGATGATCGTGACGCTGGTGCTGCTTGGACGATGGCTCGAAGCACGCGCACGTCGCCGCACGGGAGACGCCCTGCGGGCGCTCGCGGACCTCAGTCCGAGGGTCGCCCGGGTGATCCGTGCCGAGGGCATCGTGGAGATCCCGCTGGAAGACCTCGGCGTCGGGGACAAGGTGCAGGTGCGAGCCCACGAGAGGATCCCGGCGGACGGCGAGGTTCTCAAAGGCGAAAGCGCGGTGGACGAGTCGATGCTCACGGGCGAGGCGATGCCCGTGGCCAAGGTCGTCGGCGATGCTGTCACGGGCGGGACGATCAACGGGCCGGGCGCGTTGGAGCTACGGGCTACACGGGTAGGCACCGAGGCGGCACTTGGGCAGATCATGCGAATGGTGGAGCAGGCGCAGGGCTCCAAGGCGCCCGTGCAACGGCTTGCAGACCGCGTTGCTGCGGTGTTTGTTCCCGTGGTGATGGGGGTGGCGTTGGTCACCTTCGGCGTGTGGTGGCTGGCGATGGGTGCCACGCCCGGCGAGGCCCTGCGGGTTGCGGTGTCTGTCCTGGTGATTGCGTGTCCGTGTGCGCTGGGGCTCGCAACCCCCACCGCGGTGATCGTCGGGACGGGGAGCGCGGCGTCCGCGGGGATTCTCTTGCGGGATGCCGCGGCGATCGAAACCCTCGCGAAGCTTTCGGTGGTGATCTTTGACAAGACCGGTACGCTCACGCTCGGTCGTCCCGAAGTGCGCGACGTGCTTCCAGCCGAGGGATATTCCGTAGACGAAGTTTGGTCTTTCGCAGCGGCCGTGGAGTCGGGAAGTGTTCACCCGTTCGCGCGCGCGGTGACGACAGGCGCGATCGCGAAGGGAATCACCGTACTTCCTGCGCGGGAGGTCCAGCAGACGACGAGCCGTGGCGTGTCAGGGACAGTCACGCGCACAGACGGGAAAGACTGTACGGTGACGGTGGGTGCGCCCTGGGGCGACGGTGGAGCCCTCGGGGCGGCTCTTGCAGCGCTGAGGACGCAAGCAAAGACCGCGGTGACCGTGGCGGTTGACGGAGTCGACATTGGGGTGCTCGGAATCGTGGATCCTGTGCATCCGCGGTCGGTACGGGCCGTGTCGGCACTCAAAGACCTGGGGATTGAAGTGTGGATGGCGACGGGTGACCACGCGGGGACAGCCGCGGCCGTGGCACGCGAGGTAGACATTCCAGAGGCCAGGGTGCGCGCGGGGATGACGCCCGGTGAAAAAGCCCAGGCCGTGCGAGAACTGCGAGCGACGGGCAAGGTGGTGGGCATGGTGGGCGACGGTGTCAACGACGCACCGGCCCTTGCGGGGGCCGATGTGGGCTTCGCCGTAGGGACCATGGCGGGCACCGAAGTAGCGGTCGAAGCCGCGGGGGTGACCTTGCTGCGCGATGACCCCGTGGCCGTGGCCGACGCCGTGCGTCTCGCGCGACGGACCGTGGCGGTGATCCGGCAGAACCTCGTGGGGTCGATGGTGTACAACACGGTGTCGATTCCCTTGGCGGCACTTGGGGTATTGGATCGACTGGGCGGGCCGATGGTGGCCGCGGCGGCCATGGCGATGAGTTCGGTCACCGTGGTGGCCAACTCGTTGCGACTGCGCAGCGCGCTCAAGAAAAAGCACGAGACCGGGAGGCTTTGATTCCGTCGGGGGTGTGCACTATGGTCGCTCGCGATGGAGAAGCTACAGAACTACGTGAGCGGGCGGTGGGTCGCGGGGACGGGAAGCCCTGTTGTGTTGGTGAATCCGTCGACCGAGGAGCCCGTGGCCGAGGCCGGGAGCGAAGGCGTGGACTTTGCCGCGGCGGTTGCGCACGCACGCACGGTCGGCGGCGCAAACCTTCGGGCGTTGAGCTTCGCGCGTCGGGGCGAAGTGCTGAAGTCCTTGTCCCAGACGATTCACGCCCACCGTGACGAACTCATCGAGTTGGCCATGGTCAACGGTGGAAACACCCGCTCGGACGCCAAGTTCGACATCGACGGTGCCGCGGGCACACTCGGGGCTTACGCCGAACTCGGACAGTCCCTTGGCGACGCAAGATTCTTGATCGACGGGGATGCGATCGCGCTCGGAAGGTCGTCGCGGATGGCCGGACAGCATGTGATGGTGCCCAGGGAGGGTGTGGCCGTACACATCAACGCTTTTAATTTTCCCGCGTGGGGTTTGGCAGAAAAAGCTGCGGTGGCATTGCTGGCTGGGATGCCCGTGGTGGCCAAGCCTGCGACGGCCACGGCACTGGTCGCCGCCCGGATGATGACGCACTTCGTCGCTTCCGGCGTGCTCCCCGAGGGGGCGTTGAGCTTTATCGCGGGCGGCGCGGGAAGTCTCTTGGACGCGCTCACGGGACAAGATGTTCTCGCGTTTACGGGTTCGAGCGGAACCGCCGCCGAGCTCCGTGCGAAAGCCAGCGTGGTGCAACGCTCGGTGCATGTGAACATCGAAGCGGACAGTCTCAATGCCGCGGTGCTGGGCACGGATGTCACCCGCGGGAGCGAAGCCTGGCAGCTCTTTGTCTCCGACGTGTGCCGTGACATCACGCAAAAGACCGGTCAAAAATGCACGGCGATCCGCCGGGTGATCGTTCCCGCCGCGGTGCTCGACGACGTTCGTGATGACTTGTTGGAGCGACTGGGCCAGGTCAAGGTCGGAGACCCTCGTACCGAAGGCGTCACGATGGGACCCGTGTCCACGGCCGCGCAACAGCGGGATGTTCGGGCCGGCATCGGGCTGCTCGCCGCGGGAGGCGCCGTCGTCGCAACAGGGGGTACGGGAGAACTTACGGCAAAGGGTGTTCCCGCGGGCAAAGGGTACTTTATCGCCCCGACGTTGTTTGTCGCGGCGAGCGAGGCGTCGGCCGCGGCGGCACACGCGCACGAGGTCTTTGGCCCGGTCGCCACGGTGATTCCGTATGAGACACCCGCAGAGGCCATCGCGAGGGTGCGCCTCGGAGGCGGCGGGCTGGTGTCCACGGTGTACACCGACGACAGGGTGTTCGCCGCCGAAGTCGTCCTTGGACTGGCGGCTTTTCACGGCCGGGTGGCCATCGGCGGAGCCAAGGTCGCCGGCGCCTGGCTGGGACCGGGGACGGTCTTGCCGCAAATGGTGCACGGCGGCCCTGGACGCGCGGGTGGCGGCGAAGAGCTCGGACTTCTCCGCGGGATGGGCTTGTACCTCCAGCGCACGGCGTTGCAGGGCTACGGCCCTTTGATCGAGCACATCGTAGCCACGGCGAAGCGGGTGATGTAGACACCCACGGGTTGCCCTAGAGGACAGCCGCCCCCAGAGACCACCAAGGACGCACCGATGAGCGCAACGACCGAACACACGGATGACGAGAGCAAGATCGACCTGACCGAGTCCGATGATTTCAAGTCTATGCGCGCGCAAGACGCCGTGTGGACGGGGAGCAAGCTCATCGGCGTTCTGGTTGTGACGCTGTCGATTGCATTGACGGTGATCTACGTGATTTCGGGCATCGGCGGCCACTGAGGCACCGTGGACACAGCCCCGCGGGGAGGTCCAGGGGCGAGACGCCCGGCAGCGATGCAGGCGCAGTCCGTGAGTGGCAAGCGCGCGCTGGCGGTCGCGCTGGGCGTGATCGTGACGATCGTCGCGGTGACCTACCTGGTGGCGAGGTACTACCCCCACGGGTGAGCTTTCGGGCCTGGGTGGGGCGTTCGGCCGAAGCCCTTCGCCCAAATGGTGAAGCCCTTCGCCTAAACGGTGAAGCCCTTCGCCCAAATGGTGAAGCCCTTCGCCCAAACGGTGAAGCCCTTCGCCTTTTGGGCGGAGCCCTTCGCCTGAATGGTGAAGCCCTTCGCCTAAACGGTGAAGCCCTTCGCCTTTTGGGCGGAGCCCTTCGCCTTGACGACGAAGCCCTTCACCGTCGAGGCCATGACGATGACCCAAACCGTCGATGTCACCTCGTTTGAGGTGCTGAAACCGTCAAAAATAGGGGTGGACTGAGAATTTTGCCTGGGCGGCTACGCATCCCCGGCAAAAGCCACGGCGGGTGCCGCCTCGCGGTCGAAGATCGCGCGCGTGGCGAGGCGTGAGAGCAGCGGGCCGACGTGCTCGCGGAGCTTGCCCCCAAGGAGTTCTCTGGCGACGGTGACGTCTGCCCGGATGCGCTCGTGCGTCTCGGGATTGCGAACTGCATGGATGGCAGAACGTACCGCCGCGGGGGTCGCCGTGATCGCCGCGCGCGCCGTGGTCTTGAGGTGCGTCACCCGATCGGCCATGCGTTGAGCGCGGGTGCGGGTGATGTACGGCGCGACTTGGTACACCAGGTCGGCGGCAGAACCCGCGACCCGGTGCGGTGCCTTGTGCAACGACGAGGCATACGACGGATGGTGGGAAAGAAAGTCCCGCACGGACTCCGGCGTCGTGCCCGTCTCGCGGTAGACCCGCTGAAGTTCCTCCTCCGCGGCAATCCGAGCTTTGAACATGTACATCTGCACGCGAGAGTAGAAATTGGTCGCGCCGTCTCCCGAGGTCTCGACCGCGCAGAAGATCGTACCGGGATACCGCGCCGTGATGAGGGACTGCACGCCGTCGGAGACTCCCGACGATGGCATGCACCCGAACGGCTTGACGCTCACCGTGACGTGGGCTTTGGACATCACGGCGTTCACGATCAGTTTGCCGACTTCCATGTGTCCTTCGCCCCCGCGAAGGTCGTTGGAGTAGTAGTCCTTGGCGACGTCGGCGACGAGGTCCATGTCCGGGAGGTGATAACCATGCAGTCCCAACGGGATCGCAAAGGCTTGAAAGCCCACGCGGAGTGCGATTTCGGCAAGGCGAAGCACCGCGAGGCGCTTGCTGACGTCAAAGCCGTCGTAGCCGTCGAGGCCCACGGGACCGCTGTCGTAGCGTCGGAGAAACCTCCGCTCGCGGGTGTCGCGGTGCACCTCCCAGATGTTGTACAGCAGCCACGCCGTGGTGAGTTGGATGTCGTTTTCGCCACCCTCGCTCTCCAAAAACTTTTGGAGGTGGTAGTTCCCGTCGCCTTCGGTTGTCATCGCCCAGAACTCGCCGATGATACTCACCTTGGCGCGCGGCCGTAGCTTGTCGACGGCGACGTCAGCAAAGTACTTTCGCGCGCGGCGAAGGGCGACAAAGATGTTTCGACCCTCGTACAGGGCTGCGTACAAAGACTTCTTGGCTTCTTCGACGGCACGGTTCGTCGCGCCGGGAACAACTTCGTACGGACGGATGCGGTACGCCAGGGCGTTGAGCACGTCGCCGCACACGATGGCTTTGACAATGGCGATGAAAAACGCCGGGTTCATCTCCAACCCCACGTCGTCACCCGTCGCCTGTGACAGCCCTCCCTGTTGTTGAAACAACATCACCCTGAAACCATCGAAGCCAGCGTCTCGCAGGGCCTTGCGATACTCCGTCACGTACATCCCAAAGCGGCACGGGCCACACGCTCCGGCCGTCAGAAACACGTACTTCCGTACAACTTCTTCAGCCGTCATCCCAGACTGGTCACGCAGGTCGATGAGGTGCTTCACCAGACTGCCTACGGTAAAGTACGTGGGATTGCACTGCCCGCGGTTGCCGAATTCCTTGCCCGCCTGGAGCCCCGCACCGTTGCTCATGCCAAAGTACTCGACGTTGTACCCAAGACCTCGGAGTGCGCCCTCCACGAGAAAGTCCTGCGCGGCCGTGAGACCCGAGATCAGCAACGTGACCCCTTCGCGCTCCGAGCGCTTCATTTCAGGCTTGAGCATCGTGTCCGCCCATTGCCTTCGCTCTTTGCGAAGTCCCAGACGTTCGCGCTCGGCTTCTTCCCACGCCTTGAGTTCGGCGTCGATGTCGTCCCCGGTTGGGATGGGTGCAGACTTCGCAACGACTCCGCTGGGAATCACCGGCAGGCGAATGCGCCGACCGTCAGGGTTGTTCTCCAGATCCATCACCATGTGCTTGTCCTCTCCGGGGCTTTGGTTGCAGCCACCGGCACGTGACGTCCATCGGCTGCCTTGCGCTTGAGTTGAACGATCCCCACAGGGGCTTCGATCGGGGCTTTGGGCGCTTCGTACGCTTCGAGCTTCGCGGCGAGCACTGCGATCAGCCGATCGGTCTCGGGGTCCGCCTGACGCCGTTCGGCAAGCCGTTGAGACTTGACCCGCAAAAGCTCCAAGCGTTTCTGGTCAAGGGATCGTACAAGTTCGGTTTTCTTGCGCGCGGTGTCCTCCAGGGCTTCTTCGTGAAGCTTGAGGGAGTGCGCGTACGTCTTGACGCGGATCTTGATCGACCCGCCGGGTTTGTTCGCGTCGATGTCATGCAACGCCGCGTAGGGAACGGCGCTCGCAGACACGATGCTTTCAACGATTCCGTAGGTGGGCGCGTCGTGCCCGCACTTGAAGCTCGATAGGTCGAGCAGCACCACGTTGGGGTGACGCGCGGCAAACTTCACCGCCCACACTTTTTGCGCTGAGTTTGCCGAGTAGTTCTCAGGCCACACGTCGTTGATATTGAGCGGGTGCTGTCCTCGGGCGACTTCGTCTTTGAAGTACCGCGAGAGAAAGTCGGGATCCCGCGGGATCGACCGTACCGAGAGAATGGGATAGCCCAGCACTTGAAACTCTTCGGGGATTCCGTGATTGAGCCCAGGATCCGAGTGATATGGCCGCCCCACCATGAGAATCGCAACCCTGTTTTCGGCTTCGACCGTTTCGAGGATTGCCCGGCCTTTGACCTGGAGGTCCAACTCAAAAGCTTCGAGTGCGCGGACACCTTGACGATGGGCGTGATCGCTCTCGTCCTCGGTGACACCCAGACGCGGGCCCCAGCACTCGAACATCCGCCGCGCCGTGAGATTGAGTTCAGAAAAGGTAAGCGCGGGGTCGAGATACTCGATGCCGCGGGTCGCAAAGAAGTCTACCTCTTTTGTAAACGCCGCTTTCATCACTTCAGGGACACCCGCGACGATGGGGCACGAAGTCTTGTCCATCACCCCTTCGCCAAACGACGGGACGTGGGTGAGCACAGGGAAGAAAATGTAGTCGAGCTTTTTGTCGGTGGAGTGATGGTGAAAGAGTAGGTTGTGTACGTGGGCCTGGGCGACCTTGGAAGGGAAGCACGGGTCGATGGAACCGTATTTTCCACCCTCCACCCACATCTCTTCGGTGGTGGCGTCCGAAAACACGACGTGTTGCTTTGCAACGCCCAGCGCTTCAAAGTACGCGCGAAAGTACGGGGCGGTGGAGTACACGTTGAGCACCCGGGGGATCCCGATGCGCACGCGACGGAGACGTTGTTGTACGTCGGCCCCGCTGCGACGAAACTTTCGCGTGACGTCTACCCGCCGGAGAGAAAAGATCCCACGTTTGACGACGGTGTCCTTGACGGGAGAGCCCTCGATGGGCATCGGGTCGCCGCGGTAAAAGCTCGCAAACGCCCGGCGGGACTCGTAGTCGACGAGATTGGGAAACTCTCGGGCGATGGCTTTGCGATCGGCGACAAGGGCGAGCATCGCGGCTTCGCTCTCGACCGTTCCTTTTTCGCACGAAAAGCCGGAGATGTACCGCGCAGTGGTCCCGTCAGGGCGTTCAGCGTCGATAAACGTCCGCTTGCAGTTGTTGGGACAGAAATGACAGACGGTGCTCTCGTCGTTGCGGGCTGCATACTGAAGGCTGATGGCTGCGTCGAGGCCGATGAAGCGTGATTTGCCCTTGCGCTTGACCACACGGAGGGTCTCAAAGGCCGCACCGATGGCACCGGCTTCACCCGTGTGCGGATGGACAAACACCTGGGCGCCGGGCACGCGCTCTTTGATGTAATCCACCTGTGCTTTGACCGCAGCGAGGTTGTATTGCGTCCCACCCTGGAGCACGAAGCGCGTGCCAAGAGACGCCAGCCGCGGAATCTGGACGACGTACTGCCAGACGTTTTTTGGAAGCACCTGTGCGAGACCCGCAAGAAGTTCTTCCTTCGAGAATCCCTCTTTCTGAAAGTTGACCCGGTCGGTATCGAGGAAGACCGCGCAGCCGTATGAAAACTTCGGGGCGAGTTCGGCGCCAAATGCGGTGTCGGCGTAGTCGGTTACGGGCAAGCCAAACTGGTCGGCCATCGCTTGCAACAGCATCCCGTTGCCTGCCGAGCACGAATTTGAAAGACGAAAGTTCGCGATGTCACCGTTCTTCATGAACAGGACCTTGATGTCTTGCCCGCCGATGTCGCAGACAACGTCAACCTCGCCGAAGAACCGCACGGCGGACATCATGTGGGCGACGGTCTCCACGATGTTCACGTCGGCTCGGAGGGTCTCTTCGAGCACGTCGGCGGCGTAGCCCGTGGCGCCAAAGCCAAGTACTTCGAGCGTCGCCCCCGAGTCCTGTACGTAGGCTCTCAGCGCCGCAAGAAGCTCGCGGGTGTCTTGTATAGGATTGCCCTTGGAGAGTTGATACGCCTTGCAGACGATCTCTCCCCGCTCGTTCACCAAGACAGCCTTGGACGATGTCGAACCACCGTCGACTCCGATGACCCCGCGTACGGTCTCGCCCGGCGTAAGCTCCATCGGGACAAACTTCGGGATGGTGTACAGCGCCCGAAACGCGTGGATTTCTTCGTTGGAGCGTGCGAGCGGCGGCCCGGCGCTGTCTCCGAGGCGAGCCTTGCGACCGTGGGTGATGTACTCGGACAGTCCCAGAGTGCCGACGTACCGGCCAACGGTCGCGGGCTCGCGCAGGCCGTACACGCACGCACCGTAGGCGGCGTAGTACTGCGCGTTCTCGGGGACGAAGACGGTCTCTTCGATGGGACGGTCCCGCGGCCAGTCGTAGCCGCGCTCGTTCCAGGTTTCAGGGATTCGCTTGCGCCAGCATTCTTGAAGAAACGGAAGATAGGTATTGGGACCACCCAGGAGAAGGACCTTGTGCCGTAGCGTAGACCCGCGGGTAAGCACCGAGAGATTCTGCAAGACGATGGCGTCGGCGAGAGAGCACAGAATCTCGTTGGAGGGGATCCCACTCTTGACCAGATTGACAATGTCGGTCTCGGCAAACACCCCACACTTGGCTGCGACGTGGTGAAGTTTACTGTCGTCAAAGTGGATCCCACGGACAATGTCCGCCGCGAGGCCCACTTTGATCATGCACTTGTCGATCGTGGCGCCCGTGCCCGACGCGCATTTGTCGTTCATGGACGGGACAGCCGTTTTTTCGCCGGTCTTCGGGTCGGTACGAAAGATGATGATCTTCGCGTCCTGCCCACCGAGTTCGATCACCGAGCCCACGTCCGGGTGGAGCTTTTCGACCGCGAGGGTGACGGAGTTCACCTCTTGGACAAACTTGGCGCCGAGACTCTCGCACAAAGGTGCAGCCCCAGATCCCGTGATGAACACCCGCCACGCCGAGCGGTCAGAGTCTGGAAAGTCGGCCTCGATGGCTTCAAGCAGTTCGAGGACCTTCTCGGGCTGACGGGTCTGGTGTCGTTGGTAATCGCTCCAGAGAATTTCCAAGGTCCCGGGGTCAAGCACCACGGCCTTTACCGTCGTGGAGCCACCGTCCACCCCCCACACCACGGGACCCGCCCTGCGATCTACCATCACGCCGCTCCTCCCTGACACCACCTGACTGACGTGTCAGTCATGGACAGAGGGCTACCATGGCCCGGTTGCGGCAAGCAACACCGCGGCGAGGCGGGCGGGTGGCAGGGGGACACCTTTGGCGCTTGAACAACTGAACAGACGACGTCGGAGACTCGGTTCTGAGGGAAACTGGTGGGCGGGAGGCGTCGGGGTGATTTCTCGCTCAGGGTGGCTGCGAGGGCCGGGGTACACTGCCTGTCGTTCCGTCGGACGGGTCCGCGGAGTGAGGTCTGCGACGTGGCGAAGCGGCACACGAACCGTATCGGCGACCTGGATACTGTGTTCGTCCGCCTTGAAGAACTCGTTGTGGCGAACTCCGGCGAAGATGATTTTGACGAGGTCTTCAAGCTTGTGATGGCAAGGCTCTGGGACGAGCGCGCCTCGGGTCCCTCTCGGTTCAAGCCTGGTACATCCCCCGCAGGCACGCTTCGTACGGTCACGGCACTGATCCGAGAAGCCGACGCGGCCTGGCCCGGCGTTTTGCCAAGGCCCTTGCGACCGCGACTTGCCGCTGAGCACCTCGAGGTTTGCGTCGAGGCCCTGGCCCGCCACACTCTCTCGACCCAGCGCTTCGAGGTCCTCGACGGACTCTTTGAGCGCATGGTCTCGCACGCCGCAAAGGGAGCCAAGGGGCAGTACTTCACCCCACGGTACGTGACTGAACTCTGCGTTCGGATGCTGCGTCCCGGTCCTCACGAAACCGTGCTCGATCCGGCGTGTGGTTCGGGAGGCTTTCTTGTGCAGGCGCTCGCCGCTGTTCGGGCGGCCGCCGTACTCGATGAGGCTTCCGTCAAGCGCTACGCGGCAGAAAAAATCCATGGCTGGGACGTCGACCCCCGCGCACTGCAGGTTGCGCGCGCGCTGATGACCCTCGCAGGCGGAGCCAATGCACAACTCGTGCAGCGCAACAGCCTGGTCTCGCAAGCCCGTGAGCGCACGCAGGTCGACGTGATTCTCACCAACCCACCCTTTGCAGGCGATGTTCGAGAGGTCAGCCTGTTGGCCGGTTACGAACTCGCTCGCGGGCGTGCCCAGGTCGAACGCGACGTTCTCTTTCTCGAACGCTGCGTGCGGCTATTGCGTCCAGGCGGGCGAATGGCCGTGGTTCTCCCGCACAACAAACTCGGCACCGACATCTACGGCCCGCTGCGCCAATGGCTGATGGAGCGCTGCCGTGTACTGGCCGTCGTGGGCCTTGGCCGTAATACCTTTCTCCCATACACGCACCAAAAGGCCGGCGTGCTCGTCGCACAGCGCCGCGTTCCAGGCGATCGAGGATCCAACGACGAGTCCATCTTTTTTGCCACCACGGAGCGTGACGGCAAAGACGCCCGCGGTCGCCTTGTGCTTCATCTCGACAGGGATCCCACGCTCCCGCTCTGGGATCGCGTCGACCACGATCTCGCTTCTGTGGTCGAAGCTTTTCATCTCTTTTGCACAGACGAAGGCGTCCCGTTCGGAGAATCACGTTGGCCATCGTGACCGCGCGCCGCCGGTCTGCCCTGGACCCCCCGTACGTTCTCGCGCCCGAGCGTTACGACTTTCGCCGCGAGCTTCGCTCAGGCGAGCACGGCGTGCCTTTGAGCCGTATCGCACACGCCAGCCGCGCGGTATTGCCACACCTTCGCGGCGTCGTTCGTGAGGCCGCTTGTGTAGTCCTAGACACCTCGGATGCCCGCGACGGGATCATCGTGGGCCGCTGCACCGAAGTTCCACGGACGGCGCTTGGCAGCGCCAAGAAGCTTGTCTGTCCCGGCGACGTGCTGGTCTCTCGCCTGCGACCGTACCTACGTCAGATCGCATGGGTCGACCCTGGCTTTGCCGATACGCACCCCGGTCGCGTTCTCGCCTGCTCCACCGAGTACCACGTACTCACTTCCGTCGATGGCGAGTCCATCGCGTTTCTGGTCCCGTGGCTCTTAGGGCCTGATGTACAACGTGCGCTCGCGGCCGCCCAGGAGGGTGGGCATCACCCGCGCGTCGGAGAGTCCGCGCTCATGGGACTGCGGGTTTCCGAGGGAGTCATCCTGGCACGGACACAAACCTCTGACGCCGTGGCCGACGCCATTGCGAGCTACCGCACCGTCGAGCGATCCATGAACACACTCGTCGCAGCGTCGGTACACCCGCTCACGCCCTGAGAATCCGTGATACCGAAGCCAGTCTGCCGTCAACGGGTGTACACCGCGCTCACGTTGTCCCTAAAGCGAAGAGTCCACCCGAGGCCCGCTGCGACGTCGTCGGGAAAGTAATTCGCTCCGACGACCAACAGCCGGATGCCATAGCGATTCAACAACGCGGGGGTGTCCTGGCTCCCAAGGTCGATGGCGGTCGCGTCGCCGACGAGTTCGGCGCCATGGAGCACTGTACGCCCATCGATGAAAACCCTGTACGAGGGGTACAGGGTAAACAACAGGTAGCCGCCCCAGATGTAATGGTTGTACATCCGCCCCGGCGTCGGGTGCGTGCGAAGGTAGCCCGCGGCACCGATGGGGAGCGTGCCTTCTCGAAAGTGCTGGGTGTAATACCGCCTCTGCAACAACCGTGGGAGCAGGATTGGAGACCACCCGCTGGGTCGGATCGCAGCGACCACGAGAAGCGCAGCGGTGAGCGCCCACGCGAGCGGGTGCACGTTGCGATGGAGGCACGGAGCGTTGGCACAGAGGGTCACCACCAGGGGGACCTCGCCCAGCCAGACGAAGCGCGCGTGGCGGAGCGCGAGGACAATGGATGCAAGCGCAATGATGTCGTAGAAGGCCCGCGGACCCGTGAACCACGCGCGCGCACCCCTGCGCCGAAGGATGCACACAAGGTCGATGACCCAGGCGAGGACGACGAGGACAAAGACACCCTTGGTCCACGGACCGACGTAGTCGTTTTCAAAGAGGCCCGCCCATTCATCGACGTAGCGAGCGATGTCAGGGCCTTGAAGAGCGTAGGCGTGGATGTGCCAAGTGTACGGTGTCGCAAAGGAGACGAGGGCGCAGGCCACGAGGAGCCCCCAACGACCCGCGGATGATCGAAGCGCGAAACGTGTCCGCGCGCGGAAGGGCGCACCGTGCGAGTCTGTCGCGGCCAGGGACTGCACCAGGGGAAATCCTGCGTACAGACCCAGAAGCGGCAGGAGAAGCATGGCCACGGCGTGCATGTTGACCCAGACGCAGAAAACGACCGTGACAAGGAAGCCGCGGGCTAGGCCCACTGGTCCACGCCAAGGACGCAAGAGAAGGATGATCTCAAGGAGGACGAGGACGGAGATCGTGCTGGGCGCGGGGATATACTGCCGGGCGCAGACGCACAGAAGAACCCCGACGGCGACAAGAGCCCCTCCCGGCAGACCGGGTGGAACCGACTCATTCGATCGCGCACAAGATCTACGGACGGAGAGAAACATCCGCAAGACGATGCAGATCCAGATCAGGGTGAAGGCGATGCGGACGGCGCCAAATCCACCAAGGCGGTAGACGCCGTAGTCCAGGAGGTCGGCGAGCCATTCGTGCTCGATCCAGGGCTTGCCTCGGGAGGTCCACGCAAAGTCGTCGCTCCAGGGCACAGCGTGGTGGTGGGCGATGAACTCACCCGTGCGGATCTGCCAGAAGATGTCTCCCGCAGCGATGGGGTTGCTCGCGGCGTGGAGGACGAAAAGTCCCGCGACGGCGGCAACCATCCACCCTAGCGCGGACCCGAGGGTCCGAAATGTTCGCATCCCAACGAGGGTTCAGTTGCTGAACACGCCGACACCGTAGTCGCCGCTGCCCGCGTACATCAACACCTCGAGTCGATAGGTGCCCGCGGTCGTGGGGCACAACGGCCGGTCGAGACCCACCACCGGAAAGTTATCGGTGCGAAGATCCTCGTCGACCTTGATGCCAGAGGGAGCGTACAGCCGAAGATCCAGGTCGGTCACACTGGGGCTCCCGACGCCAATGATCTTGTAACAATGCCCTGGCTGAATCTGCACGGCGTAGTTCTGTGCTCCGCTGGTGGCCAGCGTGCCGCGAGTGAGCGGCATCACGGGATTCATCCCTTCTGCAAACTGGTGTTGCCGCGCGGACATCTGCTGGGCGATGAAATCTCCAGCAGCGACGGGATCTGGAATGGGCTGCATGCCGGGTGGCGCCACGGGCTGCAACCCGCCACCAGGTTGCACCTGCGGCACGGTCGGCATCCCGACGGGATTTGGCGCCGTTGGCTTCGTCGTGGGGCTCGGGTTGCTGCCAACAGAGTCGTCCTGATGCCTCCGGCGACAGTCGTACGATCCGACCAGGCCGGCCAGCAGGATACCCCACACCATCCACTTGGAGATCATCGGTCCCTCACTCTTCAACGTTCATCCATCCCAGACGTTGTAGGCCCAAGGCCGCGCGCTCCGCCTGCCGATCCGTAGCAACCGAAACGGGGCGTAGGCGCCACGGTACATTTCCATCCGCCCGTCGTCCAGCAACCGCCACGCGTACGCTACTTCTCGGGACTTCTGTGGCCGTCCAAAAATCCGTGCCCTCAGCCCGCAGCGGCCAGATCCTCCAGCGCCGTCTCGCAGTCTTCCATCAACAGTCGGCTTTCGGTCGCGGTGGCCAAAGCCAGCGCATCCCGCAGGTGCGCACGCGCGCGTTCGGGTTCGCCCAGTTCTGCCCAGAGCTTGCCCAATAGCCACCGTACCTGCAAAGCATCCAAAGCCATTCCACCGGCTTCAAAACGCGCGAGGGCTGTCTCGAGCCGCATCGACGCCGCGGGGTCCCGCATCCGTGCCCCGTCCATAAACGACAGGTACACACCCGCGAGGTCTTCCATCCGCTCCAACCCGTGTTCCCTCGCCACGTCGCGCGCTTCAGCAAACGCCGCAAACGCTCGTCCGGCATCCCCGATACGAAGCTGCGCGTGCCCCAATGCGCACGCGCACACGGCCACTTCGTACGGAAGTTCTCCCTCCCGTGCAAGTTCCAACGCCGCGGCCGCCGCCGCCGCTGCGCCACGAAAATCCCTGCTGTGCAACCGCACTTCAGCCCGCGTCTTTTCGACCTCCACCCGCACCGCCACGTCCGAAGCATCCCCCGCAAGCGCCACGGCCTGGTCCAGCGACACCATCGCCATTTCACCATCTCCCGCCGCCGACTGGCACCGTGCAAGCGCAGTGAGCGCAAACGCCCGCGGCACCTCCATTCCCTTGCCCGTTGAAAATCGCACGGCGTCCGCAAGGTGCTCCAGCGCGCGACCAAAGTCTCCGCTGGAAGCCAGCACGGCACCAAGCGCCGACACCACGCTAGACGCCACGGCGCGGTCGCCCGTCGTGCCCAGGAGTTCTCTCGCGCGTTCAAGCTGTGCGATGGCATCTTGCGTGCGCCCCGCCCGCGCGAGCAACCGCCCGTACACCCCCAGCAACGGCGCAAGCGCCGCAGGATCACCAAGTTCCTCGGCGTAGGCCACACCGTCTCGAAGTCTCGCCACGCCGACATCCAGTTCCCTTGCCCCTGCGAGCGCGGCTTCACCCAACTCGGCGTACAGCCCCAGAACCATCGTCACATCCGGTCGCGCGGACGACTGCGCCAGATCAATCGCCCGCGCAAACGTCGTCACCCCTGCCTCCGTCGCGCCCTCCGAGCGTTGCCTCCGTGCCGCACGCGCGAACCACACCGTCGCCTTGGCCCGATCGCCGCCTTCGCGGTAGTGCACAGCCAAACGATCCGCGTGGTCGTCCACACGATCGCCGCTCAGACGTTCAATCGTTGCAGCCACTGCGAGGTGGGCTTTGCGCCGCGCGTCGAGCGCAATGCCATCGTAGGTGACTTCGCGAAGTAGCTCGTGCGCAAAGGCATACTCCCCGCTGCCGATGGGCGAAACGTATTCCCGCTCCAAGAGTTCACCCAGTGCGGCATCGACGGACGCGGCCGTGAACTCGCCCGCCGACGCAACGAGATCCAACGCAAACCTCGATCCAACCACGGACGCTACACCCAGAAGCATCCGCGCCGTTGGAGGCACCGCCGCCACGCGCGCAGCCACCACCGCCCGAAGCGTGCGCGGAAGCGCCACGGCTGCCGCCGACGGGTCGTACGTCACGGCGCCATCCCGCACAGTCACACCCTCGGCTTCAAGCAACGCCTTGAGGTACTCTTCCATGTACAAGGGATTGCCGTGGCTCTTGGTGAAAAGATCATTGACCAGGGCAACGGGCGGGGCGACCGACGCTTCGAGACGCAGGCTCACGAGTTGGGCGGCATCGTCCGGGGTCAACGGTCCCATCGTCAGGACGTGCCTCGACGGCGACGCATCCCACGGAAAGACCCTCCCCGGTCGCGTCGAGAACACCAGGGCCACAGGCGACCCCGATGCTGATCGCGTGAGGTCACTCAAGAGGGCCTGCGACGCGTCGTCCATGTGTTCTGCCGCATCCCAGACAAAGACCGTGAGTTGGTCTTGCGCGAGACGCGCTGCAATGCGGGTCACGGCCGCAAGCAACGGACGATGCGTGCCCGAACGAACTTCGGCCGCCGTCGCACTGCTCACCACGCCCAGCACGGCGCCGACCGCCAGCATTTCTTCGGGTACGAGCCCCAGCTCGCGCACGCGCCGGGCTTTTTCACGCACGATCGCGTCCGGGTCGGTCTCGTCGATGCCAAGAATCGCCTGGAGCATCGCTTGGAGTGCGGACAACGGCACATCCCGCCCGTGAGAGACGCAAGACGCAACGTACCACGTCACCCGGTGGTTCATCCGCAGGAGTCGGTAATGGATCTCTTCAAGAAACCGCGACTTGCCCGAGCCGACTTCGCCCGTGACCGAAATCACCTGAAGGCCCTCGTTTGCAGCCACGGCAAGCAGTTCGCCAAATCTCCTGAAAGCATCTTTACGGCCCACGACCTTGCGCCGCGCGCCCCCTTGCGGACCGCGCTCGCCAACAACGTGCATGGCTCCGGGATACGGTCCATCCGCAAGTGGCGCGAGCTCGAAGATGTCCTCGGCGACCGCAGCAAGGGTGCCCGACGCCGCCACACGGTTGCCCGCCGCAGCCGCAAGTGCGCGGGCGATGGAGATCGCTCCGAGGGTCTCAGGATCGTCCCCAAGAGTTCCATCCGCCACGACGTGAATTCTCGCAGGGTGTACCCCGACACCCACGTCGGCACCGGGCATCGCGCGCGATCCCGAGGCTTGTAGCTTCAGCGCACAGCGGGTTGCAGCCTCCGTGTCCCTTCCGTCCGGCACGCGAACCCCAAAAGCCAGCAGCATCCGACCGCCCTCGCGGTGCAGTTCGGTCGCGCCATGGCGCCGTGCCATCGCCGCGAGCGGTTCAAGGGTCACCGCGGTACCCGCAAAGGTATGCGGTATCGCGACCTCGAGCGCCACCAACGTGATGTCCCGACGCTCCAGCCCTGCGGAGAGCACATCGGGCATGGCGTGGGGGCCAGACCCAGCGTGGGCGGGCGGCGGCGCACCCGGGGTCGGGTTGGACCGCGCTTCGTCCGCGACGGCGTCACGGATGCGATGGGCGTCCTCCGCGGCAGGCCGCACGGAGGCACCGCGAAGTGTTTGTAGCCATCCCGAGAGATCGTGTGGCCCGACCCGACGCACGGTCGTATACAAAAACGCTGAGAGCTCTTCGTAGAGTTTTGCCGCCGAGGGCTGCCGGGCTGAGACCTCGTGGGACATCGCAGTCTCGACGATCCGCGCGAGGGCTTCGGGAACATTGGGAGCGGCCTCGCGCAACGGCGTGCGCTCGCCTGCCCGCACGCGGCGCTGGGTCTCCCGGGAGCTACCGGCCGCAAAGGGATTGGTACCCGCAAGCGCTTCGTACAACGTCACGCCCAGCGAATAAATATCGGCGCGGCCGTCAACCTCGCAGGCGGTGGCCTGTTCCGGGGCCATGTACGCATACTTGCCCTTGACCGTGCCTTGCTCTTCGATCGAGGTGCGGGCCTTGGCGATGCCAAAGTCCGTGACCTTGACCTCGCCTTCGTACGACAGAAGTACGTTTTGCGGGGAGATATCTCGGTGAACAACCCCGAGCGGTCGTCCCAGGGCGTCTCGGCGTCGGTGGGCGTAGTCCAGGGCCCGGGCGACCTCACAGGCGATGTACACCGAGATCTCCGTGGGTGCGCGGGTGTCGGCCCGACGGCACTGGCGCAGCGCCTGGGCAAAGTCCATCCCAGGGACAAACTCCATGGCGATGAAGTACGTGTCCTCTTCGCGACCCAGGTCAAAGACCTGCACGATGTTCGCGTGGGACAGCGCCACGGATAGCCGCGCCTCACTCAAGAACATATCGACGAACTGCTGGTTTTGCGCGAGATCCGGAAGGATCCGCTTGATCACCACAAGCTTTTCAAAGCCCTCGACACCGTAGCTCTTGGCCTTGAAGACTTCGGCCATTCCGCCGCGTGCCACCCGTTCAAGCAACTGGTACTTTCCAAACAGCAGCGGCGACTCGGTGGTCACGATACGGCTTTCTGTCCCAGGCTCTTGCACCTCGGGCCATCCCAGCATACCCCATCTGTCCTCCCGTCTGAACCCTCCGCCCGAGGACACTTCGTATGCCCCGAAGCCTTGCGCTCATCCCCTGTCTCGTTCTCTTTCTCGGAGTCCCTGCTTGCCGGGGAGATCTCCCGCCGCCGCCGCGGGGCACATGCACCGTCGACGCCATGCGCGTGCTCTCCCGACTGGCCACGGAGCAACCGCTCGAAGCCGGTGCTCACGGAGCCACCTCTTGGGTACTCCTCGCCGACGGGACTTCTTCTGCCCCCACCCTCCACCTTCGTCGCATCGTGCGTGACCACGACGCCACGGCTGTCCCGCTGCCTCCAGCGTTTGCAAATCCCGGGCGTCTCTCTGCGTTGAGCGACTTCATCGACACCCCCGACGGACCTGCCTTTGCCGTTGCCGTTGCTCAGAGTCCTCTGGCTTTTGCCCTCACACTCGCCGATCCGCTTCGTTCCATAAGCTTTCAGCACGGGACATCGCCGGCTGAGCGCGACGCGCTGACACCCGCCATCGCGTTGGCGCCCATGCCCGCTGGCCAGTTTTCTCTCCTTGCCGCATGGCCAGGTCCCTTTGGCGTCCATCGCTTCGAGTCTCGCGACGCCCACGAAAGTGTAGGGTACACGCCCGCACGCCGCGACGCTTTCGACAGTCCCGACGTGGCCGTCCTCGACCGATCCGTGCTCGTCACACAGGTGCATCACATCGGCCGTTACGACGCCGACGGAGAGTCCCACCGTGTGATCGAAGTCACGGCACTCCCGTCCGATCCCCTTGCGACGGAAGCACCACAGACCGCCGTGGTCTCGCCGCAACCCACCGAGGGCGGGCAACCGCGCGCGCCGCACATCAGCGCCATTGCGCCCGAAGCTCCGAGCGTGGGCGCCGCCGTCGTCTGGCGCGACGACGTGGGCATCCTCGCCACGCGCATTCTCAACGGTCACCCCGGTGGGTGGCAACCGCACGAACTGGTTCGTGTCACCGCCGACCCAGCCGCGACGAATGCGTTGAACGTGGGTACGTCATCGGGGCCATGTCCCAGCGTGGTAGCGTACCGTGCCGAGCGAGCCACCACAGGCTTTTTTCTCGTCGTGCGTGCGATGGACCTCGCTGCAGGCAGGGTCGGCCCGTCCACTGAAGTCCCCGTCCCCTCGCGACCGGGAGACATCTCTCGGGTGTCCTTTGCCCGCGTCGGCGCGCGTACCTACGTCGCCACGGATGACCTGCACGGTGCGCACATCTGGGAGCTCTCCGAGAGCCCCGCGTGTACCCTCAGCCTCCGACCCCTCCCCGGCGGGAGCACCCCCGAAGGCACACACCTCGTCGGCATGGCCAGCGACGCGACGCGCGCCGTCCTGGTCGCCACGGGCGCCTCCGACAGCCCTCCTACCTTTGTCAGCATCGAGGCCAACGGCCAGGTTGTTCATGCCCCCGCGGGCGTGAGCGTAGCTTTCGACGTCGGGGCGGTGGCGCTCTCCGGGGACGCGGTGATTCTTGGCGGGCGAAGGAACGGACTCGCATGGCTACAGCGCGTCACCCATGTCGGTGCCGACGAGCGACTGTTGCTCCGGGGCGCGCGGGCGATGGACTTTGCAATGGGTGCTTCAGCCACGCAGCACAGGGTCTGGCTCGCGGACGGTGCCGACACCGAAGAGACGGCCTTTGGCCCGGTCGGCCGTGTGATTCTGTACTCCACGGTGGACACGTTGGCAGACGGGCCGCGCACGGAAGTACGCCTCGCGACGGTTCCCGATGCGGCATTTGGCCGCGTGACCCTGGATCCCGTGCATCTTATGCAAGACCGTGACGCCTGGGCGGCGACGTGGTCCGACGCGCAGGGAGATTCATGCGTCCCTGGCGCCTACGCAGCGATGTACACCTTTGACCGCGACCAACGGATTCCGCTCACGACGCCCGACACCACGCCCGTGTGGCCCTGGGCCCGGTCGCTGGTCGATCCCGCGTTGAAGCGCTGCGGCGACCGCGTCACCTCGGCCCACTGGAACGGCCCGCGCGTCACCGCCATCGTGACCGGCGAGTCCCTCGTCGCGCGTCTGGTCACCGGCGATGTACTCACCGGGCCGATGCGTATGGAGCCCTTAGATCCTGCCCTGCGTACCGCCCCTGTGGCCACGGCGATGGCAGCACTGCCAACAGGATGGGTCGTTGCGTGGATTGACGCAACGCAGCCGTTACCCGCCGTGCGCTACCGTGAGTTTGCCCAAGACGGATCCCCGGTGGGACCTCCTGCAACCCTGATCGCACATTCCACAGTGCCACCGGCGTGGCTCGTGGGCCATGGCCTCGCCCTCGCAGCGAGCCAGAGCCCGAACGCACTCTCGTTGGCGTACGCAACATCCGAAGGCCCACGGTTTGCCAACCTCCGCTGCGCGTCGCCGTGACCCGCATGAGCCCGCAGGGCTAGAACGTGAAGCCCGTGGCGACGCCACCACCGCCGGGCACCGCCATGGGTGTGATTCCCGCAAAGCGTGCTGAAGACGGCTGCGATGCCGACGCCGCCGTGATCTGTCCCGGTGGAACCACGGTGAGCGGATCGCCGTTTAACAGCGGGGCGACCAGGAGCATCGTAGGGCCGACCAGCAGCGCGAGAGAACCCATGGTCACACCGACGATTCCCAACGCAAAGGTTCCCGAGCCGGAGCTTGAACCGGCTGGTGGGTTGTTCATCGCCACGCCCCCCGCGATGGCCATTCCGACGCCGAGCGCGGAGATCAACCCACCGCGCACGTACACCCCGGTGTTAGAACTCCAATGGTTGACCCGCACCGTGAGCGGCGCACCAGGCGGGATGTTGATCCCGCTTTCAAACAACCGTTGCCCCGCCCCCGTGATGGTCACATAGCCAGGCGGCAGCCTCGCGATGCACGGTAGGTTGCACGAGATCACCTGCCCCGTGATTGGCGCGATTTGAAGCGTTTCCAAGTCACCCGCCTGCTCCGGGATGAAGGTCACGGTCACAGGAGCGTCTGGGTTGACTTGCGCCCCCGAAGGCGCACCCGCGGTCATCCCCGCAGCAACGTTCAAGGGTGTGTTCAGCGTCACGTTGACCGATCCCGTGACGGCAGGTGGCGCTTGAAAAGCCGTGCCGACGCACTGTTCTACCGTGGCGTTCCATTGTTGGCCGGTGGCACAGCAATGCCCGGCGTCGTCGACGGCGACGAGACCAGGCGCACACGCGGCCTGCGCGTGCGCCGCGGAGGACTCCGCGAGAACGCTTAGGGACAAGACCATGCACGCCTTGCGAAGGCCTGAAGCAAGAGCCATGGGACACCTCCCTCGGGATCAGAACGTAAAGCCTGTTACAAGTCCCCCGCCGCCGACGAACGCCGCCGGAGAGATCCCAGCAAAGCGCACCCGCGAACTTCTGGAAGCCGTGTCCGTGGTGACTTCGCCGGGCTCGACCACGGACAGCGGGCCTTCGTCGGCCGCGCCGGCCACCAGAAGTACCGTCGGGCCGATGCACAAGAGAATGCTGCCGAGGGTCACGCCGACGATGCCAATGGCAAGCGAATTAGAACTCGAAGAGGCTGAAGACGAAGAACTCGAAGAGCCGTCGTTGGCCATCGCGACGCCCCCGAGGATGGTCGCTCCGAGACCGACAATGGTCATCACGGCACCCGTGGCATACGCCCCGGCGTGCGAGTTGTGGTGATTGACGCGCACGGTGAGGGGTCCCAACGGTGGAATGTTGATCCCGCTCTCAAACTGCCGCTGGCCCGAGCCGGTGATGGTGACGTACCCGGGTGTCAGGCGGGCTACACAGGGAATGTTGCACGCGACGGCCTGGCCCACGATGGGGACGATCTGGAGAACTTCGATGTCACCGGCTTGCTCAGGGACAAAGGTGACGGTGACCGGCGCGTTGGGATTGAGGGATCCGAGGGCCGCGCTGGACGCAAAGCCAATGCCCGGTGGCGCAGAGAGCAGGAGATTGGCTGTGCCCGTGACCGTCGGTGGGGCAGGAAAGGCCGGGCCTGCGCACTGATTGGCCGCCGCGTTCCACGCCTGACCCGGGGCGCAGCAGTGACCGAAAGAGTCGACAACGATCAGTCCAGCGAGGCAGGTGGATTGCGCGCGAGCCATCGCGGGCAAGGCGACAAGCCCAAGAGAAAACACAAGAGACGCTGCGCGAGCCGGTGAAAAAATGGTCATCAGGCACCTCGCCGTGAGGAGTCAATGGCAACGTGTATACCACTGGAATCTCTGGCCAGATCCGGAGGCGGGCGGCGTGGGAGGGTTCGCCGATTGGAATTCATCGCGGTTGTAGCTCGGGCAACGCAACCCCGCGTCAGAACGTAAAGCCCGTGACGAGTCCGCCGCCGCCCGGGAATGCCTCGGGGGAGATTCCTGCGAAGCGCACGCTGGACAGAGAGGGCCTGGCGTCGCCAAAAAC
>VFSW01000856.1_pt1 | contig 44787 bp, 38 predicted proteins | sample 5358111 | NCBI WGS metagenome assembly VFSW01 (sample SAMN11554181, study PRJNA540505) | mine drainage metagenome | isolation source: sediment from site ElyBrook_90M | place: USA: Ely Copper Mine, Vershire, VT | collected 2017
CCCGCCCGACCGGGGCCGCGGTGCCGCCCAAGGGTTCCCCCGCCCCGGCGGCGCCCCCCCCGGCCCGCGGGCGGGCCGCGCGGGGGGGCGGCCCGGCCGAGGGATGCTGGTCGGGACATGGGGTGCGCGGCGAGGGGCGCCGCGCTAATTTCGGGGACCGCGGGTGGCGGTCCCCATTTTTTTGCGCTTGCGGGCGCGGCGGTTTGGCGCGAGGCCCGAGCGGCCGATTCGACGGATCCATCGAAGTAGAGCGTGATATGGACGTAAGGATTTATTACCAGAAGATACGGCAGAAAGAGCGGGAGATTCCGGCCGAGCACGTGGTGGTGTCGAGCCTGGAGACTCCGGAAGGCGGGCGCGAGGGAAGCTTGACGGAAGTTTCGCGGGAGATGGCGGCGCGGCTGATCGTCGAGGGGCGCGCGCGATTGGCCGATGAAGGCGAGGCGGCCGAGTATCATGCGACGCAAGAGCGCGGGCGGATCGAGGCCGAGGAGAAGGCGCTGGCGGGGCGTCTGACGGTGAACTTCGTGCCGCAGGCGATCGAGCCGTCCAAGCCGCGGAAGCAGACGAAGGACTGAGCGAGCCATGCCACTGTTCACAGATGGCCCCATCAGCGGGGACTCGGACCTGGCGCAGTACGAGAACGGAATTCTGGCGCTGGCGAACGAGGAACAGATTGACCTGATCGGGAAGAGCGCGCTGGCGCAGACGGAGATCGGGACAAGGCTGCTCGCGCTGCTGCTGCGGCAGGAGACGCGCAGCCCGTTCACGAACTGGATCGATCCGCAGGACATGCTGCGGCGGCAGATCGGGATGGGCGACGTGGTGGTGACGGATCCGCTGAAGCAGTGGCACGTATTGAAGACGCTTGGGCTGGTGTACCGGGACGCGTATAACAACCAGCTTAACGACCGCTATCAGAAGAAGTGGCAGGAGTACTCGGTACTGGAACAAAATGCCAAGGAAATGTTGTATTTAATCGGCGTTGGATTGGCGGGATATCCGCTGCCGGCGCCGGGCGCACCTGGATTGGCGGAGCAGCCGGGCGGGGGTCCGGGAGGGGCGTACCTCTTCCAGACGACATGGGTGAACCAGTTAGGACAGGAGAGTGCGCCGGGAGGCCTGGCGACGGTGGTGACGACACCTGGCGTGGCGATCACGGTGACGCCGACGGCGGCCCCGAGATTCGCCGCGGGATGGAACGTGTACGCGGGATCGGAGCCTGACGGACTGGGGCTGCAGAACGCGGCGCCCGTGGCTTTGGGACAGGCGTGGACGATGCCGATCGGGGGACTGGCGAGCGGGCGCGCGGCGGGGACGGGACAGGCGCCCGATTATTACGTGATGAACGACCGAGTTCTGCCGCGAGGCTGAGGAGGACGGGATGGCGCAAGTAGCGAGCGTGGCGACGGGGAAAGTGACGAGCCTGATGACCGCGAGCACCGGTCTGGCAGCGGCGGTGGCGGCAGTGTCGGCGCTGTCGGGGACCGCGCTGCCGCCGATCGAGGCGGCGCAGATCATCGGGCAGAACGTGGCGCCCGAGATCGCCGAGAAAAGCTCAGTGGCGAAGTATCCGTCGGTGCATATCTACTGCGAGCGGGTCGTAAACCAATTGCGGGAGAAGTTCCGGACGTTCTCCGGGCAGGCGCTGATGGCGGTGGAGATCCGCGTTTCGCGGGACCGCCTGGAGAGCCTGGAGACACGGATGCAGCTTTACGTCGAGGCGGTGACGCGCGTGTTGGACGCTAGCCGCGGCGACTGGGGCGGAGGCATGCTGTTCGGCGGAGGCTACGAGGTGAGTTACGGGCCGGTAAAACACGGCGGCAGGAATTTGTTGCAGACGGCGAAAATCACGTTCGCGCTGGAGGCGAGCCTTTGAGAAACGGGAAGAACGGAGCGCGGTTCGCGCCGCGCGCCGCGCGTTCGAGTTAGAGGCGGGAGAGGGCAGATGGCATCGTATATTTCTTCGAATAACAACCGGTTTTACACGACAGTGGAAGCCGCGTACGGGAACGCGGCTCCGGTGACGGCGCAAAACCGGATTCCGGCGGTGAAGCTGACGGCGTTACAGAAGCTGGAGCGGCCGAAGCGCAAGGACAAGACGGGCACGCGGGGATACCCTGGGGATCCGAGCGGGCTGCGGAGGACGACAGCGTTCGGGCTAACCACTTACTTGACGGCATGGGACCAGCAGACCCAGGCGCCGCCGCACGCGCCGTTGTTTCAAGCGGCGCTGGGAGGAGCGGCGGCGGTGTGGGCAGGCGGTATGGCGACGATCGCACCGGGTTCGACGACGGTGTCGTTCACGGCGCCGCACGGGCTGCAGCCGGGGCAGGCGGTGACGGTGGGCGGCGAGATGCGGTTCGTGGCGGCGGTGGCGAGCCCGACGAGCGTGGTGGTGAACGCGCCGTTCGTGAACGCGCCGCCGGCCGACGTGGCGGCGGGCCCGACGGCGACGTTTCAGCCCGCGAACGCGCTGCCGAGCGTGACGATATACGACTACTGGGATCCGGCGACGGCGTTGCAGCGATTGCTTGTGGGAGCGGCGGTGAATCAGCTTGACATGAAGGTGAACGGCGACTATCACGAGTTTCAGTTCACGGGATTGGCAGCGGATCTGTTGGACACGGTGAGCTTCACACCGCAGCAGGGAGGGCTCACGCAGTTTCCGGCCGAGCCGGCGGTGAGCACGTTCGATTACACGATCATCCCTGGGCACCTGGGCGAAGCGTGGTTAGGCGCGATTCCGAATCAGTTTCTGACCGTGACCGCCGCGGAAGTGTCGCTGAAGAACGCGTTGGACCTGCGGGTGACGGAATTCGGACAGATGCTGCCGCGGGCGACGGCGGCGGGCGACCGGACGGTAAGCCTGAAGTTGAGTCTGTACCAGATGGACGATCAGGCCACGCAGATGTTGTATCAAGCGGCCCGGCAGCGGTCGCCGATGGCGGCGATGTTACAGCTCGGGAGCCAGCAGGGCGAAATGTTCGGAATTTACTTGCAGAGTGTGATTCCCGACGTGCCGCAGTTCGACGATCAACACGTGCGGCTGCAGTGGAAGTTCGGCGAAAGCCTGGCGCAAGGCGCGAATAACAACGACATATACGTGGCGTTTGGCTGAGCGAGGAGCGGATGAACTACGAGAGCGAGTCAGTACACGAATCGAAGGCGCTCGCGGGCGTGCGGTACGCGGTGCGGCGAGTGTCGTTCGGGCGGCGCGCGGAGCTGGTGCGGATGGCGCGCGAGATCACGGGGCGGGCGGAGTTCCTCGAAGCGGCGCGCGAGGCGCAGGGGCCGGCAGAGAAGCTGGAGACCCACCTGCTGGCCAACGAGATGGAGCAACTCTATGTGCGTTGGGGCCTGGGGAGGATCGAGGGGCTCGAGATCGACGGCGAGCCGGCGACGGCCGCGACGTTGATTGAACGGGGTCCGGAGGCACTCACGCGGGAGATCGCGAAGGCGGTGCGGCACGAGTTGGGGCTGACGGACGAAGAGAGAAAAAACTGATTGTCGCCTTCCACTTTCAGCTTGCCGGTACAGACCGGTGGAGGTGCGACGAATGCCGGAGAGCAGGTCTGGAAAGGGAGCGGCGGTGCGGCTGGCTGCCGGAGAGCGAGCGGGCCGAGCCGCGCGTGGTATGGGCGCGGAAGCGCGTGGCCACAGATCAGTGTCCGAAGACGGAAGTGACGGCCGAAAGCCTGGGTTGGATCGACGCGTTTCGGGCGTGGAAGACGTTTGGCGGCGGAGATTACCGCAGTCTTTGGGCGCGGGAAGCGGATGCGCTGACGATACTCGAGACGGAGTTACAAACAGAGAGGAACGATGAGCACTAACAACACATCGGTGGGCCGCGAGTTGGCGGCGCTGTTAAGCAATACTTCGACGAGGAGCGATTTCCTCGCGGAACTGGGGCACTTCTCGAGCGGCGCGAGCGGCGGCGGGCAGAACATTCCGAACGCGCAACTCTACAACAGCCTGGTGGATCCGCTGACGCAGCCGGTGATGCCGGGAGCGGGTTCAAGCGTGGGCGGACAGACGACCGCCGGTCAAGCGAACCAGATCGGCCAGGCGAGCGAGGTATTGAGCGGACTGCTTTACCCGCAGACGGGCAGCGGCGGAGGGTCATTGTTGAGCGGCTTGTTCGGTGGCCTGCTGGGCGGAAGTGGGATTGCCGGCGGATCCGGCGGCGGAGGGCTTGGATTGTCCTCGCTCCTTGGCGGAGGGTTGGGGCTGACCTCACTGTTTGGCGGTTTGGCGGATTTGTTTGGCGGAGGGAGCAGCGCTCCACCGCCCCTGATGCCGTTTCTAATGCCGCCGTCGGTGCAGTTTCAAGGAGGAATCGACGGGCCGGGCGGAGGAGGGTTGACGAGCGCGGATTGGGGACAGAACGGGATGCCGCGAGCGGTGGGCAGCGGGAGCCAGGCGCAATCGACGCCTCAGGTGACAGTAAATGTAAGTGCGATGGACACGCAATCGTTTTTGAACCGAAGTAGCGATATTGCGGCGGCGGTGCGGCAGGCGCTACTCAATTCGAATTCGCTGAACGATGTCATTCAAGGAATTTGAGCGCGGGAGTCTTGAGGGCGAGCGACGATGAACAATTTTCCGGTGTTGAAGACGGGCGCGGTGGCGCAGTATCCGGCGGAGCGCACTCCGATGTTCTCGACGCAGGTGTTACGGTTCGTGGACGGAAGCGAGCAGCGCTTTGGCGGCTACGGCGCGCCGCTGCACCAATGGGCGATTCAGTTCAGCAAGCTGGACGAAACGGAGATGCACGCGATCCAGGAGTTTTTCCGCCAGATGGCGGGGCGGGCGGGAACATTTTCGTTCACCGATCCGTGGACCGGGACGGTGTACCCGTCGTGCAGTCTCGCCTCGGACGAATTGACCGAGACGTTCGTGGCAGAGTCGCAGGGCGAGACGATGTTGACGGTTCGGGAGAACCGGAGCTGAGATGTTGTATTATCCTCAACTCGCAAGCGGCGGGACGAGCCAGTATCCGATCGTCCGGAGGGAGACGCACCGGACGGTGGAGAGCGCGATGCCCGGGGGGGCGACGATCCGCTCGTCGGACCTGGGCGCGGACAACATTCAGTGGACGCTGACTTATGCACACCTGAGCGACGCGGAGTGGGGGGCGATCGAAGCACTGTTTCTTGCGGCCCAGGGACAACTGAACCCGTTCACGTTCCTCGATCCCACGGATAACTTATTCGTTTGGAGCTCCGATATGACGAATGCCGCGTGGTCGAAGGATCCGATGCTCACCGTTGCAGCGGGAAGCAGCGATCCCATGGGCGGGACAGGCGCGTTCGTCATTACCAACGGTGGGCAGGCGGCGCAAGGCATCGGACAGACGTTGGCGGCGCCGAGCGGGCTGAGTTACGTCTTCTGCGCGTACGTGGCAAGCGCGGCGCCCACGGCCGTGACGCTGACGGCGGGGGATGGCGTAAGCGAGACGCAGGCAACGTTCACCGCGATAAAGACGTGGACTCGAATCGAGATGCAGAGCGTGCTCCCGAGTAATCAACCCACGATCGCATTCCGGCTGGAGCTTGGGCCGGGCGGACAGGCGAGCGTGTTCGGGCCGCAGGTTGAGGCGCAACCGGCGCCGAGTCTATATAAGGCCACAGATGGACGAGGCGGCGTATATTCACTGAGCCGGTTCGCGCAGGACCAAGTTGCCCGAATCACGACAGGCGTCAACCAGAATTCGGCGACGATTCAAATATTCAGCACGATTCCGGACTAAGAGAGAGAACAGGCAAGAGACTGAAATGGCGACCATCGAATCCCTAAAGACCCTCACCACGCCCGGCACGCCGCTATTCCTGTTCGACATCACACTATCCAGCGCACAGGTTGAGAGTTACAGCACGCACACGGTGACGTTTAACGGGGCGAATTACGAAGCGCGCATCATGCAGCATAACTTGTTCGATTTGCGTGCGTCGTCGAACCAGGGGATCGATAGTCTGGCAAATGTTTCGATCACGCTGGGCAATGCGGATTCCATTTGTTCGGAGATCGAGCGCAATATTGGGTGGAAAGGCGCTCAGGTCACGGTCCAGTTTCTCTTTTTCGATCTCGTGAACGGAGTGCCGCTGTCGGAGAGCGCCGTAGTGTTCCGCGGCATAGCGAATCCACCGGAAGGGTCCACGGAATCCGCATTCCAGGTCAGTTTCGTGAGCCGGTTGAATCTGACGCGCGTGTATCTGCCGGAGGTGAGAATTCAGCGCCGCTGTCCGTGGCAGTTCCCCTCGACGCTCGCGCAGCGCGAGGAGGCGCTGAACGGCGGAACGCAGGGCCGGAATGACATGTTCTTCCGTTGCGGGTACTCGGCGGATGTACCCAAGGGCGTGGGAAATCCGAACGGCGGGGCGGCGTATACATCCTGCGACTATTCGCGCACGTCGTGCCAACAGCGAGGGATGTTCTCGCAGGACTCGCAAGGTAACACGACGGCACGATTTGGCGGAATTGAGTTTGTACCGTCGTTAGTGCAGGTCCGAGGGTACGGGCAGAGCGGCTGGCAGTGGTCACCGGTGATCGATAACCAGGCGCAGTACAACGACTACGTACCGTTGATCTACGGTACGGGCTGGTTCGCGCCGCCGATTGTCTTTTCGCGGAACGATGGAAATCTCACGCGAATGGAGTTGCTTCTTGGCATGGGCCAGATCAACGGCGTCTTGACGGTAGTCGCCAATGGTATCGAGATTCCGGTGGCGCAGGCTGGCGCAAACATGACTGCGACGGGTTGGTATGAACTGGTAAGCGCCGGCCAGCGCAATGGCAGTTTCGATCACAATTTCACCGACGCGTCGGGAAATCCGTTGGGCGATCCGTACGGCAGCATGGCTTACCTGAGCGTCGTCGTGCCGAACCGGATCAGTGACGGGTACACGCTGCCGCAGGTGCAGGTTCTGGTGCAGGGCATGGCGCTGGACCGGTACGATGCGACGGGTGTGTATCAAGACACGGAGTTCACGAACAATCCGGCCTGGGTCATCCTAGATGTGCTGCAACGGAGCGGGTGGACTGGCGAGGAAGTGGACCTGGTTAGCTTCGCGGCGGCGGCGGCGGTGTGCGATGCGCCAGTTCAGGCGGTCGATCTCAACGGCAATCCGGTGACGGTGCCACAGTTCCAGTGTAATCTGATCCTCAATGCACGGCGTGCGGCTTCCGACGTCGTGCGGGGGATCCGGAATGGCTCGTCGCTGTATCTGACAATGAGCCAGGGAGGCCTGCTGCAGTTGAAAGCCGAAGGGCCGATCGCGCAGCAACAACCCACGGAGATCGCGACGAGCAACAGCACGTCGCCGATAGGCGGGGGTTGGCCGGCGTACGAGTTTGGCGACAACGCTTTCTCTGGCATTCTGCGCAAATCGACCGGCGAGTCAACGGTGAGGGTGTACTCAAGGAACATGGCCGACTCGCCCAATCAGATGACGGTCGAGTTCCAGGATGAGTTCAACGAATATCAGCAGGATAGCATCTCACTTGTGGATATCGACGATGTGCAGTTGAGCGGACAACCGGTCACGACATCGCTGACGGCGCTGGGGCTGCCCAATTTCAACCAAGCGGCGCGGGCGATCACGCTGCAGTTGAACAAGAGTGTCAACGGTAACACGTACGTCGACTTTCAAACTAGCGTTACCGCGTTCGGTCTGAATCCGGGGGACTTGATTACTCTGACCTACGCTCGCGAGGGGTGGACGCGGCAGTTATTCCGCGTGACGAGGGTCGCCCCTGGGTCAAACTACCGTACGGCGGCGATCACGGCGCAGATTCACGACGACGCCTGGTACGGGCCGAACGCACTCTTGGCCACGAGCGGGGCTGGGCGACAGGCGAGCGCCGAGACCGGTTTACCGAGGCCGTTGGCCGGCGCATTGATCGACGCGAACGGTGTGCCACAGTACTCCGTTGTAGAGACCGATTCCCAAAGCGCGGACGGGAGTTACGCGGTAACTCTTACGGTGGGGTTCACTCCGCCGGCGAAGCCCACCGCCTCGGGCGCGAACATCCCGCTGGTGGGGCTCAATCCCGCGATTTCGCTGACTGGCGGCACGCTGGAGGGCGGGCAGACACTCTATTATGCGGTCAGCGCAGTGGATGGGACAGGAAACGAGACGGCGTTGTCCTTTCTTGCGACCGCGAATATTCCGAGTGGCACGAATTCGAATATGGTCACGTTAGGTAGTTTGAGCTTGTCGTCCACAACGGCTACCTTTAACGTGTACCGCGGCTCGACACCTCAGCAGCTTACGCGGATCGCGTCGGGCCTAACGGTAGCGGCGCAATACAGCGACACGGGGGCTGCCGCCTCCTTGATTCCGCCACCGGATGCGAATTACGATCACGCGAATTTCTATTGGCGGTTCGAGCTGCAACCTGAGACGCCCGTGGATATAGAGTCCGCGACGACGGTAGGTAACAGCCAGTTGCAGATGACGCCGAATGAATTTCAGGGCATGGTGGCGAGAATTAGCGCCGGCGCCGGGGCGGGGCAGGAGGCACAGATCCTTGGCAACACCGCAACGACCTTGAGTGTGGCGCAGAGCTGGGCCGTGGTGCCAGATGGAACGAGTTCATTTGTGGTGGTGAACTCGGGCTGGCAGTTCGGATCGACGGGAAGCGGGAGTCCGGTGAACTTTTCCGTCCCCGACCGGCCCGGAATGACGGTGGAGATTTCGGGCCGTGCGGCGAATGCGCGGAACGAGGAGACCGACGCGACGCTGTCTCCTCTGACGGCGTGGCAGATTGGGGGTGTAACCGTAACGCCGGTGGACGCGGACGTGCCACCAGCTCCCGTGTTCGGCTTGTTGCCAACTGGCGAGGGGTCCGTGCAGGTGGAGGGCATCGGCTTTGGATCGCTGACCAATACGCGAACGATCACAGCCGGAACGTTGACGCTCGGTTATTGGGACGAACTGGACGGGCCATCGGCGGTGACACTGAGCGCTGCGACCGATGCGGTTACGACAACCATCGTGACGGTGGGCGCCACCGGCGCGCAGCCAGGCGCTTTGTTGCAGATCGAGGCAGAGGTAATGCTAGTGATTGCCTCCGCCAGCGATGGCGTCACCTTGACCGTAACCCGGGGCGAGTATGGAACCGCCGCGGCGGCGCACAATGCCGGCGTCACGGTATGGGCGCTGACGCGCAACAGCTTTGTTCTCCCCTTCTTTCCGGACTTCTTTGGAAGCCCCGCGAGCGGAAGTTACCGCTTTCCAATTCCGTTCGCCGACAAACGAATCGTGACAGCGGATCTGTTCATGACGAATTCTCGAGGCAATGGGCCGGCCGCGCAGGAAGCGTTCACGGCGACGAGCGATTACGGCTTGCGGACGCTATCCGGTGGGCAGTTGACCATGCAAGTTGAGGGGCCGCTGGCCATTGAGACGAACGCCGCGCCGCCGCTCGTGACGGACTCGACGCACGCCGTACGCGACATGTTCGCGATGGTCAAGCAAGCGCCCGGTGGAAGTGCGGTGGTTGTGCAAGTGACTCAGAACGGGATTGCCTACGGCCCGCAGCTCACAGTCCCGGTTGGGCAGACGATGTCGAATGTGGTGGATGGCGCGACATTGATGCCGCTGACGGATCAAGCTCAGATTGGAATGAACATCGTCTCGGTGACTCCAGGCGCAAATGTCGCTCCGGGCAGCGATCTGACGGTGACCATTCGTTTGTAGGGCACATATGGCAGATACTCTCACGAAGCTTCGTCCGGACCGGGACCTGCAGTGTTATTTCTACCAACCGTCGGCGATTGCCGCTCTGAGTTTGGCGTCGGCAAGCGGGTTTACGGTCTCGGGGACATGGCGGCAGCAGTTCGACTGGGCCGTTATCGAGTGGAATCGCGATAATGCGTTTGAGCATCCGCTGTTCCGGAATCTCCCAGACGGAGACCTGAGCGGGATTTCGTTGAGTTATCAGGAGGCGAGGACGAACTGCATCCCGTTGGATTCCGGACTTTATCCGACCGTCGACTGGCCCTATCTGAGAATCTGGGCAGATCCGGGAACGGGAGAGCAGACTTACTATGTTAGGCTAGAGAGTTACGCTACACCAGTTTCCGGGGCCTATGTGCCGGCGACGGCGACGATGACGCTGGGCGGCACTCCATCGAGCGGCGACTATATCGGCGTTTCCTTCCTGAGCGAGCAGTACAACTACCAGCTTTACGGAACCGACACAATCTCGAGCGCGGTCGCGAACCTCGCGAATGCGGTGAATGCATTTTCCCAAACCATGTCAGCGAGCGCATCGGGCGCATCGATCACGCTGACGTACGTGGGCACGAAGACGGGGAGTAGCACGACGGGGGCTGGAGGAAGCCGGCTTGGCGTCTATGGGTTCGTGTCGGGAGCCGGAACGGAACAGTGGCAAACTCCGTCAGCACAGTTCAGCGGAGGGCAGTCGCCAACGGCCTGGAACGTAGCGCTGCCGTTCGGGCGCCTCACCGATATTAACGGAGTCATGGTGCCGACGAGCGCAGTGCGGAAGATGCGTTGGACGTACGCCGCGGACCTGCAGCCGGGGAATTTCGTGCGTTCGGAGTTCGAGGTGATGGTATCGCAATGGATGGTGAGCGGGACCAACCTGACGTATTCGATCGCGGGGCCGGGAAGTTTGCGGATCGAGGATAATTCGAACCAGATCCTGTACACGGGCGCCTGGACGCAGTCGCTCGGGAACTTCTCGGGCTCGACCATCCAATATACGACGACGAATGGAGATTCGCTGAGTTGCGCCTATACATTCGAGGCGCCGCACAGTCTGTACCTCGGAACGCGGATCACGTTCAATAGCGGGACTATTGCAGTCTCGGTGGACGGAGCGAGCCCAGTATCCGTCAACCTGCTATACTCCGGCGAGGACGTGTTAACGAGGCAACTCATAGGCCAACTCGCCGCGGGGCCGCACGAGGTAACGATCACCTATGCCGGACCGACGGGAAGTTATTTCTACTTTGACTTTTTGGAACTGGCAATTCCGACGCAGACGCTGCCTGTGCTAGCTGTCGATAACCGCACGACGCTCGCGACGGATTGGGACACCGAGCATTCCCAGGTTCTGGCTGCCGAGAGGACGGCGTGGATCTTGAATTCGCTCGGATACCACGGCCGCGCCAACCATTATGCCGGCGCGCTTTGGTTTTATGAATTGTCGGCGCCGGGGAATCAATATGCTTCAGGAACAGTGACCTTCAGCGGGACGCCGGTGTTTGGGCAGACGACGGAGATTGTCCTGAACCAGACGGCGATTTCTCACGTGAATACCATTGGCGATACGGCTGAGACGCTCGCGCTGGCCTTCGAATTTCTGTTGAACTACAATTCAACCGGGGTCTGGGCACAAGCATCTGGCAACACGTTGACGATTGTTGCCCGAACCATGGGCTCGGCCGGCAATGCGATGACGCTCGGCGCGAGCGGGAGCACGACGGGTTTCACGGTTTCCGTATCCGGGGCGAGCCTGAAGGGTGGCGTGGACGGAGTCTGGCTCACCGACCTCAACGCCAGTCCGAGAATCAATCGGGCGGCCCGGGATTGGAGCTTTGCCTACTTTACGGCCCTACGCGGTTACGGAGTTGACGTAGCGGCGGCCTTTAGTACGGAGTTGGGAAACGGGGACACATCCACCGCGGCAGGAATAGCGCAACGGTACTTGAGTGGCGACCCTGTGATTGTGAGCACACCGGCGGTACAAACGAATTTCTCGCCGCAAAGCTTGGCCTACTGGCAGGAAGTGAATCTGGAGATGGCCGGCTTGCAGTCCGCAGCGGGACTTACGCCATATTTGCAGTTCGGGGAAGTTCAGTGGTGGTATTTCCCGGAAGTCGACCCCAAGGGCAATCCGATTGGCATGACGTTCTATGACGCCTACACCACGAGCACGTTTGAGACGCAGTACGGGCGCCCGATGGCGCAGATCCTCAGCAATACAGTTGACCCCGCTACGGCGCCGCAAGAGGCGGCCTTCCTTCCTGGGCTGATTGGATCCCACACGGCCGCCATCCGGGCATACGTTCGCGCCACTTACCCGAGCTGCCGGTTCGAAGTGCTCTACCCGCCCGATGTCAACAACTACCCGTTCACACAGGTCATCAACTATCCTCAAAACGACTGGACGCCGGCGCTTCTGACATGCCTTAAAACCGAAAATTTCGGCTTCACCGCTGGACGAAATCTGGACTTGGCGCGTTCGGCGATCGAGACGGGTTACGCGGCGCAGTTCCCCGCGGAACAACGCAGCCATCTGGTAGGGATCAGCGACGCATCGACGCCCTGGGTCAAGGAAGCGATGATCGCCGCGGGGGACGCGCTCGAGTCAATAGTTCTCTTTGCGCTCGATCAATACTGCCTGGTCGGATATGCGACGCCGCTGCCGCTGGCGCCGCGGCGGTCCATGCAGGCCGGATAGACGCGGCGGCGGAGGCTCTGGGCGGGCCACCCGCGCTATAGTGAGCGTTGCAGCCGTGATTTCGGTTCAGAACGTTTCGAAATGTTATCGTTTGTACGCCCGCGCCGCGGACCGGTTGTGGGCGGCGCTGCCATTCGGCGCCCGGCGTGTGCGAGCGGAAGATTTTTGGGCGGTCCGCCACGTCAGCTTTCGCGTCGAGCGAGGCGAAGTGATGGCGCTGCTTGGCCCGAACGGAAGCGGCAAGAGCACGCTGCTTCAGATTGTCTGCGGCATTCTCCAGCCGACGGAGGGGCGGGTTCTGGTCAGCGGAAGGATCGCGGCGCTGCTGGAGTTAGGAGCGGGATTCAATCCGGAGTTTACGGGGCGGGAAAACGTCTATCTGAACGGCGAAATCCTCGGGCTTTCGCGACGCGAGATCGAGCGTGCGTTTCCAAAAATCGAGGCGTTCGCCGAGATCGGACAGTTCATCGATCGCCCGGTGAAAGAGTACTCGACGGGCATGTATGTGAGGCTGGCGTTCTCGACGGCGATTCACGTGGAGCCGGAGATTCTTGTGGTCGACGAGGCGCTGTCCGTAGGTGACGCAATATTCGCGAGCCGATGCATTCGGAAGTTCGAGGAACTCCGGGAGCGCAAGGTCACAGTGGTGCTTGTCTCGCACGATCTGGGTTTGGTGAAGCGGCTCGCGGACCGGGCCGCGTTCCTGCTGAACGGCGAGATGCAGATGGCCGGATCGGCCAACGACGCCGTGAACCGGTATATCGGTTTCGTTCATGAACGCCAAAAAGGGGCTGGCGTCGCGCCGGAGGAAGGGAGCGCCGTCGAGAGCATCTTCCGGCACGGGGACCGCACGAGCTCAATCGTCGAAGTAAGTACGCGGGGAAGCGACGGCGAACCGCGCGCCGTTTTCCGCTGGGGAGAAACGCTGCGCGTGCGCGTGCGGGCGAGGTTTCATCAGGACTGCCTGAATCCGATGGTCGGGATTCTGGTGCGAAGCCGCCTGGGGATGGATGTCTGCGGGACCAATACTCGAGTCGAAGGGTTGGAGACCGGCTTGGTGCGCGCAGGCGAGGAACTGCAAGTAGACTTCGACCTGCCGTGCCTGTTCACGCGGCAGGAGTACACGCTCACGGCGGCGACGCAGCACTGGGATGGAGCGAGCCAGGACTGGCATGACGATGTATTGTCGTTCCGCGTCGCCGACACAAGCGAAGCGGCGGGCGTGATGCGCATCGAGCCGAAGATCCACTATCGCGTGACCACGGCGACCGGCGGAGGCGAAGTCGGCGTCGCGTGATCTACTCCGTGGTGCTGGCAATCGTCGTCGCGGCTCTCTGCGTGTTGACAGCCGTACGCGCGGCCGGAGTCAAGAGCCAGGCGGACTTTCTTGTCGCTGGACGCAAGCTGCCGTGGCCTGTGCTTGTATTTACGCTGCTTTCGTCCTGGATTGGCGCAGGGAGCCTGTTCGCGGGCGCCGAGAACGCATACCGCAATGGCTTCGCGGCGCTGTGGCAACCGGCCGGTGGATGGGCCGGATTGATCGTCATCTTCTTCGTCGCCGGCCGCGCGAGGCGATTCGGCCAGTTCACCGTGCCCGATTTGCTCGAGGCGCGCTACAACGTGGCGGCCCGCGCGATGGCCACCGTCGCGATCGTCATCTCTTACACCATGATCACCAGCTACCAGTTCAAGGCGGGCGGCGACATCGTGCATCTGATTTTCCCCAGCGTGGACCGCATCACGGGCATGTGCTGGATCGCCGGACTGGTGATTTTGTTCACGGCCGCGGCCGGGATGGCGTCGATCGCGTACCTGGATCTGTTAATCGGCGGCATGGTGACGGTAATCGTGCTCATCGCCGTGCCGGTGGTGGTCGCGGGCGCGGGCGGCTGGGGGCAAATCCGTGCCGCGCTGCCTCGCACCCATTTCGAGGTCTTCGGCAGGCTCTCGCCCGCGCAGGCGCTGGGATACATGCTGCCCACCATGTTGCTGCTGGTGGGGAACCAGGGGATGTATCAGAAGTTCTTCTCGGCGCGATCGGAGCGCGATGCGCGATACGCGGTGACGGGATGGATCGTTGGCACCGTCGTGCTCGAGACGCTGCTGGTGACGTTGGCCGTGGCGGGAAGTGCGCGATTTCGCGTGGATAACCCTCGCGAAATCATCCCGTACACGGCGCGAAATGGTCTGCCCGCGCTTGCGGGCGCGCTTCTTCTGGGCGGAATCTTCGCGAAGGTCATCTCCACGGCCAACAACTATCTGTTCTCTCCGGCAACCAATCTGATTCACGACGTCTACGCGCGATTTATCCATCGAAATGCCAGCGAGCGAGCGAGCCTCATCGCATCGCGCATCATTGTCGCGCTGCTGGGAGTGTACGCGCTGCTGCAGGCGACGAGATTCGAATCGATCCTCGAAGCGTCGCTTTACGCATACACGGTGTACGGCGCCGCGGTCACGCCCGTCGTGCTCGCCGTGTTCTTCTGGAAGCGCACGACGACCGCGGGCGCGGTGAGCTCGATCTTGCTCGGCACGGCGGTGACGGTCACCTGGAAGCTGATGGGATATGATCTCGAATACGCGGTGTATCCGGCGCTGGCGGCCTCGATGGCGAGTCTGATCGGGGTGAGCCTGCTGACGCGCCCACCGGAAGAAGCGAAATGGCGACCATTCTTCGACATGACGGACTGAGATGGCAGCGGATCTGAGCGCGATCCAGGCGGCCCTGCGCGAGGAGGGGCTCGACGGCTGGCTGTTCTTCGACCACCACGAGCGCGATCCGCTGGCCTATCGGGCGCTCAAGTTCCGTCCGCGGGGGACCATGTCGCGGCGCTGGTACTATTTCGTGCCCGCCGCCGGTGAACCCGCGGGTCTGGTGCATCGCATCGAACCCCATGTCCTCGACGAGTTGCCCGGACGCAAGGGGCTTTATTCGGGCTGGGCGACGCAGAGGGACGGACTGCGAGCGCTGCTCGGGCTCGCGCGCCGCGTTGCGATGCAATACTCGCCGGAGTGCGCGGTGCCGTACGTCTCGATGGTAGACGGAGGCACGATCGAGCTTATCCGCAAGCTCGGCGTCGAGGTGGCCAGCTCAGCGAACCTCATTCAGCTTTTCGAAGCGCGATGGGATGCCGGGCAGCTCGAGATGCACCTGGCGGCGGGCCGTGCCGTGGACCGCGTGCGCGCGGCCGCGTTTGCCCGCGTGGGCGATACGCTGCGGGCCGGCTCGCCTGTGCGTGAATACGACATCAAGGTCTTCGTGCGCGAGGCGTTCACGCGGGAGGGCCTGATCACCGATCACGGACCGATCGTCGCCGTCAATGCGCACGCCTCGGATCCACACTACGAACCGGAGCCCGCGACGAGCGCGGAGATTCGTCCCGGCGACGCGCTGCTGCTCGACATGTGGGCGAAGCTCGATCGGCCGCACGCGGTCTACTACGACATCACATGGACCGGCTATTGCGGCGCCGCGCCGCCGACGGAAGTGGAGAACGTCTTTGCGATCGTCGCCGGTGCCCGTGACCGCGCCGTCGCTCGCGTCCAGCAGGCCCGCCGGGCGGGCGACGAGATCCACGGGTTCGAGGTCGACGACGCCGCGCGCGAGCATATCGCGGCACACGGCTTCGGCGAGTATTTTGTCCATCGCACAGGGCACTCGATCGGCGAAGAGGTTCACGGAACCGGCGCGAACATGGACAACCTCGAAACGCATGACGAACGCAAGGTGATCGCTCAAACGTGCTTTTCGATCGAGCCAGGCATCTACCTTCCGGCGTTTGGCATCCGCTCCGAGGTCAACGTCTACGTGGAAGAGCATGGCGCAAGCGTGACCGGAGAAATTCAGAAGGAGTTAATCAATCTTCCCCTATGAGATCCAGGGCAGTGGCATCGCTCGCGGCCGCGTGGTGCGTCGCCGCCGGCGCGGGGTTAGCTGGGCAGTGGCCGACGTTCGGCGCCGATCCGCAGCGCACCGGCTGGGCGAAAACGGAAGATACGCTCAGCGCGGCAAATGTTTCGAAGCTGAAACTGGAATGGTCGCTGAAGCTCGACAATCAGCCGATCGAGCTGAACGCGCTCACGGCGCCGGTGATCGCCGAGCGCGTGATCACTCCGGTAGGCTTCAAGGACATCGTTTTCGTCGCCGGTAGCCAGGACCGCCTCTTCGCCATCGACGCCGACGCGGGAAAACTCCTCTGGTCGAAGTCTTTCCCGCGCACGAGCGAACCGAAACAGAAGCCGCACTGGCTGTGCCCCAACGCGTTGAATGCGACGCCGGCGATCGACCGCAGGGCGCGGACCATCTTCGTCGTCTCGAGCGATGGCATGCTGCACTCGCTGAGCCTGGTCAACGGCGAGGACGTCAAACCGCCGCTGCGGATGACTCCTCCGTTCGCGAAAATGTGGAGCCTGAATCTCGCCGGAGGCATCTTGTACTCGACGACATCGCAGGGATGCAACGGAGTCAAGTCCGCGGTGTACGGAATGAACTTGAACGATCCGAACCGGCCGGTAGCGAGCTATCAGGTGAGCACGGCCGGCGGCGGCATCTGGGGACGCGCCGGCGGCGCCGTCAGTGAGGCGACCGGCAACATATACGTCGAAACGGGCGATGGCCCGTTCGACCCCGCCGCCGGCAAGCTCGCTAACTCGTTCGTCGCAGTCACGCCCAAGCTGACGCTTGCCGATTACTACACGCCCACGAATTACCAGTGGATCGATAAGAAGGATCTGGACATGGGTGACATCAGCCCGGTGGTCTTTCCGTTCGGTAACGGCGAACTCGTGGCCGGCGGCGGCAAGGAGGGCGTGTTGTATCTGCTCGACACGCGCTCGCTTGGCGGGGCCGACCACCGCACGCCTCTCTATCGCAGCCCACGCCTGCTCAACGATCGCGCCGACTTCGCCGGCCGGGGCTTCTGGGGCGCGCTCTCCACCTGGCAGGATGCGAACAAGACTCGCTGGCTGCTGGCGCCCGCCTGGGGTCCTCCGGCTGCGAACGGAATGAAGTTTCCCGTGACCTACGGCGACGCTCCGAACGGAAGCGTCATGGCGTTCAAGGTCGTGGACAATGGCGGCAAGGCCACGCTCGAAGCGGCCTGGATGTCCGAGAACATGGCCGTGCCTGACCCGGTGGCGATCGCCAACGGCATCGTGTTCGCCCTCGCGACAGGCGAGGACGTTCAGCAGGTGGACAGCAATGGCAACATTTTGAACTCGGCGCAGCGCGAGGCGGGAACCAAGGGGCACGCGATCCTGTACGCACTCGACGCCGCGACCGGCAAGACGCTCTACTCGAGCGCGGGCGCGATCCCGGGCTTCGCTCACTTCAGCGGCCTGGCGATCTCCAATGGGCGAGTCTTCCTGGTAACACACGATTCGACGGTGTACGCTTTTGGGTTAGGAGAGGAAAACCAATGAGAACTGCAACGAGATGGTTGACGCTCGCGGCGCTGGCCGCGGCAGTCGCCAGCGCACAGGACCTTAAGCCGGGCCAGACGACGCTGAAGGCGGGCGATATGGCGCCGGACTTCACGCTCACCGACACGGACATGAAGCCGGTGAAGCTTTCCGACTTCCGCGGAAAGAAGAACGTTGTGCTGGCGTTCTTTCCGGCGGCGTTTACCGGTGGTTGAACGAAGGAACTCACGGCGATCCAGTCTGGAATCGCGAAATTCGAGCAGAACGAAACGCAGGTGCTGGCAGTGAGCACGGACTTCAACCCGACGCTGAATCACTGGAAGCAGGAGTTGCACGCCGCTTATCCGATTCTGAGCGATCATATGCGGAAGGTTTCCGAGATGTACGGCGTGCTGATCCCGTCGATGGGCATCGCGAACCGCGTTACGTTCGTGATAGACATGGATGGCAGAATCACCGACATATACGAAAACCAGGAGGCACTCGACCCGAGCGGCGCGCTCACCGCGTGCAGCCGTCTGAAACACAAGAAGAGTTGACGCGTGGAATCGTCCCGGCGCGCCGGCCTGCGCAGCCGGCGCCCGATTGACTTATGGGTTGCCCCGCATAGAACATTTCAATGAAGAAATGTCTGGATGAGGGTTGAGAGACATTTCACGCCCGTGCTCCTGGATCGCCAGGCAGTTGTAGGGACCGTTCACGCTGAAGGGCAAGCTGGGTCGTCCGCCCGCGAGCCGCGAGAACCAGGCGCCTTCCTTGAATCCGCTCGAAGGCCCGCGCATCGTGCGCATCTTCGAAGCCTGAGTCTATAACCTGCTGTCCACGGTGAAACGCCGGCCTCCCGGGCGTCACATAGCGTTTGGGAGGTTACAGCCCATGCCTGACCAGCCGCAAGATTCGAGCGTCGCTGACATCACTTCCAAGACCATCGTGCTTGCGTTCGACCTCGCCGGAACCGAAATCGCCAACTCTCCGAAGCTCCTCGACAAGGCCCTGAGTGATCCGGCCGTCGAGAACGCACTCCGCCAGACGCTCTCCACCTTCGCGCTCCAGAACGCCGGCAAAACGCAGTTCGGCGACGCCGATGCCAAGAAGCTTGGTCAGGCGCTGCTCGATAAGGCCGGCGGCAAGCTGTCGGACGCCCTCATCAAACAGATCAAGGATTCTCCCGAGTACAAACGACTCGAAAAGTCGGTCAACGACCTCGATAGCGCCCTCAAGAGCACGCCCGGCGGCGCTTGGGTTGACCGCAATCAGTACGTCCTCTACGTCGCCGCCGCGGTCGTCGGCATCGGCGGCGCCGCGTTGCTTTACATCAAGAAGCCCAATAGCACGGTCATCGACTTCGCCGCGGGCAAGCTCGGGGGCCAGCAGGTCGACATCGTGACCATCGGCGGCGTCAAGCTTGGCGCCAAGATCCTCCAGTTTCAGCCCTCGACACGCACGGCCGGCGGCGGCATCACGGCTACCGCGAAGCTCACCAAAGTCGACCTGACCTTCGAAGCGGGCTTGGTTGCAGTTGGCCCCAAGGTCGATCAGATCAAGGCGCAGGCGGTGGTCAAAACGCATGAGGGTGTGTCCATCACGGCCGATGCCTCCGGCTCGCCCGACAAGCGCACTCTCGATCTCGGCCTCGGTCTCGGAATTACCGGAGGCAGACTCCCCGGACCGCTGACCCTGCACGCCGGAGTCGTTCTCGACGAAAAGAAGCGCCCGGACGCCACGCTCAGCGCCGCCCTCAACACGAAAGCCGGCGAGTTCGGCCTCAGCGGGAGCACCGACGGAAAGAACTATCAGGGCCTCTTCACTTGGCAGATCCATTTCAATTGATCGGCGTTCACCGAGCGACGTATACGTTCAGCCCGCCTGCGCGCGCGAGGCGAATTTTTCGAACGTCTGCAAAATCGCCGGCAGCTTTCCCGCGTCGCCCATGCCGATAAACTGGCCATGCTCCACGCGGCATTCCATCCAGTCGCCCGGCGAACGCTCGATTTTCACCGGGCGCATCGCCGCACTCGCAAGCGCGGTCTCGTCGAGATCGATGGTCACCATCCATCCCGGCGTCTCCATCGTCTCGATCGTGACGCCCTTCACTTTCTCCCACTCGCCATTGCAGCGCCCCTTGTACCAGGCCTGCAGAAATTCGATAGCGGTCGTTTCCTTCGCCATTCGCCGAAACCCATCCTCCGCCGCATCCGTACATTGTTTTACATATGTACTTCGCAGAGCTTACCAGAGCGCAAGATACAATATTGTCGTAGTCCATCGCGCGTCCCTATCGAGGTTTCCATGATTCGCTTTTCCGCTCGTCTCGTCGTCGCTGCCTCGCTCCTCGGCGCCGCGGGCAGTCTCTTCGCTCAGCAGAAGCCCCAGTCCCACGACCGCGAACAGGACGACCCGCACGCCCGCGACGAATGGTTCTACCACCAGCGCGCCTACCCGCACCAGCGAATTCCTCCCGGCGCCCGCATGCGCGCCGTCCTGGAGATGGATCGCATCGACGCGCTCGCCCGCTCCCGCGGCAGCGTCGTCAACGGCGCGGCCAACGTCGCCCACCCCACCTCGGTATCGACCTCGGCCACCTGGACATCCATCGGCCCCGAGCCCACACTCTGCGCCTCCTTCTTCTGCCAGGGTAGTGGAATCTCGCTCAACAACTCTGTTTCGGACTACATCACGACCTCCGGCCGTGTCACCGCGCTCGCCATCGATCCCACCAACGCGAACACCGTCTATGCCGGCGGCGCATACGGCGGCATCTGGAAAACGACCGACGGCGGCAATACGTGGACCGCACTCACCGACGCCCAGGCCTCGCTCGCCACTGGCTCCATCGCCATCGACCCGAGCAATCACAACGCGATCTACGTCGGCACTGGCGAAGCTAACAACGCCGGTGACAGCTACTACGGCGCGGGCATCCTCAAATCCACCGATGGCGGAAACACGTGGACCAACGTACAAGGTCCCTTCCTTAGCGGCCCCAATGGCGCGCAACACATCGGCGCGCTCGCCGTCAGCCCCGCCAGCTCGAGCGTTGTCCTCGCCGGCGCCGATGGCGGCCTCTATCGCTCGGCGGACGGCGGCAACACGTGGGCCGCGGTTCTCACCGGAGCGGCTGGCACGGCCGTTGTCTTCGATCCCGTCACGACCTCGAATGTCTACGCGGCCCTCGGCGACAGCGGTGGCACGTCCTCGAACGGCGTCTACAAATCCACCGACGGCGGCATGACCTGGAATCAGCTCAATGGCTCGGGCACGGCCGCTCTGCCGACCCGCGGCGTCGGCCGTATTGACATCGGCATGGCCCCATCCACGCCCACCACGCTGTACGTCGCGATCCAGAGCACGCTCCACCTCAATGGCGCCAATCCCTCGGCCGGCCTCCTCGGCATCTGGAAAACCACCGACGGCGGCAACACCTGGAATCAACTCACCAGCTCGCTGCCCGATGACAGCTCCAGCGGCAATCCCTTCTGCGGCGTCGACGGCCAGTGCGACTACGACCTCGTCATCCGTGTCCATCCCACGAACCCCAACGTCGTCCTCGTCGGCGGCGTCACGCTCGCCCTCTCCACCGATGGCCAGACGTTCCAGAACCTCCCGCTCGAAGACGCGCCGAACTACAACGAACTATACGCCGTCCACGTCGATCAACACGCCTTCGCCTTCTCCGCCGATGCGTCCACGCTCTATATCGGCAACGATGGCGGCGTCTGGAGCGCGCCGGCTAGCCAGGTTCAGAACGGCGCCACGGTGAACTTCGCAAACCTCAACGCCAACCTCGCCCTCGCTCAGTTCTACCAGGGCGCGAGTCTCTTTCCCAGCGGCTCGAACATTGTGATGGCGGGCACCCAGGACAACGGAACCCAGCTCGACGCCGGCGGAACGTGGAATAACATCAGCAGCGGCGACGGCGGCTACACGGCTGTGGACCCAACGTTCCCCAGCCTGATTTACGGCGTCTATCCGTCGGCCAGCGCCGGCTTCACCGTCTGGCACGCCTTCGATACCGCCAACGAGGGGATCTCCAACAACCAAGCCACTTACGGCATCAATCCGAACGATCGCACCGAATTCATCCCGCCGCTCGAGATGGACCCGCATATCCCGCAGTTCCTATATTTCGGCAGCTATCGCGTCTATCAATCGAAGAACAGCGCCGGCTCCTGGACCGCGATCTCGGGCGATCTTACCGCCAACAGCCAGTTCGACGAAGTCACTGTGATCACCGTCTCCGCGGCCGACTCGAACACCGTCTGGGCGGGCACAAGCAATGGCAAAGTCTGGGTAACCACGAACGCTCTAAGCGGCGCGCCGTCGTGGACTGACCGCACTCCGAACCTCCCGAACCGCTACGTCACCGGCATCGCGACGGACCCCGGCAATTCCTCCATCGCATACGTTTCGCTCTCCGGCATCCCAGGCCAGTCGGACATGCAGGGCCACATCTTCATGACCACCAACGATGGCGCGGCCTGGACCGATATCAGCGGCAACCTGCCCAACACACCCGTCAATTGGCTCGTCATCGACCCAGACGTGCCCAGCGCCATTTACGCCGCCACCGACGTCGGCGTCCAGGTGACCACCGACGGCGGCACGTCATGGACCACGCTCGGAAGCGGTTTGCCGCGTGTCGCCGTGCTCGCGCTGAAGCTCGACCGCCAGACGCGCACTCTCTACGCCGGCAGCCACGGCCGCAGCATGTGGACCATCGCAGTGCCGCTCGGCTCCGGCGGCACGCTCCAACCCGTGATCTCGTCGCTCTCACCCTCCAGCGTCAACGCCAACTCCGGGGCATTCACCCTCACGATTAACGGCTCGAACTTCGCGTCCGGCTCGGAGGTGCTGTGGAACGGCACTAGCCTCACAGCCACCGTCACCGACAGCGGGCACATCAGCGCTCAGGTTCCGGCCTCGGATGTAACCACCGACGGCCGCGCTTCGATCGTCGTGTTCAACTCCGCAGGCGGTTCCTCGGGCCCAGCCAACTTCAGCATCGGCGGCGCGCCCGCCCTCAACTCGGGCGGCATCGTCAGCGCCGCGGGCCAGACCGGTGCGCCGCAGACCGTCGCCCCCGGCGAGATCGTCTCGCTCTATGGACTCGCCTTCGCGGGCGCAACCGCAGCCCCAACCGTCGCCCCTCCATTGCCCACCACGCTCGGCCAGTCCACCGTTCTCGAAGACGGGGAAACCATGCCGCTGTTCTTCGTCTCCGCGAATCAGATCAACTTCCAGGTCGGCTGGTACCAGCAACCCACCACGCCCACCGTCTTCCAGGTCATCGATGGCGCCCAGCCCGGCAATCAACTCACTTACAACGTCGTGCCGTTCGCGCCCGCGATCTTCACCACGAACCAGCAGGGCAGCGGCCAGGGCGCCATCCTGGTCGCAAACTCGACCATCCTTGCCGCGCCCGTGGGCACGACATCCAACTCACGGCCCGCGAAGCGTGGCGAAATCGTCGAGATTTTCGCCACCGGCCTCGGCATCGTTGACGCGGTGAATAACGGCAACTTGAGCGACGGCCAACCGGCTCCGGGCAACCCCGTCGCCAACACGACCACCACGCCCACGGTCACCATCGGCGGCGTGAGCGCCAATGTCAGCTTCTCCGGCCTCGCGCCGGGCTTCGTCGGGCTCAATCAGGTCAATGTCGCCGTGCCGCAAAACGTCACGCCCGGCTCGTCCGTGCCGGTGCAGGTCTCGATGTTCGACAGTACCTACACCAACGGGACCACGTATACTTCGAACACGGTGACGATGGCCGTCCAGTAAGTGAATTGTTCGAACATCCTTGTCCGCGCGATGAACTGGGTGGGCGATGCGGTGATGAGCCTGCCCGCGTTGCGCGCCCTGCGCGCGGCGTATCCTCGCGCGCGGCTCACGGTCGTGGCCAAGCCTTGGGTCGCGGATCTCTACGCGCGCGAAAGCTTCGCCGATGAGGTCATCCGCTACAGCGCCGTCACGTTGCGGGGGAAGCTGGCCTTCGCGCTTTCGCTGCGCGCCCGCCGCTTCGACACGGCCGTGCTTCTGCAGAACGCTTTCGAAGCCGCCGCGCTCGCGCGCGCGGCCGGCATCCCGCGCCGCATCGGCTACGCGCGCGACGGGCGAAGTTGGCTGCTGACGGACGCGATCGCGCCGCCCCGCAAGGGCGAGATCCCCCGCCACGAGCGCTTCTACTATCTCGAGCTGCTTCGCCGCGCGGGCATTCTCGATGCGCTGCCCGAATCCGATGCGATCCGTCTGGACGGCGCCGCGGCCGCGCGCGAGGCCGGCCGCGCGGCTCTCGACACTCGCGGCCTCGTAGCGCCGCGCATCGGCCTCAGCCCCGGCGCCGCCTTCGGCGCCGCCAAGCGCTGGCTTCCCGAGCGCTTCGCGGACGCCGCCGTCCGCATCGCCCGCATCCACGGCGCCTCGGTCGCCGTGTTCGGCTCAGCTTCCGAGCGCCCGCTGTGCGAGGAAGTCTCGGCCGCGCTCGCTCGCGAGGACGTGCCCTTCCACAACTTCGCCGGCGAAACCACGCTCGCCGAGTTCATCTCGCTCGCCGCCGCCTGCGACGTCTATCTCACCAACGACTCGGGGTCGATGCACATCGCCTCCGCGCTCGACGTGCCTACCGTCGCCATCTTCGGCGCAACCGACGACGAAACCACCGGCCCCACCGGCCCGCTCGCCCGCGTCATCCGCGAACCCGTCGATTGCAGCCCGTGCCTCCTCCGCACCTGCCCGATCGACCATCGCTGCATGACACGCGTCCCGGCCGGCCGCGTGGCGGACATCGCCCTCGAGATCATGAAATAGCGGTTTTGCGCCCCGCTATAATGCGAAGACGGAAAGGATCGACATCTGTCTATGAAACATCCCCGGACTATCGCCGCCGCGGCCACCGCTGCCGCCTTCCTGCTGGGCTTTGCCACGCGCGGCTACACGTTTGAAAAGCATCCCGAGATGGCCGCCGCCGAGCGAGCCCTTACAAACGCGCTCAACCATCTCGATCACGGCGCGCATGACTTCGGCGGCCATCGCGTGAAGGCCGTGAAGCTCACCCGCGCGGCTATCCAAGAGGTCCAGGCCACCTACGCCTTCGACCACTGAGCCAAGCTACGCGCTCAGCACTCGACCACGTTCACCGCCAGGCCCGCGAGCGACGTCTCCTTGTAGCGAGACTGCATGTCGAGGCCCGTCTGATACATGGTCCGGATCACCTGGTCGAGCGACACCTTGTGCCGCCCTCCTTCGCGCATCGCCATACGCGATGCGTTCACCGCCTTCACCGCGCCGATCGCGTTGCGCTCGATGCACGGGATCTGCACCAGGCCGCCGATCGGGTCGCAGGTCATTCCCAGGTTGTGCTCCATCGCGATCTCGGCCGCGTGCTCGACTTCCTCGTTGGCGCCGAACATTGCCGCCACCAGCCCTCCCGCGGCCATCGAGCACGCCACGCCCACCTCGCCCTGGCATCCGACCTCGGCGCCGGAAATCGACGCGTTCTCTTTGTAGAGAATGCCGATTGCGCCGGCGGTGAGGAAGTAGCGCATCAGCGAGTCCTCGGTGATCTCGCCGACGAACTGCCGGTAGTAGTGGGCGACGGCCGGTAGGATGCCGGCCGCGCCGTTGGTCGGCGCCGTCACCACGCGCCCGCCCGCGGCGTTCTCTTCGTTCACCGCCATCGCGTAAACGTTCACCCAGTCCATCGCGGCCAGCGGGTCCGACGAGCCTTCGGCCTTGAGCCGCGCCGCCAGACGCGGCGCGCGCCGCCGCACCTTCAGCCCGCCCGGCAGGATGCCTTCATTCACCAGGCCCCGCTGCGTGCAGGCCTGCATCACTTCCCACACCCGCAGGATGTGCGCGCGCACCTCGGCCTCCGGCCGCCACGCCTTCTCGTTCTCGAGCACCACGCGCCAGATCGACAGCCCATGCTCCTCGCCCATCGCGAGCAGCTCGGCCGCGCTCGTGAACGGATAGGGCACGATCGCGCGGTCCGCCGTGTCCGCATCGCGCGCGCCTTCGCGCTCGATGAAGCCGCCGCCCACCGAGTAATACGTCTCGGCTCGCAGCCGGTTTCCCTCCGCATCGAACGCCGAAAACGTCATGCCGTTCGGATGCGCGGCGAGCGTCCGGTCCTTGTGAAACACCAGATCGCGAGCCTCGTCGAACGGCAGCTTGTGCCGCGCGAACAGCATGATCGAATGGCTCGCGCGGATCTCCGCGACGATCTCGTCGACCTCGTTCGGCTCAACCTCGTCGGGCCGCCGTCCGGACAGGCCGACGAGCACCGCGCGGTCCGTTCCGTGCCCGTGCCCGGTGAGCGCGAGCGAGCCGAACAACTCCGCGCGCACCGAGGCCACCCGCGCCGCCAAATGATCGGCGTCGAGCCGCGAGGCGAACTCCCGCGCCGCGCGCATCGGACCCACCGTGTGCGAGCTCGAGGGCCCAATGCCGATTTTGAACAGATCGAACACGCTGGTCTTCATGGCGCCGCTCCATCCCAGTAGAGAATCACTTTCCCCGATCCGCCGTCCTTCATCGCCTGGAAGCCCAGCTCGTAGTCTTCGATCGCGAAGCGGTGCGTGATCGCCGGGTGCACGTCGAGGCCGCCCTGCAGCATCACCGACATCTTGTACCAGGTCTCGAACATCTCGCGGCCGTAGATGCCTTTGATCGTGAGGCCGCCGAAGACGATACGGTTGAAGTCCACCGGCATCGGCCCGGGCGGAATGCCGAGCATGGCGATTTTGCCGCCATGCGCCATGTTTTCGAGCATCGCATCGAGCGCCGCCGGGCTCCCCGACATCTCGAGGCCCACGTCGAAGCCTTCCGTCATGCCGAGCGTGTTCTGCACGTCGCGCAAGTTGCCCTCATGCATGTCGAGCGCCACGTTCGCGCCCATCTTGCGCGCCAGTTCGAGACGCGCCGGGTTCAGGTCCGTCACGACAATGTAGCGCGCGCCGGCGTGCCGCGCGATCGCCACCGCCATCAGGCCGATCGGCCCGGTGCCGGTGATCAGCACGTCCTCGCCGAGCACTGGAAACGACAGCGCCGTGTGTACCGCGTTGCCCAGCGGATCGAAGATCGAGGCGACGTCGAGGTCGATCCCCGGCCGGTGATGCCAGACGTTGGCCATCGGCAGCGCGATGTACTCGGCGAACGCGCCGGCCCGATTCACGCCTACGCCCTGGGTGTGCGGGCAAAGATGCCGCCGGCCGGCGAGGCAGTTACGGCACCGCCCGCACACCACGTGGCCCTCGCCACTGACGATATCGCCGGGATGAAAATCGTTGACGTTCGAACCTACTTCTTCGACCGTTCCAACGAACTCGTGACCGACCGCCATCGGCACATGAATGGTGCGTGCGGCCCACGCGTCCCAGTTATAGATATGCAGATCCGTGCCACAGATGCCCGTGCGCAACACCCGGATGAGGACGTCGTTGATGCCGTAAACGGGCCGCGGGATGTCTTCTAACCAGAGTCCGGATTGGGCGCGGGATTTGACCAAGGCTCTCACACTGGGTCCCGACCGAAGAGTAACACGCGCCCCCCGCGGAAGCGGCGCTATTCGTAGCGCAGCGCGTGCATCGGATCGATGCGGCTGGCGCGCAGCGCGGGAATGTAACCCGAGACCGCGGCCACGATCGCGAGGCCGAGCGCGGCGCTCGCCAGCGACCACGGGTCGGTGGCCTCGACGCCGAACAACTGGCTCCGCGCGAGCCGCCCGAGCGCGAGCGCGGCGGCCACGCCCGTTCCCGCGCCGATCGCGAGCAGCGTCAGCACTTCGCGCATCACCATCCACACCACGTGCCCGCGCGAAGCTCCGAGCGCCGCGCGGATGCCGATCTCCCGCGTGCGTCGCGCCACGGTGAACGCCATCACGCCGTACAGCCCGATCGAGGCAAGCAGCGCCGCGAGCACGCCGAACACCGTCGACAGGCTCGCCACCAGCCGTTCGAGCACCAGCGAGTTCGCGATCTGCTGGTTCATCGTGCGCATCGCGAACAGCGGCAGGTTCGGATCGAGCTGACGGACTTCGCCGCGGATCGCGTTGAACAATCGATCGGCATCCAGCGTGCCGCGCACGTACATCGTCATGCCGCCCACGCGCCGGTCGGCGAGATAGGGCAGGAACATCTGCTGCGGAATTTGATCGCGCAGGTTGGTGTACTTGATGTCCTTGACCACCCCGACGATCTCGATGTCGGTTTTCGTTCCAGGGTCCATGCCGAAGCCCACGTGGCGGCCTATCGGGTTCTTGCCGCCGAAGTATTTTTTCACGAACGCCTCGTTCACGATGCACTTGTCGGCGTTGACGTCGTCCGCGTCGCGGCCGTGCTGGACTACGTTCGTATCGCGGCCGGTGAAGTCGCGGCCCGCCAGCAGCGGCACGCCCAGCGTGGCGAAGTAGCCGGGGCTGACCGAGTTCATATAGGCGTAAACATTTTCGCCCTGTTTTGCATTATAGCCTTCGACCGTCAGCGAGCTGTCCCACTCGTTTTCTTCGAGAATGCGCACGGCCGCGAGCGCGGTGGATTGCACGCCCGGGATCGAGCCGAGCCGCTCGGTCAGCAGCCGGTAGAATCCCTTCGCGCGCTCGCTCGTGTAGCCGTTCAGCGATGGATCGACGTTGAACGCGACGAGGTTCGACGATGAGAACCCGGGGCCGAGGTCGCGCAGGTTCTTGAGACTCCGGATGAACAGCCCGGCGCCGGCGAGCAGCATTACGCTCAGCGCCACCTGCACGGTGACCAGCGTCTTGCGCAGACGCACGTGGCCGCCCGAGACCACCGCGCCCGCCTGGTCCTTGAGCGTGGGCGCGAGATCGGGCCGCGTGGCCTGCAGCGCCGGAGCGAGGCCGAAGAGAATTCCCGTCGCCGCCGACACGACGAGCGCGAACAGAAGAATGCGCGCGTCCGGCGTCGTCGAGATGTGAAGCTGCGCGGTGTCCGGCGGCAGGAAGCCGAGCAGCAGGCGATCGGTCCAGGAGGCGAGCAGCAAGCCCGCGGCCCCGCCGATGCCGGCCAGCAGCAGGCTTTCGACCAGAAGCTGGCGCACGATGATGCCGCGGCTCGCGCCGAGCGCCAGGCGAATCGCGATCTCCTTCTGCCGCGAGGCGGCGCGCGCCACCAGCAGGCTGGCCACGTTGGCGCAGGCGATCAGCAGCACGCCCGCGGTGAGCGCCATCAACACCCACAGCGGCGTGGCGACCATGCGCCGCACATACGAGCGTCCCTGCGCGCCCGAGAGCGCCTCGATCGTACCCTTGACGAACTGCTGGCGCTCGAACGCCGACGCGTTGCGGAACGCCGGCTCCTTGACTTCCATTTCGAGCAGCGAGTGATAGTAGGCCTGAAGCGACACCTGCGCCTGCCGGCGCGTCACGCCGGGTTTGAGGCGGCCGAACGCATTGATCCAGCTCCAACGGCGGTCGCGCAGGCCGTTCCACAGCGGCGTCACCCACTCCTTCATCATCACCGGCACAAACACCTTGCTGATCTGCCCGAGCTCGACGCCGTCGAAGCCGGGCTGCGCCACGCCGATCACGGTGTAGTTATGCCCGTTCAACAGCAGCGTCTTGCCGATCGCCGCGCGGCTGCCCGCGAAGCGCGTTTGCCAGTAGTCGTAGCTGAGCACAGCCACCGGATGGCCGTTGGCCAGGCGATCGTCGTCCTCGTTGAAGACGCGCCCGGCGGCCGCCTTTACGCCGAGCACGTTGAAGTACGTGCCCGAGACCAGCTCGCCGCCGATCCGCTCCGTGCGGCCGTCGAAGGTGAGGCTGAAGTCGTACGGAAAGCGGCAGAACATGCCGCTGAAGACCGTGTTGTGATGCCGCAGATCGTCATACATCGGCCAGGACAGCGCGTTCATGCCCCAGTTGCTGCCGTAGTTGTCGCCATGCCGCGTGAGCAGCACAAGCTGCTCGGGGTGCGCCACCGGCAGCAGGCGCAGCAGCACCTGGTCCAGCAACGTGAAGATCGCCGTGTTGGCCCCGATGCCGAGCGCGAGCGAAAGAATCGCCACCGCCGAAAGCACCGGCGACCTCGCCAGCGCGCGGAGCGAGAAGCGGAAATCCTGGCCGATCGTTCTCATGACAAGTACCAATACGCATGCGGAGCCCTCGCGGGTCCCGAAAATGCGTTCGAAGACAATACGGACCGCGGCGATAAAGGTTACGCACGACAAACGCCGGCGCGCCCGCCCTTGGAGAGCGGGCGCGTGGACGCTAACGGGTGGGAACGGGCTGGAGCTGGCGGCTGCTGATGATGCGGTCGATCATTCCGTATTCGAGAGCCTGCTCCGGCTCCATGATGTAGTCGCGATCGACGTCGCGCGCGACCTTATCGATGGGCTTGCCCGTCGCATTGGCGAGGATGCCGTTGAGGTTCTCGCGCATGCGGAGAATTTCCTTGGCGTAGATATCGATGTCGGCCGCCTGGCCTGCGAGGCCGCTCATGGAAGGCTGGTGAATCAGGATGCGCGAGTGGGGCAGGCTGTAGCGTTTGCCCTTGGTGCCGCAGGCGAGCAGCACGGCCGCCATTGACGCGGCCTGGCCTAAGCAGTAGGTGACGATATCCGGCTCGACGAGATTCATCGTGTCGAGGATCGCGAGACCGGCGGTGATCGAGCCTCCCGGTGAGTTAATATACAGCGAGATATCCTTCTCCGGATCCTCGGCCGCGAGGAATAGCATCTGCGCGATGACGAGGTTGGCCACGTTGTCGTCGACCGGCGTGCCCAGGAAGATGATGTTCTCCTTGAGCAGCCGCGAGTAGATGTCGAACGCACGCTCGCCGCGGGAGGTCTGCTCGACCACCATCGGAACCAGCACGGAATTTTTCATGAATTCGGACTCCCTTCCGAATGACCAGCCGAACCTCCATGATACGCGATGCGGCTGAAGAACGCCTCGCTTCGAAAAAGGGAAGGGCCGGATACTCACATCGGCATCGCGCCGCACATTTCGCATGCGGATGGTTTGATGCGCTTGCCGGCATTGTCCCACGATCTGCAATCCTTCGAGCCGGGCACTGAAAGGCGGCCGACCGGCCGCGCACTACCGGGCTCAGGAGAAGCCGCCGGAGGGGGAAGCGGCGCATCCTTTGGAGGAGAAGGTCGAGAACAGGCGTTTGACTTCGCCGGAGCGGCAATCGGGGCATTGCAAAGGCTCGTCGGCATCCTGCATGCGGCGCAGCTTTTCAAAGCTCTTGCCGCACTTCTCGCACCGGTATTCGTAAAGAGGCATTGCGTCGTTCCTCTCAGCTTAGATGCAGAAACCGGTGCGCGGTGACAGGCTAGGGGAACCGGGGACCTCCGGATGGGGTCTAAGCCTGCATGGGCGCGAATGTGCGGATGGCGTGGGGCGTGATCGGGCTGCTGTGCGCCGCGACGGCCGTCGCGCAGCAAAGCGAAGGGCCGCCGTGGAGCGGGCTTGAAGCGAAGAACCCTCTCGGGTTCAAGATGTCGTTGCGATTGACGAAACCGCGCACGTATCGCCAGGGCGAGTTGATTCGCGCGGAGGTCACGTTTTCCGGGCAGGGTGCGCCTGGCCAGGAGCCGTCGCGGGAAATTTGGCACTTCGCCGGAGGTCTGCTCGATCCGGCCGGAGATTGCGGTTCGCTGGCTGCGCCGTGCCTTAACTGGATCCCACCTGGGGTGGCGATGGTCGAGGGATCCATCGACATCGACCCCATGTTCCGGCTCGGGGAAACGCCTGGCCCGGTCGCGGTTTTGCTGAATCCTTACCTTCCCCCGTTGCGGCCGGGGCGCTATCGCGTAGCGATGCTCATGCATAAGTTGGTGCTGACCGGCCAGGAGCCGGCGTCGTTCACCTACCTTGACATGAAGCCGCCGCAATACGGGGTCTCGAATACGGTGGAGATTGACGTCGTCGCGGCGACGGATGAGTGGGTGGATCAGGCGATCGCGAGCAGTGTGGCGAAACTGAAAGGTCCTCCGGCAACTACGACCCTGAGTGGGGAAGCGGCGAGAGATGCCGCGGTACAACTCCGGTTTCTGGACGTGCCGCCGGCGTGGAGGGCGTCGCTGGCGGCGTTGCCAGCCGAGGAATACACCCTGCTGAAGGGACTCGCGTCGACGCGCGAGCCAGTTGCGGTTTGCGAATTGATGCAGTCGTCGATCCCGGCGCCGACGCAGGCGGTGTCGTCCGCGTATGTGAGCACCATGGCCCAGATCTGCATGCGGGCGAACCTGCCTCCGGCGCCGCCCTATGTTCCACCGCCGCCGGGACCGAAGCCGCCGGAGCCGTCCGCCGAACAACTGCGCTACGTGCGCCGCTACAACGATTATTGGGAACACGTCATCGGGGAGGCCGCCAACCGTCTTGCCGCAAGCGTGCCCGGGAAAGAAGGCGACGCGAAAGCGATCGCGCTCGAGACGCTGATGGAGCAGGCGCTGCAGATGCGCTCGGACAAGCCGGGGCAACCATGGCCCGCGTGGGTTCCGGCGGTGACGGCGGAGTTCAAGCGATCGTATGCGGGGTTCGAGCCCATGCGGCGGCGCCGGTTGCTTGGGTTGTATGCGAGCACGCTGCGGTCGCCGGACATGATTCCGCTGCTCGAATCGACGATGGATGCGTGGAAGCCGGGCGATTATTACGAACCGGCGCGCGAAGCGCTACAGTACCTCTACTCGATCGATTCCGGGCGAGCGCAGGCGCGGGTTGTCGAGGAGATGGCGAAGGCGCGGACGTGGCTGGACTCGTCGAGTCTCGAACTGCTGCCCGCCGGGGATGCGCGGCTCACCGACGACGCGCTGATCGAGGAGCTTGACGCGGCCGAGCGCGCCGGCGGGTGGAACATCGCCATGCGCATGACGGCGCTCGCGAAATATGCCAGTGCGAAGGCGTTGCCACGCATCGAGGCGATATACGAATCGCAGCGGAACGCGTGCCAGCCGGAGCTGATGGCGTACTTCGTGCGAGTTGAGCCTGCGTACGCGGATCGGGTGTTCCACAGCCACCCGTGGGACATGCACGCGACGCCGCCGCTTTGTACCCTGCAGTACTTCGAACGCACGCCGCGGATCGCGATGGGGCCGGTGCTCGAGCGGTACATGGCGGCGTACCTGATGCATGCCGACGTGCGGGTGAAGAAGACCGCGGCGCAGTCCCTGGGGCGGTACGGATCGGCGGCGGCGGCCGGGCCGCTGTGGGGCGCTTTCCGGTATTTTCACGCGTATTGGAAAGGGAAAGAGACGGAGCTCGCCCGGAATGACGAAGGGGTTGAACTGGAGGTCGAGCTGCGGAACGCGATCGCGCGCGGCAGGCATTGGCTTGTCGCCGAGGCGGACCTGCGGACCATCGAATCGTTGTGCATCTCGGGGCGGTGCGTGGAGGAGACGCGGCAGGATCTGAGCCAGTGGCGAGGCCCGCTGAAGATCGAAGTAAGTGGCGGGCCGGGCGGGATTCGCGGGCGCGTGGCGCAATATGGCGACATGGAGTCGATCGAGGCGATCGAGGACAAGTTAGGGCAGTTTCCGAAGGGGACGAAGTTTGCGATGCGCGTGTACGGCGACGCGGCGGAGGGGATGGCGGGGCGCGTGCGAAGGTATGCCGCGGCGCGCGGGTTAATCCTCGTGGCGCAAGGAACATAGGGCCGCGGTGCGGTGATCGGGCTCGGACGGACATGGCACTGAGCGTGCGCGGCGCCATCGAGGATTAACAGTAGTTTCGTGCCGGGAGCTTTCTACTACTCGGCGCGAATTCCGATTAACCGCGGCTGGCCTCCGGAACCCAGGTCATTGCGGCTCACGATGAACAGCTTGCGACCCGATCTATGGCAGCCTCCGCCGCGTTCCCCCGTGGTCACGCAGGTATTGAGCCGCACCGGCCGCATCGGCGCGGCTTCGGACGATTGAGCAATCGCGGGACCTGGTGAAACCAACGCCACGCCAGCCGCGGTTTGGAGGAACCGCCGCCGGCCCGCGCCAGGCTCGTTCGGCTCCGGGCGCGCAGCCATGTCGGGCGGCGATCCCGCTCTTTTCACGACGAACCTGCGGACCTGTGCCGCCCACCCGTCGAAGCCGCGCGCGCGGGACACGGCGCGAGGCGCCACCGGCCGTAGGCGACGAACGCCGCAAGCAGCCCCGTCACCAGCGGGACAAGCACGAGCGGACCTGTCCGGAGCGAGAGCGCTGTCGCGCCGATCATGATAATGACGAGGCCGGAGGCGGCCAGCGGCGTGAGGATTGGGCGAATCCGTAGCAGCGAAGGGAGGATGAGTCCGATAGCGCCAAGCACTTCAACGACGCCGATAAAGCGCAGGAACAGGCCGGGCAGTGACATCTGCCGCGCCATCTCCCCGACGGGCAGGACCAGTTTCATGCCGCCGGTGCATAGAAACAGCACCGCGAGCAACACCTGAACAATCCATAGAGCACGGTTCATAACGCACCTCCGGATGCCGCGGCTGCGGGGAAATCGCTTGGAAAGGCGCCAGGCAGAAGGCTCTGTCGCAATGCGGGGCTGGCGAGACCGGAGACCGCGGTGTTTTTGAGGGAGGGCGGCATCGTCCGGATAACCTCATCGTTAGATCACATGGCTAAAATAAGCAAGCGGCCTATGCCGTGTCAAAGGCCCGCGCACGAATGTATCTTCAGGGCGACACGGATCCCCCAGCAGGAATGCCATCGTACGCACCGAGGCGCGTGGAGCCGCGCGTTGCCGAACGACGGCTCAGTTGCGCGACTGCTGGACCTTGGGAGTAGCCAGGTATCCAGCGATCATGTTTTTCGAGACGGAGTTCACCACCAGCTCATAAGGCTGGCGGGCTTTCGAGACGTAGAACTGCAGGGGCTCGTTGATCGTTCGGTCCTTCTTCTCGACCTTCTTGTCGTCGGCGGTCAGCTCGATCGTGAAGCGGTTATGCTTGGGATCCGCTTTCGTAAGCCGCACAAGCACGTCGCCGACCTTTTGCGGCGCCTTCGACCTGCCGATCTTGAACTCAAAATAATTTCGTTCTCCGAGCTCTTTCAGCGCGGCGAGTTCCTTGCCGTTAGTTGCGATCAGTCCGCTCTGCACGTTGAGGTCGCCGTTGGTGCGCTTCAAGTCCGCGACAGTCTTTTCGAGCTCGGACTTGGCCGAGGCGACGTCGGTTTTCACAGTCGAGACCTCGGTGTTGACGGCGGAGAACTGCGTGTCGGTGGACTGCTTGACCTGCGAGATCTGCGAGTTCACCAACTGCTGCTGCTGAGCCTGGGCGGCTTCGAGGCTCTTCCGCGTCTGTTCGATGCTCTTGAGAGCGTCTTCTTTCGCCTGGCCGGCGGCTTGGGCGGCGACTCGGCGCTGCTCGTCGAGCCGGCGCTGGAGCGCGTCGACGGTGCGGCGGTTGGTTTGATAGGTGACCGAGGTGGCTTCGCGGACCTTGGCGATCTCCTCGATCAACGCGTCGCGCGTCTTCGCCATGTCGGTGCGCGTATGATCGAGCTGAACATAAAGGTACACGTTGGCCACGGCCAGCAGCGCGATCGCGATGCCGGCCAGTAGCGGCATTTTCGATCCCGGGCCGCTGGCGGGCTGGATTTGGGGAGTCGTGTTCTCGCTCAACATTGCTGCACTCCTTTTGCGGGCGTAGGCGGCTTTCACACACCGCCATCGTTACAATTCAAACACACTCACGCCCTGTCTATTGGGATGGCGCGTGGCCCACGGCCGGTTTCAGAAATCGACGCCAACGCCGCGGCGTGGCCGGTTTTCGCGGACGGCGAGCATATTCTGATCGGGCTCCGAGTCGCACTCGGCAACGATCGTGGTGAGCGGATCGTCGGGCGCGGTGGCGGGCAGCCCCTTGAATTGGGCACGGAACTCGGCCTGCTCGAAGCGAACCTTGGCGCCGGTGGAGAGCAGGCGGGCGGAAGTGACCTTCGATGTCAGGCCGCCGATCGCGACCGTATCGCCGGGCCAGAAGTGGACGTGAATATACAGCGTGTTGCCTTTGCGAGTGAAGTTCGCAAACGCGGAGCGCTTCACTTTGCAGGGCTCGGCGGTGTAGATCGCTTCGCCGTTGCGATGGAGCCATTTGCCGACCGTGGTGAGGGCGTCGATCGAAGGCTGGGGGATCGAGCCGTCGGCCTTGGGTCCGATGTTGAGCAGGTAGTTGCCGCCGTCGCGCGCGCAGGACACGACGTTGCGGGCGATGGTCTTCGAGGACTTCCAGTTGTCGTCGGCGCGCTGGTAGCCCCAACTGTCGTTCATGGTCATGCAGGACTCCCAGGCGTGATCCTTCGACGCCTGGATGTGCTGCTCGGGCGTGTCGAAGTCCTCGGGCACGCCGCTCCGGTTGTTGATGATGATCGCGGGCTGAAGCTGGCGGACCATGGCGTTCAACTTCACCGACTCCCAGCCGTCGGCCGAGAGCGGCCAGTGGACGTCGTACCAGAGCACGTCGAGCTTGCCGTAGTTCGAGCAGAGCTCGTGGACGAGTCCGTGGGTGTAATCGACGAAGCGGCGGCGGGCGGCCTCGTCGGTGGCGCATTTCGCGCCGTCGGGGTGATGCCAGTCCATCAGCGAGTAATAGAAGCCGACGCGAAGGCCCTCGGCGTGGGCGGCTTCGACGAACTCGTGGACGAGGTCGCGGCCGCAAGCCTGCTTGGGCGCGCAGTAGTTGGTGAGCTTGGTGTTCCACTGACAGAAGCCTTCATGGTGCTTGGTGGTCATGACCATGTACTTCTGGCCGGCGGCCTTGGCGAGCTTGGCCCAGGCGCGGGCCGCGTTGGGCTTGGGCGTGAAGCGTTTGGCGAGCTGCTCGTACTCGGCCACCGGGATGCCCTCGTTCTCCATGGCCCACTCGTGGCGGGCAAGGACGCTGTACAAGCCCCAGTGGATGAACATGCCGAAGCGAGCCTCGTGCCACCATTGCATGCGGGCGGCGCGCTCCTCGGCGGTCTCGTTGGTCTGCGGCGCGCCCGCGGCGGCGCCCGTGCTTAACGCGGCGCCGGCGCTCATCATGGCGAGCCATGTTCTGCGGGAAAGGGAAGGGGAATCCATGGCCGGGCATTCTATCATGGAACGATGGCGGGCTGGGCATCACGAAACATCGAGCCAGAGCTACTCGATAACGTTATCGGGCCGGACCGCGAGGCGAGCTTGCGCGATCTCGAGCGGATCAACCGTCTGCTCGGCGGGCACCTGGTGCTGCGGGGACTTTTGCGGAGGCTCGTTTCACCCACCGAGCAGTTCAGTTTTCTCGATGTGGGCGCGGGCTCGGGGAGCATGGGATGCGTGGTCAGAGCGGCGTATCCAGGGGCGCGCGTCGTATCGCTCGACCGGCAGTGGCGGCATGCGGCGACGGGTTCGGGACTGCGCGTGCTGGGGGATGCGTTCGCGCTCCCGGTGGCGCCGCGCAGCTTCGACTTCGTCTTCTGCTCGCTGTTCCTGCATCACTTCGAGGATATGCCGGTGGTGCGGCTGCTCGAGGGGTTCGCGGCCGTGGCGCGGCGCGCCGTGCTGGTCATCGATCTGGACCGGCAGCCGTTCGCCGGCCAATTCATTCCGGCAAGCAGTTGGCTATTCGGCTGGAACCACGTCACGCTGCACGATGCGCCGGCGTCGGTGAGGGCGTCGTTCCGCGCGGCGGAGCTGCTGAGTCTTGCGCGGAAGGCGGGCCTCGATGCGGCGCGCGTGCGGCGGCACGCGCCGTGGTTCCGGCTGTCGCTGGTCGCGCCGGTGTAGCGCGCACGCGTGGCGGTCGGCGTTCCGTTCCGGATGTACTACCTTGAATGGGGAAGGACGCTCGACACGTGCAAATGTTCCAGGGCATCGGGGTGCTGATCACCGGCGCCGGGCGCGGGATCGGCAAACGCCTCGCCCTGGGTTTCGCGGGGCATGGCGCCCGCGTCGGCCTGCTGGCGCGGAGCAAGGCCGAGCTCGATCTGGCGCAGCTCGAGATCGAGCACGCCGGCGGCGTGGCCCTGCGCATCCGGGCCGATGTGAACGATCTCGAGCAGTTGAACGCGGCTGTGGACCGCATGCGGGTGACCTTCGGCGGCGTGCAAGTGCTGGTGTGCGCGGCGGCGATTCAGGGTCCGATCGGGACGCTGCTCGAGTGCCCGCCGAAGGCGTGGGCCGAGACCGTGCAGACGGACCTGATGGGCGTGGCGAACTCGATCCGCGCGGTGCTGCCGGCGATGATCGAGCGCCGCTCCGGCAAGGTGATCGTGATGAGCGGCGCCGGCGCCGGCTCGCCGCGGCCGAATTTCTCGGCGTACGCCGCGTCGAAAGCCGCGCTCGCGCGCCTGGTCGAGACGCTGTCGGAAGAAATTCGCGAGCACAACGTGCAGATCAACTGCATGAACCCGGGCGCGAGCTACACGAACATGACCGATGAAATTCTCAAGGCCCGCGAGCGGGCGGGCGAGCGGGAGGTCGAGACGGCGATCGAGGCGCGCCGCACCGGAGGCGTCGCCGCCGCGCAGCAGATCGAGCTGGCGATGTTTCTCGCCTCCGAGCAGTCGAATCATATCAGCGGCAAACTGTTCCACGTCACCGACAACTGGAAGCGGCTGAAGGACCACGGCGTCGATCGCGACGTGTTCACGCTGCGCCGGATGCAAAAGGCCTGAACCCGTTGGCCCGCATCGCTTCGGTGGCGACCGCCTCCACCCCCGCATCGACGTAGAAGAACGCGCCGACGGTTTCGTGAATCAGCGCGACGCCGCCGAGATACAGATCCGGCTCGACGGCGTAGTCCACGCCGCGTTCGTCGAGGACGCTTTCGAGGCGCTGGGCGTCGTGGAGCGTTGGCGCGATGTAGATCAGCGCGGGCTCGCGGTCCGCGAAGAACTCCGCCTCGCGCCGCATCGAATCTACTTCGGCGGTCGTGCGACCAAGGAGCGGGTGCGCTCGCTGAACCGAGCGAAGGCGCCGGGGCGCGCCTGGTCCATGCGGGCAATCGCGGCCTGCGCCACCAGCTCGAGATTCTTCATCGTGAGGGGGTGCATTGTCTCGCGCATGGCCGGGACCACATCCCGCACGCGGTCCCACACGAGCACCAGCTCGTTGGCGCTTTCGAGAAACAGTCCCTGGTGCAGCACGCCCGACGTAATGAACGAAGCCGCCATGGCCCAGTAGCTGGTGACCATGCGGAAGTAGCGGTCCTCGGCCGAGCCGGGCGGGCAAAGCGCAACATGCTCGCTGAGCGTGGCCGCGTAATAGTGCGAAACGAACCAGGCGCGCGCCTCGCGTATCTTGTCTTCGCGGCGGAGCTCGAAGAGCCGCAGCACGAGGTTCGCGTCGTCGTAGGTTGCTTGGGTGGCCATCGATTTCTCAGTGTAACAGCGGCCGGGCGGCCGGGAATCGAGCTGAGAATTTCGGCCGGCGCGGCCCACAGCAATCACGGAAGCCGAGCTCACACATCCCATGACTGTTCTCGCGCCGAGCCAGGAAGAGGTCCTGCACTGGCTGGCTCTCCATCTCGTGCCGGGCCTTGGGCGGCGCAAGGCCGTGGATCTGGTGTCGGCTTACGGGTCGCCCGAGGCGGTGTTCCGCGCGTCGCCTTCCGAGCTCGAAGGACACGGCCTTGCGGGGAGCGTGGCGCGCAGCATCGCCAGCGGCTGCTCGTTCGACGACGCCGCAAGCCAGCACGAGAAGGCGCTCGCCAAGGGCGTGGAAGTGATTCCCTTCACCGACCCGCGCTACCCGCCCCGGCTCGGCGAAATCTTCGACCCGCCGCTGCTCCTGTTCGCGCGCGGGCGGGCCGCGCTGCTCCAGGAAATCATGTTGGGGGTGGTCGGCACGCGGCGGCCCACGCCCTACGGACAGGCGGCCACGGCGAAGCTTGCGGCCGAGCTCGCGCGCGCCGGGCTGGTCATCGTGAGCGGCATGGCGCGCGGCATCGACACCACGGCCCATCGAGCGGCGCTCGACCAGGGCGGCGATACGATGGCGGTATTCGGCTGCGGCGTGGATCACATTTACCCGGCGGAAAACCGCAAGCTGGCCGAGGAGATCGCCGGGAAAGGGCTGTTGATCAGCGAGTTTCCCATGGGGACGCCGGGGCAGCCGCAGAATTTCCCGGTCCGCAACCGGATCATCAGCGGGATGAGCTGCGGCGTGCTGATCGTCGAGGGCGCCGAGTACAGCGGTTCGGCGATCACGGCGCGCATGGCCATCGAGCAGCAACGCGAGGTTTTCGCGGTGCCCGGCAACATCACTTCGAAGATGAGCTGGGGGCCAAACCTGCTCATCAAACAGGGCGCGAAGGTGGTGCAGGAGTGGAACGACGTGATCGTCGAACTGGGGCCGGAAGTGAGGCGGCGGCTGATGGCGCGGGCCGGACAGCGATTATTTCCGGAGCTGGAAGAGCAAAAAGCGACGCCGGACGATGATTCGCAAGACGTTGAGATCAAGCCACTTATGCGCGAAGTTCTGAAAGTGGCGCCGCTCGACCGTCCGATCCAGCTTGACGAAGTGATGGAAACTTTGGAACGCTATTCGTCATCAGAGCTAATAGCCGCGCTCTTCGAACTGGAGATGCTCGGACTCATCCGCCAGTTGCCCGGCAAGAGCTTTGTGAAGGTGTGGTAGCCTCCTCGACGGGGGAACCCTCGCAGTTCGGATAACGGAATCAATCATGACAAAATCGCTCGTCATCGTCGAATCGCCGGCGAAGGCGAAAACCATTGGAAAGTATCTGGGCAAGCAGTACGTCGTCAAGGCGTCGCTCGGCCACGTGAAGGATCTGCCGAAGAACGACCTCGCGGTCGCGGTGGACCGGGGCTTCGAGCCGCAGTACGAAGTGATCGAAGGGAAGAAGAAACTCATCAGCGAGTTGAAGCAGGCGGCGAAGGGCGTCGACTCGATCTACCTGGCCGCCGACCCGGACCGCGAAGGCGAGGCCATCTGCTTTCACCTGCAGGAGGAGCTGAGCGGCAAGCACCCGAAAGACAATGCGCCGAAGATCTACCGCGTGATGTTCAACGAGATCACGGCCAACGCGGTGCGCAAGGCGTTCGAGAAGCCGCTCGCGGTGAACATCAACCTGGTCGAGGCGCAGCAGGCGCGGCGCATTCTGGACCGGCTGGTGGGTTACAAGATTTCGCCGCTGCTCTGGGACAAGGTTCGGAGGGGGCTGTCGGCCGGACGCGTTCAGACTGTCGCGCTGCGGCTGATCGTCGATCGCGAGCGCGAGATCCGGGCCTTCCAGACGCGGGAGTACTGGACCATCGACGTCAGCCTCGGCGCGAAGAAGCCGCCCGTGCTCACCGCGCGGCTGCACAAGCGCAACAGCGAGGGGATCGAGATCGGCGATACGGCCGGCGCGCAGTCGATCGTGCGGGCGCTCGATGGGGCGCGGTACGTGGTGGATTCGGTCGGGACGCGCGAGAAGAAGCGCAATCCCGTGCCGCCGTTCATCACGTCGACTTTGCAGCAGGAAGCGTCGCGCAAGCTGCGCTTCAGCGTGAAGCGGACCATGGGACTCGCGCAGCGGCTCTACGAGGGCGTCGAGCTGGGCTCGGAGGGATCGGCCGGTCTCATCACATACATGCGTACCGACTCGACGCGCGTGTCGCAGGACGCGCTCGCGGAAGTGCGCGATCTGATCGCGAGCCGATATGGGGCTCAGTTCCGGCCCGAGACGCCGAATTTTTACAAGAGCAAGAAGGACGCGCAGGACGCGCACGAGGCGATCCGGCCGACGTCGGCGATGCGCGCGCCCGAGGACGTGGCGCCGTATCTGCAAGAAGACGAGATGAAGCTCTACCGGCTGATCTGGATGCGTTTCGTCGCCTCGCAGATGATGCCGGCGGTGTTCGACCAGACGACGATTGACGTCAATGCGCAGGGCGGCGACGGCGCGGCCTACACGTTCCGCGCCACCGGCAGCGTGCCGAAATTCAAGGGCTTCCTCGAAGTCTACGAAGAGGGCAAGGACCAGAAAGACGACGAGGACGAGGAACTGAAGCACCGTCTGCCGCAAGTCGCGCCGGGCGAGGAGCTGAAGTTCAAGTCGATCGAGCCCGAGCAGCACTTCACCGAGCCGCCGCCGCGATTCAACGAGGCGACGCTGGTCAAGGAGCTCGAGGCCGACGGAGTGGGGCGGCCTTCCACCTACGCGTCGATTCTTTCGACCATCCAGGAGCGCGAGTACGTGAAGAAGGACGGCGGGAAGTTCGTGCCCACCGAGCTTGGCATGGTGGTGACCGATCTGCTGCTCGAAAGCTTCAGCGACCTGTTCGACGTGCGCTATACGGCGAAGATGGAAGAGGAGCTCGACGAGATCGAGGATGGGAAGGTCGAGTGGCGGGCGGCGCTCGCCGAGTTCTACGGGCGGTTCCAGAAGGACCTCGAACACGCCGAGCGGCACATGACCGACATCAAGCGCATGGAGCGGCCGACGGACCTGGTCTGCGACAAATGCGGCAAGCCGATGGTGATCAAGTGGGGCCGTCACGGGAGCTTTATCGCCTGCACCGGCTATCCCGAGTGCACCAACACGCGCGAGCTGAACGTGGACCTGCCCGACGTCGACAACGCGAGCCTCGGCGAGCAGGGGGAAGAGGAATACTGCGAGAACTGCGGCCGCCCGATGGTGCTGAAGAAGGGGCGCTTCGGGCAGTTCTTCGCCTGCTCGGGCTATCCGGACTGCAAGACAACCAAACAGATCGGCGGCGAGCAGAAGAAAGCCGACGTGCCGCTCGACGAGAATTGCCCGCAGTGCGGAAATAAGCTGGTGATGAAGCACGGACGCTTCGGCGAGTTCACGGCGTGCAGTAACTACCCGGCGTGTAAGTACGTCAAGCAGAAGACCATTGGCGTTGCGTGTCCCAACTGTTCGGAGGGCCAGGTGGTCGAGCGGCGCTCGAAGCGCGGCAAGACGTTCTACGGCTGTAACCGGTACCCCGACTGCGATTTCGTGGCCTGGGGCAAGCCGCTTCCGGAGAAGTGCCCCGAGTGCGGATCGAGTTACTTAGTCGAGAAGTATCTTAAGGCCGGTCCGACGGCGCAGTGCCCGAACGCGGAGTGTAAGTACAAGCGCGCGCTGGAGCCGGTGCCGGCAACGGCGTAAAAGCGCCGCGGCAACCAGGCCGGCGCGGACGAACTTGATAACCTGAAGCGTGATGTGGGCGGTCGTGTAACTGGCCGGGAATCCGTCACGGTCCCAATAGGACGTGTTGGTCCCGAGCGAAGCGGCGAGCCCAGCCGGGGTGACGAAGCCCACGCGGCCCGCCAAGGCGGAGATCCGCGTCCTGATCAACAGGGGCGCCGCGATCCTTCGATCTGCCCGGCGTTCCCCTTCGACTCAACTGACAGCGGCTCCTGTAGGCAGTAGCCCGCTCCCCAAATACCACCAACCCCTTGCCGTGCCTGTACTTCCGTTGATCGGGCCAAGGAACTTCGGCGACGGGTCGAGGCATGCCTTTCGGAAGGGATGGCGCTCCGCCGCGCCGGGCGTCATATTGCCCAAGGTAATTGAGTTCTCCCGTGCTGTCGCCTATCGATTCCGGATGCACTCCGATGCCGTCGAGCAGCGAAAGGTACAGGTTGGTCGTGGGCGTTCCGGGCGGGCATATGAATCCGGCCATAAGTAGGTATACATCGAGCATAATGGGGCATGGCACGCCGAGACGCGCGGTCCCTTGATCACCAGACCCTGGAAGAGATCCGGATCCTAGCAGTGGAGCGGGTGCAAGCCGGGGAAAGTCCGGAGGACATAATCCGAACGTTGGGTTTCACTCGAAGCTGTATCTACACGTGGCTTGCCCTATACCGCGCCGGCGGCTGGGGCGCCTTGAGAGCCCGGGCGCTGCAGGGCCGCCCGATGAGGATCCAGCCCCAACAGATGAGTTGGCTGTATCGGACGATTACGGGAAAGAGCCCACTGCAGTACCGCTTCGAGTTCGCCGTGTGGACGCGGGAAATCATCCGGATGCTGCTGGCCGAAGAGTTCCAATGGAAGCTGAGCCTGAGCAGCGTGGGCCGGCTGCTGAAGCAACTGGGGCTGAGCTGCCAGCGTCCGCTGTTCCGGGCCGTCGAGCAGGATCCGGAACGCGTTCGGCAATGGCTGGACGAGGAGTATCCCCGGATTCGGCGGCAAGCGCAGCGGCAAAGGGCGGAGATCTACTTCGGCGATGAAGCGGGCGTACGCTCGGACTACCATTCGGGAACTACGTGGGGCGCCAAAGGACGAACGCCGGTGGTTCTGAGTACGGGCCAGAGGAATTCGGTGAACATGATCTCGGCGGTGAGCGCGCGGGGGCATCTGCGCTTCATGCTGACGAAGGGCCGGGTAAACGGGACCGTATTCGTGGAGTTCCTGAAGCGGCTCATGCACAACGCGCAGCGCCCGATCTTTCCGATCCTTGACGGCGGAAGCTTTCACCACAGTCGGCCAGTGCGGGATTACGTGGACAGCCTCGAAGGGAAGTTGCATCTGTTCTTTCTGCCGCCCTACTCGCCGGAACTCAATCCCGATGAGCCGGTGTGGAACTACGTAAAGCACCACGGCGTGGCCCAGGCCGCGCTACAGGGCCGCGATGAGTGAAAGAAGTTCGTGCTGGCGCGGCTTCGCTCGCTGCAGAAACCGCAGTGGACGGTTCGCCTGTTCTTCCCGACCCCGGATACACAGTACGCCGCTCTCTGAATCGGGCCCCTCAAAGGTCTACCTACTTATGGCCGGATTAATAAAAGCCCGGTTTCATGCCCTGCGACATTTCTTCGCATCGCAACTGATTGCGAATGGCGAGATTGCAGCCTACGTTCGAGACCAGATGGGGCACTCGATCATCAAGGTCCCGTTCGACACCTACGGTCACCTGTTTCCCGGCCGCGGGAGAGAAGCGAGTGGGCGATATGAGAAGGCTATGGAGGACGTGCGCCAAAAGTCTGAGGCGGGTGTTAGCAATCCGTTAGCAATTGAGGGAGGAAAAAACCGGGAATCCGATGCAACCAACTGATTCTGTTGGTTGCGGGGG
>VFSW01000857.1_pt1 | contig 44765 bp, 43 predicted proteins | sample 5358111 | NCBI WGS metagenome assembly VFSW01 (sample SAMN11554181, study PRJNA540505) | mine drainage metagenome | isolation source: sediment from site ElyBrook_90M | place: USA: Ely Copper Mine, Vershire, VT | collected 2017
GCTGTTGTTGCTGCTGAACTGCTTGATGTTGCTGTTGTTGCTGCTGAGCCGCTTGATGCTGCTGTTGTTGCTGCTGAACTGCTTGATGTTGCTGTTGTTGCTGCTGAGCCGCTTGTTGCTGTTGTTGACCCAACTGACGTTGTTGCTGGCTCGCCTGTTGTTGTTGCGCTACAGCCCGGTTGGTTGCCCGCAAAGCTGCCGGCGCACTCACGTTGCGATCTGCCGCAAGCGGCCTGGCGGCAACAAAACTGCCTGGCCGGCCATGATTGACACTTGCGAATTGTGAGTGGTTCGTACTGGCAGCCTGCGCATTCTGTATCTGAGCCCTCATAGGAGCCGTGTGCTGTTGACGCAGAGCCGCCAATTCCGCAGGCCGCGCCTGCACATGGATTCCACCTGATCCACCGTTGTAACTCACGCGGGATCCGCCGCGCTGATAATTGTTCATGGGATGGTTGTAGATGTATTGCGCATTTGACCCGTTCATATTATTGAAGGAACGGTTGTAGTTGAAGTGGCCGCCACCCCAATAGCCGCCCTGGTAGCCGTAGCCGACATAGCCAAAACCGTAGTTGATGCCGCCATAGTAGCCAACGTACTGACCCCAATATCCAGGGTAATAACCGTAGGAATTATTCCAGAAACCCCAGTAGCCCGGAGTCCAGAGAGCGCCTTCGTATGGAGCTTCCACCCACGCGCCGGGCACCCAGTAATAGCCGTTTCCACCCCAGGCCCAGTACCCGGGCGTCCACAGATAGCCATCGCCGGGAGTTGGCGGCTGTTCGTATTCCGGCAACTCCGGTGGAGGTTGATTAGCGCTGTATTCCGGCTGCTGGTTATAACTCGGGTTATAAGAATCCTGCCCCGATCCTTGGGAATAAGAACCGTTCTCCACGGGTGCCTGATTGTTTTGCTCAGAGCTGGAATTCTCTGGCGCCTGTGCGCTGTATGCCAGAGGCGCTTGATTGCCGGCGTTTGAGGAAACCGGTGCAAGATTCGCCGCAGCCGGATCCGAGTTCTGATCCTGAGCGCCCGGTTGACTGTTATCCGCAGCAACCAAGCCTGGATCCTTGTGGCATCCAGTGGTGAAGAGTAGTGCAACCAAAGCAAGCAGTGGTAATTGTCCAAATCTAAGTATCCGTGTCATTTCACACTCCAATTGGTTGGAGAATACCCCGGAGCATCGTAGTGAGACAGTCCTCTTTTGACCAATCGGTCCCCAACGCCAATTAGCTATTACCGCCCGGAGGAGCATTATCACGCCATAGATTCTCAGTTGGATGGCCAGGAGTTCTATGAGTTGATGGGTGTTTCTTCTCTTGATTTTGATATGTATGATGTAAACTTTCCGCAATCGAACTCATTCGTTGCCAACAATACTGTCATTTTCCACGTTCTCAGGAGAAACAGTCCATGCAACGAAGGGATTTTCTAAAAACCGCAACCCTAGCTGCCGGAGCCAACGCAGCCTCAGCCTTTGCAATTGCGCCTCACAATTCCGACGCGTCCCCACAAAAACCTCTCGGCAAAATCGCGCTCGACGAGCATTTCATGCTCCCTGATTTTGTTGAGTACTATGAGGAAACCTACCCCAACATCAGTCCTGAAATTGCGAAGACGGGTCTCGGCGTTCTCCCTGATTTTGGGGACCGGCGCATCGAAGTTATGGACCGCACCCACATCGACTATCCTTTTGAAAAAGCCGGGCTCGCCGCTCACATCATTGAGAATGCAAAGGTCCCGGAAAACGAGCGCATCAAAGCCGCTTCAGGGAATTCAAAACGCATTCTCCAAATTGATCGCCCAATCGGTACCTGAGCCATTCCATATCCGATTAGCGCGCTGGCAGAGGCGGTGGGTCGGCAACAAACTCGTCGCCCGTGCGGACCAGGAGGATGCGGCGACGGTCGTCGAGGAGCTTGAGCTGATCAGAGAGAGCGATGAATTCCTTTTTCTCTTCGGGGGTGAGCTCGCGAGTTTGCGCCTGCGGCGCGAGAGTCAGCCTGGTGAGTTCATCCAAACGCGCCTGAATTTTGGCCATCTCTCTATCAATCACGATTGGATGGATCACCGGAATCTTTGTTTTTCCTGCGGCAATTTCGTTGCGGTTGTTTTCACCCCAGACGGGAATGATACCCACGTCAGCAAGCTCCACGCGCGTTCCCGCTGGACCATAATCCTTCTTGACGACAGAAAACAGCGCAATCATCGAGTCGCGCGGGTCGCCTTCTTTGTCCGGCATCAAGTCGTCAACATAGCCGCGCGATTGGTTTGACAAAAAATTTCCCAGCGAATAAAAAATGAGAGTATTGCGTCCATCGGGCGTGCGATAGTTCTCAACCGGCTGTAGCACATGGGGATGGTGGCCGATGATGACTGAAGCTCCAGCGTCAAGAATGCGATGCGCAAGTTCCACGTCATCCGGGCGTGGCGCAGGCGCATACTCAATCCCCCAATGAATGGAGATGACAAGAAAATCGCATTGCGTGCGTGCGGCTTTAACTGCGGCGATCAAAGAGTCGGGATCAAGTGTGGCTGGGTCAGGATTTTTTTCAGTTGTGGATTTTTCGCTTGGGTAGGGAAGGAAGTTCACATGCGGCTGAGCTGTGTCCTCTGGGTTGTGGCCGCCATTGAGCCAGCGTGTCATACCGAGCACGCCGATCTTAATTCCATTCTTATTCAGAATCACAGGCTGCCAGGCAGTGGCGGCAGAATCACCTGAGCCGGCGAAGAGGATTTGGCGCTCGCGGAGGTGCTCACGGGTTTCAACGAAGCCGGCCCACCCCTGGTCCATGACGTGGTTGTTGGCAAAAGAGACGATCTGAATCCCGCTCGCCTTCAGCGCATCCAGCAAATCCAAGGGTGCGTCAAAAAGAAATGGCTTAGTTCCGTGAGAGTGATTCGGCGCAACTGGAGTTTCAAGATTGACGAAGCCATAATCGGCGCGCTGAAAAATATCAGCCACATTGGCAAAGAGGGCGGCCCAGCCCTGAGCACCGGAACCGGCGGCGGCTGCGGAGGCGCGGACGGCCTCGTGGGGGATAACGTCTCCGGCGACGGCAAAACTCACTCTACCAATCTCGTGTGGGTAGGTAACCGGCGCGGCGGCGGAGTGGGCGGAGATGCGGCAGGCGAGGAAAGCCGCCGGGATTACGAGTATAAGAAGCGCGAGAATGATTAGGCGGAAGGGTTTCATGGGACTCAAAATCAATGTAGCAGGTGAGGAGCACAGATGGCCGAAATGATTGATTCAGGGATGGGATGCAGATTTGGCCTTTTGAATGAACGTTGGAGGGGTTGTTTGCGTCTATCTTTCTGCTGAAACTGTTAACCTTAACTGTAGGCCCTGAATGAGCTGAAAGCGGGCGTGTGTTTGAAAGCAGAAGCTGGAACGGGATTGCATGGCTGAATTTGTCATAAAAATGGCTGACGAGCGCGGCCGGGTGGTTGAGCAGACGGAGACTGCGGCTTCGGCTGAAGAGTTGCGTGCGCGATTTGTGCAGGCTGGCTACCATATTTTCTCGGTGAAAGCTCGGGGAATGGGTGGATTCGGCAAACAGCGCAAGGTGAAGCTGGAACCATTTTTGATTTTCAACCAGCAGTTTTTGACGCTCATTCGCGCAGGGTTGCCGATTCTGGGTTCGCTGGAAATGCTGGCGAAGAACCAGCGTGACGCCTACTTTGCCAACCAGATTCAGAATGTGGCAACGCGCGTCAAGACGGGCGAATCGCTTTCGTCGGCATTTGAAGCGGTGGGTGGATTTCCGCTGATGCACACGACGACGCTGCTGGCCGGCGAGCGGTCAGGCAATTTGCAGGAGGTTCTGGAGCGTTATGTGAGCTTCCAGAAGATTTCGCTGACATTCAGAAAGAAGTTAGTTGCCAGTTTGATTTACCCGGTGGTGCTGATGGTGCTGGTGACGGCGCTTCTGGTATTTATGTTCACGGTGGTGATTCCGCAGTTTGCGCAGTTGTATGAGCAGATGGGATCAAAGCTGCCGCAGTTGACGATTTACCTGCTGAACATTGGCAAATGGATGCAGCACAATATTTTTTATGCGCTGGCTGCCATTGTTATCGCAGTCTTTGCAGTCTATCGCTACACGTTGACGGATCGTGGTCGCGAGGTATTGGACACCATCCGTCTGCGGCTCCCGATCTTTGGAAAGATCTGGCTCAAATATCAGGTGGCACTGTTTTCCCGCACGCTATCAACGCTGCTGACCGGCGGTTTACCTCTAGTACCATCTTTAGAAACCGCCGCCCGCTCCATATCATCGCGCCGTATTGGGCAGGCAGTCTTTGAGGCGATTGGCACAGTGCGTGAGGGCAAGAGCCTGGCTGATTCGATGCGCAGCTCCGGGATTTTTCCTGATTTGTCGATCGAGATGATTACCGTGGGCGAGCAGACCGGCGCAATGCCGGCGATGCTCAACTCGGTCGCTGAGTTTTTTGAAGAAGATGTGTCGACGGCGCTGACCGCAGCGTTGTCACTGATAGAGCCACTGATTCTGATTGTGATGGGCGTCGTGGTTGTGATTATTCTGATTTCACTTTATCTGCCGATCTTTTCACTGGGTTCGGCTGGGGGACAGGGGTAAACGATGGCCGAAGAACTGGTACTCACATTACCAACAGAGGTGGATGAGCGCAGTTTGGCTGAGTCGCTTGCCAAGCGCTATCGCACGGAGTTCATCGACCTGAAGAACCACAAGATACAGCATGATCTGCTGCGCACAGTTCCCGTGGAGTTGATGTTCCGCTACAACTTTGTCCCGATAGAAAAAATTGGCGAGACGCTGGTGATTGCGGTCAGCGATCCATCGAAGCTGATGATGCTCGACGAGATATCCGGTTTACTGGGGTGCCGAATCAGCCCGCGTGTAGCGACGCTCTCGCAGATTACTGATCTGCTGAAGAAGACTGAGCAATCTCAACGTGTACTGGACGAAGCGAGCGAGGGGCTCACCTTCGATGTGTTGACCGGCGGCGATGACCTCGATGAGAACATTTCCATTGAGAAATTGACGAGCGATGAAGACATCAGTCCGATTATCCGTCTTGTAGACACGACGATTTTTACCGCGCTCGAACGCCGTGCTTCGGATATTCACATTGAGACTTACGATGATTCTGTGCAGATGAAGTACCGCATCGACGGCGTACTGCAACACGCGCTAGCGCCGATTGCGCGCGAGCACCACTCGACGATTCTCTCCCGTATCAAAATCATGAGTGAGCTTGATATTGCCGAGCGCAGAGTGCCGCAGGATGGACGTTTCCGCGTGCGCTACAAGGGCCGTCTAATCGACTTCCGTGTTTCGATTATGCCCACGGTTCATGGTGAAAATGCGGTGCTCCGTGTGCTCGATAAAGAATCCATGAGCGAGAAGTTCCGCAATCTCACGTTGGATGTGGTGGGGTTTGAAGAGAACGATCTGCGCCGCTTCCGCCGCTACATTCGCGAGCCATACGGGATGGTGCTGGTGACCGGGCCGACGGGTTCAGGCAAGACTACGACACTGTATGCGGCGCTCAATGAGATCAAGAGTGATGAAGACAAGATCATCACGATTGAGGACCCGGTCGAGTACCAGATTCGCGGTATTACGCAGATCCCTGTTAACGAGAAAAAGGGACTGACTTTTGCGCGGGGATTGCGTTCGATTCTGCGTCATGACCCGGATAAAATTCTCGTCGGCGAAATCCGTGACCAGGAAACGGCACAGATTGCCATCAACTCGGCGCTGACCGGTCACCTTGTTTTCACTACGGTGCACGCGAACAATGTCGTCGACGTGCTGGGACGCTTTTTGAACATGGGTGTGGAGGCCTACAACTTTGTATCGGCGTTGAATTGCATTCTGGCGCAGAGACTTGTGCGCACGAATTGCGAGTATTGCACGCATACGGTGAAGATGAGCGATGAGATGCTCACCATCAGCGGACTGAATCCGAAGGAGTGGAAGGATTTTGAATTCCGCGAGGGTACGGGGTGCATGGAGTGCGGTGGGACGGGGTATCGTGGAAGAACGGCGATTCACGAGCTGCTTGATTTGACTGACCCCATCAGGGAATTGATTTTGGAGAAGAAACCAACATCAGAGATACGCAAGCTGGCCCGACGCGAGGGAATGACCTTCCTGCGCGAGTCAGCGCTTGAGCGCGTGAAGCGTGGATTGACGACGCTCAAGGAAATCAACAAAGTTACCTTTATTGAGACGGAGCGCTAGTGGCTTCCATATTGAGCAAATTGAAGAGTGGCGGAACAAATGTGCCGCATAGAGCGCAGTCAGCGGCGCGCCCACCGTCAGCGGTTGAACTGACGACCGAAGGCGTGATTGCGGCGGCGTTGCCTGCAAAGAGCAGCGAGCCAGTCTATGCCTTTGAGCCGCTTAAACACGGGGTGCTCAAGCCGGGAACGAGCGAAGTGAACCTCGTCGATGCCGCCGCGGTCAGCAAAGCCATTCATACAGTGCTTGAATCCGTTGAGCCGCGCTCGCGCTTTATTACCCTGATTGTGCCGGATCTGGCGGCGCGGGTTTTTGTGCTGGATTTTGATTCGCTTCCTGCAAAAGCCCTTGAGGCGGCAAGCGTGATTCGTTTCCGCTTGAGAAAAATGGTGCCTTTTGAAGTTGAGCAATCGGGAGTGAGCTACCAGATTCTAGAAGAGAGCCGCCAGGGATTGAAAGCGCTGGTGGCAGTGATTCCGGCAGACAGGTTGGCAGAGTACGAATTAGTTGTCCGCGCGGCGGGTTATGAGCCGGGTGCGGTGATGCCATCAGGATTGGCGGTGCTCGCAGCGATTACCGGCGAGGAGCCGGCGCTGGTGGCGAGCCTGAGTGCAGAGTCATTGACGACGGCTGTGACCGACGGGAAAGATCTGCAACTTTATCGCACCATTGAGCTGCCGCATGATGACACCATTCAAGCCGAGAGTGGCGCCGATGCGTTGCTGCAGGGCGAGATACAAAGGGATTTGGCGGTGGCCGTGGCCTACTATGAAGATCGACTCGGCAAGCTGCCAACGAAGCTGCATTTTGCAGGCCATGGCGGGACTCATCGCTTTGCCGAGTGGATCGGGGAGCCTGACGCAATACTGGCCGGCATGACGCTTGTCGATATTTCGCCGACGCCGGCAGTGGGCGCATCGACTGCGCTTGGAATGGCATCGATGGCCGCTGTGCAGGGCGCACTTGTGGGGGTGAACTAGATCATGCGCATCTCCATTAATCTGGCAACCAAACCATTCAGGGACTTTGGACCCCTTGTTCAAAACCTGCGGAAGGCGATGGGTATTCTTGTGGTGCTTTCGCTTGGGCTCTGGTTGGGGCTGCATTTGGTTCATGCAAAGGCTGAGAAGGCACGCGCGCGGGAACATTCGCTCGATGGGGAGTTTGTCAAACTCAATGGCGAGCAGCAGGGCTATAAGACTCTGATGGAAGAGCCGGATAATGCGCGGGTACTCAGCCAGTCACAAATGCTGAACCAGCTTTTTGACGAGAAGACATTTTCCTGGACGCTGGCGATGGAGGATCTGGAGAGGGTCTTGCCCGGTGGCGTGCAGGTGAACACGCTTGAGCCTCTGCGCGACCCGAAGACTGGTGTGATTACGGTCAAGATGCGGGTCCTGGGCCCGCGTGACAAGAGCATTGATTTAGTGCGGAATCTTGAACACTCCAAGCGATTTGTGAATGCGCGCATAGTGGATGAGAGTGTGGAGTCGAACACTAGTTCGACGCAAAAGATGGAGCCGGTTTCCGCTTCGAATAAAGCGAACTTCAATTTAGTCGCTGAGTACAGTCTTCCGACGGAGGAAGAGAGCAAGGCTATTATCAAGAACCAGAAAAAGCCTGATGAGGGGACCAATGCCGGCATGAAGAGCGGTGCCTCTACAGGCGCAAAGCCACTTCAGCGGCCAGTGTTTCAGCCGAATGTGGAGATGAATCAGAGACCAAGGACGTCCACGGGTGCGCCGGGGCAAGGCACCGATAATCAGCCGGGCAGGCCTCGCCTGCGCCCACTGCCGCCGCAACCTAATCACCCTCAGGCTCCTTCTGGAGGTCTTCAATGAGTCGATTTTCAGAGGTGAAAGAGCAGCTTCGTTCGCCGCTTCCCTGGCACATTGCCGGTGTCGGGATACTGGCTATTCTGACTTTGATTTTGGGTGTGCGTTTTTCACTGGATTGGATTGCTACCAGCGGCAGCAGGATCGATGAGTTGCAGAATCGTCAGACGCAATTGAAGCTGCTTGAGATTCAGACGGCGCCGTTGCGCGGGATTGACAAGCGTGTAGACCAGAGCCGGGCTGAAATGAAGGCCTTCTACGAGAGACGGATTCCAACGAATTACTCGACGATTGCAACGCATCTCGGCGACATTGCTGTGAAGAACGGAGTTCGCCTGACTCGCGCGCAGTACTCCCAAGGCAAGCCGGGCGCGGATCTGACGGAAGTCAAGCTGGATGTGACAATCGGCGGCGATTACACGGGGATCATGCGCTTTGTGAATGGCATGGAGCGCGACCAGATTTTTTTCGTAATCCGCTCGATGAATTTGTCGGGCCAGCAAACCGGATTGGTCAATCTGCGCCTTCTAGTCTCAGTCTGGATGCGCCCATCCGACGCGGTGAACATGCCGGTCAGCAGCGAGCAAGGCGCGGATGAAACCAATGGTTCTGACAAGAGCCCAGACGCAGGCGCAAAGAAACCTGTTGTCACCAAGGGCCCGGCGAAGGAGGGCGAGTAGAAATGGCGATCAAGATGGGTACAGAGAACAAGCGCCAGGTCTACCTTGCCATAGGTCTTTTTGTGGTGATCATTGCATTGGGGATCTACGAGTTTACGGGCACGTCTTCAACCAAGACGAACACTGCACCCAAACCGGCAGCCACTGCGACACAACCCAGGATGGGTGCGGCTCCGACTCACCCGTTGCCCCAGGCGAATAGTCAAACTTCCGCGGGCCATCAACAGGGAACGCAATCCGGAGCAGAAGCAGAAAAAGTGACCAGTCTGAATATCGACCCCGCGCTTCACCTCTTGCGCTTATCCTACACTGAGTCAATTCTTTACGAGGGCCGCGGCCGCAACATCTTCTCTGCCGATTCCATGCCGCTGCCGGAGCCGGAAGTTGCGCTATCTACAGGCCGCCCGGGCGGTGCGACTTCGGTTGCAAACGCGACTCCAGCTTTTGAAAAGCCGACCGCGCCCCCGATTGATTTGAAATATTTTGGTTACATGCTGACCAAAGACAAAACTTACAAAGCGTTTTTTGTTCGCGGGGATGATATTTTCACTGCGAACACCGGCGAGATTGTTGATCATCGCTACAAGGTCGGAACCATCACAGCAAACAGCGTGCAACTAACCGATCTGAATTACAACAACACGCAAGACCTTAGGTTGACTGGCGCCAACGCCACTGGTAATCGGGAGTAGTGCCGACCATGAGCAGAGAATGCACAGACAACCGGCAGATGAAGAACGGTGCAAGAGCTGGCCGCGCAATCTTTCACAGGCGAGCAGGCGAATCCGGCTATGCGCTGCTTGCCGTTATATTCATTCTCTTTGTCCTGACTATCTCGCTTAGTGTTGCCATGCCAAAAATTCGCAAATCATTGCAGCGCGAGCAGGAGATTGAGACCCAGCAGCGTGGCAAGCAATACATTCGCGCGATTCAGCTTTACTACAGGCAATTCAACACCTTTCCGCCCTCCATTGACGCGCTAATGAAGCAGAACAACATTCGTTATTTGCGCAAGAAATACAAGGATCCCACCACCGGCAAGGAAGAGTGGAAGCTCGTTCGCTACGGCCAGGCGAAGACCCAGACGCTTGGATTTTTTGGCAGGCCTATAGCTGGCGGCGCCCTCGGCGGCGGCATAGGCCCGGTGGGCGTAAGCACAAATACAAATCTATTCGGCGGCAACCCGACAGATTCAAGCAGCACTCAGGGGTCTAGCACTCAACCCGACAGCTCAACGCAACCCACCGGAACGAGTTCCTCAACACAGCCCTCAGGCTCGGGTTTTGGGAGTGGACAAAGCGGATTCTCTGGCTCCGGACAGAGTGGTCAATCTGCATTTGGATCTCCAAATCAGAGTCAGGCCGGTAGCGGAACAGGGTTGACGGGCCAGACCTTCGGCGGTGGCGGAATCATTGGCGTTGAGCCCGGAAATCCCAAAGCCACGCTCATGGTTTACAGGAAGAAGAGCCACTTCAACGAGTGGGAGTTTATCTACGACCCGGCTCTTGAGATGTATTACCAGAGCGGCGCGGCAGGCGTACCTAACGGGCAACCTGCCAACGGAACCAATCCCACGGGTAATACTGGCTTTGGCAGTGGCAGCAGTGGTTTTGGAAGCGGCACTGGAAGCAGCGGGTTTGGCGGTACTGGCAGCGGTCTTGGTGGCAATTCAAACGGAAACAGTTCAAGCCCGAGCCCATTTCAATAAGTTGTTGAATTCTCGAAAGTCAAAAGCAGAAAAATGAGGTCTGCGGGAATCTCCCACAGACCTCATTTTTTTCTAACTTCTCGCTCTTCCGTTGAAATTTACACGCTGAATGATGACCCGCAACCGCAGGTGCTCTTGACCTGTGGATTGTCGAATTTGAAGCCGGCCGCTTCAAGCGTCTCAACGTAATCGACCGTGCAGCCGTTGAGGTACATGACCGAGGTAGCATCGACAAAAACCTTGAGATCCTCGAATTTGAAGACCTTGTCCATCATTCCAGCCTGATTTTCAAAGGACATGGAGTACTGAAATCCTGAGCAGCCGCCGCCAACGACACCAATGCGCAGACCAGCGGGGAGCGGGTCCTGCGTGGCCATAATCTCGCGAACTTTCACGATGGCTTGCGGGGTAAGTGTGAGTGGAGCTGCCTTGGTGGCTTCCTGCGGTGCGGCTAATGATTCTGTCGCCATGGGACCTCCCTGGGTCAATCTTGATTCAATCATAAAAACTCTTGCATCTACTACTCTACCTGTATTGAGAGCGGCTCAGCAAGCGGGGAATTCATCTACATACCATTGGATGCAACGCGCTTCTGATTAGTTGCAGGATGTAATTCCGTAACTTAAAGCAAAGAAAGTGTGACAGAAGTCACGACGAAGGCATGGGTAGTGGAGTAATATCTTTAGCCGTACGGTCTCGATGGCCGACGAGCCCTCTGAATTTCCGGACCCGCCGGTCAGATTCTGATCTGGCTGAGACCGTTTTTCCTGGTTGATCACCGGGCAGCGGTTGACCGAAGTAACAGACTTCAGAGGAGGTACTCAATGAATTTAATTATTGCGATGTGGGCAATTTGGGGTGCGCTGGTCATTTTCGTGCTGGCGCTCTATGTTTATCGCTCACGTTTGACCCGTGATGAGGAAGATGAGCTTTACCTTGATGAGGCCTTTGCGGCTGAACGGGCGACGCAGGAAGCGATACGGGCGCAAGTAGCCAAGATTGAACCGACGATCCGTGTTACACGCTGGCTGGTTCTGATAGCCACACTCGTCGTGGTTGTTTATTATATTCATGATTTTTGGGTGCAGTTTAAATAGTTAAAAATTGTTGGGATGGACGGCGGAAATTTATTTTTCCGCCTCCTCATCCAGTTCTTCTTCAGCGTGCTCGCTGGCAATTTCACTATCGGCGGCGACCTTGCGCAAGCTGACGTGCTCAAATCGCGCCCAGACAAGGCCAAAGGGCACGACGCCTAAGAATGTAACCAGCAGCAGTGTTGCCGCGCAGGCTGTTGCCGACTCAGTAGAGACTCCGTAGAAGCTGGACATCGCCGCGGCTACAACGCCGATCTGCGTGAACCATCCAAGGATGGGAAGCTGGAATGCGCTGGCGGCGCCGCTGGCCATCATCAACATCACACTTTTGGGCAGTGTCATCGCAGCAAGTTGCGGACTTGCGCTGAAGGCCAGCATGATTTCCAGGTAAGCGACAGTAATCAATCCCCACATAACCAATGAAAACGAGACAGTCACTGCGAAATCAGAAAATGACCGCATGACGTTGAGGCCGGAGCGGAATGAATGAATTTTGTGCGCCACGGCTTTGCCGAATGATTTTGAAAAGCGGCCGAAAAAACTCTCGGCATAAGTGGCAACGGTTGCCCCCGCAAAGCGCACCAGGATGAGGAAGAGCGCAGCGAAAAAGGTAAGAATGAGTCCGCCGAATTTTTCTATGATGGGCAGCAGCGCCGGGAAATGCGCGATGAAACGCGTCAGAAAGCCGCTACCATGCTGCGCATTTACAGGTGCTGAGCCGGGTGCAATCAGGAGGATGGCAATTGAAAAAATCAGCGCCGTTGAACCGAGATCGAAAAGTCTCTCGACGATGTAAACCGCGATCTGGTTGCTGAGCGGAAGCCCGGTTTTCTTGGAAACAAGATAAGGGCGAACTGGATCGGCAATACGGCCGATGAGTGCGATGGCAGTGAAGCCGATGACTTGCGAACCGATCAGCGAGAAGGTGGAAACCTTTTTGTCGTGACGCAATAGCCACGCCCAGCGCGCGGCGCGAAAGAGATAGCCGATATAAATACAGACGAGTGCGAGTGCGATTCTCCACCAGTTGGCTTCGGCGATTTGCGCGCGAAAGAGCAAAAAATCAAAGTGGATTTTGTCTCTGCCCCAAATAATGATGGCGATGAAAGCGGCGAGAACGATTGTGCCCAAAGTAATTTGTTTCTTATTCAAAATTGACTCCAACAGAATTTACACGTGCTCCTCTAGTTTACTGGTTCCGCGCCGCTTGACTGTTGCGGAGTGGCTAATTGCTTATGTATCTGGGCGGCCTTTGCCGCGGCTTCGCGCGTCAGGATGCGGCGATTAAACTCATGTATCACGCGCGCAACATAGGCGCGTGTTTCAGCATAGGGCGGGATGCCTTTGTACTTATCCACAGCTGCGGGGCCGGCGTTGTAGGCCGCAAGCGCAAGCGCAAGATTGTCGTGGTAGCGCGTAAGCAACTCGTCAATGTAAGCGGACCCGCCGCGGACGTTTTGGTCGGGAGCGAAGGAATCATTGACGCCGTGTGCAGCAGCGGTTCCCGGCATGAGCTGCATGAGCCCTTCGGCTCCCGCATGGCTGACGGCGTGGGCGTTTCCGCCGCTCTCGGCCTTGATGATGGAGGCAAGAAGGTCCACATCGACGTTGTGCTCATGACTGGCGATGGCGAGCATCTGATGGAGATCAGCCGGATTGAGTGCGCTGGTGTTGGAAGCAGAAGATTTTTTAGTTGTAGCTGCGTGGCGCGTGGATGGAGTTGCGTCTGATTCGCTGGGTGTCGGCTCGGGTGGCAAATCGGGCAGGCTTTCAGTGGAAGCAATCTCATCGGGACGCAACTCGATGAAACTGGCTTCAGATTTGTCCAGGTAAAGACGAACTTTATTCCCGACAAGCGCGCGATGATTGTAGGCGATGGTGAATCCGTTTTGCAGCGTGGCCTGTTCCTGCGGTTGGGCTGCATGAGCGGCTGTAACGCAGAGAAAAGCCGCTGCTGCAAAAAGCAGTAAAGCCCGCGACGGGTTTGGAAAGTTTTTCATTTTACTCGAGCGATCATACACAGAAACGAAATTAAACCGCCACGGATGACTTTTGTCTTTCAAGAAGTCTCTCAAGAATGACGGCGACGCCGTCTTCAACGTTCGAAGGGGCAATCTTCCAGCCTTCAAGCCTGGCTCGGGCTTTGAGTTCGGGGGCGGCGTTGTCCATCAGAACGCCCTGTGCTGCCCACTCCAGCATATCGAGATCATTCCAATTATCGCCAATCGCCATGGTTTCAGCGCGGCTAATTTGGAGGCTCTCGGCAAGGTTCTTGAGCGCCCATCCCTTCGAAACGCCAAGCGGTATCAGGTCGACGATGGAGAGGTCACGAGCGGGGTATTCGGTGCGGAAGTTGGCGCAAACCTGCGAGAGCGGAGAAGCGGCGAGTGCGGCTTCAGCGGCGCGCATTTTTACAATGCTGCCGGCAACCATGCCCTGGATGGGGTCTTCGCCCGAGTCAAACGCCGACTCAAGGGGTTTGATGACTTGAATGGAGCTGCGATTAGCGTCTGCCCAGGTTGAGATATGGTGGCTGGCTTCGTCAAGGTCCTCGACGACAAGCTCGCAATGGCGAATGTTTTGATTGAGACTGTTATTGTGATTTGCCCCGTCAAAAGTGAAGACGACGCATCCGAAGGGACGCAACAGGCCGCAGAGCTGGCGCGCGATGGCGTTCTCCATCTTGCGCTGGACGAGCAGAGTGCCTTCGAGGGTGCGGGTGACAGCACCGTTAGAGGTGATGATAGGGAGCGTGGGGCTGAGTTGCCGGTTGGCGATGAGGGGTGTGGCGTATGCGGTGCGACGTCCAGTTGCGATGACGACAGTGATGCCGGCGGCTTCGGCGGCGCGCAGAGCTCTCAGGTTGCGCTCGCTGACTCTGCTCGCCGAGGCGTCAAGCAGAGTTCCATCCATGTCGATTGCCACAAGGCGAACAGGTGGGTGCATGCTGTTAGTTTACAGGGGAGCCGAGAGGAGGGATTCAGGGACAGAGGGACAGAGGAGAATCTTGCAGAATGAAGCATTTGGTTACTTGTAAAAACAGGCGGCTGAAAAATATCTCCTATAGCGCGAATCAGCTATCAGTCGCTTTGTCTCTATTTTTTCAAGATTGTTAACTATACGATAAACACGCCGCATTTTTCGCATTAAAAACCGGCATATCTACATCGAATCTCCCGCAAAAATCCTCAACATCTACGTACCTGTTTTCGGCCAGAATTTGGATGCAAAGATGAGGCAAGCGGGGTCTGGTTTTAGACTGGAAGTATGGAAAAAGTGTGTAGTAATTGCAGAGCGGTGCTGGCGAAGGAGACGAAGGCGGATTGGTGTCCGGCTTGCGGCGGGGCGCTGGTGGTGCGCGAGGAGTTGATCGAGGCGGTGGAGGTGAAGGCGGTTCCGCAAGAGGTGGACCATCGGGGGATTTTGTTGCCGCGGAGATTTCCGGTGGGTGGAATTATTACGCCGCAGTAGATTCTTGGATCACTCATACCTCAATGCTTCAGCCGGCAGGATGCTGGCGGCGCTGGAGGATGGGTAGAGGGTTGCAAGCAAAGAGACTCCAATCGAGACTGCGGAGACAATCACGCCATCAATAGCCTTGGGCGCAAAGGGCAATGTGTCGAGGTTGTAGACGTCAACCGAGAGATGGATGAAGTGGTAGTGCGCTCCAGCCCATGCTGCGATGTATCCGAGGAAGAGGCCGATGACGGTGCCGATGACGCTGATTAACAATCCCTGCAACAAAAAGATGCGGCGGACCTGTTCTGGGGTGACGCCGAAGCTCATGAGGACTGCGATGTCGCGGGTTTTTTCCATGACCATCATGGTGAGGGCGATGAGGATGTTGAGCGCGGCGACGATGACGATGAGCGCGATGACGATGAATGTGACGTACTGTTCAAGTTTGAGGGCGCGGAAGAGCTCGCGGTTCTGCTCGATCCAGTTGGTGGACATGTAGCCCGGGCCGGCGGCGGCTTCGATGGTGCGGGCGATCTGGGGTGCGCGGTCGAGGTCGTCTACGCGGAAGCTGATGACAGAGAGCAGGTCAGGCTCGCTGAAGAGTCTCTGCGCGGCAGCGAGGCTCGTGAAGGCCCACGCATTGTCGTAAGCGTAAAAGCCGGAGTGGAAGATGCCTGCGACGCGATAGCGTTGATAGCGCGGGGCGAGGCCGAGTGGTGTGAGCTCGCCTTGAGGGCTGGTGACGAGGACGCTGTCACCGACGGTTGCGCCAATCTGCTCGGCGAGGCCCTGACCAAGAAGTATGGGCGGATAGAAGTTTGTGGGGGTTGACCCGGCCGAGGCTGCGGTGGAGGGTTCGGGATTCAACTCGTCGACTGCTTGTTGGGGAAGCGTAGCGAGGAGGTCGCTGACCGTGCGCTCGTCTTTGGGGATGACGCCCTTGATGAGGGCGAATCCTGCGCGTGCACCGCGCGAGACAAGGACCTGCCCGTAGATTCCCGGCGCGGCGGCGGTGACGTGGGGAACGGTGCGCAGGCGTGCGATGAGGGGTTGCCAATCGCGGATGCCGTCGGTTTTGATGCGCATGAGTTCGACGTGCGATGAAGAACCGAGGAGGCGGTCTTCCAGGTCGTGGCGCATGCCGTTTGTGACGGCAAGGGCGATGACAAGTGCGGCGACGCCGGCGGCGACACCTGCAATAGAAATAATTGTGACCAGACCCACCACCGCCTGACGGCGACGAGCGCGGAGGTAACGGGCGGCGATGGTGAGTTCAAAGAGCATGAGTTTCAGGTCAGGCCATTTTAACCAATTCTAAGTGATGCTTATGGCCAGTTCTGCGCTCCGTGAAAGATGCGCGAGATTTCAACTGCATCATCCTTGACTTGATAAACAGCAATGTAGGGCAAGGGTGCGAATGTGAGTTCACGCCGACCGGTCATGCGGCGACTGGCGCGGCCCAGATTGGGGAAGTCTTTGAGACGCCCACATTCTTGATAAATTGTTTTGGCAACACGTCGAGCAGCCTCTGGGTTGTCGCGTTCAATCCATTCACAGATATGCTCTAGGTCTTCGACTGCGGGAATAGACCAGCGGAGCTGCATCAGGAGTTGAGGAACCGGTCGAGGCGATGAGCGGCCTGCTCATGCGTGAGATACTCGCCGCGCTCAAGCGCTTGCTCGCCGCGTTTCACAGCATCAGCAAAGCGGTTTTCTTCAAAAAAGTAGCGTGCGATGAGCTGCTGGACAAGTTCATCGGGGTTTCGTCCTTGTTGAGCTGCCGATAGCGCAAGCTGGGCTTCCAACTCGGGAGTGATGTGGACTTCCATAGAACTCAAGGTACTGCAAAAGGTGAAATGTGGCAATACTGATGGCATTGAATACAGCGATCGCGACTTCGGCGTAAGGGGCGCGTGAAAGAATCATTGAACGACTGGAAGTGGTTTTGCGTCCGGTGGATGTGAGGCTTGCGGGTCGCATATTTTGCAGGAATTCTCGGCAAGGAATGGGTGGGCAAAATGAAGATGCGCAGATTTTTTGTAGTTTTGCTGATGGGAATTTTTTCATGCGTATGGGGCAGCGATGCTTCAGCGCAGAATCAAACGAGTGCGCCACCAACGCATCCACATCACTCTCATGCGCCTAACTCGCCTGTGAATGATCCTCAGTTGGTGATACCGCCAGACCAGGCGCAGTACTGTTATGCACCTCAGAGTTCGGCGACGGGGTTTGAGGAGTTTCAGACGTACGATGCTTTTTCAGCGCCGGCAAGCCGAGGATATTTGTGTTTGGCGATTCCGCCGGGCAAGTCGTTTGTGATTGATCACCTGATGGCGGAGGCGGATTATGACAGTGCGCCCGCAGTAAATCCGGAGTGGTATTTGGATACGTATTTGGGCGATAACGAAGTGCAGACAGGATTTGCGGCGGAGCGCTCGGGAGCGACGACGGCGAATCCGCATTATCTGCTTTCGCAGGCGGTTCATATAGCAGTTGCAGGCGGGACGCGGGTGACTCTGATCATGCACAGTTTTTATTTGGGACCCAATAGCGCGATTGTGGAGACGCCGGGGACAGCGAGTCTGGTATTGATGGGGCACTGGGAATGAGCATTGCATGCTGCAAATGCGCGCTTGGCACAAACGCGGGTACAGAAAGATTGAAGGCAATTAAAAGGGCGCATTCGGTGAGTGTGCCCTTTTAATTTCTGGGTAACTCAAAACTAATTCTCGAGCACCGCGCGGTAACGGACGGCGTTCTTTTTGACTTTCTGGATGGCTTCGTTGGCCTTGGCCATGGGGAAGGTTTCAATTTGTGCCTTGATACCGTGGCGTGCGGCGACATCGAGCATCTCGTGGAGGCGGAAGGGGCTGCCAATGGGGCTTCCGGCGACGGTGCGCAGTCCTGCGATGAGCGGGAAGGCCGCGAAGGAGACGGGCGAGGGCGGCACACCGACAAAGCAGAGTGTTCCAGTGGGGCGCAAGGCGTTGATGTAAGTGGCCCAGTCCTGATCGGCGTTGATGGTGGAGATGATGAGGTCGAATTTTCCGGCAACAGCGGAGAGAGCTTTGCTCTCGCGGGAGTTGACGAAGTGGTGAGCGCCGAGTTCGAGGGCTTCCGCTTCCTTTGAAGTGCTCGTAGAGAAGGCAGTGACTTCCGCACCGAAGGCACGGGCGAATTGCAGGGCGAGATGGCCGAGGCCGCCGATGCCGATGACTCCAACACGCGATGAGGGGTTGACGCCGTGGTTGCGGAGCGGGTTGTAAACTGTGATGCCGGCGCAGAGGAGCGGGGCAGCGTTGGCGCTCTCAAGAGCTTCAGGGATGGGAATGACGAAGTGGGCATTGCCGCGAACGCGGTCAGCATACCCCCCGTTGCGATGAACGCACGTAGCTTCAGCTTTGGGGCATAGGTTCTCCATGCCACGGCTGCACCACTCACAATCGCCGCAGGAGCCCGATTGCCAGCCCAGGCCGACGCGCCGGCCGACGGTGAGGTTTGTGACACGCGCGCCGATTGATGCGACTGTGCCGACTACTTCATGACCCGGGATGAAAGGGAATTCGCTGATGCCCCAATCGTTCGAGATCAGATGCAGGTCGCTGTGGCAGATGCCGCAGTGGGAGATTTTGATTTCGACCTGGTAATCGTCGAGTGGACCTGGATCGTACTTGAAAGGGAGTAGCTCGGCGCCGGCGGCATGAGCAGCCAGGCCTTTGATCGTCGTTGCAGTAGTGGGAGCGGAAGGCATTGTTTTGGAAGTCCTTGCTAAGGATGGCGCTTTTGTTTTGCTTGTGGCAGTTTCATGCACGGTTGTATGTAGCCTCAATTGATTCAGGGGCCCGAGAAGCAGATCACTTGAACCCACTCAGTTTAACCTTAAAAGCAGAAATTAAATGTAAGTGAAGCGAGGAAAGAGTGTAGTGAATTTTATTAAGGTGAGGTAACTCCTTTGTTTGTAATGAAAAATGTGTTTTTGATTTGGTGAAAAATGTCGTTTGTAGATGTGATTCTGCTTTGATTATTCGTTCTGCGAAGGAAGATTTATTACTCCAGATCCGTTGAAGTTGCGTCTACGTGATTGAACGGATTTCATAGCGGGATATTGGTCTGTGCAGGAAAGAGGCAGGTCGAGTATTCTGCAACTCACAAGAGGTATGGGGGTTACGATGAAGGCGAAGCAATGGAAAATGTGGAGTGGGGTGGGTAGTCTGGTGCCTGCGGTGGCGTTGAGTTCGATTTTCCTTCTGTTTACGGCCTTGACGTTCGCACAGCAGACGCAGCCTGCACCCAGTGGTCAGCAACAGCAGCCTGACCAGAGCACACCAGATGCGGGTGGGCCTGGTGGCGATACAGGCGTGATAGCGGTGCCGAAGAAGAAGGCGCCAGCAGAGGAAACGCCGCCGCCAGCGCCTGCTACACCGAAACTCAAGACGGAGGAGGGCCAGAAGAGCTTCAGCTTGAATGTGGATGTGCCGGAAGTGACTCTCGAGGTAGGCGTGCTGTTGGACAAGACGCAGCAATTTGTACCGGGGCTCAAGCCGGGAAATTTTCGTGTCTATGAGGATGGCGTGCCGCAGAAGGTGCTTGGCTTCAAGCGCGTGGAGGCGCCGATTACCGCTCTGATGCTTCTGGAGTTTGCCTCGACGAATTACTACTTTATTTATGACATGCGCAACGCGGCTTTTAGTTTTGCGAATCAGTTGCGCCCACAGGATTACGTGGCGTTGATGACTTTTGATTTGCATACGCAGATTCTGACGGACTTTACGCAGAATAAACAACTGCTCCAGCAGGCGATCGATTCGCTGGTGATTCCGGGTTTCACGGATACGAATCTTTTTGACGCGTTATATGAGGCGATTGACAGGCTGAACCGGATTGAAGGGAAGAAGTACATTATTTTGATTGCGTCTGGACGGGATACTTTCTCGAAGCTAACGCTGGACAAGATCCTGGCAAAGATCAAGGCGACGCATGACATCACCATATACGCGGTTTCAACCGGCGGTGCGATACGCGCGATCAGGGAAGGTCGCGGCGGGTTGGGCGCACAGATGCGGGATATGGATTATCTGCAGGCAGATAACGAGATGCGAACATTTGCCAGCATGACGCAGGGTCAATGGTACGAGCCGCGCTTTGTTGGCGAGATGCCAGAGATCTTCGCATCGATCAACAATGCGATTCGCTCGAAGTATCAGATTGTCTATCGTCCGACAAATGCAAAGCAGGATGGTACCTTCAGGAAGATCAAGGTTGAGGTCGTTGACGAAGAGGGGAAGCCCTTACTGATTCAGGATCAGAAGAAGAAGCCGATGAAGTATTCAGTCATAACGCGAGATGGGTACAGGGCGAAGCAGGAAGTTGAGTAAGCACCCCCTTGCGTGATGAGATCTTTTGCCCTGATAGCTCAGGGAATGTCCATATCAATTCCGCGAGAGACAAAGCAAGGGTCACCTCGAAAATAGATTCGAGGAATTATAAAGGCATTTTGGATTCTCAAGCTGTACGCTTCAATACGCTTTTTATTTGATTGATTTAAAGGGTTGCGAAAACTGAATTGAGTCCGGGCCCACGGCGCCACCGGTCATGAGCATGCTCATGGCTTGCTCCATGGTCATGTCAGTGTCGGTAACACGCGAGAGCGGAAGGATTTGCAAAAAGGCGGAAGTGGGGTTGATGGCGTTGGGGAGGAGAACAGCGGCGAGTTCTTCGCCTGTGAACTCGTCTTTGAGGGTGCGGGTGAGGAAGCCGATGGATTTTTGCCCGGCGATGGGGAAGTCAATGAGAACGACGCGCTGGCTGGTCTCCTTCTTGCTCATCATAGTGTCAAGAAGCTGGCGAACGGATGTGTAGACTTTGGCGACGAAGGGCAGTCGCTCGAGTAAGGATTCGAAGAGTGAGAAGAGCTGGCGGCCGAGGACGAGGGCAGTGACGCGACCGAGAAGGTAAAGAACAATGAGGGTGAGAAAGATGGCGAGTGCTGATTGCGTGAGTGGGCCACTGAGCCACTTCTCCGGAAAGGCGCCAGCCAGCAGGTGAATGATGGGCATACCAGCCTGTGCAAGCCAGCCGAGGACGAGGCTGAAGACGAGCCAGGTAATGAAGAGTGGTCCGGCTGTGATGATTCCGGCGAGGATGTTGCGCTGGAGATTGCTGAGGGTACGTTTCAGGATGGGCTTCACGCGGATTTCTCCCAAAGAAATTTATTTTAGCGATGCCTTTTTGATTTGCCGGAGCTTTTTGCGGCGGGCTTCGATTTGGATTTGTCGGTGGGGAGATGTGTGATGGGGATGGGCGCAAGATCAGGGCCGATGCGGTTGACGCGGGTGTCGATCATCTGGAATCGGATGGTGCGGAGCGATGAGGGCCGGCTCTGACCACTCACAGGATCCACAGAGACGTCAGTTCCGTTAGCGATCTGGAAGCTGAAGACGGGAGCTGTGTTGGGGATGGTGGTTTCCTTCTTCGGCGCTTCTTTCTTCTGTGCTGCCTTTGCTTGTTCTTTGGCGCTGAGCTTGTGCTCGGGTGCGGGTTCTTGGGTGAGCTTGAGAGGAAGATAGCCTGTGATCGGATGCAAGCGGTACGCTGTTTCGTAGCGATGGCGCTGGACACTCCAGGTGAAGACGCGGACCTGGTCGAAGTCATAGGGCAGACCGGACTTGGGTGGGCTCATCAGCGTAACGTACTCGGGAACCATTTGGTCAGGGAGTGTAGATTTGGCGTCGAAGACCTTGGCAATGATGTAAGCACCGACGATGCGCTGGCCCTCAGCGAAGGTGCCAATCTCGTCAGGGACATCAACATCGACGCGACCTGACAGGAGCCAGCCGGTATGGCCCGAGCCATCGCGAGCGAGCCACCAGTCTTCCCTTTGAATGTCGGCAGGCTGAGTTGTGGGGAGAACAGATGAGATTGTTGGCTTGGTTGGAGTTTTTGCTGCTGGCGCGGTTGGATTTGGAAGCGGCGCCGGACGCGGAGCATTGCTCCCTGATTTTGCTACAGTGGCGCGCTCGAGGAGCTGAACCTTGGTGTTGCCGGGAAGCAGGTAGAGGTGATCGGTCTCGCGGCCGGGCATGATGTGGAGGTAGAGATCGTCGCGGACGACAGCAGTGGAGACGGTCGGCGCGTCCTTGTGGCCGGTGGCGAGCTTTTGGAATTCATTGAAGAGTTTTTCGTCAACGACGGCATGATCTTCAATCCAGCCAATCTCGTTCTTCTCGGTTTTGACTTTGAGAAAGCGTTTGCCGTGCTCAAGGACTTCAAGAACCTGCCCGTTGGTGACTTCAGCAACGCGATTGGAGACGGCGGCGACGCGGTCGTGCAGGTATGCTTCACGGGCAGCGACGTAGACGTGCTCATGGCGTTGCTTGCGGAGGCCGGAACAGGCGGTGAATGTGATGAGGAGAGAGAGAGCTAAAAAAGCAGGAGTAAGCCGCAGAAGAGGTTTGCGGTTTGGGCCGAGCTTTTTGTGAAGCCTGTGGCCGTGATGCGATGCGGGAATTTGGGAAACTGTGCTCACCATTTCAACTGCTGACAATTTGAGAATAGCACTGCTCAGGTGAGAGTTGCTGAACTACAAGGGGCTTTGATAAGCATGAGTATCGAGTGCGTCAAGTGCGGGAAAAGCGGCGCAGACGAGGGTTTTTGTTAGCGAGTGAATTACAATTTCGAAGAGAGTCGTCTAAAGGAGTGGGTGAAAACAGATGCTTCGAATGATCCTCACCAGCCCGTTGAGTGGCCGAGTTTTGGCTGTTATGGTTTTATGTTTCTTCGCGTTGCCGTTGATTCGCGCGCAGTTTGCGCCACCGGCAGCGACGACGCAGGTGTTGGATGCCTCGGTGCTGAAGCCGCCAGTTGGAGCGCGTGTTGCGATTGTTGAGTTTGAGGATATGCAGTGCCCGGATTGCGCACGCGCGAATCCCTTGCTGATGGATGCAGTGGCAAAGTACAAAATCCCCTGGGTGCGGCATGATTTTCCGTTGCCATTCCACAGCTGGAGCTTCCAAGCCGCTGTCAATGCGCGATGGTTTGATGCCAAGTCGAAAGCAATTGGCGATGAGTACCGGGACCAGATCTTTGCCAATCAGCCTATAATTGTCGATCTGACAGGATTGCGGCAATTTAGCGAGAAGTTTGCCGAGGCGCACAAGTTGAAGCTGCCCTTTGCTGTTGATCCTGAAGGAAAACTAGCAGATGCGGTGAAGGCCGATTACGCGCTGGGTCAGAAGGTGGGAATTGAACACACACCGACGATTTGGGTGGTAACCGCCAACAGTAAAGGTGCTCCGTTTGTAGAAGTGGTGGACCGGACTCGCTTGTTTGAAATGATTGATCAGGCGATTGCCGAGTCGCACACGGGTGCAACTAAAAAATAGTCACATGCCAGAAAATAAACGGCGTTGAAGCTATGCTTAATGCTTCAGGGCTGTTTTTCTATTGTAAAAAAGTTGCGCAGGTGTGTGATTTAGAAAAGTCGAAGGCCTTCAACGCCGAGGTCAATCTCATAGAGGGCTTGATTGGTGGCGAGGATCGCAGTGCCGAGTGGCGAAAAGGCGATACCAACAAGATTAAAACCTGAGACGACGAGCTCAGCCGAGCGCTCACCCTGGGCGTTGGGTTTTTTGTTGATGCGAACTATGCCGCGCTGCCCACGGAGGCTGGCGGCGACGTAGAGGTTGTCATCAGCGTCGATGGCAAGGCCCTGAGGGCGGCCAAGCCCCTGGAAGTAGAGATGCTTCTCGCCGGCGTGATCGATGCGCCAGACAGATTCATTTGTGGAGAGCGTAGGGCCAGTGACGAGGAGTTCATTCTCCGCTGTTACGGCAAGGTGATAAGCAGAGACGGATGGCTCCATTGTTGCGTGGACGAAGATCTGACGCTCGGTATTGATGCGGAAGATGGTGCCGCTGCGGTCGCCGACAAAGAGGTCGCCATTCGTGTCAAATGCTGCACCGGTTGCCACGCCCATTCCTTCGGCGTAGATAGCGGTTTCACCGGCGGCGTCGACTGTGTAGACGATGCCTTCAGCGCGAGAGGTGACGAAAAGATCGCCTGCCGGGTTGAAGGCGAGTCCGGAAGCATTCAAAATTTCTGAGACAAATGGAGTGCCTCGTCCATCGGGGCTGACGCGAACAACAGAGACAGGCGTCTGCTTGCCGCGCGGCCCGGAAATCGTTGTGAAGATCATTCCCGATGCAGAGACTGCAGGGCTGGTGATGGGGTGCACACCGTCGGTGAGTCCGCGCGCCACGCGCAGAGGGACGGAGTTGCTGGTTCCGAATGGATTGCGAACCTCTAGCATTCCGGTTGTGGCTTCCGCGGGAACACGCAGGCTGATTCGTGAATGTCGGCTCATGAGAACTTGTGCGGGCTCTTCGTCAACCGAGACGATGGGAAGATGGTTGGCGACGGGGCCAAGGTTGGAGCCGGAAATTTCAACCGATGCGAGGGGCAGAGCGCAGGCGGGAAGGAGATTCTCAATGCGCGGAGCGGCCAGGTGATTTGAATCAGGCTGCGCGGCGCTGGGAATTTCGATTTGGTCTGGCTGCGTCATAGTACCTGCTTCAGTAGATTCATTCAGCGCGCATGGGGATTCAATGAATCCAGATGTGCAGCACAGAAGCTACACCCCAAGCATACAACCCGGCAGCAACGTCGTCGAAAACAATCCCCCAGCCAGCAGGGAGTTTTTCAAGTTGGCGGACGGGGAAGGGCTTGGTAATGTCAAAAAGCCGAAAGAGAACGAGGGCGATCAGCGCATGACGCCAGTTGGCGTGGCTGCCGAGCAGCGCGATCCACTGGCCGGTGACCTCGTCAATCACGACAAAGCCCGGATCTTTGCGACCGCTTTCTCTGGCGGCAATAGTGGCGGCGGGAATGCCGAGGAGGAGCGTGAGTGCGATTCCGATGAGAAGCCAGAGGGTGAGGGTTTGCTGCGTTGGGTGTAGATAGAGCGCTGCAAGTAGCCAGAGGAGAAGCGCACCGATGGAGCCCCATGTGCCGGGGCCGGGCTTGCCAAAGCCTGCGCCGAAGAAGGTGGCAACACTCCAGGCCCAGAAAGTGCGATTACCGCCACCTATGCTTGCGGCTTCAGTTTTCATAGGAGTCACCACCGCTACGATTCGATGCGTTGTCTAAATCTTCAAGCACGTCAGGATCGAGAATGGGCGAACTGATTTTGTAGACGCCTGTGGCCCACTTGCCGAGATCGATCTTGCGGCAGCGGTCGGAGCAGAAAGGGAAGTCCTCGTGATCCGGCTGCACGAGCATGGCGCAGGTGGGGCAGCGGAGGACTTGGAGTTTCTTCTTAGCGGCCATTGTGGAGGGCTCCTTTCGGCACCTGCTGAAGTATGGACCCGTTTACCGGGCGCAATACAACATTATCCAATAGTGAAGCGGAGTCGTTCAAAGTACTGGAAAAATCAGCGATTTTACGCACTGCGAGAGATTGTGTACACTTGGCGCGAGAGATTTTAAGTTTATTTTTCCAAACAGTCGCGATTTCAAGGAGAACCAACAATGGAGAATTTTGAATTTGGTGATCTGCAGGATCTGACGAAGTATGCTCCGGTGCGCGTCTTCCTTTCGGGATTTTGGAAAATACTTTTTGGGCTGGTGGTTGCAACTATTCCGGCGATTCTTATTTGGATGAGTTTGCATAGCGAAGACAGTGGCCCTCGCAAAGCCGGCGATTTGCCACCGTGGGGATTGCTCGTCGTTGGCCTGGTGCTGAGCCTGATTGTGCTGGGGATTCTCACAGGCGGAATTGGGCGCATGATCAGCGCCTTCTCAGGCGAATGCTACTTTCGTGCGGGACGCGAAGGCGTTGCCTTCAGATTTCCAAAGCAGGGATGGTTTGGGCGCTTTCGTTTGCAGCTTTATCGTTTCAAGTGGAGCGAGGTTGACCAGATCGTCCACTTTACTTATCGCGTGAATCTGATTCCGGTTTCAACCGCATTGCATATTTATCCAGTAGGTGGAAAAAAGATTGAGGTGGAACGGATGTATTTTGCCAAGAGCTCAAAAGAATTGCAGAAGGATTTGCTGACGCTGCAGAGTGAATCCTGGAAATAGCTTTTAATTGATTTGTAATTAGAAAAAGGTTCGGGCAATTGCCTGAACCTTTTCGTTTGCAGCTGAATCTTTCGCCAGATTCGAAAACTAATCTTCTGAATCTTCGAGTGGCGCGGAGATGATTTTTGCAACGAAATCATAATCATGAGCTTCTGTAATCTCAGCGCGATAGAATCGGCCGGCCGTGAGGATCTCGTTCTCGCCGAAGTCGTTGATGTACAGCTTTCCGTCGATCTCCGGTGCATGGAACTCGGTACGTCCCTCCCAGAGTAGTGGCGTTTCTTCGCTTTCGCCTTCAACGAGGACGACGAGTTCGCGGCCAATCCAATTTGCTTTTGCACTGCGTGAAATTTTCTGTTGCAGTTTCATGATGCGTTTGCGACGGGCTTCAATCGTGCGCTTGGTAAGCTTCAGGTCGAGTGAGTGCGCGCCGGAGCCTTCTTCGTCCGAATAGTTGAAGACGCCGAGCCAATCGAATTCAACGGCGCCAATGAACTCTTCTAGCTGAGAGAGGTCTTCAGTTGTCTCGCCTGGGAAACCAACGATAAAAGCAGTCCGCAAGGCAATCCCCGGAACTACAGAGCGCGCCTTGGCTAGAGTCTTGAGAAAAATATCTGCGCCGCCGCCGCGCTTCATGCGCTTCAAAACATCAGGAGACGCGTGCTGAAGGGGCAGGTCAAGATAGTTGCAAATATTTTTGTGCCGCGCAATTGTGGCCAGCAGTTCGCCGGTGATACGGTTTGGGTACGCATAGAGGAAGCGCAGCCAGCGCAGATTCGGAATCCTCGCGAGGCGGTCGAGGAGAAGCGCGAGGCCATCCTTGAGTCCGAGGTCTTCTCCGTAGCAGGTTGTATCTTGACCAATAAGTGTAAGCTCACGCACACCATTTGCGACCAGCGTTTCAGCTTCTGCCACTACAGATTCAAAACGGCGTGAGCGGAATTTTCCGCGCAGATTTGGAATGACGCAGAATGTGCAGGGGTGGTCGCAACCCTCGGCGATTTTTATGTATGCCGAAGTGCGGCCAGTGGAGAGCAGTCTCGGCGTGGCGTCGTTGTAGAGGTAAGTGGGCAACTGATGTGCTGCGCCTGCCCAGTCATCGCGATTGAAGCGGCCCTGTTGCTCGCGGAGATCGCCTTCAGGGCGTGACGCAGCCACATGCGAGTGCGTAGCTGAGATCGCTTCCTGATCAGTACGCGTATGGCCATGATGCGCCGAGCCGGTCAAAATGTTGAAAGGCGAATTTGATTGTGCGGTGGATTGAAGCGCAGTGGAAGAAAGGCCCGCAGCTTCAAGAATAGCTTCGAGTTCTCCCGTGCCAACAACCGCATCAACCTCAGGAATATTTTTCTGAATCTCATCGCGATAGCGCTCGACGAGGCAGCCAGCGACAATCAGGCGGCGCGCACGGCCATTGGACTTGTACCGCGCCATTTCCAGAATCGTATCGACGGACTCCTGCTTGGCGCTGTCGATGAAGCTGCAGGTGTTGACGACAAGAACATCGGCTTCATCGGGTGATGTGGTAAGCCGTGCGCCGGCACGGTCGAGGAGGCCCATCATGACCTCAGAATCGACAAGGTTTTTGGGGCAGCCGAGCGAAATAAAGCCAACGGTTGTGGCTTCGGTTGGGGAAGGTTTGTTCACTCTTCTATTGTAACGGGGATGCGCATTAGAAGTTTTTTGCACTCGACTAGAGAGGTCTCTGGCCTACGCGATTGCGAGCAGTCCAAGGTGTTAAAATTAATCAGTGCCGGGTCCTACGCGACGGAATCCCGCCAAACCCGCCAGGTCCGGAAGGAAGCAACGGTAACGGGCAAATCCGGGCGCAGTAGGTCACCCGGTACTTTTTGTGCGCAAAATGCCCAAGCTGGTTTTGCGCTGCGTTTTATTGAAGGAGAATCCCCTTGAGCCTCACAGTTCGCCCCATTGTTAGTACTCGTGCCAAAATTACAGCCCTTGGAACTTTTGTTCCGCCCGATGTGCTGACCAATAAAGACCTCGAAAAAATTGTCGACACGAATGATCAATGGATCATGGAGCGCACCGGAATCAAGGAGCGCCACGTGCTGGCCAAGGGTAAGGGCGTGAGCGATATGTGTGTTGAGGCGGCGAAGAAGTGCCTGGCAACGCGCGGAATTGAACCCAGCGAGGTTGAGGTCATCATTGTTGGAACGGTGACGCCGGATATGATGTTCCCTTCGACGGCGTGTTTAGTTCAGGACAAGATTGGCGCAAAGGGCGCTTGGGGATTTGATGTCTCTGGCGGTTGCTGCGGCTTTGTATTTGCGCTTCAGGCAGGTGTGAAGTTGGTCGAAAGCGGCGCGCATAAGAAGGTTCTGGTATGCGGCGCGGATGCAAATACGCGCATGACGGATTACACCGATCGCACCACTTGCGTTCTCTTTGGCGATGGAGGCGGCGCGGTGCTGATTGAGCCCTGCGAAGAGGGCGAGATCGGTTTCATCGATTATGTGCATGAGATTGATGGCTCCGGTGGCGTGAGCTTGAATTTACCGGGCGGGGGAAGCCTGAATCCGCCGACGCATGAAACGATCGACGCAAAGATGCACTACATTCACCAGGATGGCCAGGCGGTTTACAAATTCGCCGTTCGCAAGATGGCCGAATCAACAACGAAGTTGCTGGAACGCAATGGCGTAACCGGCGCGGACCTGAGCTGCTTTATTCCACACCAGGCGAACAAGCGGATTATCACAGCGACTTCGGACAGACTCGGGATGGATCCGGAACGCGTTATTATCAACATCGAAAAGTATGGCAACACTTCCGCTGGAACGATTCCATTGGCGATGGAGACGGCAGTTGAAGAGGGCAAAATGAAAAAGGGCGACCTGGTTCTGATTGCTGCCGTGGGAGCGGGATTTACTGTGGGCGCTGCATTGCTCCGCTGGGAGATCTAAGCATTGCGCGCAGCGGGCGCGACTTCGCCGCAAAGCTTTTTATCAGTGATTGCATTACGAAATAAGGAACGGTCGGGCGAGATTGCCTGGCCGTTTCTTATTGCAAAGTTTATCTTAAAAAATCATTCAAACGCAGAGATTAAAGTTTGAATTCGTATGCAGGTAGTACGCCGGTTTCAGTGGCAAGGCGGAAGAATCCGCGGATGGCGTCGATGCACTCATCATCGAGTGTGTAATGGATGTTTTTTGTCAGGTAAGTCCTGATGGTTTCTTTGGCGAGCGGGAGTTTGCTGCTCCACTCGTTGACAAGAGATTCGATGTTTGCGTGGCCGTGAATGCGGGAGTTGTCGAGGTCGGCGATGAGTTCAGGCGTAATGCGCAATGAGGGAGCAGCGGCCCAGATGGCTGAGACCCAGGCGAAGCCAGTTTGCTCACGCCAGAGTTCGGCTAGGTCGAGGTAGACGAGTTCTTCTCCGGTGCGCTCACGGCGATTGGTTTGTTCTTCAAGGGCGAGAAGGGCAGCGTCGCCGATGAGGAGTGCGGCGTCGGCGAGCGAGAGCATGCGGTTGAGATCGGCGGTGGCGGGGATGAAAGTGGTCGAAGAGTTGCCACGCAGGCGGAAGAGAATTTTTGTGTAGGCGAGGGTTGCGCGGCTGGCCGTGTCGGCGGCAAGAGTGCGGATATTGTCAATAGAATGATGGGCGCGATGGACGAGGATCAGTGAGCGGACGTGGTGCTTGGAGGCGATGGTTGAGCCGGGTATTGGCTGGAGAGCGGGGTTGGTAGCGAGTGCTGCAATGGGGACGAGACCGAGGTCGGCGGAGCCATCGGCGAGTGCGTCGGCGCATGCTGAAGGGAGCATCCAGTCGAGCGTGTAGCGGGTGAGTAAGGAGTCGGAGAGTGGGAGGTGAGTGAAGTCCCACATGAGCGGCGCCGGGTTGAGAAAGCTGATGGCCGCGATACGAACGAGAGGGTGAGTGATGGTTTGCACGCAACCTCTATAGTAACAATCCTGAGTGCGGGTGAAAGGCTTGCAGACCGGTACCTGGATGTTGACGATTTTTACGGCAAATTCGATGCAGATATGCTGGTTTTATGTAAAGAAAATTGCTGATGTTAACTATCTGGTTAGCCATCTTGAAAAAGTAGAGACTAAGGGACAGAGGGACTAAGAGAATTTGAGAGTGGAATCAGGTTTGGCCGTTCCTAATGCGCTGCAATAAGAAGCATGAATTTTATTGAGATTGATTATGGATTCGTTGTAGATTTTCATTTAAAGGCAAAGTAGGAAGTGTGTGAATTAATGTGTGGAGGTTGAGAAAAGTGGAAACGAAGATGATTGAATCAGGGCGATCGACTGAAGAGCTTTCAGTGCTTCGGCTTTACATGCTGCGGTTTTGCTACCTTGTGATGGCGGTAGGTTTGGGAATCGTGATCTGGCCAAGTGTGATTGTTCATACGAGCGATTTCGCCACGCAGTCCGGCGTTCGGTGCTCACTGCTGGCGGGCTTGTGTCTCATGTCTGCCCTAGGATTGCGTTATCCGGTGAAGATGCTACCTGTCTTGTTGTTTGAAATTGTATGGAAGGCGATTTATCTGATTGGTTTTGCGCTGCCGATGTGGAGGGCGCACCAGGTAAATGAGGCTGCCGCCGCGGATATTTTTGCCGTCAGCCTGATCGTGATATTTTTGCCGATGGTGCCATGGAGATACGCGATCAGGGGGTTTTTGCTGGCAAAGAGCGAGCGCTGGAAGTAGTGGCAGCGATGCCGTTGTTGGTTCCATTCTTGACTTTGAATGGTCAGAAGAATAAAGTTGGCGAACATTCAGTTGAGAGCTTATTCGCGTTTCGAAAAAGGCCTCCTGCATGAATGTTCGATCGATAATCGACAATTTTTGTACGACTTTTTCTCCATCTGCAATTGAATATCTCCTGATGAGGGAAACGTGCGCCCACATGGCCTATAGGCCGAGATATGTGCGTCGGGGACGATTTTTGCGGAGGCGGAGTGAGTTCAACGATAGAGAATCCATTGAATGCGAGTTCAGATGTAACAAAGCTTGATGAAGACCGGCTGGCTTGGCTTGCGTTGACGCTCTCGCCCGGGCTTGGGCCGAAGAGGATTTTGGATGCGGTGGCGAAGTTGAAGTCGCCGGGAATGCTTTTTGAACTGGCGCTGACTGAGCTTGAAGGGTTGCGATTTCCAGCTGAGTCGGCGCAGTTCATCTTTGAGGGCAAAGCGCGTCGGGCGGCGGAAGAGGAATGGGCACGCATTGCGGCGATGGGCGCGACGATTGTTACGTTCAGCTGCCCGGAGTATCCGGAACGATTGAAGGAAATTTACGATCCACCGCCGGTATTGTGGGTGCGCGGAGATGCGCGGCTGCTGACCAGACCCTCTTTAGCGGTGGTTGGGACGCGACATCCGAGTCCGTATGGAACGGGGATGGCGGAGTTGCTCTCCAGAGATTTGGCAGCTCGACGATTACTGATTGTGAGCGGCATGGCGCGGGGGATTGATACCTGCGCGCACAGGGGCGCACTGTCGGCGAAAAAACCGACGCTGGCGGTTTGGGGGACGGGGATTGACGTAGTTTATCCCAAGGAAAATCACAAACTGGCCGAGGAGATATTGGCTAGTGGCGGGACGATCATCTCTGAGATGCCGCTGGGGAGTTTCCCTGCGCCGCAGAATTTTCCACGCAGGAATCGGATTTTGAGTGGTCTCAGCGTTGCGGTTTTGGTGGTTGAGGCAGCGGAGAACTCAGGTACGCGCGTTACGGCGCGTTGCGCGGCAGAGCAGAATCGCGATCTGTATGCCGTGCCGGGGAATGTGACGAACAAGAATTCGTGGACGCCGAATATGCTGATTAGACAAGGCGCCAAGCTGGTGGCGACGTGGGAGGACGTGTGGGATGAGCTGTCCTCGCAGGTGCGCATTGAGCTTGAGGCGGGTGAGGTTGGGGATGGGGTTGAATCCATTTCGGCCGCCGCTGTATCCTTATTACCAGAGCCAACGCTGCGGCCTGAAGAAGCGATAGTGCTTGAAGTGCTGCGGCGCGATGAGAGTTTGCAAATTGATGAGGTGCTCGATCTGCTGGAGACGCAACTGACTTCCTCAGAGGTTTTTACCGCGCTCTTTGAACTGGAGATGGCTGGGCGAGTGCGCTGTTTACCGGGAAAAAATTACGTGCGGACAATGTGAATGCAGGTTTATTTTGTAGCGACGTCCCATTCCATTTCTCCCCGCTTGAGTAACGCGGATTTATCCTCTGCAAGAATCCAATGCTGCTTGATGAGTTCGTCGATGGCATTTGCGTACTGTGTGAGGTAATCTTCACGACTGGAATAACGTTCAGCGATGGATTTGCGTGGGTCGCTTGCGTTTTGGCGCTCTTGAGCCGTTTTTGGGAATGGAATATAAGAGCCGAGGAAAGCAACGCGTTGATCGGGCGCGCCGGTTGAAGGGTCGCGCAGATTCCAGCCGGAGTAGGTGGCAAGAGGCACGGTGACTTCCGGCAAGCGAACGCCATCACGCTCGTTGCCATCTGCATCAACCTGTGGAATAAGAACAGGAAAGGGCGCGCCGACTTTGGGCGGCTGGATGCTGAGAATTCCCGCTTGCCAATTGGGGCCAAAATCAACGCGCCAAGCTTCATTGGCTTCGTGAGGCAGATTAACGCCGGGGATTTTTGGAAACGCAAATTTGTTGAGCGGGACGAGTGTTCCATCGGCGATCTTCGGATAGTTGCTACGCGGAGGAAGAGTGTTATTGCGAACCCAGGCATCCATGTTGGTGATCATGGCGCGGAATAAATAGCGGACAGAGAGTGTTGATTGCAGTTGCTGACTGAGGAGTTCACCGGTGCCTTTTGCGGGCGGAAATGGGCCGGAGCCGTGCTCGAGTCCGGTGAAGTGATAAATGCGTACGTTCTCTGAAAGCGGCATGTCTTTGCTGCCGTCGGCTGTGATGTGAATCAAGCTGAAGGCGCGGCCCCAGTATTCATAAGAGGTGCCGGAGAAAAATATTTTTGGCAGAACTTTTTCAGCTACTGTGCGGTCGAGAAGGCCGGCTGTTTCTTTGGTGATGGGGTCGGTTTCGGATTGATCAGTGAAAGGGAAAATGTCAGTGGGGAAGAAGACTGAGGATGTGGGTTGTGCATCGCGAGAGGGTTGGGCGAAGCGGTAGTTGAAGCTGCCGCGTCCGGCTCCTGCAACGTGAGCAAGAACGCCATCAAGCGCGATGCGGCCTTCTTCGTCGGCGTTGAATCCCTGGTAAAGAAAGTCGCGCAGGAAGCGGCCGCATTGCGAGTTGCCTTGGCCGTAGACATGCTGCACAGGAGTAATTGAATCAGGCGCATGCTTGGAATAAGAAGCAAAATCACGAAATGCGGCAAGACCACCGCCTGCAATTACGGGGTCGGCTGCAACGTAAACATACTCGTAGATTTTGCCGGGCATGAAGCCGCCGTTCAGGTGGATGGTTCGGTTGTCTGGAGTGAGTTTGCCGTCAACGGTTTTTGCAAATTGCCACCCGGAGCGGGGAATCAAAGTGCGCGGGCTGTTGCGTGAATCGCGAACGGTAAGTTGATTGCGCGCGTCATCAGGGTAAGCGACAGGGTATTCGGAGCCGCCGATGTTGCCGACGATCAGATGTCCGAGAGGAATCTCAGACGCAGCTTTGGCGAGCATGATGTCGCCGCGCAGAAGTCCAGTGATAGTATTGCCGTGATCTTTTGCGATGGGTGCATAGAAGTGCAAAGCGTTTGGCCCTTCAGCATCCCATTGCCAGCCGAGGCTCACGATTGTGAATCCATTGCGCAAGAGCCAGCCGTCGCCGGTGTCGTTGGCTAGATCGTTGTCGCCACCGTCTACGGTACGGATGATTCCTGATCGCCCGCGGTTGGGAACTTCGAGGATCATGGAGCCGTTACCTTTTTGTGGATCTTTGGGTCTAACGGCGATGAAGTCGGAGGAGAATTCGACTTCGCCATTTTTCAGATTGACGGCGTTAGCGAGATCGACGATGGGGAGATTGTGCGGATTGTTGATGGGGAGAGAGAAATAAATTTTTCCGGTGATACGCTCGTAAGCGCCGGCCTCGCCGAATATTTTTCCATTTTGAATGTCTTTGCGTGTGGCAATCTCGACGCGGATGACGCGAGCGCTCAGTGGAGAAGCGGAGAGAAGCAGAACGAGGAAGAGCGAAAAGAGGCGCAGGGGAATTGCCATGCGATGAAGAATAGCACAGAGATAAGCCTTCAGAATCAACGCGGATGAATACTTTTTCAGTGGGATGGCATCTCTTAATAAGGATGGAAATTTGGGTTGGGCAGATATTTTTTCAGGCCTCGTGCTGTACAAGTTGAGGGGATGTAAGTGAATATGGTTCACGGACCGGTGGTTTTTGGTCGAAGCGCGAAAAATCATCTGACAGTGGAAATTGAATGGTGTTCCGTGATAGTGTGCGGATTTTGCGGGAGTTTTTCCCCCTTGTGACGTGAGGGTGGCTGGCAGCACAGAAGTTGAAGCGCAAAACAATGTATATTGATGACCACTTACCGAGTCAGGTTGAATGGACAGGTTAGAGTGGAGTTTGAAGCAAGGATGGCAATGAGCAAATCACTGGTGATTGTCGAGTCTCCCGCCAAGGCGAAGACGATCGAGAAGTATCTGGGCAAGGGCTATGAGGTGCTGGCTTCGGTCGGCCACATTATGGACCTGCCGAAGAATGAAATCGGCGTGGAGTTGGAAAACCGGACCTTTGAACCGACGCTGGTCGTCTCTCCAGGTAAGGAGAAGGTGGTTGCGCAGTTGAAGAAAGCTGCGGCCAAGGCAGATGCGATTTTTCTGGCACCCGATCCTGACCGCGAGGGCGAGGCGATTGCCTATCACCTGGCGATTCAGCTGGGCAAGACTGCGGCTGACAGGAAGAAGATTCAGCGTGTGACCTTTAATGAGATTACGAAGAAGGCTGTGAATGAGGCCTTCAATCATGCGCGGGAGGTGGATCAGAATCTGGTTGACGCGCAACAGACGCGTCGTGTGCTTGATCGTTTGGTGGGGTACCAGATTTCGCCACTACTTTGGGATAAAGTCCGGCGGGGGCTCTCAGCGGGCCGAGTGCAGACCGTGGCAGTGCGTTTGATTGTGGAGCGTGAGCGCGAAATTGGAGCATTCAAGCCGCTGGAGTACTGGACGCTTGATGCGTTGCTCTATCCGGAGAAGCAGACGGAGAAGAAACTGACCGCGCGTTTTATCGGAATTGACGGTGAGCCGTCGCGCGTAGCGAATGGCAAGGATAAGGATGGCAAGGACCTTTATATAGCGAATGCTTTGCCGGATAAGCAGCAGATGGACGCAGTGATGGCTGCGCTTGAGAAGGCGGAGTGGTCGCTGGCGTCGATTGAATCGCGAGAGAGGCAGCGGCGCCCACTGGCTCCGTTCATTACGAGCCAGTTGCAGCGCGATGCTTCAAGCAAGCTTAGCTTCAATGTGCGGCGCACAATGGGTGTGGCGCAGAGATTGTACGAAGGCATTGACGTAGGCGCGGAGGGTACGGTCGGTCTGATTACCTACATGCGTACCGACAGCCCGCGTGTTTCGCCCGATGCGATAGCTGGCGCGCGTGAGTGGATTAGTCGCGAGATGGGTGCGAAGTATTTGCCCGCAACGCCGAATGAGTTCAAGGGCAAGAAGGCGGCACAGGATGCGCACGAAGCGATTCGCCCGACGGATGTTTCACGCACGCCGGATTCGATTGCGAAGTATTTGACTGATGAGCAACTCAAACTCTATCGGTTGATCTGGCAGCGCTTTGTGGCTTCGCAGATGATGCCGGCGATCTTTGATGTGACGACGGCGAAGATTGCGGCAGTGAGCAAAAAGACCGGGAAGACTTACGATTTCCGCGTCAGTGGCTCGGTACTGCGCTTCGATGGCTTCCTTAAAGTCTATGAAGTTCTGGAAGACAAAAAGAGCGACGACGATGACGACGAGGCGAGCAACAAACTGCCGAATCTCGACGGGGTGAAAAAGCTGGAGCTTGAAAAGCTTGACGAAAAGCAGAACTTTACGCAGCCACCACCGCGCTTCAACGAAGCGTCGCTGGTGAAGATTCTTGAAGAGAAGGGAATTGGCCGGCCTTCGACTTACGCGTCGATCATCAACACGATTCAGGATCGTGAGTATGTGACGAAAATCAGCGGACGATTCTATCCGACTGAGATTGGCATGGTGGTTTCTGATCTGCTTGTCGAGAACTTTCCTTACATTTTTGATGTGGCATACACAGCGAGGCTTGAAGAGGAACTTGACGACATTGAAGAGGGTAAGGAGAAGTGGACGGATCTGCTGACCGGCTTCTATGGGTACTTTGAAGATGAACTCAAGGTGGCTGGCGACAACATGAGAGACATCAAGCGCATGGAGCAGAAGACGGACGAAAAGTGCGACTTGTGCGGATCGCCTCTGGTGTTGAAGTGGGGAAAATTCGGGAGCTTTTTTGCCTGTTCAGCTTACAACAAAAAGGACAAAAACAGCTGCACATTCACAAAGGAGAACACAGCTGGCAAGCCGGATCTGAATACTCCCGAGGCGCAAGAGGCTGGCGAGCAGGAGGAGTATTGCGAGAATTGCGGTCGCGTGATGGTGCTGCGTCGCGGGCCCTTCGGAATGTTCATGAGCTGCCCCGGATACAACGAGGATCCACCGTGCAAGACTTTCCGCAAGCTTAGCTCCAAGCAACAGCAGAAGCAATCACAGCCCAAGCCGACTGGCGAGGATTGCCCGCAATGCGGCAAGCCGCTGGTGCTGCGGCAGGGAAGTTATGGCGAGTTCGTGAGCTGTTCGGGATATCCGAAGTGCAAATATGTGAAGCAAAATATCATTGAGGGATTGAAGTGCCCGAAGTGCGGAACCGGCGACATAGCCGAACGCAAGGCGCGTCGCGGAAATCTCTTTTGGGGCTGCACGAATTATCCGAAGTGCGACTTTACCTCGAATCTGAAGCCGGTGGCCACGGTTTGTCCGGAGTGCAAGAGCCCATACCTTGTTGAGAAGGTGCTCAAGAGCGGGGTTTACCTGATTTGCCCGAATAACAAGAAGCCCGGCGAAGATGAGGCTGCCAAGGCACCTGCGAAGAAAGCGGCCAAGAAGACAGCGGCGAAAAAGACGACCAAGGCGGCTTCGAAAAAGGCTGCTGCGGTGGTAGAGGCGGAGGATGTGAGCACGTGCAATTTCATCGAGCGGATTGGCGATGCGCCACCTCCGCCACCTGCGCCGACTTCATCCACGCATGGTCCGGTAGCAGAAAAAGATGAAAAACATTTGCAGACGGCTTGAGATGGTTTGTTTTGCATCAGGAATCAGAGAACAGCAGTCGGAGAAGGAAAAATGGAAAGTATGTTGGCATCGCCAGCGGATGCGGCGACAATTTTGAAGTTGTATGAGTTACGTACTGAACCAGTGATGCGCCAGGCGCGGGCTTGGGTGTTGACTGAGTTCTGGCCGAATACCGCCGATGAGTTTTTTGCCGTGATGGGAAACTATAAGGATCCGCATAATGCGTGGCTGCGCCAGGTGACAACCTACTGGGAGATGGCAGCGGCACTGGTGCTGCATGGCGCGGTTTCAGCCGATCTCTTCATGGATACTAACGGTGAGGGCTTTTATTTGTTGGCCAAATTTGCACCGATTCTGGATGATATTCGTGTGAAGAACAAGGCATTCATGCTCAAGACCTCGCAGTTAATTGAGAGAAATACAATTGCGGCTGCGCGATATGAGTTCGCGCTGAAGAGCACGACCCTCTTGCGGGCGAGCCTGAAGTGTTAGATGCCCCAAAAGTAAATGCTTGCCGAAACCTAGTGTGCGGGGTCATTATATTTGGATGTGATTTTGCTCATCCGGGCCATTGGCTCATGGGTGCGGTTACACAAATCCTTAGTTGGGATGAAAAGGCAGTACGATGGCGCGTGCAATCTGGAACGGCAAGGTAATAGCCGAGAGCAGTAAAGTGGAGACGGTTGAGGGGAGTGTTTATTTTCCCGAGTCGTCGTTGAAGCGGGAGTATTTTCGGGCCAGTTCGACAACGGCAACCTGTCCGCGTAAGGGATTGGCGCGGTATATGAGCCTGCTAATTGATGGACAGGACAACCCGGATGCAGCCTGGTACTACCCTGACCCTAAGCCAATGGCACGGAAGATTCGAGGTTACGTGGCCTTCTGGCGAGGCGTTGAGATTGAAGAGTAGGCGCGCGTCTCGGCTATTGAATAGGATTAATTTTCTTAAATCAAAGAGCTATTCCGCCAACATTGAACCGCGGCAGGCGGTAGCGCCGCAGTTGCAGGTCAGATCCTCGTCCTTTCCGTCGTAGAGGCAATAGTCGTAAGTGATCTCTTCGCCTGCCTGAATGTCTTTGATGGCTTTGATCCAGATACGACCGCGAATTTCGCTGGTTTCGCAGTTGGGATCGCAGCTATGGTTGATAAACATCGCCGTAGAATGGCCGTCGATGACAACCTCTCCGTCGCCGAGTCCAAAGAGGTAAGTGATGGGTTTCTTCTTGTAGAGCCTGTCAGCCTGTTCTTTGGTCAAGCGGGGACCACTATACTCGGCAACACGCTCACCCTTTCTGACAGGGGTCGTGGTGTAGCAACCGGCGGCGTGAATGGATGAAGATCGGATGATAAGAGCCATCAGAATGTGTATGCTTTCATTAGATGAGGTCGTTGACCGCATCTTAGCATTTTGAGCTGTGGATTCTTTAGTTGAATGAGGGTTGGGGAGTGCGGTTGGTCATTCAGAGTCGAAAAAGATTGTTGACTGGTTGGGCACCAGGAGCTCTTGCCACATTTGCAATGGCTGCCTGCATTGGCCTGAATGCGCTCGGCCAGAGTCAGCAACCGGCAACGGATCAGAAGCCGCCAGTGACTAGTGGCCAAGGGAATGCACCGGCCAAGCCTGCGGCTGAGGGGAATCCTTTTCCTGGCGAAGAGACAGCTGCCCCGGTATTGCCAACGACGAATGCGCCTTTAGCCGATTTGAGCGGCGAAGCCGAGGCGATGAGCCGCAATCTGCCAACTGTGGATACCGATCCGGCCAGGAGCCCTGAAGATTCTGAATCGTTTGTTGAACAACCGAGTGGAGTGGATGCGCTGGAGAGTTCCAGCCTCAGCGGCATGCACGATACTGACCCAGATGATAGTTCCGCATCTGGTAACTCCCGGCAAGGCCGTGGCGCTCATGGTGGTCGCGGCAAAAATGGCGCTCCTGTAGCCGAACACCAGGAGTCGGTAAAAGAGGATCTGGATGTTGGCAGTTTGTACCTTGACCAGAAGAACTGGAAGGCGGCACTCTCGCGTTTTGAGTCAGCCCGGGTGCTGGACCCGGAGAATCCCGAGACATTTTTTGGAATGGCGGAGGCAGAATTGCACCTGGGAGACAAGGTGAACGCCAAGGCGCATTATGAAAAAGTGCTTGAGTATGATCCCGATGGCAAGCATGCCCGTGCGGCAAAAAAGGCATTGAAGGAGATTGGCGAGGGCAAATAAGGCGGTCTGAGCCTGAGTTAACAGCGGAAACAATACTCGATTATGGAAAAGTGAGAAATTCGTATAAAAATTTAGCAGGGATATGGTTGGAGATGCTCATTGCCTCTAGTAAAATTTAGCTGCCATTGCTTTCAATGAGTAGACTTGGACGTGAGGAAGGAACTGCAATTAATCAGACGAGACAAATTCACCCGGTGCTTCTGAATGCACTTAATTCTTTCCGGGAGGTGCTCGAGAGCGCAAGCCTGGACGAGTTGCAGGTGGTTCCCGGAATCAGCGCGCAATATTGGTGCGGCCAGCAGGTGGTTGAGCACCTGTTGATGACGATGGAGCGATCGCGCCTGGAATTGACGAAGCACCTTGAGCAGAAGCGGCTCAGGATGGGCAAGCGCAGCTTCCTTCAGACTGTGATCAAGTCTCATCTTTTCTGGTTTCGCAATATGCCGCGAGGAATTATTGCGCCGCGCAGTTTGCGTCCGACCGAGTGGACACCCATGAGCGGAGCCGAGCTGTCGGCAAGAGTCATGAATGCTGGCGGAGATCTGGATGCGGTGTTGGTCAACAGCCGGAGAGTCTTTGGGATGGAACCGTGCGGCGAACATTGGATGTATGGCCCACTGCGCGTGGAGGACTGGCGCGCCTACCATGCGATTCACATCAATCATCATCTGAAGCAGTTGAAGTCGGCGATTTCCTACGCAAAGAATCCGCCAGCGCCGGTAGATCAGTCTTTGGATGCTTTGAGCGGCACATGGTTCACGGACAGCAAGTACAAATCAACGGATTGATTTTTTTGAGCGAGAATTTCACTCTCCCATTTTGCAATGTAAATAGAATTAAAAGCCTGCCCAGCGCAGGTAGACTGCGATGATGCGCTCACCGTAGACCGAACTGATGACTCCACCAATGCAGAGGAAAGTACCTAGCGGAAGATGAGTCATGGCCCACAGGCTTTTCAGTGTATCATCTTGCGTTTCTGAGGAGAGCGGCTGCGCAGAATTCACTTCTGGAGTTGCTTTATTTTCTTGCTTGCGGCCACGAATCAGCAATAGAACTGAGTAAGCTGCGCCTAGCGTGACCCCAATGAACAAGCTGAGTAGAGCACCGGGCAGGCCAAGCCAAGCTGCAAGCATGGCCATCAGCTTTGCATCTCCGAGGCCCATGCCCTCTTTGCGGCGTACGAGCCAATAAAGCCAGCGGATGAGCAGGATGATGGATGCGGCAGTAGTAACAGCGATTGCCGGGTAGAGGATCAGCGTCCAGATTCCAAATGGTAGATGTTCCAATCCCCCAGTGTGCGGAAGACCTGTTTTTGCATCGGACCATATGAGCATGAATGGGGTTGTGATTGTAACTATCAGGCCAATGGCTGTGCCGGTGAGAGTGAGCCTGTCAGGCAACCAAAAGTTTTCAGCATCCAGAAATGCAAGCGCGGCCAGTGACCAGAGGAAGTACATTTTTCCAATGGTCATGATCAAGAGGAAGACCACGAGTGATGAGGGCAAAAGGGGATCAGCTGATAAGCCGACAAAGTGCCAACCTTGATAGGCCCATAACACGGCTACAATAGCTTCAACCAATGGATAACGCCAACTGATTGCGGCGCGGCATTTGCGGCAGCGAGCGCCAAGAATAATCCAGCTAAGCAGTGGAATATTTTCCCACCAGGAGAGCGTGTGCCTGCAACTGCGGCAATGTGAGCCGGGGCGCACAATGCTTTCTCCATAAGGCCAGCGGCTCAGGCAGACGTTGAGAAAGCTGCCGAAGGCGAGGCCGAGAAGGGCTGCAAATAATGTGGCAAATATGCGCATGGTTTCCCTTATTCATTCTATGGCAGAGTATAGCGGGCGGCGGAGTTCAGGGTCTGCAGGATAGACGCGCGAATTGATACGGCGCTCAAGGCGGCTGGAGTGGGCAGTTTAAACTGGTTTCATTGGAGCCAGCCTTGAGCAATAAGCAGAAACAAACTGAGAGCGCGTTGAAGAGTGATCCGGCTGCGGCGGCGGAGTTGTTTGAGCGATCTGCGGAGATCATGGCGCGACTACGTGCGCCTGATGGCTGCCCGTGGGATCGCGAGCAGAGCTTTGATTCGATTCGCAAGTACACTCTTGAGGAGGCCTACGAGGTCTTTGACGCAATTGAGCGCCGGGATTGGCCACACCTGAAAGAGGAGCTGGGCGATCTGCTGTTGCAGGTGCTTTTCTACGCGGAGATGGCGGCGAATGAGGGACATTTCACAATTTCCGATGTGCTCAACGAATTGAACCGCAAGCTGGTGCGGCGTCATCCACATGTCTTTGGCGAGAAAGCCGCGCGTGAAGCTGGAAACCAGGCCGAAGTGGACGCGGCAGTGGAGGGTTCAGCAGCGCGGGTTCTGCGCAACTGGGAAGAGATTAAAAAAGCGGAGAAGCTGGCAGCGGGGAAGAGTACGGAAGGTGCGCACTCACAGCTGGCCGGAGTCTCCCGCGCGCTTCCGGCGTTGAGTGAGGCGACTAAAATTGGTTCGAAAGCGGCGAAGGTTGGTTTCGATTGGCCTGTGTGGCGCGACCTGCTGCCCAAGATGAACGAGGAACTCGCGGAGTTGGAGGCTGAAGCGGCAAAGTCCGAACGCGACCTTGCCGCAGTAGAGGCTGAACTCGGAGATGTGCTCTTTACAGCGGTCAATTTGGGCCGTCATTTGGGAGTGGATGCAGAGATGGCTTTGCGTGGAGCGAATCTGCGCTTCCGACAGCGCTTTCAGTGGATGGAAGGGCATGCGCAGAAGCCGCTGGAGGATTTGAAACCGGCGGAGCTTGAAAGTCTGTGGAGTGCGGCGAAGAAGCAATTAGCGGAGATACAGGGGCGATGACGAACGAGAGTAGCGAGAAGAACAAAGGAATATTGGTGCGCAACTGCGTTGGCTTCGACGAGCTGAGCGCTTGTGTTGACCTGCAGATTGAGACCTGGGGATACGATGCGACGGATGTGATTCCGTTGAAGGCTTTTGTAGTGGAGCAGAAGATTGGCGGGCAGGTGATGGGCGCGTTTGATTTGACTCTGCCTGGCGCTGGGACGGAGGGTGGGCCAAAGTCGATGGTGGGGTTTGTTTGCTCTTGGCCTGGAATGAAGACGCCGGGAATGATGTTGGGGCGAGAGAAGGTGAGTGAGCCGCGCGTCTATCTGCACTCGCATATGCTGGCGGTGAAAGAGAGCTACCGAAATCGCGGACTGGGCGCGCAGTTGAAGATTGCACAACGGGCCGAAGCGCTGACGCGCGGAATTCGACACATGGAGTGGACCTTTGATCCGCTCGAAATTAAAAATGCATTTTTGAATTTGCACAAGTTGGGTGCGCGTTGCCGCCGGTACGCGGAAAACTTTTACGGCCTCACAACTTCCAAGCTGCAGGCCGGTTTGCCGACGGACCGTCTTTTCGCTGAGTGGGCGCTGGATGCGCCGGAAGTTCAGGCGCGCATAGTAGCACCAAACTCAGAGACTTTGCCGAAGAGAATTGAAATTGCTGAGCGGATTCGAGTTCCGGCTCAGATTTACGAGTGGAAGCAAAACTCGCATGAGCGGGCGCTTGAAGTTTTGCTTGAGAATCGAGTGCGTTTTCAAGAGGCCTTTGCGAAAGGACTTAGCGTTGTGGGCTTTGAACGCGACGCAAAAGGCAATGGAATTTACCAACTGGGGGACGAGGGGTAGAGCCTTTGTCGCTTAAAATTGCACTAAAGGACCAAATTGGCCATGAAGATTGACGCGATTCGACTGCGCGAATTACATATGCCGTTAGTAAAGCCGTTTGAGACGAGCTTTGGAGTGACGACCAATCGCCGGGTATTGCTGGTTGAGGTGCAATCGGAGGGGTTGACGGGTTGGGCGGAGTGCACGGCGGGCGAGCATCCACATTTTTGCGAAGAGTCGATTGCGACGGCCTGGCAAGTTCTTGAGCATGAGCTGGCGCCCTTGGTCCTTGAGACAAATCCTGAGCACGGCGGAGATTGCCCACGCATTTTCTGGCAGATTCGTGGAAACCGCATGGCCAAGGCCGCGCTTGAAAATGCAATATGGGATTTGCAGGCGCAGAGGGAAGGTGTTTCTCTTTCTGATTTGCTGGGTGGAACACGCGAGAGGATTCCCTGCGGAGTTTCGCTTGGAATTCAGAAGACGATTCCGGAGTTGATGTCAATCATTGAGCGCGAGTTGGCAGCCGGGTATCAGCGCATCAAATTGAAGTGCAAGCCGGGCTGGGATATTGAAGTCTTTGAGAAGGTGCGCACGCGCTGGCCGGATATTACGCTGAGCTGCGATGCGAACTCGGCTTACCGCATGCGCGACTTCGATCATCTGGCTAACTTTGACGCCTTCGATCTGCTGATGATTGAGCAGCCACTTTGGTATGACGATTTTTATTTCCACGCAATGTTGCAGAAGCGGCTGAATACGGCGATTTGTTTAGATGAATCGATTCGCAATCGCCGCGATGCGCTGGCGGCAATCGAAAACGAATCCTGCCGGATCATCAACATCAAGCTGGGCCGGGTGGGTGGATTTTCAGAGGCAATCCGCGTGCATAACGTGACGCAGGAACGTGGTGTTCCGGTCTGGTGCGGTGGAATGCTGGAGTCCGGCATTGGACGCGCGCACAACATTGCGCTCTCGTCGCTGGAGAATTTCAGCTTACCGGGCGATGTCTCAGCGTCGAAGCGCTATTGGGCTGAGGACATCATCGAGCCCGAAGTGACAGTAGAGCCGACGGGGGAGATTGTGGTTCCGAAGACGGCAGGACGCGGATTTGAGGTTCGCACCAAGTTGATTGAGAAACTGACCGTGCGCAAGACGACAGTGAAAGCAGTTGTCAGTTCTTAGTTGTCAGTTCAACGTTGTTAAATCCAAAGACCCTTCCGAAAATTCTGGAAGGGTCTTTTGCGTCTTGAGTTTCTTTGAGAATTGCCTATTGTTGAAGGCCGAAAAAAATAATATTTCCGGGAGGTTCAGAGGCTACTCCGGGGCAGAAAATTGCGATTGCCGCGGAGCTTTGCAAGTGGTTTTTTGCGGGCAGATTTGAGTCAAAAACGGGGCAAAATGGCGTCAAAATGGCCTCAAAACGCCCGCAAATGGCACGAATTGAGGCGTTTTTTTGCTTGTTCAAAATTTCGTTTCTCTTTGATTTCAATGACTTGCGTCTAGAAATGCACCTTTTTTGGGGGGAGGGGGGGG
>VFSW01000858.1_pt1 | contig 44754 bp, 53 predicted proteins | sample 5358111 | NCBI WGS metagenome assembly VFSW01 (sample SAMN11554181, study PRJNA540505) | mine drainage metagenome | isolation source: sediment from site ElyBrook_90M | place: USA: Ely Copper Mine, Vershire, VT | collected 2017
GTACGCCTGGAGGGACTCGAACCCCCAACCAATCGCGTATAAGGCGACTGCTCTACCATTGAGCTACAGGCGTATGCGAAAACAATACCATATTTCCTATTTTTAGAAATGAAAAGGCGCGACAACCATTTTCCAAATCAAAATCCCGCTCTGTGCGGGATTTTGATTTTAAACTGTGGGGACAATATCAGCTTTCCGTTTGGGAATGATACCGAACGCCGTAATGAGCTTTTCATACTCTTCGCGCTCGATAGTTTCCACCTCAATGAGCTTCGCCGCGAGGGTATCGAGCGCCGGCCGGTGTTTCGTCAAAATATCGTTCGCTTTTTTCATGGCTTCGGAAATGATGCGCGATACTTCGCCGTCGATCTCCGCACCGACCCGTTCCGAATATTCTTTTTCATCCACGCCATACCCGAACATCACGCGGCCCGGCGCGCCTTCGAGCGCCACCGGCCCGATCTGCTCGGACATGCCGTACTTCGTCACCATATCGCGCGCCAACGCGGTCGAAACTTGCAGGTCGTTTGACGGGCCGGTGGTGATATCGCCGAAGATCATTTGTTCGGCGACGTACCCGCCCATCGAAACGGCGATATCGTCGAGAAATTCGCGCTTCGACTGGAGCTTCCGGTCTTCAAGCGGCAACTTCAAAGTATAGCCCGCCGCCCGGCCGCGGGAAATTATCGAGATCTTGTGGACGGGGTCGGCGAACGGCAGAACCGACGCGACCAAGGCGTGGCCCGCCTCGTGATACGCCGTGATCTCCTTCTCTTTCTTCGAAAGAATATGGCTCCGCCGCTCCGGACCGAGCATCACTTTTTCGATAGCTCGGATAAGGTCGTATTGGGATACCTTTTTGCGGCTCTCGCGGGCGGCAAGAATGGCCCCTTCGTTCATAAGCGAATACAAGTCGGCGCCCGAAAACCCCGGGGTCCGTTCGGCAACCACCTTGAGATTGACGTCCTCGGCAAAGGGCTTCAAACGGCTATGGATCTTCAGTATTTCCTCGCGGTCGCTGCGGTCGGGAAGGTCGAGCGTGACCCGGCGATCGAACCGGCCGGGCCGGAGCAGTGCGGGGTCGAGCACGTCAGGCCGATTCGTCGCGGCCATGACGATGACCTTCTCGTTCGGCTCGAAACCGTCCATCTCAACGAGGATCTGATTCAAGGTTTGCTCGCGCTCATCGTTGCCGCCGCCGACACCGGTGCCGCGGACTCGGCCCACCGCGTCTATCTCATCGACAAAAATGATGGCCGGCGCCGCCTGTTTCGCCATCTTGAAAAGGTCCCGCACGCGCGAGGCGCCGACGCCGACGAACATTTCAACGAATTCCGAGCCGGATATCGAAAAGAATGCCACCCCGGCCTCGCCGGCGACCGCGCGCGCCAGGAGGGTCTTGCCGGTCCCCGGCGCTCCCATCAAAAGGATGCCCTTCGGGATACGAGCGCCTATCTCCAAAAATTTCTTGGGATTTTTCAAAAAGTCGACGACTTCGGTTAATTCTTCTTTCGCTTCTTTAACGCCGGCGACATCTTTAAACGTGACCCGCTGGCGCGTATCGTCGGGAGAAATTATCCGCGCCTTTGATTGGCCGAAGGTAAATGCCTGCATGCCGGCGCCCCGAACCTGGCGCGTGAGAAACCAGATGAAGAACGCGATGAACAAGAGCGGGATGATGAACGGCGCCAGGTTCACGACCCAAAACACGAATCCTGACTGGCTTTTTATATCTATTTTCACTGCCGCTAGCTTGTCCTTGGGCACGCCGTAATTCGCGAGCGTTTGGGTAAGCGGTGTTCCCTCTTCTTTCTTCGAAGTCTCCTGCCGGCCGGGCTGGACATAGTCGATAGTCAAACTGTCGCCGTCGACGGTGATCTGCGAGACAAGACCGTCAGCCACGTCGTGGGCGACCTGTGAGATAGGAATAGCGGTCGTCGTAGTCTGGTTCTGCGTAATGAACGAATAGATACTGGCGACCATCAACAAGACCAAAAGAACCGTGATAAGGCTCCGGGAAAAGTTGCCGACCGGCGGTTTGTCCTTTGTTTTAGGCATGGATAATGGTCTTCAACGCATACTTTACAAAAACGTCCTTGTATTATACACACTTTCCAGATGAAGAAAAGAAAAACCGCTCTCTTGGAGCGGCTTGGTTCGACACCTCATCATGCTCATCGGAGGGGCTTGCGGCGGCGTTTTTATATATTCCAGGGCTTCAAAAAGGCCGTTACCAGGTAGCGGAATGAGGTAAACCAAAACAAATCTCCGTTTACTTCAAGGACATCCTCTTCGTGGCCGCACCCGAACCACAGGAATCGCTGGCATTTGATGGAAATCCTCGACTCGTGGGGGTACTCCCGTATCTGCCACGGCCAAAAACCTACTGACAATCTGCTTACCGCTCCGGGCGGCGAGACGCGAAATTTTTTATAGACCCAGAACCAACTCCCGCAGTGGGAACACCGCGGCCCGTGGTATGCCCTCCAACGCCGGTACAAGAAATGAAGGACGATATATGCGGTGAATGCTACGATCAAACGCCACTCGAGCGGCGTCGCATGAAAGGACACAGAGAAATTTTGAGTCTTCATCTGTTCAAAACGTACCACTGAGATATAAATAAAGCAAGAAAAAACCGCCCCGAGATCGGAGCGGCGTGTGACGTCTCATCGGCTTCTAGCGCAAATCGTGTACGGGGGTGCCGCAACTCCGGCAATGGAATATCTCCCGCGCCTCGCATGTCGTCCCCTCGGAAGGAAAGGCAGACGTCCGGCCAAGGGAGGTCCTCCGCCGACTGCCGCACTTTTTGCACGGCGGGCGAGAATAGTACGACATGAGGCCGCAGAGACAGAGTGCACCGATGAGCACCGGCAAGAAGACGACCATGGGAGGAAATGACATATATATCCTTTTTCGGTCTCTGAAAAATAAAATACCATATCGAAATTGTTTGTCAATTATTTCCGGCGCTGGTAGTATGGAGCCATGTCCGCGCTGGCCCACCACAAAAAGGCATTTTTCGATTACGAGATCCTCGAAAAGCTCGACGCCGGAATCGAGCTTTTTGGCCATGAGGTCAAGGCTATCCGGACCGGACATGTTTCTCTCGAAGGCGCTCACGTCACGGTCCGCGGCGGCGAAGCGTTCCTCATCGGCGCCACTATCGCCCCCTATCAGCAAAACAATACTCCCAAGGAATACGACCCCCGGCGGAACCGTCGGTTGCTTCTTACCAAAAAAGAGCTGGCGCATTTGGCCGCCGATGAGTCAAAGAAAGGATTGACAATTATACCAATTTCAGTGTATAATGCCGGGCGAAAGATCAAGGTTACCATCGCGCTCGTCCGCGGCAAGAAAAAGCTCGATAAACGCGACGTGATCAAAAGGCGCGAAACAGACCGTGAGATCGAGAGAACGTTGAAAAGAGAATAGCCGTTTTCATACGGGGATGATTGGCCTAGACAAATGCATACGCGTCGTGTGCGTGGGAGAGCTCCGAACGCTCTTTAAACAGTCGGAAAACTACAACTGCCAAAAACAGTTCTGGGGTAAAGTCGCCATACCTGGCGGCCTTCCCCGCATTCGCTTTCGCTCACGCCTAAGCGATGTCTCACTCGATGACTTCCGATAGTCGAGCCGAGGCATAATATTTTCGGGATAGATCGTGAAAGATGTTTCGGTTCTCGATCGAACGCCACAAGGCACAAGAAACTCGGCGGGAGAAGATTTTTTCCGTTCTAACGACTCTCGCTTAAACACCCAAACGGAATACCCCACGTAGAGCCACGTCGGGGAATCATTTGCACGGCGGTTCGATTCCGCCCATCTCCAATTTTTGAAAAATCCGCTCACCATCTTGGTGGGCGATTTTTCTTATTGGAGATGGAGCGAGCCGACTGCTCGGCTCGCGTGCGGAATCGAACTACCGGAGCCATGTAGCTTCGCGACAGGCGAGGTGGGCCGGCAAGCGCTTATGAGCAGCGCGAATTAGCGACTTGGCATGTCGATTCCGCCCATTTCCATCAATGTCCAATATGTCCAATCAAAAACCGCAGCGTCAGGCCGCGGTTTTTGAGGTTCGGTTGGAGTCTCGACACCTGTCAGAGCGAGACCTTTATGGAACTCGCTTCAAATCTCATATATAATTTTACTAAACTTAGATTTTAATGTTCATCATGGATTCAACCCGTATTCAATTTGACTTAGTAGTACTATTGGGAGCGATGTCCGTCATCTTTTTTCTTCCTCACGGAAAAAGTCAAAGGACGGAAAGTGTTCTGGATTCAGTCTCTCGTTTGATCTTTATCGGCTCAATTGGGTTTGCCGTCTACTTAGGCGTTGTCTTATTTGTTATGCCTCCACCAAAGCTGTTCTCAATCTGTTCAACGATAATTATTTCTGTATCTATACTTTCGTATTTATTATGGAGCTTGAAAGCTGGCAGAATACTCGCTGGAGGTATTGGTACTCTGGGTTGGGGCTGGCGATATAAAGACCAAGATCGAGCCGCATTTTATACCACCTTCTTCATGTGGCTAGTGATTGCAATTATTTACATTCTCTTGCTAGTTTTCGCCTTAAGATTTTAGAATCCAAATCTAACCATTTCAGAAAAACGGTCTTGCGTTATTAGTTGATAGCGCAAGAAAAAGCATACTAGAAAGTCGTCGCCACGGCTCTAATCTCGTTCAACCATCTCCATCAATATCCAAAATATCCAATCAAGAACCGTGACGCCCGACCGCGGTCTTTAAGGTTCGGTAGAATTCTGTTATCTATCAAAAAACTCATGGTTATTAAGCCATTACGGACTACTTGCTATTTATAGCACATTGTGTTAATATAATTCTGTTCTTTAAAAAACCTAACCCTAGGAGCACATTGTGAACTGGATTGTTTGGTCCGTACCGTTTCTGTCGGGAGCCCTTGACGCTTCGACACGGGTAGTCATCAAAAAGACACCGACAAATCGCTATCATTTGGGCGGTTTTGGTTTTCTTTGCGCCGTGCCGTTCTACCTTATCTGGCTCTCCTTTTACGGGTTGCCTTCGGTAGATCATACCTTTTGGCTAGCAATAGCCGGGGTCGTTTGTATCGGTTTCTTTGCCGCTCTTGCCATGATTGAAGCGCATAGAAATTCTTCTTTCAGTCTGGTTGCGCCATACCTAAGCTTGACTCCAGCATTCTCGCTTCTGGTTGCGCCATTCTTTCATAGCGGTATCACCCCAACTCACACTGGAATCGCGGGTATCGGTGTAATGGTTGCTGGCACTTACATACTGAACTGCTCTATAAGCAAGGAGTATAAAGGGGCAGCGGGGCACGTCGGACTTTTAACACCGTTTGCTCGAGTTTGGCAAGACAAGGGGTCGCGGCTCATGGTTTTGGTTTCACTCTTGCTTGCGTTCACTATAAACATCGACCCGATTGGCTTCTCGCATAGCAACAAACCATTCTACATGACCGTCAACCACAGCCTTCTTGGCATCATGTTATTGACTGCCGGAATTGCTGATGGACGCGCAGGAATCACCGGTCGATTCAAACCTTCTAGATCTGACTTCGCCGCATTCGTAGGTTACGGCGCATTTACTGCCGTCCAACTCATCATGCATATGGAATCGTTCAACTGGATTCCAAGTGCTACCTACATAGTGGCGGTCAAACGTGCCGGCGCTATTATCCTGACCATTACTGCCGGATATGTACTTGCCCGATTCTCTCGCAACAAAGAGAAGTACAAGGATGAGACAAAAGATCGAGCATACCGAATTACTGGAACGATTCTGATGCTCATTGGTATGGTAATCGTCATATCCTACGGACTGCCGCACTAGGAAACGAGCGCGACCAAAGGGCTACCAACAACATTGGTAGCTCTTTTTCTTTTTTGGAAAAACACAAGAGGCCGCGGTCTTTAAGATTCGACTGGAGTCTTGGCATCTTTCAAAAAGGTGGGGGTGATATGTTTGAAACAATGCAGGAAATATTGTTGCGTTGTACAATTAAATTTATGGAACCGAACTCTCCTGCGAATCATTCCCAATTTTCATCTCTCCCTCCGCAAACCCCACCGGATGGTTTTCAAAATCCTTCACGGAATAACCTCCCGACAAAAGTTGCTAGCGGAATTGTTATTTTGATTTTCGTCATAATCAGCGCCTATATGGTGACTCGTGATCTACAAACACCATCAGTAATTTCAACCGCCCCAGTTGAAAAAAATGTCGTGGCGCAGGAAGTAGCCACAACTTCGGTCGCATTGTCTCAAGATCAATCTGTCGGCACGGATACTCCGGCAAAAATTCTTGGACCCAATACCCAAGTATGGCAGAGCGAGATTTCACCCAATAACCTGTATGCGTTCGCGACAAATGACGCAACAACAAGCGGCAAAGAGATCGCTTTGACGGCAAGCGAGAACGGACCGGTGACTGAAGACATGGACAACTTAACATTTATCGATATCAGGACAAGAGAGTTGAAACTATTTGACCCCTATAACCTTGCCAATCAAAGCATGTTCGACCCTCTGAAAACAATAAAGTTCCCAGAACAATTTTCGTTAAATGTAAATCTGTTAGGGTGGTCTTCCGACAGTCGATTTTTTTGGGGGCTCGTGAACTTAAGATCGAGCGGTGACCCGCCTGTGAGTTTTGCTGTTTCGCTTTTTAAAATAGACACTGATAATTGGACGGTGGAAAAGTTTCCGATTCCTGGCCCGTCTAACCAATTAATAGACTGGCTTCAGCCGCAGAACCTCAACGAAGAGAAACAAGCGGTACTGCTTGACATCGTCTCTCCGACGAAAACTTTGACACTTTACCTCTACGATCTTCAGACGCAAAAGGAAACGGTCATCGTGTCCTACCCGAGCGATGTCTTTAGCAAGTATTTCCCTGGGCAAGATGGTTTTGTTTTGTATATTAACCCTGAGACAGAACTAACAGGAGTAGACTCAAGAAAGTTGAACGAAAAATGGATCGACAATGACACTATTTCGTATACAGATTTAGTGACCAGAAATGTGGTAACCCAAAAAATGCAATAAGAGAAACCGACATTGGTTAACTATCATCGCGGTTCTAATCACATTTAACCACCTCCGATTTTAAAAAATCAGCTCGCCATCTTGGCGGGCGATTTTTCTTAAAGACCCTCAATGGCGAAACAATGTCAGCATTCGGAACGAGAAGCAGCTCTCGCGGCTCTGGTTGGGAAATTTCATAAGAAACACATACCTGATGTCTTACTATTTACCGTATGACTACGATTATTAACACTCCCCCTTCGGAGGGGAAAAAGGAAGTCGTGGAAAGCGACACGGGTTGGGCGGTGGCGGTTATCATCCTCATCGCCATCATCGCCGCCGGCATATATCTTTGGTTCCATAACTACTATGTTCCCTCCAACGAATCAGGGACACCTCCTACGGGAACGACGATAAACGTGACCGTTCCCAGTGCCCCCGCGCCGGGGACCCAAGGAACGTCGGCCAATTCAACGAATCAATAGAAAAGCCGGGCCTAAAATACGGCCTTAAGATTCGAGAAGGCTGCGCCATGCCCCGGTGATTATTGGCGACAGGGGCAATCAAAAGACGATTAGCTTCGCTCACCTTTTTTCGTGCTGATGCGTCACCTCTTCACCGTAGCTGCCAATTCGTTTTCTTTTCGCGTAGCGCGCGGCCGTTGATGAATGTCGGCGAATATCTCCGACGGAGTTTGCTTTCAAATTGTCGGGAGCCAGTTCGTGGAAACGCCTTCGGGCGGCATCCGAGTAACGTTCGACGCGGTTCTAACCAGACGTAAACTATATTACAATATAGACCGTTAGACCTCTTATTCGGGACGCAACTTCCCATGAGCAGCCACCTTCTTCTTCACAACATATCTTTCTTGTCTGGTACCAGCGTCGTCGCGGGCATGACCCTGCTCGTCCTCGTGTATGCGCTAAGGACCAACCGCCTCCTGACTACGCCGATCATCACCTTCATCTTAATGAATGTGGCGGTTTTGATCTTCCAAATATCCCAAATACTGGGCGTAAATACTTCAGACCCCGCGCTGTCGAAGGACATTTTGATGTTCAATCTGACCGATATATTCATCCAGATATTCATGACCCACTGGTTCCTATCGGTGAACGGCAAGGAAAAAGACCAGCGATACCCGCTTATTGCGGTATATGTGACGGGGTTGGCTTTGTTTTTTTACTTCATTGCCTTCCCAAACATGTTCTTGGTGAATTCGATACCGAAACTATACTTCCCCTCATTTTACGAGCCGGGGCCCGCGTATTTCATTATGCCTCTCTGGTTTTTCCTGGTCGGCATATACTATTTCTACGAAATGACCGTGGCGTACCGGCAGGCGACGGACCCCATCCAAAGAAATCGTCTCAAGTATGTGTTCGTAGCTATCTTCTATGGGTTCGTGGTCGGCACCACTGACTTTTTACTCGTCTTTAATATCCCCTTTGACCCGCTCATCTCGGGGCTTTTCGGTCTGTACACCGTGCCGCTCACCTATGCCATACTCCGCTACGACCTTCTGGACATACGGATACTGGCGAAAAGATCGTTCTACTTTGCGCTTGCCGTCGCCGCCGTATCGCTCTGCATCGCGCTAATCAATGGCCTCAGCGACTATGTGGTCCTCACGCAGCCGGAAATTCCAAAGTGGCCGTTCTACGTGCTCTCCTCGCTGATCGTCGCATCGAGCGGCGCGTATGTGTGGAAAAAGATGCGGGAAGTCGACATGATGAAATACCAATTCGCCAATGTCATTGCCCACACCTTCCGGACACCCCTGACCGAAATCAAGTGGGCGCTGGAACCGCTCCGCGCGGAAGCGGCCAAGCTGTCCGCCCAAAGCGCTGACGCACTGCAGACCATCGAACTCGGCAATTCCCGGCTCGTCGAGCTGACGAATCTGCTCATAACCTTGGACGACAACGCCGCAAAGGCCTATATCTACACCTTTTCCGACTTTCCTATCGGAAAGATCGCCAAGGAAGTGATGGAAGAGTACACCCACCTCTTTTCCGTTCGACATATTTCCTTTTCATTCCGTGACGACTCAGCGGGGGCTATCGTCCACGCCGACGAGCAAAAGATAAAATACGTCCTGCGGATCATAATGGAAAACGCGATCAGATACACGGGTGAAAAGGACAGCATTAGCCTCAGTATTACCGCGGGAGAAAAGTCGGTGAAGATCACGGCCACTGATACGGGTATCGGCATTCCGAAAGCCGAGGCTCCGCTTATTTTCACGAAATTCTATAGGGCAAAAAATGCATTGCGGGCCAGCACCGACGGCAGTGGCATCGGCCTGTATCTCGCCAAAGAAATAGTGGAACGGAGCGGCGGGAGCATTTCCGCTCGCTCGGAAGGTGAAGGCCGAGGGACCACCCTTGCCATTATCTTACCGAGAGCTTGAAGCGGGCCGAGAAGTACCGTGACGAGGTCATCAGTTCCGCGGTAAACTAAAGGCATGAGGAAACCGCATACATCGTTCGCGCCATGGCCGAGGTAATACGCCAATCACCGGCCGGCCTGTCTACCGCCGAAGCGCAAACGCGGCTGGCTCTTTATGGCCCGAACGATGTGGCGGCAACTAAGCGCGGCCGCGCCAAGAAACTGCTCGCCCCGCTTTATTCCCCCATATCGCTCATGCTCCTTGGAGCCGCCCTCTTATCGCGGCTTAACGGAAAAGTATTCGACTTTTACTTCATTATCGCGCTCTATGCGGTGAACTATGTCATTCAAAAGTGGCAGGAGTTCAAGGCCGATCGGGCTATAGATGAGCTTCAACAGCGGCTGGCATTCGACGTCTCGACGTTCCGTGACGGGGTCTGGGGCTCGGTAAACGCAAAACGGCTCGTGCCCGGCGACCACATCCGTCTCGGCCTTGGCAGTATCATTCCGGCCGACGGCACGGTCATCTCATCAAAGAATCTCTCGGTAAATGAAGCGGTCCTTACCGGCGAATCAATGCCGAAAGAGAAAAGTACCGGTGACACGATATACTCCGGATCGTTCATCACCGCCGGCAGTCTCGAGGCGGAGATTACCGCCACCGGAAAAAATACCAGCTTCGGCAAGACTATTTTCTCCATCGAACAGCCGGCGGGAAAAAGTCTCCTGGAAAAAGACATCCTGTCGATCACGCATTTTTTGACTACCGTCAGTCTAGTGGCGGTCACGATCCTTACGATCGCGTTCGTCGCGAAAGGATTCCCGCTCAACGACCTAATAACCTTGGACCTTAGTCTCATCATTGCCGGCATTCCGGTCGCCCTACCGGCGGTCATGACCATCGTCCTCAGCATCGGCGCCGCGGGGCTCGCCAAAAAATTGGTGATAGTCCGGCGGCTGTCGGCGCTTCAAGACCTTGCCAACGTCAACCTTCTCCTTACTGACAAGACGGGGACGCTGACCAAAAACGAGATAAAAGTCGCGCGCATCGTTTCTTACCGCGAAAAGTTCGATGCCGGCGATATCATGAGGCTCGCACGCGTGGCAACGGCACCGGAAACGCCCGATGCGATCGATACGGCGGTCATCACCAAGGCAAACGAGGTCGGTACGCATCGAACCGTCGCCGAAATGCTCGACTTTACCCCGTACGACCCCGAGCGCAAACGGGCCACCTCTTTTGTCCGGCAGGATGGTGAAACCTTGCTCGTGAGCATGGGAGCGCCGCAGGTCATACGACAGCTCGGCACGCTCGAATCAGAGATAGCGTCGGAAAAATTCGAACGCGATATCGCTGAAGCCGCGGCTCAAGGCTTCCGAGCGCTGGCGATCGCCACAAAAGAAGCGGCCGGCTCCGAAGAAAAAGACATGACGGTTGTCGGCATGCTGTTCCTCGCCGACCCGCTCGATGACAGCGCGAAAGACACGGTGCGTTTTATGAACGCGAACGGCATCAGGGTAAAAATGCTCACCGGAGACAATCGCGTCATCACCGCGAGAGTCGCGGAAGAGCTCGGCCTCTCGGGTCCGATACTGGCGGCGCAAGAAGCGCGATCTTTATATGAAAACGCCGTCATGCTCCCGCCGGAAATAGATGACAGCGCCGCGTTTGCCGAGATCCTCCCACGGGACAAATTCGAAATAGTCAAAGCATTCAAGACGCGCTATGTGGTGGCCGCCACCGGCGACGGGATAAATGACCTGCCGGCGCTCAAGATCGCCAATGTCGGTATCGCCGTCTCCGGTGCGGTAAGCGCCCTGAAAAGTCTCGCTGATATAGTCCTCCTGGGCCCCGGCCTTTCGGTCATCGAAAGCGCGATCTTGGAGTCGCGAAAGATATTCATGCGCCTCTATAACTACTCCGTCTACCGGATTTCCGAGAGTTTCCGATTGGTCATCACCATTCTCGTACTCGGGTTGGGATATGGTTCATACCCGCTTCTGCCGCTGCAGCTTTTCCTTTTGGCCTTTTTGAACGACATCCCCACCATCTCATTGGCCTTCGACCGCGTCACGGTCTCCGCCCTGCCGTCGGCGACCAAAGCCAAAGAACGGCTGTGGTTGAGCATCCTTTTCGGCTCAGTGGGCATTGTGAATAGTCTCTTGCTGTTCTTTCTCACGATAAATATCCTTCACCTTCCCCTGCCCATCGTTCAGACGATGTTCTTCCTCAAACTCACCGTTTCCGGCCACGCCTTGATCTACGTCGCGCACACAAAGAAACGCTGGTTTAAGTTCCTGCCGAGCAAAGAAGTCATTATCGCAACGACCGTCACGCAGATCATTGCGACCGTAATTGCGGTAACGGGAACATTCATGCCGGCACCCATTTCTCTCGCCGCCGCTTTGCTCATCTGGGTCTGGGCGCTTTTCTGGATGCAAGTGAGCGAGCTCATGAAAGACCTGCAGGCAAAACTCGGCGCGGCAAAATAAATTACGCGGCTTCCGCGCCCTAATCGGCAAGTCGAATAAGACCATACGGTCACACACCGCGCAGCTATATCCAGCGCGGTGTGTTTTTTGTAGCATCGAACTCCCCTTTCCCCGCTGACATGTGCGTACTTTGTGTAACGGGTGACAGGTCAAAGCGACAAACCTTGAGGCACATTGAAAAGATGAACGGTGATATGAACGACACCCGCCGCAGCCGTGCGCGCGGACGAACGCGCAAGTCCGGGAAAATTCAATGTCGCTGTCCCGCCGCCTGAAGCATCATCGGGCAACGTGCTCACCGATGACGACGTCGAAGTGGTGGCGCTGCCGCTGACAAGCTCCGGCGGCGAGAAAGGGTCAATGCGAGCAGTGAGCAAGCGATATCCCGGGGGCGGATCTTCTTCGACGACGGAAATGCTGTCGAGAGGCGACGTGGTAGTCGGGAACCGATACCCGGAAAGGTCGATGCACTGCATGGTGCTCGTCCCGCTGCTAAATTCCTGGCCGGAAGGAGCGCATACTTCGCTCGGCAAAAATACAGCCTGCCAAAGATTTCCCGTACCACTGCTCCCCGCGACGGAAAGCGAGAAATTGGCCGGCGGCGCCGTAACCGTATTAGGTGCGGTAAAATCAGTCGGCAAGGTAATGACCGGGCAGTGGTATGCGATCGCCGTGAAGGCCGCGCGCGGGTCAAGCCCCATTTCTAGGGCCAAAAAATCGTTCTGGCTGCGAACAGCGGTGTCGCATACGTGGTTCACGACGGTCACCACGAGGGTGCTGACCGTTCCCGCCGCGCGGACATCTAGGGGGCTATTATTCTCGTTCGAACTAGAATGAGAAGCCGCTACTGATGCGGGCAAAGGAGCGGGAGAAGGAAAACGTAAAAAAGGAAAACCTTCCGAGAGAGAGCCGGCCTCGCTTACCGTGAGCGGTGCTGAAAGAATGTGATATGGACTGGGGTCGACGACAACCGTTCGAGTGGCGGTCGTGGTAAAGCCATCATTACTCGTCGCCTGATAGGTTATGGTGTGGGTGCCTGGCGTGGTCGTATCAATATACGCAATCGCCATCGGCACGCCGTCAACCGAAACGCGAACACCGATATTTGAATTTCGTTGGTCGATTACGCGCGCGCCAAGGTCGACATACGGCGTTCCTGCGGTAACATGCGCCGGATTATTGCCGTCGATGACGACGGAAGGGGCAAATTGGATAAGGGCGATGGAACTTGTCGCGCTCCAAACGGTGATGAAGTCGGTGGTCGTGGCCGCGTCAGTACTTTCGGGAGAAAGTATGGCGGTCGTTGAAGTGGCCATCTGCGCAGACACCCGAGCTCCGGGGGCAATGGCCATAGCGACCGCAACTGCCGCAAAGAGCATAATAAAAGGGTGTGCGCCTCGTTTTTTTGTCGTTTTTTCCATAAATAAGTCGTTTTTTCCATAAATAATATGATGAAAGTAAAAAATCACCCGATAGTTCTTTGGGAACTCTGCGAACGAATCTTTTGAAGTGTAGCTGCACCACCATTAAAAGATGGTGAATAAGCGGCCGCGCGAGGCCGAAAAACTGACCCACAAAAACGAGAGGGTCGTTGAAACCCTGGTTTTTCTCTGGTCAAAGGCGGTCTTTGGAGAGACCGTTTCGGAAAATTATTTCAGCTTTGGACCAAAGTCGACTTGGTGAGCGGGAATACCAAGCGAGAGGCCGAAGCGTCGGGCGGCCTCATAATCTCGGGTCCTTGTACGGTCGACGACGAATACTTTTTCGGCGTATATGATATAGTGCGTCACCGCATTCTTAAAATCGACGTACCAATGTCCATGAACGGTATCGAGCGCTCGGCGAATATCTTCCGCAACCTTCCGCGCATCGCGTACGGAAACCAAAACAGTGTGGAGGGTCCACCGTGTGACGTGCGGCGTATGGTGCGAGGGTGTTACTTTCTCCACCGCGGTCGAAATTATTTTAACCTCCTCCAGCACTGAAGGGTCGGCAAGCGATTCTTCTATTATCGTGCCCCTGAAACTGTCGGCATCTTTGCTTTGCTTTGTCGCTGGCATTGGTACGGCGCTTATGAAAACTACTTTTAATATTTCCTTATCACCGCTTTGACCACCGCGGCGACATGGAGGTACTCCGTCGGATATATGGGCTTAAAATTTCGGTTTGCCGGTTCCAAAAACACGGTCGTGCCGTGCTTCCGGTAGTATTTGACCGTCCAGGCCCCATCGACTTCGGCAATGACGATGTCGCCGTCTTTAAATTCGCGGCCGCGCTCCACCAGCACCATATCTCCTTCTCTAATACCGGCGTCTATCATTGAGTCACCCTTTACCCGCAGGAGATAGGTCTCTTTTTTGTCATCAACCAGGTACTCGTTCAGATCCATCGTGTCGATAAGTTCTTCCTCGGCCGCCGAGGGCAGGCCCGCTTCGACAAGACCGAGAAGCGGCACTTCCCCGACAAGTCTCTTGGGCGTCAGCCGCCCCTGTGAATCTTTTTCTACCGCCCCTTCGCTCACCAGTCTATTGAGGAGCTTGAACACGGCATTCTTCGATTTAAAACCCGTGAGCTCCATAAGCTCCCGGTACCCCGGCATGCGCTTATTGGTCCGATAAAAGGCAAGTATCTTTCGTTTGTGGTTCTCAGTCGTATTCATAGGACGAAAGCGGAAATAAGAGCTGTCGCGCGACGCACCCACCCCACCTTCACCGGCCTCGGCCGCTCGGGCGCGGACACACCCAAACCGCGGCGCACCTCCTTCGCCGGTCCCCCTTGTAACTGGGAAACGAGAAAGCGGTGGCGGCGAGCTTCTTTTGCGTAAGGCAGACCTTTGATGATACAGCGGTCGATCCGCTTATTGAGGCGCAGGAGCTCGCGTTGTAGTTCTTTTTCAAATTGGATCCTGCTCATGGGTGGTAGTTAGATGGTATGAAAAGAGTATAGGTGAACTATGGTTCACTGGTCAATGGGGATAACGAAACCCGACACAAAAAATGTATTCAGGCAAAGACACTTTCATGCTTCCGTGTCCACCGATGATGCGGACGAGCGCATGGTAAAGAAAGACCGGCGCGCGGCCGGTCTTTTTTTGGTCTACTCTCACCTCGCTAGTTACCATTCCCGGGAGGCGGCGTTCCCTGCTGGCCGGCCGTACCACCATTGAATGGCGGCGCATCGGCCGGCCGGATCTGAATGGATTGCGCCGTAATGCTGCCGTCCGAGTTCGGCGTCCCGTTCGCCACCACCGTCACCCCGACCGCGACGTCGCTGAGCGAACCGCTTACTGTTTTCGCCACGGAAACCGTCGGTGAAACGAGAACTATCTTCGAGCCGGCGCCGTTGGGCAGCGCCAGGGTCACGCTTGTGGCATCTTTCGCAATGACTTGCCCCGCGGCAATGCCGCCATTTGCGCCGCGACCACTCCGGCTGAAATAACCAGTACCCCGCACCGCACTGGAAGATGCCGACTGCTGACTTCCGCCATACGTCATGCCCGCATAGAACGAAATCCCTCCGACAATTAACACTCCGACAATGACCCACGCTATATTTTTGCTCATATTTTTTTGAGTTACCTAATAACACTGCCTGCCTTGCCCGTTTTATTCGTATCGCAAGGCCTCTATCGGGTTCAGGGCCGCGGCCCGGCGGGCGGGATAGTATCCAAAGACGATGCCTATCGCCGCGGACACGCCGAAGGCAAGGAGGACTGAGCCCAACGACACCGATGTCGTAATGCCGAATATCTTGGCCACGGAAAAGGATATCAGCCACCCGAGCACGACTCCGGCAATTCCGCCGATAAAGGTGAGCATCACCGCTTCTACCAAAAACTGCAGACTGATATCCCGCCGCTTGGCGCCGATCGCCTTCCGAAGGCCTATTTCGCGCGTCCGCTCGGTCACCGTCGTGAGCATCATGTTCATGATACCGATGCCGCCCACAAGCAACGATATGCCGGCGACCGAGGCGAGCAGGATCGTAAAGGTATTGGTCACGCTCGATGCGGTAGCCAGGATATCGTTCTGATTAAGGATCTGAAAGTCCGCCTTGGTGGGGTCGGAAATGTTATGTCTCGTCAGGAGGAGCGCGGTGGCGTCGTTCTGGACCTGCGTCATGACATCGGCCGACGACGCCTGTATGTCGACCGTGCTCAGATACTGATTGCCGGTAAAGAACCGCTCCGCGGCTAACGCCGGCACATAGATCATATTATCGGGGCTGGCAAAACCGGTCCCGCCTTTGGCTACCGTCGTGCCGATGATGGTGAATTCGAGACTTTTTATCCGGATCGTTTGCCCCACCGGATCGGAACCGTCGGGAAAGAGGTCAGCTACCACCGTCGGCCCTAGGACCGCGACCTTCGCAAGCGAGCTGTTCTGCGCATCGGTGAAAAAATACCCTTCGGCAATTTTCAAATTCCTGACCGCCGGGTATGAGGCGGTGACGCCATCGATTGAAGTGTTGGTATTGGTCCCTTTGGCAATGACCTGCTGCCGCGTCGAAACCTCCGAAGCGACCGCGGTCACGTTCTGCACGTTCGAAAGTATGGCGTCGGCATCAGCTTGCGTAAGCGATTGGGCCGAGCCGCGGCCGGCGGATACGCCGTAGTTGCCGACCGTGCGCTGGGCGCCCGGCAGGACCAAAAGAAGGTTCGAGCCGAGCGATTGGATGCTCGCATCGATCGTGCCTTGTGCGCCTTGGCCGATCGATACCATGGCGATGACGGAAGCGATGCCGATGACAATACCAAGTATCGTGAGTCCAGACCGAACCTTGTTCGAAGACAATGCGCCGAACGTCTCTTGAATTATATCGGTCGTGGTCATAGATGTTTCGCCACCCGCCGAGCATGGGTGGCACTATCCGTCATAATAAGACCATCTTTGACGTGAATGATCCGCGCGGCGTGCTCAGCCACATCTGGCTCGTGGGTAATAAGGATAATCGTCCTGCCTTGTTCTTTATTCAACCGCTGGAAGGTCCCCAGAACGATCTCGCCCGTCTTCGTATCAAGGTTGCCTGTCGGCTCGTCGGCGAGAATAAGCGTGGGATTATTGACCAACGCGCGAGCTATCGCCACGCGCTGTATCTGGCCGCCCGAAAGCTGGTTCGACAGGTGGAGGAAGTGGCCCTCGTCGAGACCGGCGGCGGCAAGCGCCGCTTCCGCGCGCCCCCGCCTCTCTTCGGGACTTACGCCGGCATAGATGAGCGGTAACATCGCGTTACGGATGACCGTCGCGCGCGGCAGGAGATTGAACGACTGAAAGACGAATCCTATCTTTTCTTTTCTTATATCGGCCAGTTCATCGTCGGAAAGTTTCGACACGTCCTTGCGGTCCAGCAAGTAAGTGCCCGAGGTCGGCGTATCGAGCGCTCCGAGGATATGCATAAGCGTGGACTTTCCCGAACCCGACGGCCCCATGATAGCGACGAATTCGCCGTCCTTTATCGTAAACGTCACCCCCTTGAGCGCCTGGGTTTCAACGTCGCCGCTCTTATATACTTTTGTAATATCCTTGCACTCAATCATTGCGGTGATGCACTTAGCCGCCGATCCGTCCACCGCCGGCGCGGAAGATTGTGCCTCCGCCTCCCCCGCCTCCCGGAAGGCCGGGAACGCGGAGCCCGCCAGCGGCGGCAGATGCGCCCGCTGACGCAGTGCCATTAACGGTCTGAAATACTATCGTCTGGCCGTCGCTTACGCCGCTCTCGATAGCCGTCTCCGTATCGTTCGAAACACCGGTCGTGACGGGGACGAGCTCCGGCGGCACTGAGGACGTAACGCCGGTCCCGCCCGTAGCGGGCGCGGTCGGGCCGGTGAGCACTTGGACGAAACTTTGCCCGCCTAGTGTTTTTATCGCGCTGTTCGGAACCACAAGGACATTGTTCGTCACGGACGAGATTATCGCCGCGGTCACGCTCATGCCTGGTTTGACGCGAGGGTCCTGGGTATCGAAAGTGATGGTCACCGAGTATGTCACCACTCCCTGCGAGACCGTCCCGATAGTGTCGACTTCTGAAACGGTGCCGGTGAGAGAAAGCCCGCTCAAGGCGTCGAACGTCAACGTGGCTTTGTCGCCCACTTTCACTTTCGACACATCGACTTCGTTCAACGTGACGACGGCATTCTCTTTTGAGGTCACTACGGTAGCCACCGCGGTGCCCGACGACGCGGGGTCGCCGTTCTGGACATTCACCTTGGCGATAACGCCGTCAAACGGTGCGCGCACCACATATTCGGCGAGGGTTTGTTTCATATTCTCTATGTTCTGTTCTTTTTGCGCGATAGTGTTCGAGGCGACCTGGAGACTGATCGGGTTGTCGCCAGCCGAGTTGTTCGTCTGAAGGACCGCCAAGTTCTGCTGCGCCGTCGTTACCCCGGTCTTAGCGGTTTGGAGCGCCGTCACTTCGGCGTTCAGCGTGGCAAGGTTGCCATTGACACTGCCGATGTAACTGATGAGATCGGGCACATACGTTCCGGTGATGGTCGGATTGACCGGACGGTTCAGATTGGTAAGCGTCGTCACCACCGTATCGACGAGATTTTTTTCGCTCTTAGCCGCCTGGGCGATCGCTTTGGCCGTACTAAGGGTCTCGTTGAGAACATTTTCGATGGCGGCCGGACTCGAGGTACGCGTCAAGTTTTGGAAATCGGCAAAACTGGTATTGTACGCCGCGAGCGCTGTCTGGTAGTCATTCACCGCCCCCGTCGCCAGGCCCATAATGATGGGGTTGTTGGGGTTGTTGGGGTCACTGAACAAATTCTCGTAGTAGTTCAAATTGGCTTGGAGTTGTTTAGAAAGATCGGTGCCGTAGAGGACGTTCTGGATGCCGGTCATGTTGGTCGGCAGGTCAAGGTACACCGCCGAGACGGTATTGAACGCATTATCATATTCGTTGGTGAGACCCGTCTGCGCTTGCGACACCGCGTCGGTCTGCCGCTGGTAGTCGACGGGCGCCTGGGCGGCGCTTTGGACATAGCTCAGTTTGGCCGCCGCAAGGTCCAACTCCGCGGTCGCGAGCGACTGCCTCTCCGTGGTGTCATCGAGCTCGAGGAGCGGCTGGCCGGCGACGACGTTTTGTCCGGCGGTCACCCCGACCCAGACGACATTCCCAGACACCTGCGGCTTCACATCGATTTGGTCGAGCGCGGATACCTGGCCGGTGCCGGTCACGGACGTCACAAGGGTGCCTCGAGAGACCGTGCCCAGTACGTAACGCGTGGACGCGCTCGCGGTCGTCCCGTGCTTGAAACTGTAATATCCGACGCCGACAAGCGCGAGCACGATGACCGTGCTCCAGAACTTGTGCGTGGTAGCGAATTTCCGCACATTACGAACGCTCGCTTGAAAAGGATTCTTCATGGGTCGTGAGGTTTAGTGGCTGGTAAATCAGTTCGAGGCCGGCGAGGTGGTGGCCCAGACGCTTGGGGGCGGCGGGGGGACGACCCGGATCAGCCGTGCGGCCATCTGGCCGTTATTCTCCGGAAGGCCGACAACGACGACATAATCGCCCACGGTAAGACTCGCGGGGCTGATCGCGTCGCGTAAGTGGCGGATGGCCGTATCATCATCGATGGTCACCACTCGCTCCACCGCATCCTGTCCCTCGATAACGACCGACGGCAAGGATATCCGGAGTATCTTTCCGATAACCCCCTCCGAGGGCGGGATATCGTCATGGAAAAGGCCGCTGACACCGCCCGGATTACCGCCGAACGTTTGGTAATAGTATTCCCCGAACCGGTATGAAAATGCCGCTTTGTGATAACCGACCTCTACGCCCGCCTGAAAGATCAAAAGAGCGATGGCGAGAAAGCCGACCCCATATAGTATCCGCGTGAAAGTTTTCGACTGAAGAAAATTTTTTTGTTCCATCGCCTTTCAAGTTTATGCCTGTGCCGGTAGGAACGAGGGCTTCCAATTCCTGAACGAAAATTTAAGCGACGCGAGCGCGACGAAAATAGAAGCGAGCGCCGCCGCGACCCCAAGGGTGGGTATCGATTCGACAAAAGTAAGGAGGAACTCTTTCCACGAAGCCAGCACGGTGCCGCCGTCAGAAAAGATAAGAGAAAAATATTGGAACGAGCCGGACTGATACATGTCGGCGCTTACCCCTCGCGCCACGACGACCAGAAGAGTGACGGACGCCGCAAATAGGCCGGCTGAAATGGCCAAACGGATCCTCGCACGGCGGCGCGCCATACGCCGGATAGTGCTGACTATTATGCCCGAAAGAGCGGCGCGTGGCGCGCATTCCGGCAGATTTTTCAGTATCCGTGCATAGGCGTCTTTCATGTCTTTATTACGAGGTGCCAGGCCATTGCGGTGCATCGCGCTCGATGACACGCCGCAGCATACCCAGGGCCCGCCGGTATTGGCTTTTTACGGTATCCAGGGGTTTTTCCAAGATGTTTCCTATCTCTTCGAAACTAAAATTTCCCTGGTACCGCAACAGCAAGACCTCGCGGTAGAGCGGGGGGAGATCGGCGATGACCTTCTCCACGAACGCGACGTCCTCGGCCATGGCCGCCAGCTCGTCGGGAAGCGGTCCGGTGTCGACAAGCGTCGCAAGCAACGGGTTCTCCCCTTCTTCGTCATCAAATTCTGATATGGCGACATTCTTCCTTTTCCGGAGCCAGTCAATGGCCGTATTGCGGGCTATCCGGAACAACCACACGCGGAAATTTTGATGCACATCGAATTTTGCTATGCTGCGCCACGCTTTCATGAACGTCTCCTGGGTTATATCTTCCGCTTCCTCAGGGCGACCCGTCCGGCGGTACGCGAAATTGTAAATCGCCTTGACGTGGCGGTCGACAAGCACGGTAAGGGCTGCTTCATCGCCCTCTCTATAGTCAGCTACCAATTGTTCATCCGTCTTTTCCATATCAAGCATAATACACCATAGGTGTTAGACGCAGGCCGCTGGCCCCACCCGCTTCTTGCGCACCCCGTCAGGTCATGATATACATAATCTCGTATTCATAGCAAAAATCACTTGGCAACCACCGCCAGAGTCAATCATTTCATCAGGGCACCGGAGCTTCGTATTATCGGCGCCCAAGGAGAAAACCTAGGAGTTATGTCCCTTTCAGCCGCGCTTGCCGAAGCGGAAAAAGCGGGCCTTGACCTGATAGAAATATCACCGAACGCCACGCCGCCCGTCGCGAAGATAATGGATTTCGGCAAATACCAATATACGGAAAGCAAGAAGCAGAAAGCGGCGAAAGCGAAAAGTCACGCGGTCGAGGTCAAAGCGGTCCAGATCACCATCGGGACCGGCGACCATGACCTCGAATTGAAAGCGAAAAAGGCGTCCGAATGGCTGGCCGAAGGCCACCGCATCCGGATTGACCTGTTCCTCAAAGGCCGAGAGAAATATCTCCAAGATAAGTTCCTGCGCGAACGGCTGGAACGAGCGACCAAGTTTATCACCACGCCTTACAAAGTCACCGAACCGCCGCAAAAAAGCCCGAAGGGACGTTCGATGATGATCGAAAAAATATAGGAAGGGGTCAGAACGTTCTTCGCGGGCATTCTTGTTTCGCCGCCGATGCCGCGCGCCGGACTTTGTTGCCGCAAAAAAAACACCCCGTTGCCGCGCCGGTAAAGCGCGGCGCGATCCAAAGGCACAATTTCTCGCCGCGAGTGGACAATTTTCTCTAAATACGCTAGTATAGCCGCCTGCTCAGATAATCCCATGAAGACGAATAAGTCATATTCGAAGAGGATAAAAGTGACCAAGAACGGCAAGCTTCTGACCCGAAAACCGGGCCAGGATCACTTTAATGCCAAAGAGCGCCGCCGCGCGCAGATGAACAAACGCCGCAGTGCTGTCTTTATCATGGACAATAAAAACCAGAGCCGATTCTTGCCTAACACGCCCAAAGCCTACAAGGCTTAACCTTCAACCGCCTTTATTTTTCACTTTAACCCACCATGTCTCGCGTCAAAAAAGGAGTAAATGCTTTAAAGACCCGCCGCAAGATCCTTCGCCAAGCGAAAGGCTATCGGGGCGGCCGTTCCAAAAAAGAACGCCAGGCATATGAAGCGCTCATGCACGCCGGCGCTCACGCCTTCGTCCACCGTCGCGACAAGAAAAACGATTTTCGGATGCTCTGGAACATAAAGATCGGCGCGGCCCTCGGCGAAAAAATGTCCTATAGCAAATTTGACGGCGCGCTAAAAAAGAACCAGATTAGTCTTGACCGGAAGATCCTCGCGCTTCTCGCTGAAACCAATCCGACCGTCTTCCAAAAAGTGGTCGCCCGCATTTCCTAGCCGACACCACAATTTTGCCAAATTTTTACAGAAACTTCTCGGCAACCGAGAGGCTATTTCCTCATGGGCAAAGAGAGTATCGCTCTAGCGAGCCCTTGGTGAATGTCACGAAAATATCACGCAAGAAACAAGGTGCGGATGGTGCGCCGGTATATTTTCTACCCGAGGATATACTCCTTCCCCCGTTCCGGAACGAGAGCATTCACCCCTACGTAATCGCGCAATCGCTGGACCAAAAACGATGATGCTTTCGGTTCGCCCATGACGACGAACACCTGCGAGACCTTTGAGGCGGTACCTGCCACGAACTCTTGTAAATGGGCGGAGTCTTTGTGCGAAGAGTAGCCGTAGACCGATTCGATATGTGCACGCACCGGCACTTGATCGCCGTCGATCGCCACATATTTTTCGCCTTCCTGCAATCGCCGCCCGATGGTTCCTGGCGACTGATAGCCCGCCAACAGTAGGGTGTTGTTGCCGTTTGGCAAAAAGTGCTTCTCGTGACGCACCACCCGCCCGCCGCTGCTCATGCCGGAGCCGGCAATGATGATCTTTGGATCAGGCGCCTGCCATATTGCCCCGGAATCCGTGCCGCGGAGCGTAAATTTAAGACGCGGAAAACTGAACAACCCGTCGCCGCGGGCAAGCCGGCCCTTGGCTGTATCGTTAAAATCATCCGTCATGGACCGATAGATGTCAGTGACTTTTGCCGCGAGCGGCGAGTCAACGAATACGGGCATAACGGGAATCTCTTTCTTCTCCACCATATCGTCAAGCTCTGAAAGCAGGTCTTGCGTCCTTTCCAATGAAAATGCCGGGATGACCAGCGTCCCCTGCCGGTCTGCATTCGCAAGAACGATCTCTTTCAATTTCCGGCGGCGCTCTTCGGGCGGCTCGTGGTTTCGGTCGCCATACACGCTTTCCATCACCACGTAATCGGCGTCAGTGACGGCTTCAGTGTCGCGGAGAAGCGGCGAGGGCGAATTTCCCAGGTCGCCGGTAAAGACCGCCTTCTTGTCCCCGAATTTAAACTCATACATCGCTGAGCCAAGAATATGGCCCGCATCCCGCAGGGTCACCGATAGCTCCGCCTCAAGCAAGAGCGGCGTGTGGTAAGAAACTTCCCGCCAACATTTCATGGCACCGGCGATATCTTTCTCGTCATAAAGCACCGGCCCCTTCTTCTCGTGCGTGAGCACTGCCAGCGCATCCTCAAGCATCAAGGGCGCCAGGGCCCGCGTTTCCGGCGTTGAATAGATAATGCCGCGAAATCCGTCGTGGATGAGCTTGGGGATGCGGCCTATGTGGTCCATATGGGCGTGAGTGACGAACAAATACTTTATATCCCGCGGGTCGTACGGAAACGGCATATCGTTTTCCTTTTCGGAAAATTCAAAACCTTGGAATAACCCGCAGTCGACGAGCATGGCCGTGCCCGCATCGGTTCGAATCAAGAAATTGGCGCCCGTCACACGTCCGACGCCGCCGTAGAAAGTCGCGCGAAGCTTGCTCATCCGCTTATTTTCTCACAAAATCCCTCTGCACACTATTTTTATCATCAAAAAATCCGCCCAAAGGCGGATTTTTTGTCAGGGTTACTTGAAGTGCTGACCTAGAACTAATCTAGGTGGGTGCCCGCAGGGTGTCGGTCAGAACCCAGCCCCATTTTCACCACTCTCCCGGCTGGACCATCCTTTTCGATAGTAAATCGCGAAAATGGGGCTGGACTCATCACTTCACCGCTATAGGGGCTCCCTTAAAAAATGTTATAGAGTTAGCACTTCGTGTGTAACCCTGCACCTAGTATAACAGAAAGGAAATAAAAAAGTTACCGTGGCGCGGAGAATGACAACTCTGTTGCGAGCTATTTTTGGAAAATAATGAACTTCATGCGCCGTTCACAGTACGCTCGCACCTGAAGAATAACAAAAAGGCCGCCCCGTCCTCTTGAGGAAGCGGGGCAGTCTATTGAGGCAAGGATCCCTGATATACCCGAAATGTTACGTGGGTGCTTTACACGCCTCCCTAAAGAGGTGCGAGAAGTGGCTGCTCATAACAACCACGAAAAGCTCCCTGAGTGTGTTGATTTAAAGGGTAATCGGAATCCTGAATCAACTGTAAGCTTCGCCTAAAAATTTGCAAGCGCAAAAGAGGATAATTTCGGTATCAACCTGCGCAGAAATTGTGAAGAAGCTGTGAACAGCTTGTGTAAAAGACGCAAATGAACTTTCGTCAAGAATGCGGTCACTCGAACAGCCCGTCCAAGTTGACATCATAGAGAATCTCTTCCTGTACCAATTTATAGTTATAAATCTCTCCCTTGGCGAACCAATGCGTAATCTCTTTGTCAGCTTCGGCGACCGACCCGGAAGCATGGATCAGGTTGCGGATCGCGCGGTCGTCGGTATCAGCCATGATGTACGAGTCGAGCACGAAATCGCCGCGGATCGTACCGGGAACCGATGAAAGTGGTTCGGTGCCGCCGACGAGCTTTCGGACGATTTGCACCGCATGCGCTCCCTGCCAGACCATGGCGACGACGGGGCTCGAGGTGAAATATTTCCGCAAACGAGCAATGACCATGTCCCCCACCTTGAGCGCGTCGGTCGAGGGCGGTTTTTGGCCCTTTTTTATATAACTCTCGATGGCCTTCTCCCCGACCAGGCGTTTCCAGTTCGGGTCAAGCATATAGTGCTTCTCCACGTGCGCGGCGGTAGGCACCATCATTTTCATGCCGACCAGCTTCAGACCGACCTGCTCGAATCGCCTCACGATCTCACCGATGAGCGAGCGTTGGATGCCGTCCGGCTTGATGATGACAAGCGTGCGTTCGAATTTGGGGTGCGGGGTCATGAGTTTTACGTTGAAAGTCTTCGGTTAAAAGTAATCCCGAAATAGTATGCCTTTTTCCACCAAAAAACAATGACCGCGCAATTATTCGCTCTTCGGCTCTGTCAGACCCGAATCCTGAAAATCACGCTCGGTTTTAACCGCATCCATGGCCCTTTTTGCGTGGTCAAGGACTTTTTCAGGAATACCAGGCATTTTCGATAGCGCATCGGCAGCCGATACAACGTCATCAAATTCACCAAGAATAGTTTTGTTATCACTTTTATCAATCTTTACATATCGTTCAGCGACGTAATCAATATCACGTCGTGCGTCATTCTTCGGCACATATTCAACGCCCCAAGAAAAATCATTGTCCTCGCACAGCACGTCGAACGAATCTGTGGATTCCATTCTGTTTCCTTGGATAAGGGTCTCTTCGGTCATCGTAACTCCAGAGTTCACATCTCCTTCCTGGACATTCGCCGCCCCCGTCAACGCCATTGCGCCGGCCAATGCCGCCTTCACCTTCCCCGACATCTTTCTCAAGACCCCCGCTCGCGAAGCCTCTTTTTTCGGCTCTTCAGTGTTACCTTCCTCACCGTTCACAAATGATTCGATTCCCGTTCTCGGTGCATTAATTGTAAAAAATTAAACCGTTCGCTCGACGCGCCGCTTTGCCAGCCGCTGGCCTGTTCCGTTGCAAACCTTGCAACGGAAGAAAATATACCGCCGGCCCGTCGCTTTACAAACCTCGCAAGGAACGTAATGCTCCTCGGCAGCTTCGGTTTTCTTTCTGATATCGACGCCTTCGAGACCGACGATATCGAGAGCGCCTGCGCGGCTGAGCGACTCACGAATATCTGCCAATCGCGCTTCATCGCTTTGGACAGATTCCGGGCTTTCCATTCTCGCCTCGTCTCCTTCCGAAACAGCCTCACCGTCCGGCCCTTTTTCAACTTCCGCACCGGTCGTGGCTTCTTTGAATGCCGCCGACGCTTCGGCAGAATCGGTCGTCAAAGGTTCACCCGCCCCGTCAAACTTCTCCGGTGACTCGCTTGCCAAATTCTCGGCATACCGATCGACCGCTTCTTCCGGCGAGCCTGGCAATGAAGTTTCTGTTTCTCCCGGCACCGCCGGGGCGCTTTCTCCCGATTCCACTGACGAGCTTCCGCTCGCGCTGTTCATCGATTCGATTCCCATATTTGGATGTTATTTGTAATGTTTTCCCTGCCGCCAGTAGCTTTGGCCGGCGGTGAGCCGCTATTTCTGGTACTTCGCCAACACTTCCGCTTCGACCTGCGAACGTTCGCGACCGAATTTGAGATAGGAAAGCTCCTTAAGCTGATCGACGTGGCCAGCCGTACCGCGGTTCGGCGCAAGGGTTTCGATCGAAAATGGCTTCATGGTCTTACCGCCCGCCAGAAGTTTGACATAGGCGTGGTGATTATCAAGATTCATGAGGTCCTTGGCGGTGAATACCGGCGAAAATTGCTTTTCCAAGAATTCGGCGTCCTCCGCGCCGACGCGGAAACTGGCAATCGAGCCGACGTTGCCGAACACCGCGTCTTGTATCTTGTCCTCGAGCTGGGCGATGAACTGGTGCGCAATATGAAGGCCAAGCCGGTATTTGCGAGCCTCGGAGAGGATGGTGGCGATGGAATCGGTAGTGATATTTTGAAATTCGTCGATGTAAAGATAAAACGGCGGCAGATCTTTGCCCAATGCATCGACGCGCGACAAGGCCGCCATGAGGATCTTGCCGACAAGGATGAGGCCGATAAGATTGGCGTTGATATCGCCGAGCCGGCCCTTCGAAAGATTTACGAGCATTATTTTCTTATTGTCCATGATGTCGCGGAAATTCCAGGAGGAATGCTCCTGAGCCACGATCGGTCGCATGATGTCATTGGCGAGGAAAACATCGAATTTGGAAGTGATGTAAGGCACGATGTTCGCGAGAGCCCCTTCCCCGCCCGCCTTTTCGGCGATTTCCTTCCAAAACTGGACGACCACGGGGTTCTTGCAATGGGAAACCTTCAGATCGCGGTACGCCTTGTTCGACAGGACTCGCGACACGTCGAGAAGCGTCGAGCCGGTGTCGGGGTCTTCGATCACGAGCATCGTCGCGTTCCGAAAGTATTGCTCGAACATCGGCCCCATCGATTCCGGCACCGCGCCGTATAATTTCTGAAAAATACTGAAAAGCTCGTTCACCACGAACGTCTTTTGTTCAGGGTAAGCGCGGTTATATTCGAGCATGTTAAGCGCCATCGGCCTCGGCGTGTAGGCCGGATCGAAATAGATCACGTCCTCGAACCGGGCCGGCGGTATGAGCGACAGCACGTCTTCGATGTCGGAACCATGTGGGTCTATCATGCAGACCCCGGCGCCCGAAGCAATGTCCTGCGCCACCATGTTCTTAAGAAGCGTGGTCTTGCCAGTACCGGTCTGGCCGATGGCATAGAAGTGGCGGAGCCGGTCCTCAGGCGCCATGAACACCCGGGTCTCCGTATTACGGTCGCGGTTGACGCCAAGCAGTATGCCGGCGGCCGGCACTCCGAGCGGCACCGGGGCGGTGGCCGCTTTGGAGACTTTGAGCTGAGGACTGTCGGTGACGGTCGCGCCGGGGAAATGCATGAGGGTCGTCAATTCGCGCACGTTCACGGGAAGCGCTTCGCGCTGATCAAAAAGCCGATAGGAAAACCGGTGGAGAAAATCGACGAGCGCGCCGCGCCTCATACGCCTGAACGTAAGCGCGTTGCCGCGGTGCGGGTTATCGAATTGGTTGAACGCCGACGCAAGATCGGCCAAGATTTCGTCCGCTTCGCGTTCTGTCCGCGACGAAGCAACGACGCGGATGCTCGCCAAGACGATCGGGCTCGCTATCTTTTGCTTTATATTCTCGGCCGCCACCTCGTCTATTTTCGGCGGCTCCTTTATCTTCTTTTCTTCCTCCTTTTCTTTTTGTTTCGGCGACGCCGTGACCTCCCGCAAAAACTCTTTGGCAAATTGCCACACGTGGCCGCCCACCGAATCGGGAATATCGATAGCTTCATTTATCTTCTCTCCCTTGAGCACGCGGTCAAGGCCGCGTTTATACATGTCGTTATAACGGCTCCCGACCGGATAGAACACGATCTGAATCGACGCCCCTTCACCATCCTTATCTATCTTGGAAAAACTGTTCAAAATGATATTCAGAGGATCGTGCTCGAATTGGTCATAGGTCTTGAGCGGAAAAATGGGGTTCTCCTTGAGCACCGCCACCGCCCCCGCCGCGGCGCCGCCTTCGTTGAAAATATTGTAGTCGTCCTTTGATTCCCGGAGCACCGCGTGAGGAAACACCGCAAGCATATGCTTTTCGAACAAGTTGCGCTTGCTATCGGGCACCGCCGCATAAAAAACGAATTCACTGCTATGATTTTCTACCGCGAGTTCCAGCGTAAAATAATTCGGCCCCACCACGCCGGCGTCCGCGACCGAGAGCATGCCGGCGTAGAATTGCTCCATCGCCGACACCAATTCCTTGACCGTCTTCGGTTTTTCTTCGTCCGTATTCGCCTCGGGGAGGGACACCTCGAAGAGGGTCATGTGGAGCGCGCGGAACAAGGGGTCGCGTTCGCGCAACCCGACACTGAATCCCGACTTCACATATTGGACGAGAAAACGCTCGAAATCGTCGTCGATATGGGGGCTTTGCAGGCGCGCGGCAACCGACAGGGCGTTCTTTATGCCCCGCTCGTGAAGGATCTTCACCAGCTCGGCGATCTTCCCATCATGCGCTTCCGGCGACAGACCAAGGGCCAAGGTCTCGAGTTCGCCTTCGGGCGCTCGGTAGGTCTCATGGAGCACGTGCGCCGCCGGTGTTTCCTTGTACCGGGTTATCTCATCCCGTACGACCCGCTCCGGTGCGCTTTCGACACCCTGCCCCGAAAGCTCGCGCTCCTTCTGCTCGACGGCGGCGCGCAAAAAACGAAGCTCCTCCTCGGGAGATCGGAATTTCTCGGCCTGGGCGGGTTTTGCTTCCATAAAAACTACCTCTTCGACTCGCTCACTTCTATTCGGCGCTGATATTCGGAGAGCAGCACCAAAATCCGGCTCCGGTCGGCCTCATTCAAGTGCGGCAGGTTGTCCGTCACCCGCTGCACCGCGTCTTTCGCCGCCGCAAGGTCGCCGTCTTCGAGGTATGCAGGAATAGCCCTGAGCGGTTGCTCGACCTCCGGCACCAGCCACAGCTGATCGAAATCGGCAGCCGATTCTTGGCGAGGGGTTTTTTCAGGTTGTTCGTTGAATCCAGGCATGAAAGGGATAGGACCCCTTCAGTATATCAAGAGATGGTAAGAATTTCCGCCTCGCCGCTGGTGATAAGTACCGTATGCTCAAAATGGGCGCTTCGGCTCCCGTCAGCGGTACGATAGGTATACCCGTCGTCAGCCAGCACGATATCGGCGGTTCCGAGCGTACACATCGGTTCGATCGCAAGCACCATGCCCGGCCGCAATTTCACTCCCGGCGACGCGCCTGCGATATTCGGCACGTAGGGGTCTTCGTGGACATTCCGGCCGACGCCATGACCGGCGAGTTCCCGCACGATACCGTACCCAAATGGCCGGACATACTCCTCGATTGCGCGACTTATGTCGTTCACGTGCGCCCCACCGCGAGCCGCCGCGATACCGATATGCAAAGCTTTTTTGGTGACCGCGACCAGATCGGCGGAGGCTTTGTCCACTTTGCCCACCGGCACGGTCACCGCCGCATCGGTGATGAGCCCCTCATGCGTAAGACCGAGGTCTAGCGAGACGATATCGCCCTCGCGGAGGGTCTTTTCAACTTCATTGGGAATACCGTGAACGATCTCGTTGTTCACCGAAACGCACAACGCCGCCGGATAGGGGCGTTTTGCACCGCGCGGCTGGTAACCGAGGAATGCGGCCCGGTCGCCGCCCTTTTCTATAAGCGTGCGGGCGAACGAATCGAGTTCTCGTGCCGTCACACCCGGCCTCACTCTAGGCACCAGCGCGGAAAGGATAACCGCGTGCCGCCGGCCGCCCCGCCGGAGCGTCGCGATCTCTTCGGCTGTCTTCAGCGTAACCATACGAGTTATTTTTTCGGGAAAACTGCCGCGAGGATGTCCGCGTGCACCTTTTCGATCGGCTGCTCGCCATTTATCTCGATGAAATTGACGCCGGGCAGAGCGCGGAAGTGGTCAACGGCCGGCATGGTATTTTTCTCAAACCAATCGAGGCGCTTGTCAATCTCCTTATCGTCATCGTCATAACGGCCGCGGCTTTTCAGTTTTTCCTTCGCCCACGAATGCGATACTTTCATCAAAATGACGGCAAATGTTTCGAAGCCGTAAAATCGGAGTGCGGCCTCGATGATCGGCGCTTCCTGTGCGCGGCGCGCCACCCCATCGAGCACCAAATGCTCGGCCCCGGTGTATTTTTCGATAATATAATGCGACCAGATCCAAATAGGCACGAACTCCGGCAGCAAGCCGCCGTGGTCCAGGATATCCTTCACCACATCACGCGTAAAACCGGCGGTGTCGTTGATAAATTCGCGAATGCGAGCCCCGGTTTCGACATAGATGACATCCTTCGCCGATCCTTGCTTTTTGAGAACCTCGATGAGGAGTTTCGCCTGCGTGCCCTTTCCACAACCGGAAGGGCCGTAGAAAATAAAAGCATGAGGTTTCATTAGACACCTAGTGTAGCAGAAAGTTTCAAAAAATCAAAACTGTTTTTCTTTCTAAAAACTAGAGACTGCGAACTCCTTTAGTACTCCCGCATCGATATCTGCGCATCGACCTTCTTCACAAGGTCAATGACCACTGAAACGACAATGAGAAGCGCCGTGCCGCCTATCGCCAAGGTCTTCGTGCCGGTAAAGTTCTGCATGGCAAGGGGAAGCACCGCGATAAAACCGAGAAAGATGGCGCCGACCATGGTGATGCGGGTCAGGATAGTGGCGATGTGGTCGGACGTCGGCCGGCCCGGGCGCACGCCGGGAATGAAGGCGCCGTTCTTTTGCAGATTGGTCGAGATAGAATCCGGATCGAACGTGACCGCCGTGTAAAAGTAGGTGAACAGGAAGACGAGCACGAAATAAATGCTCGCGTAGAGCCACGGGTTGTTCAGTACCGCCAAGAAGTTCAGTGAAAGGTTTTGTATCGTGGGATTATTCATGACCGCGAGAAAGCTCAGGATCATCTGCGGCAGAAGCAGTATGGAAAGGGCAAAGATGATGGGGATGACGCCGGCTTGGTTCACCCGAAGCGGCAGGTAGGTCGAAATACCGCCGTAGACCTTCATGCCGCGAACGCGCTTGGCATACGTAACTGGTATCGGTCGTTCGGCTTCGGTGACGACCACGACGCCGAAAATGATGATGAGCGCGGCGACCGCGAACGCAAGGTAGGTGGGGATCTGCGACGGGTCGAAGGTGAACGCGAACTGGCTGACCGCGGTCGGGATACGCGACACGATACCGGCGAAGATGATGAGGGAAACGCCGTTCCCTATGCCGAATTCCGTCACCAATTCACCGAGCCACATAAGGAGGACCGAACCGGCGGTGACGGTCAGAACATTGACCAAAAAACCAAAAGGGCCGATGGCGGTTATCGCTCCCTGCTTTTGAAGCAAGAGCAAAAAACCGATGGCCTGCACGATCGCGAGGGGTACCGTGAGAAGCCGCGAGTATTGGGCGAATTTTCGGCGACCCGCCTCCCCTTCTTCCTGGTACAAAGCCTTGAGCTGCGGGATCATCATGGTAAGGAGCTGAAGGATGATGGATGCCGTGATGTAGGGGCCGACGCCCAGCATGACGATAGACATGGTCGACAGGCCGCCGCCGGAGAAGATGTTTAAAAGACCGAGATATTGGTTATTGGTGAAGAACGTCAGCAATTTTTGCGGGTCGATGCCGGGAATAGGGATGGCCGCCAACAGGCGAAAGATGACGAGCATGGCCACCGTAAAAAGCATCCGTTGCCGCAAGACGGTGTCTGAAATGATCAGCTTTGTTTTCTCAAAAAAAGTATGCAGCACGTCAGTGAATTACGCGGCGATGGTTCCGCCCGCTTTCTCGATCTTTTTTCTGGCGCTCCCGGAGACGGCGCAGTGGGTGAAGGAAAGTTTCTTGGTCAATTCGCCGTCACCGAGGATCTTGACCGTCGGAGCGATGCCGCTGCGGGTGCCGATGATGCCCTTCGCCGTAAGCGTTTCGGGCGTCACCGTATCGCCATTCTGAAACGAATTCTCGATGACCCCGAGATTTACGGGGACATGCTTTGTCTCAATGCTCTTATTGCTGTTCTTGCCGCGGCCGCGCAGTTTAGGAAGGCGCTTTATGAAGTCGCGAAGTTCCGGACGCCCCTTGTGACCGGCCCGCGCGGTCTGGCCTTTGCCGCCGCGGCCCGATGTTTTGCCGCGTTTAGAACCGCGTCCCACCGAGCGGGACTTTTTATTCGGATGAACTCGCACAAGGTTATTGATTTGCATGGTATTATTTTTCAGAAACCGCCGTCTGAACCGGTGCCGGTACCGCTTCTTTGCCCTTCGGTTCCGCCACCCGAGAAAGCGCGACGATAGTCGCCCTGGCGATATTAAGCTTGTTCTTGCTGCCGGAAAAAATCTTTCCTGTAATGTCTTTTATGCCCGCCAGCTCAATGACCGTCCTCACCGCACTTCCCGCGACCAAACCGCGGCCCGGCGCCGGCTGAAGCATCACCAAAGCACTACCGTATTTGGCTTCCACGCGATGCGCGATCGACTGGGTCTTGCCGAGCGGGACTTTTATCATGTGCTTTTTGGCGTTGCGAGTCGCTTTGTCGATGGCGAGCGAGGTGTCGATGGCCTTACCGAGACCGACTCCCACCACCCCCTTGCGGTTGCCTGACACGAGCGCCACACTGAAGTTAAAACGTTTGCCGCCCGCCACCACGCGCGTGACGCGGCGGATCGTCAATATCTTGCTGTCGTATTCTGACTTGACCCGGCCCTCTCTGCCTCCGGGTCGGCCTCCGGTACGCGGCCGGCGGCGATTCTTTTGAAAACTGGAAGGGCCGCCTGCGGTCCGCGCCGACGGTGATGCCGGCGTCACGGCCGTGGCAGGCGCCGTTACTGGCGCTGCCGTTTCCTGTGTTTTTATTGGTTCTTCTGCCATGTGATTAAAAATGTAAACCGCCCTTACGCGCGCCGTCCGCCAACGCCTTTATTTTTCCGCCGTACACATATCCGCTCCGGTCAAACACGGCCTTCTTCACGCCCTTCTCCGCCGCTATTTTTGCAAGGACCGCCCCAACCTCCGTCGCGACGTCTTTGACTTTCTTGCCGAACTTTTGCGAGGAAGCGGCGGCAACGGTGACCCCCTTCTCGTCGTCAATGAGCTCGGCATAAACGAACTTGTTCGACTTGAACACCGTCAAGCGCGGGCGGGCGGCGGTACCGGCAATGCGGCTTCGTATCTTTTTGTGCCGTCGTATTCTTTTTTCTTTCTTAAGGTCTTTCATGGGAAATTCTATACGGTCTTCTTGCCTTCCTTGCGGCGAACGACCTCGGTGTCATAACGGATGCCCTTGCCTTTGTACGGTTCGGGTCGTTTGAGGTCGCGGACGATGGCGGCGAACTGGCCGACATTTTCCTTATCCACGCCGGAAATCGTGATCATATTCTTTTCGGCCGTCACCGTAAGGCCGGCCGGAATGGCCACTTTCACCAAGTGAGAAAAGCCGAGCGACATGACGAGGTCCTTGCCTTTCACCTCTGATTTGAAACCGATGCCTTCGACGATAAGCTTCTTCACGAAGGGTTTCGCCGCTCCGGCAAGCATATTTTTAAGATGCGAGGCCGTCGTTCCCCATAGGGCGCGCGTCTGGATAGAGTTGCCGTCCGGGGTCAGCGAAAGCGCATTATCAGCGAGCGTAATGGCGATTTCCGGCCGGAAGTCGCGGGAAATTTCACCCGCCGGGCCTTTGGCGGTCACGCGCGTTCCCGCCACGGTGACGGTCACCTTGTCCGGAACTTGCAATGGTTTTTTAGCGAGACGTGACATGATGTTACATTACTTCAAAAAGGACCTCGCCGCCGACATGCTGCGCGCGCGCGTCGCGGTCCGAGAGCAGTCCCTTGGTGGTGGAAATGACCGCCATACCGAACCCGTTCCGCACCGGATAAATGTCCTTTGACGAACGGTAGATGCGGCGGGACTGATGGGAAACGCGCTTCACGTCCTGAATGGCCGGCCGGCCGTCTTTGTACAAGAGCTCCACTTCGACGAATTTCCCGCGCTTCTTGCCTTTCTTTCCCGATGATTTGATATAGCCCTCCTTCTCGAGAATCTCGGCGATGCAGAGCACGAGCTTCGAATACGGAAAGGACACGGTGGGAAGCTTGGCCGCTCCCGCATTTTTAAGGGCAACGATGAAATTGGCGACGCGGTCTCCTACCATGATGATTTCTTAATACCTGGTATCATGCCTTCGTTGGCGAATTCTCGGAAACAAATGCGGCACAAACCGAAGTCGCGCATATAACCCCGCTTCCGGCCGCACCGAAAACAGCGGCGCACGATCCTGGTGCTGAATTTCGGCTTCTTCTGTGACCGCGCGACGACGGATGTTTTGGCCATTTTTGTAAAAAAAATTTCCGCTGGATCGCTCGGTAACCGTAGTTTCGAGCAGTGCCAACGACTTTCTCCCCTAATGAGGTAGTGGCATACTAGCAGAGCCCCGTTTTATATGCAAATGGTTGACAAGTCGACGTTTATATATCGTGTAATATTATATAAATCCTCATTTTACGAGGATATGCCAAAGGCAAACGCGAGCGGCCGCACATGGAATGTGCTGCCGCTTTTTCTTTACTTTTCGAGACGACTTTCTATCGAAAATCTCCTATTTTCTAAGCTTTCGCTGCGGCCTGCGCGGTCTGCGACGGATTCTCCTCTTTTTTACGGATACGCTTGCGGCCGCGTTTGCCCTTCCCCTCTTCGACAAAATCAGCAGTACGGAACGGGAATCCGAGGTGGCGGAAAAATGCCAATGCTTCATCTTTTGATTTGGCGGTCGTCACCACCGTCACCGCCAGACCGAACACATCTTTCAGGTCTTCATCGGTCGTTTCGGGAAATATCGTGTGCTCTTTGACGCCTATGGTGAGATTGCCCATTTCATCGACTGCCTTCGGAAGAAGTCCGCGGAAGTCCTTGGTGCGCGGCAGGGCCACATTGACAAGCTTTTCAAGAAAACCGTACATCCGCGGGCCGCGGAGCGTCACTTGATAGCCGATAAGGTCACCGACGCGGGTTTTGTACGAAGCAATGGACTTCTTGGCGCCGCGCGGTGCTGGTTTCTGGCCGGTGATCTTCGTCAGGCGATCAGCGACGACTTCGTTCTTTTTTTTGTCTTTGAACGAACCGGTGCCCGCATTCACCACCACCTTGAGGAGGCGCGGCGACTGCATGATGTTCGCGTATTTCAGCGCGGCTTTGAGTGCCCCGAACGCATTCTGCTGTTTTTCTTTGACGGAAATGGTAGCCATACGATTTATTTATTCTCTACCTTGGCGACATTGGAGACATCGATCGGCAGGGCCTTCTCGACGATTTGGCCTTTCTGGCCTTCGCGGCGCGACTTTTCGTGGCGTTTCTTAACGTTCACCCCCTCGACCACGACCTTATTCTTCGTGGGAATAGCCAAAATTATCTTCCCGGTCTTGCCGCGATCCGCACCCGTCAGTATCTTCACATTATCTCCTTTTTTGACGTGCATGGTATTAGACTATTTCAGCGGCCAATGAACCGATCTTTTGGTAACCGCGCTCGGGGAGCTCGCGAGGAATGGGACCGAATACGCGGCCGGCCAGCGGGTCCAATTTCCCTTTTTCCAAAATAACCACGGCATTCTCATCAAAACGGAGGTACGAGCCGTCCTTGCGGCGATACGCGTTGCGGGTCCGCACCACCACGGCGGTCAACACATCCTTCTTTTTCACCGCCTTGCGCGGTTCGGCTTTTTGGACGGACAACACCACCGTATCGCCGATCTCTGCATAGCGGCGCCGGGTCGCACCGAGCACTTTGAAGATCCGGCCTATTTTGGCACCGGAGTTGTCAGCAATTTTTACGAATGTGCGCGGTTGTATCATGGCAGTTTAAAAATTATTCTGTCGCGGCCGGCGGAGGCACCAGCTTGAAGCGCTTGTCTTTTGAAATGGGGCGGCATTCGATGATCGTCACTTTCTCCCCCACTTTCTTCGTATTGCCCGGGTCGTGCACCTTGAACCGCTTGGTGGTCTTAAAATATTTTTGATACTTCGTATGCTTCACGAAGCGATCGATGGTCACGACGATGGTATCTTTCATCTTCGTCGAAACGACCACGCCGCTCATGGTGCGGCTTCGAGGCTCCGGAACTGTTTTGGTGGTGGTTACTTCCATAAAATTAGGCGGCCTTGCGGCTATTGAGTACCGTCAGGATACGAGCGATCTCCTTGCGCGTGTTGCGCCCCGTCTTTACATCGCGAATCTTGCTTCCTGACACCTCGAAACGGAACTTTCGAAGCGCCTCGCGCTTGGCGTGAAGCTCTTGCAGCAATTCGTGGTCTGTTTTGTTGGTGTGGTCGGCCATGGTGTTGTATCCTACATGATTCTCGGGCTTCGGCAACTTACATGCGGGTCACGATCTTTGTCTTTACCGGAAGCTTGGTCCCCGCCTTGCGCAACGCTTCGGACGAATCGGCTTCGGACAACCCGTCGATTTCGAACAGCACCCGGCCAGCGCGCACCACGGCGACATAGCCCTGCGGATCGCCCTTTCCTTGGCCCATGCCGACTTCGGCCGCCTTCGCGGTGTAGGGACGATCGGGGAAGATCCGAATCCAAATCTTCCCGGTCTTGCCGATGAAACGGCTCATGACTTTGCGGGCGGATTCTATTTGCTGGGACTTTATGCGTCCCTGCTCCAGAGCTTTCAAACCAAAGGAACCGAACGATACGTAGGTACCTCGCGTTTCAACGGCTTTGCGTTTCGGATTGCGCCGCGTGCTCTGCCATTTTCGATATTTAACTTTTTTCGGCAACAACATAAAATTTATTTTTTCCTCTGATTCTTATCGACGGCGTTAAAGATCTCGCCGCGATATATCCAGACTTTTATCCCGATATCGCCAAAGGTCATGTGGGCCTTCTCGCGCGCATAATCGATATCGGCACGAAGCGTCTGGAGCGGTATCCGGCCCTTCTTGAGCTCTTCCGTCCGGGCGATATCCGAGCCGCCCAACCGGCCGCCCAATACGATGCGCACTCCTTTTACGTCGCGATTCGCCATCACCTTTTCGATGGTTTGTTTCATCACCCGTCGGAACGGCAAGCGCTTTTCGAGGCTTTCAGCGATCATCATGCCTACGATAGCCGCATTCGATTCGGGCGAACGTATTTCTTCGATATCAAGCTTGAATTCCTTGTCGATGGTGATACCGGCGCGCTGCATTTCCTTGAGGATGGAATTCCGCAATTTCACCGCGCCTTCGCCGCTCTTGCCGATGAGAAGACCGGGCCGTGACGTCTTCACGACCACGCGCAGTGTTTTCTGTCCCCGCTCGATATCCACCCCGCCGACATAAAAGCTCCGGAGTTGTTTCTGCAAAAATTCGCGGAGAGTGATATCGGCCCGCAAAAGCTCGCGGTAATGGTCCTTGACGCCGAACCAGCGGGACTTCCAGTCCCTAATGATGCCAAGCCGGTGTGAATATGGATGGACGGTGTGCGACATGGGATTACAGTGATTTTTCAGCCGCCACCTCGTCGAGAATCACGGAAATGTGGCTGGTGCGCTTCTTTATCTCGTACGCCGAACCGCGGGCGCGCGGGCGAAATCGCTTCATAACGGGACCTTCGTTGACTTGGATCTCCTTTACAAACAACTTTTCCTTGTTCAATTTAAAATTTTCCTTGGCGTTCGACACGGCCATCTCAATCACGTTCCGCACCGGGTCGGTCGCGTGTTTGCTAAGAAAACCAAGGGTCGTAAGGGCTTTTTCGACGCGCTTCCCGCGAACGAGGTCGGCGACAACGCGGACCTTGCGCGGCGATTGACGATAATTTTTGAGGGTTGCGGTGATCATATATGAATATTACGCAGCTTTCTTCTCTGCCGGTGCGGCCTTTGCGGCTTGGGCCGAAGCGATCTCTGCTTCTTTCTTCTTCAATTCGAGCTCTTTCTGCATCTTGCCGCCGTGCTTCACGAATTTACGGGTCGGCGAGAACTCGCCCAAGCGGTGCCCCACCATATCCTCACTCACCAGCACCTCGATATGCTCGCGGCCATTGTGGACGCCGAACTTGAACGCCACCATTTCCGGACTGATCACGCAGGCCCGCGACCACGTTTTAACAACCCCCGTATCCTGAGGTTTCTTGCCGGCGATCTTTTTCAGGAGCCGTTCGTCGACGTACGGGCCTTTTTTAAGTGATCGGGTCATGACAATATGAAAAAAGAAGCTCGTTAAAGAGCGTCCCGCTATACTAGCAAACGACGAACAGATGTCAAATCGCTATAAAAGTAATGACCGCCATGGAACTTTCCGTGGCGGTCACGAGGCACACACGAGGTAGGTTTGCATCTCAATTTCGATTTGCTGGAGAACGTTCCCCGGCGCATCGTGTTCTAGGGCGGCGGAGGTACCGACCTTCACCAGTTTCATCCCCTTCGAGCCGGGGATTTCAACTGCGTCAAGCCCGCTTTCGCGTAATTTCTCATACGCTTCCTTCAACTTTCGCTCGAAACTTTTCATATGATTCACCTCCATTCCAAGTCGATGTTAACACAATAAACTATTTGTTGTCAATTGCGCGAGAATACTGTGAGTACAGTTTGAGGTCTTTTTCGATACTATCGACGCCGTCCTCGTCGGTTCGAGGGAAAAAAAGTTTGGTCTCATCGTCTCGATAGGGTTCTTCGTGGCCGAACTTTGACCGTCCGAAATCGATAACGTACGGATCTCCGGTCTGCATATCCACCATGACATTCCGTGCAGCCATATCTCGGTGGAAAAGTCCTCTCTCATGCATCTTATCAATGAACGAGCGAAGTCTTTGGGAAAATCTATCGACACTGAAACCTTCTGGTAATTTGATCTTTTTTTGGATGATATCTTCGACACTAATGGCCGGGAGCCGTTCCATAACGAGAACCTTCACTTTGTCCGAAATAAAGAAATCGTCGGTTTCTTCCGAAGATTCAAGTTCCATAACCATGTACGGTTCTGGCACACGGACGACATCCTTTATCTCTCGCGCGGAATCGAGAAAATCACCTTCGGCAGCAAGGGTTACATGCCAAGGCCTCTCACGCAGTTTATCTTTATACTCCTCGCTGGCAAAACGTTGGTATTCGGAAGGTACCGCGTCCAATTTTTCAGGTCGGGCAAAAACCTCGACATTGCGAATGACCTTGAAGCAAAGCTTTTGATTTGTCTCCGGATAATAAACATATGCGGTTCCTCCTTCCCCAAGTTTGTTCTTGCCACTTTCCAAAAAAAGGGTTATCGAGTGAACAAGTTCCTTCTCGCGTTCTTCTCTACTTTTTTCTACGTTCTCCTCCGTTGGAATTGTCTCCTTGTGTCTAGATTCCTCTTCGTCAAACCATCGAGAGGGGTGTAATTTTTCGTATCGCATAGGCATAAGTATACCATCGGTCAAAGATGGAGGTAAAAGATCCTCAACAAAATAACCGCCCCAGAGAAGGCGGTTATTTTGTTGGTTTTACTCTTTCTTTTTGCCGACTTTCCGGCGGGAGACGATAAGACGATTGGAGTATTTTTTCGGCGTGCGGGTCTTTTGGCCTTTGCCCGACGGTTTGCCCCAGCGGGTCTTGGCGCGCCGGAGACCTCGGCCTTGACGGCCTTCACCGGAGCCATAAGGGTGATCGACGACGTTTTGGGCGGAACCGCGCACGGTCGGCCGGATACCGAGCCAACGGCTGCGGCCAGCCTTACCGATATTCACGAGCCAATTCTCTTCGTTCGACACGGCACCGATAGAAGCCCACGCATTCTCCAAAACTTTCCGGACCTCGCTTGACGGTAGCTTGAGACTGACATAACCGCCCTCGACCGCGACGACTTCGGCATAATTCCCCGCTGAGCGGGCCAAAACGGCACCGGCACCGGGTTTGATCTCGACATTGTAGACAAAGGTACCGACCGGCACCTTGCCGAGGGGAACGCGGTTTCCGGTCTTAAGGGGCGCGTTCTCGGACACCACGAACGTATCGCCGACCTTCATATTCTGCGGCACGACCACATAGCGGCGTTCACCATCCTTATAGAGGACGCGGGCAAGGAACGCGGTGCGGTTCGGGTCGTATTCGACGTGCTCGATAGTCGCCGGTATATCGTGTTTGTTGTATACAAAATCGACAAGCCGCTGGAGGCGCTTGTGGCCACCGCCCTGGTGGCGCACGGTGATGCGGCCGTAATTGTTGCGAGCGGCATCGCGTTTGCGGCCGAATGTGAGCGACTTTAACGGTTCGTTGGTCGTGATGAAATCGCCGTAGGACACGGTGGTCATCTGCCGACGAGGGTTCGAGGTGGGACGGTATGATTTCATGTGAATGTTTTAGACGATCTCTATTTTGTCGTCCTTTTTAAAATAAACGTACGCCTTGCGGCCGCCGGCGCTATGCCCTTTCTTCCCGCGCACGAACGTGGCTTTGCGGCGGATCGGCACCACGCGCACCTTGCGCGGCATCACTTTGTAGAGCGCGTGGACGGCCTCGGCGACCTTTTTCTTGGTCGCATCGCGGTGCACCTCGAACACGTACACGTTCATAGTGTTCTGAAGCGTTGCCTTTTCGGTCACGCGTGGACGAAGTATGACAGCTGCGGCATGGTCGATCGTCGACGGGGAAGTATTTTCCGCCGCACCGTTCGCCGCCGCAGGCGCATGCGCCTTCTTTTCCGCCTTCGGCTTCACCTCGCCCTTTTTTGTCTTTATGCCAAGAAATGCCATTGGTTTATTCGTGAAGGGAATAACGATATCAGGAATTCTTATTTTTAATCTCTGCCTGCGCGCCCTTCTCGCGCCCCTCGTGGCTCTGGCCGAGTTTCGATTCAAAATGGGATATCGTCTTCTTCGGGTCGGCGAAGACCGCAAAGGTGTAATTCAAAAGCGAGAGCGGGTTCAAATTGCGAGCTTCGACCACTTCGATGTTCGGAAAGTTGCGGAACGCGCGCTCAACGTCAGCGGAATATTCCGGCACGGCGACCAAGGCGGCATTCTTTTTCTTGTAGGCCAATTTTTCAAAACCTTTGATGCCGGCGATGGCGGTAACGATCTTTTTCGCTTCTTTCGTCTTCGGCGCGGGTAATTTCACCTCATCGAGGAACATCACCTGGCCGTCCGCCGCTTTCTTTGAAAGAATCGTGAACAGGGCCTTTATTTTCATCTTTTTGCTGACTTTGCGGTCGAAATTCTTTTCATTGCGCGGTCCGTGCGCGATGCCGCCGCCCACCCAAATCGGCGAGCGAATGGACCCGTGGCGCGCCCGGCCCGTGCCCTTCTGCTGCCACGGTTTCTTGCCGCCGCCGGAAACCTCGCCGCGGGTTTTCGTGTGGGCCACCGGTGTCCGCGCATCGGTCATCATCGAAGTGACCACCTGGTGGACCAAGTCGGCATTCCATTTCAGCCCGAACACGGCTTCGGGGAGCTTCATCTTCCCTGTTTCTTTTCCTGTTTGGTTGTAAATAACCGTTTCCATAAATTTTTAGGCGGGCCGGACCTCAATGAGTGTCCCCGGTTTTCCTGGAATCGCACCGGAGACGATAAGTTCGTGCGCCTCCGCATCAAGCTTCAAAACCTTTAAATTTTTGACCGTCACCCGGTCGCTGCCCATACGACCTGCCATCCGCATACCTTTGGCAACACGGCCACCGGCGCGCGCACCGCCACCTATCGCCCCTGGTTCGCGTTCAGAATGTTTCTGACCGTGCGTGCGGCTACCGCCCGCAAAACCGTGACGCTTCACGCCACCCTGAAAACCCTTGCCCTTAGAAATTCCCGAGACCGCGACGATCTCACCGGGTTTGAATACTGAAAGCTCTACGACGTCGCCGCGCTTCAAAGTTTCTTCACCCTCGACACGAACTTCTTTGAATCCTTCGAAGATACCGATATCTTTCGTGTGGCCTTTGGAAGGCTTGGTGGCCCGACTCTCTTTCTTCTCGCCGTAACCGATTTGGATAGCAGTATAGCCGTCCTTTTCCTTGGTCTTCACTTGCGTCACGACCTGTTTCGGCAAGGTTAAAACGGTCGCCGGATAGACAACTCCGTCATCGCCGTAGACCTGCGTCATCTTCAATTTTTTGCCAATAAGAAAGCGCATAGCTCGTATAAAAACAGTGTCCGCTATACTAACCTATTTCGGTTTTTATGTCTACTGCTCGTTGACTTATGCCGAAAAAAGAATACCTTGAGCGAAGTTCAAGAGAAAGTAATCCTATGTCAAAAGCTCTATCGCAATTCAAACAAGGTCGGAAAGTAAAGCTCCTCTGTCCCCGTGTGGGGTGTGACCAAATAAAGATCTCGGGTATCCTCGGCGAAGACGAACATTTCTTTCGCAGCGACAATCGAGGAAGGCTGCGGTGGGACGAAAAGGCCCCGTTTAGAGGTTTTCACCTCCAGAACTATATCCTTTGTCCCAAATGCAAAACCACCTTTTCTTCCGCGGTCGTTGTCTCAAGGGGCCGAGGAAAACATGCTTTGATCTTTGGGCACGAACCGGAACCTTGCTAGGGTTCGAACGGCACATTCTCCGTGGGTGAGGTTCAACCTCACCCACTTTCTTTTTCCGAAACGAAAAACCGACCTCAAGGCCGGTTTTTCGTAGAGAAATACTTCTCCTAGATTACATCATCTTCACATCGATGTTCACGCCGCTCGGCAAACTTAAATTGGTGAGTGCCTCGACGACCTTCCCCGATGGATTCTCGATATCGATGAGCCGCTTGTGGACCCTCATCTCAAATTGCTCTCGCGCATTTTTGTGGACGAAGGACGAGCGATTCACCGTATACTTCTTGATCTCTGTCGGGAGCGGTATCGGGCCAAGCACGGTCGCATCGAAGCGGAGCGCCGTGTCCATGATTTGCTTTATGGACGCATCAAGGATCTTGCTCTCGTAGGCGCGGACGCGGATACGAAGCTTGGGCGCCATCTCGACTTTCGGCGCCGCCTTTACGGCCGACTTGGTCGGCACTTTCACGGTAGCTTTCGCTTTCGCGGCTTTTACCGGTTTTTCTTTTTTGACTGCGTCTTTCTCTGCCATGGGATATGTTAGGCGATAATCTTCGTGACGACACCGGCACCGACGGTCTTCCCGCCCTCGCGGACGGCGAAGCGCTGCTTCTCTTCAAGGGCGACCGGATTCACAAGCTTCACTTTGAACTTGATGGTATCGCCTGGCATGACCATTTCGGTCTTTTCCGGAAGCGTGACTTCTCCCGTCACGTCGGTCGTGCGGATATAGAATTGCGGCTTGTACCCGGTGAAGAACGGGGTGTGGCGGCCGCCTTCCTCCTTTTTCAGGACGTAAATTTCCGCTTCGAATTCGGTGTGGGGCGTGACCGAGCCAGGCTTGGCGATGACTTGGCCGCGGTGCACATCTTCTTTTTTCGTACCGCGCAGGAGCACGCCGGCATTGTCACCCGCTTGACCTGATTCGAGCTGTTTATTGAACATTTCGATACCGGTGACGGTGGTCTTGGCCGTCGGTTTAATGCCGACGATCTCGACTTCCTCACCGACTTTCACCGTACCACGTTCGATACGGCCCGTAACGACGGTGCCGCGGCCTTCGATCGAGAAGATATCTTCGATCGGCATGAGGAACGGCTTGTCGGTTTCGCGGACCGGCACGGGAATATAGGTGTCCAGGGTGTTGGTCAATTCCAACACTTTCTTTACCCATTCGTCATCGGCTGAGGTCGCTTCGAGGGCTTTGAGCGCTGAACCGCGGATGACCGGCGCGCCTTTGCCGTCAAAGTTCTGCTTGGTCAGGAGCTCGCGGACTTCCTCTTCCACGAGATCGATGAGGTCCTTGTCCGGCACCGCATCGCACTTGTTGAGGAATACCACGATCTTCGGCACACCCACTTGTTTTGCCAAAAGGATGTGTTCGCGAGTCTGCGGCATGACGCCGTCAGTCGCCGCGACCACGAGGATGGCACCGTCCATCTGAGCGGCGCCGGTGATCATGTTCTTGATATAGTCGGCGTGGCCCGGGGCGTCGATGTGGGCGTAGTGCCGCGTCGGCGTCGTGTACTCGCTGTGCGAGAGGGCAATAGTAATACCGCGCGCTTTTTCTTCCGGCGCGGAGTCGATCTCGTCAACCTTCTTTTCCTTAACATCTTGGCCGGAGAGCTTCAACGAGTGAAGAATGGCGGCCGTGAGCGTGGTCTTGCCGTGGTCGACGTGGCCGATGGTGCCTACGTTGACGTGCGGCTTTGACCGATCAAATGTAGCCATATTATCTTTTTACGTTCTTAACGAAACGCGCGAGAGCTTGTTTCGCCAAAAACGCAAACTATAAGAACTGTTAAATGAGCGACTTTTTAATGTCCACACAACGCAAGAGAGAAAGCTCCGCGCAGAGCGGAGACTGCGAAATGCGGTTAAAACATCATAGCAGAGGACAAAACAAAGTCAACGCAG
>VFSW01000859.1_pt1 | contig 44754 bp, 31 predicted proteins | sample 5358111 | NCBI WGS metagenome assembly VFSW01 (sample SAMN11554181, study PRJNA540505) | mine drainage metagenome | isolation source: sediment from site ElyBrook_90M | place: USA: Ely Copper Mine, Vershire, VT | collected 2017
GCTCAGCACGATCGAAGGCGGCTCGGGCGGCGGGACGCTGGCGACGCAGTTGTAGAGCAACACAGCACACAGGCAACGCGCCTCCACGGCAAGCGCGTTGCCGATGCCATGGGAACCTCCCGCCGACGCACCCTGACACGGCGCAGCGCGCCCTCACGGCGGGAGCGCCCCACCCTCCAGAATCCCAACGTGCGCGTGCCGTGCGGCTTGCCCTGGGACCCGCGCGGATGTAGGTAGGGGCCCGCTTATGACCGCCGACCGCCACGCTGGGTCACCCGCCCCCTCCGCGACGGCGTATGACGGCGTTTCTATCACTGCGGCAGCACAAGACTTTCGCCGAGACGTGCACGTCGTGCGCGATGCCCGCGGGAGGGTCGGTGCGTCTTTTGACGCGCGCGCGGAGGAGACCCTCGTGGGCACCCTGCCGGGGATCTATCCCGAACGGCTGGGCGACCGTGGATTCAACGAAGCGCACGGGGTGAGGTTTTCGTACTGCACGGGGGCGATGGCCAACGGGATTGCCACGACCCGCATGGTCATCGCCGTCGCCGAAGCTGGGATGCTTGGGTTCTTCGGCGCCGCGGGCCTTCCCCGTGACCGTGTCTCCGCAGCCGTGGACGAACTCACCACGGTTCTTGGCCACCGTCCCCTCGCGTGGGGCGTCAACATCATCCATTCGCCCAACGAGCCCGCGCTTGAATCCGCCGTGGCCGACCTTCTGGTCACCCGTGGGGTTCTCCGTGCCGAGGCGTCTGCGTACATGGCGCTTACGCCCGCGATTGTACGGTATGCGTGCGCAGGGCTGCGGGCTACACCGGACGGGCGGGTGGTACGTACGCACAGGGTGATGGCCAAGGTGTCCCGGCCTGAAGTCGCCCGAGGGTTTTTGTCCCCGGCTCCCAAAGCCATGCTGGACACCCTGGTGCGCGAAGGCAAACTCACGGCGGACGAAGCACGGCTTGCGGGGTACGTCTCCGTGGCCGAAGACATCACGGTCGAAGCGGACTCTGGGGGACACACGGACAACCGTCCGCTGGCCGTGGTTCTCCCCGTGATTCTCGCGCTGCGGGATGAACTTACGCGGGAACACCGACTGGCGTTGTCGGCAAGAGTAGGCGCTGCCGGAGGTCTCGGGTGTCCGTCGGCCGTGGCGGCGGCGTATGCACTCGGCGCGGCGTACGTGCTCACGGGGACGGTCAACGAAGCCGCGGTGGAATCGGGATTGTCGGTGGAGGGGCGCGCGATGCTGGCGGATGCGACGCTGGCCGACGTGATGATGGCCCCCGCGGCGGATATGTTTGAACTCGGGGTCAAAGTGCAGGTGCTGCGTCGCGGGACGATGTTTGGCCCGCGGGCGCAAAGACTCTACGAAGCTTACATGGCCTGGGAGTCCCTTGAAGCAATGCCCGCGGCGCAGCGGGAGAAGCTCGAACGCGAAGTGCTGGGGGCATCGCTGGAGACGGTGTGGGCAGAGACCCGGGCGTTTTGGGTAAAGCGTGACGCGGGAGAGGTCGCCCGGGCGGACGGGAATCCGAGGCATCGGATGGCGCTGTGCTTTCGGTGGTATCTCGGGATGTCATCGCGGTGGGCGATCACGGGAGAACCAACGCGAAAGCTGGACTACCAGGTGTGGTGCGGCCCGGCGATGGGGGCTTTCAACACCTGGGTCCGCGGGAGCTTTCTTGAGCCGCCCCCGGCACGGACCGTGGTGCAGATCGGCAGGAACCTTTTGGAAGGCGCGGCGCAGGTGACCCGCGCGCAACAGTTGCGTGCGTGCGGGGTGCCGGTTCCATCGTCAGCGTTTCGGTACATTCCACGGCCGCTGGACTGACGTTCCGCGAGACCGATTTACGCAAGAGTACAGCGAAGGCCATGACCGTTACGGACACCTTGCACCCGGTTCCCATCGCCGTTGTTGGCGTGAGCGCGATCTTTCCTGGCTCCGTGAGTCACACGGGCTTCTGGCGGGACATCCTTGCCGGCCGAGATCTTCTCACCGAGGTCCCGCCGACGCACTGGCTCGTCGAAGATTTCTACGACCCGGATCCCACCCGGCCAGACAAAACCTACGTCCGCCGCGGGGGATTCATTCCCGACGTAGACTTCGACCCGATGGCCTGGGGGGTACCTCCGTCCACGGTTCCCCAGACTGATACCACACAGCTCCTGGGCTTGATCGTGGCCCGGCAGGTGCTTGAAGACGCCTGCGGAGCGAGCTATCCGACCATCGACCGCAGCCGTGTGAGTTGCATCCTCGGGGTCACGTCAGGGCAAGAACTCATGGGCTCCATGGTGAGCCGACTGCAACGCCCGGTGTGGGTCAAAGCCCTTCGCGAAGAAGGTCTCCCAGAGTCCGAAATCGACCGGATCTGCAACCGTATCTCCAGTCAGTACACCCGGTGGGAAGAAGCGACCTTTCCGGGATTGCTCGGCAACGTGGTGGCGGGACGCATCGCCAACCGACTCGATCTCGGTGGGACGAACTGTGTCACCGACGCGGCGTGTGCTTCGACGTTTGGCGCCGTGTCCATGGCCGTCAACGAACTGTCCATGGGTCAGTCGGACATGGTCATCGCCGGTGGCTGCGACACCATGAACGACATCTTCATGTACGTGTGTTTCAGCAAGACGCCCGCACTGAGCCCCACGGGCGACTGCCGTCCCTTTAGCGACGCCGCCGACGGAACCATGCTGGGCGAAGGCCTGGGCATGGTGGCGCTCAAGCGCCTCGCGGACGCAGAGCGGGATGGAGACCGGGTGTACGCAGTGATCCACGGTGTGGGCACGAGCAGCGACGGCCGGTCAAAGAGTGTGTACGCACCCGTGCCCGAGGGCCAGGCCAAGGCCCTGCGCAGGGCCTACACCGCCGCGGGCTACGGCACCGAGACCGTCGAACTTGTTGAAGCGCATGGGACGGGCACCCGCGCGGGCGACCTCGCGGAGTTTGAGGGCTTGCGCATGGTGTTCGACGCCACGGGGCGCAGCGATCGGCAGTGGTGCGCGCTGGGTTCGGTCAAGTCGCAGATTGGACACACCAAGAGTGCTGCAGGCGCCGCGGGGCTGATCAAAGCCGTGCTCGCACTGCATCACAAAGTCCTCCCGCCGACGATCAAGGTCACACGCCCCAATCCAAAGCTCGCCGTCGAGCGCTCGCCGTTTTATCTCAACACCGTGGCGCGTCCGTGGATCCGTGACGACGCGCACCCGCGTCGTGCAGGCGTGTCCGCGTTTGGCTTTGGCGGCAGCAACTATCACGTCGCGGTCGAAGAGTACGTGGGCCCGGCCCCCAAAGCCCACCGACTGCGCACGCTCGAAAGCGAACTCGTGGTGCTCCAGGGCCCGGATGCGCGCACCGTGGCCCTCGAAGCCCGCGCCCTCGCCGACGAAGCCGACCGTTGCATCCACGGAGCCATCCTGGGCCTGACGGTGTACCTCGCCCGCAGTACCCAGACCGCCTACGATCCCAAGGCGGCGGTGCGGGCTGCGGTGGTGACGCAAGGGGACGCCGAGCTTTCAACGAAGCTCCGCGCGCTGGCCGACGCACTGGACGCAGGTGGGCGCCTGCCGCCGCGGGGCGTGTACGCCGGGCACGGCGCGCCCGAGGGCTCGGTGGGCTACGTCTTTCCGGGTCAAGGGAGTCAGTACGTGGGGATGGGGGCAGACGTGGCGATGCACCTGGACGTCGCGCGTGCGGCCTGGGACCAGGCTGCAACGCACGCGCACGCCGCGGGACGTACGGCGCCGCACACCCTGGTGTTTCCTCGACCGGGCTTTGACGACGCGGCGGCCGACGCGGCACGGGAGGCGCTCACCCGCACTGAAAACGCCCAGCCTGCACTGGGTGCCGCAAGCCTCGCGTTGCTCCGTGTGATGGCCGCCGTGGGGGTGACCCCCGCGGCCGTGGCAGGACACAGCTTTGGCGAAGTGATGGCCCTCCACGCCGCCGAAGTGCTTACTGCAGACGATGCGTTGCGCGTGGCTGCCGTGCGTGGCGCGATCATGGCCGACACCGCACGCGGAACCGAGGGTGCGATGCTGGCTGTGTCGGCGTCTCTCCCGCGGGTGCAATCCGAGCTTGCAAGGTCGGGCGTGGGAGACGTCACCGTGGCCAACCACAACGCCCCCGACCAGGTGGTGCTGTCGGGTACGCGCGCGGGGATCGAAGCGATCGAAGTGCACTTGCGCACGGCGAGTCTCGCGGTCAAACGCCTGGAGGTTGCCACGGCCTTCCATTCGCCGATCGTGGCGGGGGCGTGTGGGCCCTTGATGGACGCGCTTGCCACGGTGCCGATGCAGCGCCCGACGGTGCCGGTGTACGGCAACACCCTGGCCGAGCCCTACGCAGTGCAAGACGTCGCGATTCGCAAGACGCTGGCCGAGCAACTCGCCAAGCCCGTTCGCTTTGTCGACACGATCGAGGCGATGTACGCGGCCGGTGTGCGAACCTTTGTTGAAGTCGGCGCGGGCGCGGCCCTCTCGGGGCTGGTGTCGGCGACGCTGGGCACTCGTCCGCACGCGGCGGTTCCGTTGGACCGCCGTGGGGGCGACGGCATGACAGCGTTGCATCACGCCCTGGGACGGCTCGTCGCTGCCGGCGTTCCGATGCATCTCGAAGCACTATGGACGGCCTACGCCCCGGCCCACGATCCCCGAACGGACGTTCGTCCCAAAGTGACGCTGCGGATCAACGGTGCCAACTACGGCAAGCCGTACCCACCGCCCGGAGGCGCAGCTTCGCTCCCCCGTCCCAACCCCGAACGGTTGATTGAAGCGCCCATGACAAAGCCCGAGGCTCCCACCGCACCCGTCGCGTCTACGCCCGCCGCGGTCCCCAGCGACAGCCATCTTGCGTGGGTAAACGCCTTTCAAGAGACGCAACGACAGACCGCGGAAGCGCACACTGCGTTTCAGCGTGCGATGGCCGACAGCCATACGGCTTATCTCCGCACGGCAGAAGCGAGCTTTGCGACCCTGGGTGCCATGCTGGGGGGTGCACCGGCGGCGATGGTGATTCCAGCCCCGGTGGCGATGCCTGTCTCCGTCCCGGTGCCTCCCCCCATCGCAGTGCCTACACCTGGAATCGTACACGCACCCGTGGCCGTGGCAGCGCCCCCGCCCGTACAGTCCCCAGCGGCGGCACCCGTGGCGGTGGACGTAACGGCCGCGATGCTTTCTGTGGTCTCGCTCAAGACTGGCTACCCCGAGGAGATGCTGGGCATGGCCATGGAGCTTGAAGCCGACTTAGGGATTGATTCCATCAAGCGCGTCGAGATTCTCGCAGCGCTGCGGGAGCGGGTACACGGACTGCCAGAGCTGGATCCCACGGAGCTGGGGGCGTTGCGTACGCTGGGACAGATCGTGGACAGGATCCAAGCGGGCTTGCCTGCCGTCGCCCAGGCCGACGCAAGGCCGACGTCGGCAGGGCCCACGGTAGACCTCCTTGCGATCATGCTCGAAGTCGTCGCACAGAAGACCGGCTATCCCCGAGAGATGATCGGGATGGACATGGAGCTTGAAGCGGACCTGGGGATTGATTCCATCAAGCGGGTGGAGATTCTCGCGGCCGTGCGCGAGCGTGTTCCGGGACTGCCGGACATGGATCCGACGGAACTGGGTTCACTGCGGACGGTGGGGCAGATCGTGGCGCGGATGTCGTCGACGGCGGCGGTCACAGCGACAGTCACCGTGAGCGCCCCGGTCGCGGCACACCCCCCCCATGAAGAAAACCTCGCGCGGCGTACGGCCCTGGGACGGTACGTCCTGCGAGCGACACCCCGTGAGGCCGCGGGCATGGTGCGGCCAGGGCTACTCGACGCAAAGCGCCTCGTGGTGACAGACGACGGGAACGGCGTGGCCCACGCGCTGGTCGAGGCGTTGCGCGTGCGGGGCGTGCCGGCAGAAGTCACGGACACCGTGGACGAACGTACCGACGCCGTGGTGTACCTCGGTGGGCTGCGCGAGATCACGGGAATGGCCGAAGCATCGGGGATCGTTCGCGATGGCTTTCGCGCGGCCAAGGCGATCGCGGGGCGACCCAAAGCGTTGGTGACCGTGCAGGACACCGGCGGAGACTTTGGAACGTCCGGTGCGGGCATGCGGGCGACGCTGGGAGCCCTCGCGGGGCTCGCAAAGACGGCTGCACGGGAGTGGCCCGAGGCGATGTGTCGCGCCGTGGATCTTGAGCGTGGCGGACGTGACCCGGCGACCCTCGCGAAGGTTCTCGTGGGAGAGTTGTTGGCAGGCGGTCCAGAGTTTGAAGTGGGACTCCGTGCAGACGGACTGCGGGTGGTGCCGGAGAGCGTTGAAGCGGACATTGGGGAAAGTGCATCGGTGCTGACCCGTGGGGACGTGGTGGTGGCCTCGGGCGGCGCGCGGGGGGTGACGGCCGTAACGATGCTGGCACTGGCCCGGGCGACGGGCTGCAAGCTGGCGCTTCTCGGGCGTACCGCGGTGGAGGACGAATCCACGGTGACCCGTGGCGTGACGGGAGACGCTGCACTCAAGACGGCGGTGATGGACGACGCCCGTCGCCGCGGGGTCGCCCTCACGCCGGGTGAACTTACCCGTGCCGTCGAGCGGGTGCTTGCGGGCCGCGAAGTGCAAGCAACGCTCGAAGCCGCGCGGGCGATGGGAAGTGAGGCAAGGTACATCGCGGTAGACGTGACGGATGCGACGGCGGTGCGAGCCGCGGTGGACACGGTACGTAGAACCTGGGGATCCGTTGCGGCGGTGGTGCACGGCGCGGGTGTTTTGGCCGACCGGCGGATCGCGGACAAGACCTTGGAGCAGTACGACAGGGTGTGGGACACCAAGGTGCTGGGGTTCAGGGCGTTGATGGAGGCCACGGCGGAGGATCCCTTGAAGGCCGTGTGCGTGTTCTCGTCGGTGGCCGGGCGCTGCGGGAATCCCGGGCAGAGTGACTACGCCATGGCCAACGAAGCGCTCAACAAGCTGGCCGTGGCCGAGCGCGTCCGCCGTGGGGACCGTGTGGTGGTCAAGTCCCTTGGGTGGGGACCCTGGGCAGGCGGGATGGTCACGCCGGCACTCAAGGGACACTTTGACCGACTGGGCATTCCGCTCATTCCGTTGGAGACCGGCGCTGGGATGCTGGTGCGTGAGTTGTCCTCGGACAGCGGTCCAGACGTCGAGATTGTCCTCGGGGGCGATCCCCGAGGGGGCCTCGACGGAACGTCGACAGACGGTGTGCAACGGTTGGAACTGCGCATCGACGCCGAGCATTATCCAGCCATTGCGAGTCACGAGGTGCGGGGCGTTCCTGTTGTACCCGCGGTGCTTGCGATCGAGGTGTTCACGCGGGCGGCGCGGGCGCGTCGGCCTGACCTGGTGGTCCGTGCCGTGCAGTCCCTCCAGGTGCTCAAGGGCATTCGCCTGCCGCGCTTTAGTGAAGGCGGCGCCGAACGTCTGATCGTCGAGAGCCGGCCAGCGGGCACCAACGGCGTGCAACTCTACGCGATGTCCCTCTCGGGCATCGATGGCACGCGGCACTACAGCGCCAGGGTCGAGATGGGCGCCGTGCGCTCGGATGCCCCGCTGTCCGTGGCTTCGATCGGAGCATTGCAGCCTTGGAGCGGTGCGATCTACGACGGCGACGCGCTGTTTCATGGCCCGATGTTTCAAGCGATTCAATCCGTCGACGGCACGGGGGAGCGCGGGATTACAGGGACGCTCGTGGGCCGACGCGCGCTCGGCTGGCCCGACACCACCTGGGACACGGATTCCGCCCTGCTCGACGGCGCCCTGCAACTCGCCGTCCTCTGGACCCGTCGCACCCTCTCGGGGGCGTCTCTTCCAACGTCACTGGGCTCTTGGGTGAGTTACGGAGACACCCCCGCGGCAGTGCACGCGACGGCAATCGGCCGGGCCCTTGGCCGGGACCGCGCGGTCTTTGACGTCACCCTGGCCGACGACAAGGGTGCCACCGTGGGTGTCCTCCGGGAGCTCGAACTCCATGTATTACCGCCCCGATGACCGACCGTTTCGCCCCCATCGCCATCATCGGCCGGGGGTGCGTCCTCCCTGGCGCTCTTGACCCTGCTGCCCTCGCGGACCTCACCCTTGGCGCCCGCGATGCGATCGTTTCCGTCCCCGACGACCGCTGGATCCTCCCACCCGAGCGTGTCCTCGCTTCTCCCGACCAACCCTCGGGGGACCGCGCGTGGTCTGACCGCGGGGGCTACGTCACGGGCTTTGACACACGCTTCGACCCGCAAGGCTTTGGCCTCACTCCTGCGGTTGTTTCCGCCCTCGACCCCTTGTTCCAATGGACGTTGCACGTTGCACGAGAGACCCTGACCGACGCCGCGGTCGATCCACGGTCCGCGCGCGTCGGTGCCATCCTTGGCAACCTCTCGTTTCCTACCGTGTCCATGGCCCGCTACGCCGAGCACGTCTGGCTCGATGGCAGCGCCGTGGCGCCTCGTGGTCCCATCCCCGACGCCCGCAACGTGTTCATGTCTGGGCTACCCGCGCACCTCCTGGGGAGTGCCTTGGGTCTCACAGGCCCAAGGTACTGCCTCGACGCTGCGTGTGCGAGTTCGTTGTACGCCATTGCGCTTGCATGCGAGGCCCTCCACGACGGTCGCGCGGATGTGATGCTCGCGGGGGCCGTCAACCGCGCCGACGATCTCTTCATCCACATTGGCTTCTGCGCCCTCGCGGCCATGAGTCGTACGGGCCGCAGCCGACCCTTTGACCGCGACGCCGACGGGCTCGTCCCGGCCGAAGGCTGCGCCATGGTCGCCCTCGAAACGTTGGAAACAGCCATCGCCAAGGGACACCGTGTACTGGGTGTCCTCCGCGGTGTGGGACTGAGTAACGACGGGCGCGCCAGGGGACTTCTCGCGCCGTCCGAGGCAGGGCAGGTGCGGGCGATGCGCCGTGCCTGGACCGTTGCGGGATTGCACCCTGACACCGTGGACTACGTCGAATGCCACGCCACGGGCACCCCCGTCGGCGATGCGACAGAAGTCCAGAGCTTGGAAGCGGTGTTTGGGGGTGGGCGCACGGTGCCCATCGGCTCGCTCAAGGCGAATCTCGGGCACCTTGTCACCGTGGCAGGCGTTGCGGGACTGCTCAAGGTGCTGGCCGGACTCGAAGCGTCTGAACTTCCACCGACGCCCCACGTAGATCACCCCCTCGCGGCCCTGGAAGGGACGTCTCTGCGTGTCGTACGGACGCGTGAGCCATGGACTGCCCGCGAAGGTCACCCGCGTCGTGCAGCCGTCAGCGCTTTTGGCTTTGGCGGCAACAACGCCCATCTCATCGTGGAGGAATTTCGTGGTCAGAGTCTCGATGTGGCACGGCCAGAATCTCTACGTACACGCATCGTCGCTGTGTCCCTCGGAGCGCGGGTAGGTAACGGTGGATCCGTCACAGAACTCACAAGAGACATTGCTTACGGAAGCACCCGCGTGCGCGCTCGCGTGGACGGTGTTCTCTCGGCCCACGCCGATGAAGTGACGGTGCCTCTCGCGGGGCTTCGCACGCCCCCAACGGATCTTGCACGCTCGATCGCCCAACAGACACTATGGCTAGTAGCCGCGCGTGAAGCGCTCGATCCGCTCGGGAACTTTGCACCCGAACGAACAGGCGTGGTGGTGGGGATGCGCTGCGACGCCGAAGTCGCTCGTTGGGGAGCACGCTGGCGACTTGCAGATGAAGCGGACGCCGCAGGCGCCGACGCCGACTGGATTGCAAAGGCACGCGACCAGGTTGCCCCCACGCTCGACGCCGCATCCGTGCTGGGAACAATGCCTAATATTCCCGCTAACCGTGTCAACGTGCAGTACGACCTCGGTGCCTTCGGGTACACGGTCTCGGCTGAAGAACGCTCGGGACTCGTAGCGCTGGGCATCGCCGTGCGGGCGTTGCGCACGGGCGCGATCGACGTCGCCGTGGTGGGTGCCACGGACGCCTGCGCAGAGCCCGTCCACGAGCGGGCGCTTCGTGACGTCACGGGAGACACCCGCCCCGCGGGCGACGCCGCCGTGGCCATTGTGTTGATGCGTCAAGACGACGCCGTCGCGGCAGGGCACACACCGCTTGCCTTGATCGACGACGACGCCCCCGCCACGCTCTCGCTCGGCGATGATGGTACAGACCTCAGCCCGCTGTTGGGACGCCCCCACGCTGCAACAGGACTCCTGCACGTCGTCGCGGGCGTGCTTTCTGTGCACCATGGCTTTGTGCCGGCGCTACACCCGACGGAATCGCCCACGCCGTGGGTGGGTGCACGGACGGTGGCAGTCACCACGCGATCGCTGCTGGGTCCCACCGAGCGCGTTGTCATTTCGGCCATCGGTTCCCCCGTCGCGATGGATCCGCACCAAACGATCGAAGCACAGGGAGAAGCCCCCGCGCTACATCTTACGGTCCATCGCCCGCTCCCTGTGATCCCAGTGATTCGCCGAGAAGCCGTTGCAGCCCGGGGAATGCCCATGGCACCGACGCTCTCGCCGGTCGATGACAGGGCGGATGTCGCCCTGGCGACCCCTGTGACGCAGCCTACAACCGTTGCCGTTCCGTTGTCCGATGCGTACGTCCAGGTGCTCGCGCGGGCGACGGATCTGCAACGGCAACTGGGTGAAGCGCACAGGACGCACCTTGCGGACATGGCCGTGGCGCACCAGCGCTTCATGGACCTCCGTACGCAGGCCACGAGGTTACTGCTGACCGCGGGAGGCCATGGCGGCGTACAGTCTTTTGTACGTGCACAGACGGTCGCTGAGACCGTGCGCGTACCCGTAGCGTCCGCACCCACGCAAAGCATCGCGCCAAGCGTCACGACGGTGTCGTCCCGTGGACTCGCCCCCACGCGAGAGAGACCCACACCCAAGGGGCTGACCCTCGATCGCGATGGACTCAAGGTCCACGCAGGCGGACGGATCTCCGAAGTCTTTGGACCAGCGTTTGCGCAACAGGATGCGTATCGGGTGCAGGTACGCATGCCCATGGAGCCCATGCTCCTCGCCGACCGGGTGACCGGCCTCGACGCTACTCCAGGTGTTCTCGGTCGCGGAACCGTCTGGACCGAGACCGACGTCTCGTGGGGAGGGTGGTACCTCCACGATGGTCGCATGGCCGCCGGTGTCATGATCGAAACGGGACAAGCCGACCTGCTGTTGGTGTCGTACATGGGCATCGACAGGCTCAACCAGGGCGCACGGTGCTACCGACTCCTAGGTTGTGAGCTCACGTACCACCGCTCGCCGCCGCGCCCTGGGGAGCGACTGGACTACGACATACACATTGATGGCCACGCCGCCCAGGGCGACGTGCGTTTGATGTTCTTCCATTACGACTGCCGCACCGATGGCGCGCCTGCGCTCACGGTCCGCAACGGCCAGGCGGGCTTCTTCACCCCACGCGAACTCGCCGACTCCGCGGGAATCCTTTGGAAGCCCGAAGACCAGTCCATCGTCCCGCGGTCGTCTGCCCGTCTCGACCCACCGCCCGTCCCTTGCACCCGCAAAAGCTTCTCCGTGTCCGACCTCCGAGCGTTTGCGTCCGGGGACGTGTACGGTTGCTTTGGACAGGGCTTTGCACGCACCCGTGCGCACGTTCGCACGCCCCGCATCGCGGACGGTCGCTTGTTGTTCCTCGACACGGTCACCGTGTGCGCTCCCCGTGGTGGGCCCTGGGGCCGCGGATACCTCCGTGCCGAGACGACAGTGCATCCCGACGACTGGTACTTTCCCGGACACTTTCTCAACGACCCGTGCATGCCGGGCACCCTCATGTTCGAGGGCTGTCTCCAGGCCATGGCGTTTTACCTCACGGCCCTGGGCGTGACCATTGACCGCGACGGCTGGCGCTTTGAGCCCGTCCCCGACGAGACCTACAAACTCCTCTGCCGCGGCCAAGTCACCCCGGTTTCGCGCACCCTCGTCTACGACCTCTTCGTCGAAGAGTTCTCCGCAGGGCCGATCCCCGTGCTCTACGCCGACCTTTTGTGCACCGTCGACGGCCTCCCGGCTTTTCACGCCCGCCGCGTGGGCCTTCGTCTTGTCCCCGACTGGCCGCTCACCAGCCACCCGCGTACCTTTGACGCCGACGCACGGGCACCAACACCCACGCATGAAGCTTCTCCGTGGGCCACGCACGACGCCACCGCCACGGTCGCCGTGGCCACCAACGGGCCCAGCGCAGGCTTTCGCTTTGACCACGCGTCTCTTCTCGCGTGTGCGTGGGGCCGCCCGAGCGACGCTTTCGGACCCATCTACCAACGCTTTGACACAACCCGCCGCGTCCCGAGACTCCCTGGTCCGCCGTACCACTTCATGTCCAGGGTCACCCGGGTCGAGGGGCCGATGGGTGAAGCCCGCGCGGGCGCAAAGGTCCAAGTCGCCTACGAGATCCCACCGACGGCGTGGTACTTCAAGGACAACGGCGCGGGCACGATGCCCATGTGCGTGCTGATGGAGGCCGCGCTGCAACCCTGCGGCTGGCTGGCCAGTTACGTCGGCTGCACCCTCCTCTCCGACGACGACGTTCTCTTTCGTAATCTCGACGGCAAGGGTACGCAACACGCCGAAGTCGTGCCCACCAGCGGCGTGCTGGTCACACACGCCACGCTCACATCGGTCTCGCGTTCGGGCGCGATGACCATTGTGGGCTTCGAGGTCCGTTGCTTTGTCCGTGACACCCTTGTGTACACCCTCGACACAGTGTTCGGGTTCTTTCCCCCGTCGGCCTTTGCCGATCAGCCGGGCCTCCCCACGACACCCGAACACCGCACGCTCTTCGACGCTCCGACAACGTCCACCGTAGACCTTACGGTCCGTCCCGATCGGTACACCAAGGGAACCGCCCGGCTCGCCTCACCCTTTCTCCTCATGCTCGATCGGGTCACGTACCTCGACCCCACGGGCGGGCGTCACGGACTCGGTTGTCTCCGGGCCGAAAAGTCCGTGGATGCCAGTGCGTGGTTCTTCAAGGCCCATTTCTTTCAAGACCCCGTGCAACCGGGCTCCCTCGGCGTCGAGGCCATGTGCCAGGCCTTGCAGTTTTTCATGCTCGAAACCGGCCTGCACCACGGCATGGTGTCCCCACGCTTTGAGCCCATCGCCCTCGACCAGCCCCTCGCGTGGAAGTACCGCGGCCAGGTTGTCCCTGACAACCACACCATCACTTGCACCCTTGAAATCACCTCCGTGCAGCGTGACGACCGGGGCGTGCTCTCCGTCGCCGACGCCTCCCTCTGGGTCGATGGCAAACGGATCTACGACGCCCGCGGCCTTGCCATGCGTCTTGTCTCGGGTGTGCCAACCCAAACGTCCACAGAAGAATCCGTCGACTCAAGCACACACCCCTGGGTGCTCGACCATTGTCCCACCTGGGTGATTCCAGCCATCCCCGCTGCGTGGATGCTGCACCGTCTGATGGCACAAGCCACAAGGGTGACAGGGCTTGCTGTCACCACGGTCGATGACTTTCAAGTGCAACGCTGGGTGACCGTCCCGACCGACCGTGACAAGGGACCTTCGAGCGTGCGCCTTCGGGTGACGGCAACACCGACGGGGGACGGCACGGTACAAACCGTACTTGATGTGTACCGTGACGCCCGCGACCCGAGGCTCTCGCGCTACGAGCCGGTTGCCACGGCCACGATGACGGTCGGCGCGTACCCCGATGGCCCCGAAGCACTTTCAGCCCTCGATGCACAGTCCGCGACCGACCCCTACGCCGACGGAACACTTTTTCACGGCCCGGCCTTTCGTCGGTTGATTTCTTTGCGGATGGGGGAACGTGGCTCGTCCGCCATGCTCTCTGCGACGGAGGACACCGCGGTACTATTGGACGCAGCCCTCCATGGCATTCCGCACGACGCCCTCGAACGGTGGTCAATGGAGGTTCCCGCGGGGCGTGTGGCGTACCCCCAGGGCATCGAGCAAGCCGTGTTTTACGGCCCGGCGCCCACCGCAGGAGAGCTTCGTGTCGAGGCACGCTTTGTGGGATGGGACGGCGTCCGCGCGCGCACACGGATCCAAGTGATTGCCAACGAACGGGTGTGGTGTGCGTTGACACTCGCCGAGGTTCTCTTGCCCAAGGGACCCATCGGGATGGCGAAGCCCATCGACCGCGTGAGTTTTTTGCGGGATCGACGGTACGTACCCGGTGTCGGTCTATCGCGCGATGTGGGCGGGACCACGGTGTTGGAGACGTCGGACGTCACCGCGAGCAACTGGCTCCCTGGCACGCTTGAGACCGTGTACGCCGTGGGAACCGGCGAAGACCTCGCGGACACCATCGCGTTGAAAGAACACATTGCGCGACTCACCCACAGCCATCCCGCGCGGGTACGGTTGGACAGCGATCACCGCGGTGGCGTGACCCTGCACGAACCTTTCAACCACCGGGCACTTACGGTCGCCCGGGACAAGCACAGGGTGACGGTCGCCGACGCGCAACCCACAAGGGTGGACACCACGGCGGTGCGGGACTTCTGGCGCGCGCGGATGGAGACCGGGCCGTGGCCTGGCGAAGCATTGTTTCTCTCGCTCATTGAAAGGTTTGTGCGGCGGGTGCGGGTTGCAGACCCCGAGGGGATCGAAGCGCACCGTGGGCGGAGTCTGTTGTTTCTCGCCAACCACCAGGTGGGGGTGGAGTCCGTGCTGTTTGGCGTGGCGGTGTCTGCCCTCAACAACCTCCCGACGCTGACCCTCGCCAAAGAAGAACACCGGACGTCGTGGGTGGGTCGGTTGTTGGAACTTGGCTTTGCGTACCCCGGGCTCCGCGCGCCGAAGGTGATTGCCTACTTCGACCGAAGCAATCCCGCATCGCTCTCGGAGGTACTGGGAGAACTTGCCACGGAAGTACGTTCGGTCGGATCCAACGTGATGATCCACGTCGAGGGCACCCGCGCACGATCGAGCCTGGAGCGTGTGCAAAAGATGACGGGCGCGCTGTTGGACATGGCCATGGCACTTGGACAGTCGGTGGTTCCCGTGCGCTTTACCCGGGGGCTGCCCCGCGAGACGCTGGCGCAACGGCTGGAGTTTCCGTACGGCATGGGGCGGCAGGACATTCACCTTGGCGCACCGATCACCGCGGCAGAACTCGCTGGCTTGACGTACAAATCCCGCAAGGACCGGGTGATCGAGGCGATCAACGCCCTGGGGGATGCCGACGACGAAGACCCGCTTCCCGGGGATCCAGCGCTTGCCGAGCGTGTCGCTGCGTGGGAGACCGCAACGGGCGCCGAACACCCGCATGCCGTGATGCTCACCGTGCTGTCATCGCTCACAGACCCCGGCGTCGAGATCCGGGCGATGTTGGACGGGATGAACACCGGCGTGCTCGAACTGGGAGACAGCCCCAAAGAGCGCTGGCTGGCCGACCTCGCGCGGCGGCTCTACGGTCCGCACGGCCCGCGGGTGGCAAAGCGGCGCTAAAAACAACGTTGTTTCGGGATCTTCACGCAAGAAAGCGTCACCCGTGGCGGGAGATCCTTCCGTACAGGCACGACATCCTTCCGTACGGGCACGACATCCTTCCGTACGGGCACGACATCCTTCCGTACAGGCACGACTTCCTTCCGTACAGGCACGACATCCTTCCGTACGGGCAGGACTTCGTTCCGTACAGGCAGGACTTCGTTCCGTACGGGCAGGACTTCGTTCCGTACGGGCACGACTTCCTTCCATGGAGGCAGCAAATGCTTACGTGAAGGCATGTCGACCCTCGTGGAGACGACGGACCTCACCCCCCGTCCCCCTCTCCCTAAAGGGCGAGGGGGTGCAAGACATTGATTCTATAGCTCTTTCTCCCACCTCTCCCTTCAGGGAGAGATGGGCTGGGGGGGTGAGGTCCGTCGTAGATAGGCGGTACGCGTGGAGACCGCCCATGGGTCCGAAATCCGTTGGAACGTATACCGTTACGGGCGGAGATCGCGGTTGAAGGCCTCGATTCCGACGAGAACCCGCCAGTCGGGGGCACCGAAGTGGGGATCCAGCCCGGCGCCCGCCCCGAGCTTGAAGCGCAGTTGCATTCCCGCGTCGCGCGTGCCTTCGATCCTCGCGCCCAGGAGGGCTTCGAGCGCGGTGGAAGTCCCCCCGAAGGCCGCGCGCAGGGCAGTTGCACCCAGAATCTCGGGGCCCACGATCACAGCGAGATCCCGCTGTGCACCCACGGTCCACCGGGCTCCCGCGCCAAGACCCGCGATAAACTCGCTCCCTTGCGGTGCTTCGGGGACGGGGAACGTATCCAGGGGCCGGAGGTGCAGCCCCACGTGGGCTGCATACGTAAAATGCCCGAAGTCCCCAGCGACGTGGACGCGGAACATGGCCCTGAAGGTACCGTCGGTGACGTCGTCGGTGGGGTTGCCGTTGGGCACAAAGAGCTCGGCACTGACCCCGAGTCGGATGGCTGAGACTGCCTCGCCGAGGACTCGGGCTGCGATCCCGAGGCGTACGTCGGAGATGAGGTCAGGGTGGGAGGCCGGATCCACGGACGGTGCTGTCACGGTGTATCCGTCGACCGTCCCGCCCTGCCCCGTGATCCATAAGGGAGACGTGAAGTTTGCCCACAGCCTGAAGCGGTGAAAGGTCAATGCGAGGCCGATGTCGGCGAAGGCCTGGTCGGAGACCGCGGGAAGTGTCGTTCCGCCATCGCGGATCTGGAGGGGGTTGTGGGAATACCCCAGCGTGAAGGCCATCACGCCGCCGAGGGCACCGTGCATGTCGAGGGAATCCAGGCCAAGCCAGCCAGCGCCCGGGGCCGCAAGGTCGAGACGCTCGACCGCAAAGCCTGGGTACGGCTGCTGCGCAAGGACAGACGCCGGGAGACAGGCGAGAGAGGCCGCGAGGACGACGGCGCAGACGGTGGCGCTAGAACTCGGCATGGATTCGCGCTCCGAGGATGTGCACAGGTCCACGGTCGGCGTTGAAGCCAGGGTTCCACAGGAACTGGTAGTCGCCGGTGAGCCAGAGGGCTCGGAGGAAGTTTACGGAGTAGAAGGCCTCGGCGACGCCCTCGGCAGCGGGGTTGATGTGCCCATCGCCGACAAAGCCGTCGACGCCACCCATGGCAAGGTATCTGGCGTGGATGTCCGAGATCCAGCTCAGGCCCACGCCCAGGCCCGTGACGTCCAACGGACGGTGCCAGAGCCCCCCGTGGGAAAGCGCACCGAAGGACAGCGATCGGTCCGCGGAGTTGAACGCGTCAACCTCGGACTGCCCGTCGGAGTACATCGCCCGGAGGAACAGACCGAGGTCACGGGTGACGTGCTGTTCGATGTCGATGCCCACGCCGACTTTTACATTGGGCCTGCGGACCCAGCACATATCCGGGGCGGTGACATTGGTCGAGCCGTAGTTGTACCCGGTGCAGTTGGCGGCGTTGTGGGCGGGGTTGGCTTCGTACGCAGCGATCGCGTCGTCGAAGCGACCGATGTTCTCCTGGTTGCGGTAGCCCAGGAGGCGCACTGCCCCGGGCTGGCCGAAGAGCACATGATCGTGGGAGATCTCTACGGCGTCGGAGTAGTACTGTAGGAAGCGGGTATCGACAGGGAGGACATTGGGGTTCAACGGTGGGGCCATCCGACCGAAGCGCAACGCCCAGTCGTCCCAGAAGATCTCCGCGGTGGCACCCCAGGAGTACCCCCGGGCGTCAGAGCCAAAGTCCCAGGCGGTGTAGGTCATGAAGGCCATGTTGAGAAAGGTCTGCCGGGGATCCCCCGTCACGCCGTTGCGATCGAACACGTCGAGGATGGTGAAGTTGCCGACGGTAAACACCAGCCGACGGCGCGTTGTCGTCGACCCAAGTTGCATCGGGTCCGAGGTATGCGTCACGGGGTCACCCCCGAGGTCCACGGTCTGACGGAAAAACGCCCTGGCGCGGTACAACTGCGGACTCTCGGAGCCGGTCTTTTGGAGCTCGAAGTTCTGGATGTCACCGCCGATGCCACGGAGGTTGGACAAGGGGCGCTCGGCGATGAGTTCAGGGACCATGTACACTTCGCCGCCGTGCCACAACCGCAGGCCCATGAAGAGCGTGAGGGTCATGGTGAAGCTCCGCTCGAAGTCGGGCGAGAGCGACATCACGCTGCCGTTGGCGTTGGTGTACGGCGCGTAGAACGGGAGCTTCCAACTGGAGATGTACGTGAACTGGCCGTAGACGTTCCAGCGTTCGTGGTCGAGGTCATGGAGGCCGCGCGCGGCCATGAGGTTCATGACGTCGAAGGAATCGTCGGCGTGGCCGGCGGGCGGCGCGGCCTGGGCGCGGGCACTCACACCGCGGAATCCGACCCCGAGGCCGAGGGCCCCCAACGCGCAACCGCGGACGCAACCATACCCCCTCACCCGGTCACCCCTGGGGCGTAGAGATTGTCGATCTCCACGGTGGTGACCGGCGTGTCGCACGCCGCGAGCCCCACGACACCCGCCAGGACCCAGCGTCCCGCAAAACAACGACGCAGGAGACAGAACATCCCTCGTGTTCCGCGATTTTCCCGATGAAACGTGGGGGGGGTCATTGTGGGCCAGATCTTCAAAAGGCCGGGGATGGTTTGCTCCCTTGCACAGGGTGTCAAGCCGCGACCGCGACCCGGTGGCGGATGTGCTGAGTCCCCGGCGGCTCCATCGTATGAAGCACTCGCCGCGCAGCGGACGCAGAGCCTCGCCCTGTCACACGGGGCCAGCGTCAGGCTCTGTCGAAGTCAGCCAGGGTCAGCCCCATGGGGTCTGTGTCCATCGCCCCGAGCCGTCGCATGTCTCCTGCGAGATAGCGCCAGTGTTGGCCGTCCCGGGCAAACTTCGACGCCTCGACGAAGCTCTTGTCCCGCCCGGCGTGGAATACCCGGGCCAGAAACAACACCCGGGCGATTCCGTCGGCGTCCTCGGGGCTGTGATCCAGCACGACAAGGGCCATGAAGCGATGCGATTGCGCGACGGGCCGGACGTTGGCAACAAAGTCCCCCTCGGTGTGATCGGCGCGATCGACATGCATGGGGTGCATCGTGCGCCAGAGATACCCGGCGTCTCCGCGAGCGTAGGCACTGTACCGCGAACGCATGAGGGTCACGGCATCGGGAGGCTCGGCGCCACGGTGGTAGAGCCCACAGCAGACCGAGAAATCCTGGTCGGATCCGCAGGGACAACGATTGCTACGAGCCATCGCGTGACCTATACGGCCACACCGTCGGCCACCTCAATGAAATTCATGGCGCAGATGCCATCGTCGACGCGCTGCGTTGATTGCAGGTTGCTTGACACATGGAGATGAGTCGCGTTCCACTGCGCACCAGAGTGGCTCGGGATTCGACGAAGGTGGACCAGCAGCGGGTGTTGCTGGACGTGGCGATGCAGTTTGGGGCGACCTTGGACCTCGAACGGCTGTTGCCTCTCGTACTCGATCGCATGGTGGGATTGCTCGGGGCCGAACGAGCGATGTTTGGCCTCTTTGACGACCAGGGGCGGATCGAGCGGGACGTCGTACACAACATCGCGCGTACGCCAGGGATGCCTCCGCCGATTTCTAACTCGGCCATCGCCGAGGTGCTGGATCGCAAGACTTCGTTTCGCTTTGACGAAGCCACCAAGCCGTGGAAGGGCCGACCGACGAGCAGTGTTGTACTGTACAAACTCAAGTTTGTGCTCGCCGTGCCGGTGTTTGCCCGGCAACGCGTCGCGGGCGTGTTGTACGTCGATAGCTCGGCGCCCCACATGGGGGACTTTGCCCAGCATATGGAAACCCTCGAAGCCCTCGCGCGGCTGGTGGGCACCGCGGTGGAGAACGCCGAGCTTTTCGAGGCCGAGCAGTTTCGCACAGCGTGGCTGTGCCACCTTGCGCATGATCTACGGTCGCCGTTGACCGTGGTGTCCATGTGCAGCGAAGAGCTTCGCGAAGCCTCGTGGCCCGATCCGTCGACGCAGGAACTGTCGAATGACATCTCGGTGAGCACGCTGAAAATGCGGCGCTTGATCGAGAACACCCTGCGGCTTGTCGAAGTCAACGCGGGTGCCGAAGTCACGCATACATCGTTGATCGATCTGGGAGATGTCCTGCGGGCCAACGCCCGAACACTGCGCCTCCTTGCGTTGCGATCGGGCAAGCGCATCGAGGTGCGGTCAGGAGATCTACCCAGGGTGCACACCGTGGAGACCCGTCTGGATGTGGTGCTGGACAATCTGTTGTTCAATGCACTGAAGTTTTGCCCCACGGGGGGTACGATCACGGTGACGACTGCAAGACGTGATGATCTCGGGCCACGGCAGGCGGTCGAACGGCAGGCCCCCGCAGCGTCGCAGCTCTTTCGGTCGGCGCAACGGCTGCGGGGGGCGCCCGGGACCCGCTACGTCGAGGTGTCTGTGCACAACGACGGCCCTGCGATCCCGGATGACGTGCTCCAGAAGCTTTTTCGGCCGTACGCGCGGGGTGTCGAGGTGCACGAAGGGTACATCTCGACGGGACTCGGGCTGGCCATCGTTGACCAGTGCGTCCGGAGCATGGGCGGTTGCGTCTGGGCGACGTCGTCTACGGATGCTGGAACCACCGTGACCTTCACGCTGCCCACGAGCTTGGTGGCTTAAGCAAGGGATCCTTGGCACGGGGGCGTGGGGGAGACGCTCGACGGGAGGCGGTCAAGCGGCCACACTCCCGGGTGGTGACTCCCGGGCTTGACCATCGCGGGTACGCTCGCGGATCCTCCCGCGCGGTGAAACCCCGTGGACGTGGCGTACGGAATACCCTCGCGGGGATCGTCGTCGTGGGCTTCACCGTGGTGCTGTTTCCAGGCATGGCGCCCGCGACGGTTGAAGAGCAGCGTGCAAGGCTTCCGCCGCCCGCCCAGTGTGAAGACCCCGTGGAGGGTGTCTGGATGTCTCACAAGTTCGACCCTGTGTTTCAAGACTGGTACATTTTCACGGCGCGGATACGAAGAGCGTCGGCGGGTTCGAGAGATCTCACGGGAGACATCGAAGCGCATTCGTGGGAGGGCGGGGCAGCGGCCGTCGAACCCCCGGCGTGTCGCCCGGGCTTGAATCACTGGTCGGTGTTGATGCAAGCCCAAGGGACGCTCCACGGTCGGCACATCGAGTTCTGGGGGATCCACTGGGAGCCATTGCACACCTGGTGCGGTCGCACACCGCAGCCCGGGGAGTACAACCTCGATCACTTTACGGGCGAGATCGACCCGGCCATCCAAGAGTTTCAATCCGTGAACAACGACGGCGGACGCTCGGTCAACGACCCGACGGTGTTTCGCCGTGTGCGATGCTTCGACCCCCCCAACGTCCCCCATGTGACCGTCGCCCCACCGCCCTTTGTCCCGCCGGAACACCGCGGGGGGTGTACGAGGTTCTCCCCGTGATGCGTGTTCGTCTCCGTCGTGTCCGCGCGGTGCTCACCACCCTCAAGGGTTTTGTTCCGCTCACCCCCTTGGGCGCGCTGTGGCTTGCGCTGGCCCTCACGGCCCTGGTGCCCTACGGACTGCACCGTGTGGATCTTGTTCTCCTGGTCATCGGCAGCGTGGGGGTCGCGCTCACGGGCGTCTCCGCGTTGCTGGTCACAGGCACGGCCATCGGGGTGTACGTTCACCTCCGTGGGCGTTCGGGCGCGTTGCCGTTTCACGCCGAGTGCGGGCACCCCGGACGCACGGGCTTTTCGCTTCCCTCACTCTGGTACATCCCCTTGGTGAACCTCACCTGGACCTGGGAATCTCCCGAAGCCACCGTGCGTACCATCGCCCTCCGTAGACACCTTCACGAAGAGATCACCCCAACCCGCCGGGGTGTATACGAAGAGATACACCGCCGGGTGGTTGTCTCAGACGCCTTTGGGCTCACGCGGGTGAGTTACTCCGTACGCGAGACCCGCTCGTTGCGCTTTGCGCCGTCGGTCGGTGCGCTACGGCACATGCACGTTGTCCGTAGCATCGCCGGCGGAGACGCCCTCCCGCACCCTGCAGGTCCACCCGAAGGCGAACGTGCAGACATGCGACCGTACGCCCCCGGCGACCCCATCCGGTATGTACTCTGGAAGGTCTTTGCGCGCTCACGGCAACTCATGGTGCGCACCCCCGAGCGAGCGATTGCGCCCGTACGGCAGACCGTTGCCTACCTTGTGGCCGGAGACGGCGACGAAGCCGCAGCAGGCGCAGCCCGTGTGGCCGTAGACTCCGGAGCCCTCGGCAGCGAGTGGGTACTTGGCGCGGATGGGGTCGATGAGATCGCGAGGACATCCCTTCACGCGCTTGATGTCCTCGCCCGTAGCGCGTTGACACTGCCGGACGGATACGGCGCGGGTCTGTCAAGCTTTCTCACGCGATCGACCCCAGGGTCGGTCGGTCGCGCGGTGGTGTTTGTTCCAGGACGGCCTGGCCCATGGCTTGACCGTGTGATCGCGGCGGCGCGGGCGCGCACGGCACCCAATCAACCGCACGCCCCGGTGGAGTTCGTTGTCTGTACCGACGGCATCAGCCGTTCTCCCAAGCGCTCGTGGCTCTCCCGGCTCGCGTTGCGCACGGGCGTGGCGATCTCCGATGGCACCGTGGATCTCACCGACGTCAACACCGTCGTCGGCGCATTGAACAGTGCGCGGGCGCGGGTGCTGATCGTCGACCGCCTGGCCGGCAAGGTCTACGCCGATGGTCATCGCCCTGTGCTCAGGGCCGCGTAGGAGTCACGGAGTGTCCGTGCGAATCTTTCAAGGGCTGCGTCACCCACTCCGTGCGATGGCCATGGCGCTCGCGGCGTTGTCCCTCGCGTGGGGGATCAGTCTCGACGAGGGGCTCATCGCAGCGATGGTGGGCGCTGTCCTCGGGGTGGTGGTCGGTGAGTTTCTCGGCCGATCGCGGCTTCGTCTCGTGGCGGTTCTCGTCGGCACGACGATCGTACTGGGGGTGTGCTGGAAGCTCGCGGCGATCGCCACGACCACCGAGACACTCCCGGCGGCCGTGGGACCCGGGAATACCCTGGTGTTCGCGAGTGTGATCCGTCTGGGCACACTGGCCTTTGCGCTTACCACCGCCCTGCGCACCCTGGCCCTCCGTCGCCCTGCCGCCATGGCGCTCGAACTGGCTTTTGTCACGGTAGCACTCACCACGGTGTTTGCATCGCACCGCGACGGGGTGATCTCTCGACCCCTATGGCTCAGTGATTGGGCGTGGCAACAGGGATACGACCCCGCGACGGTGCTGTTGGCGATCGGCGCGGGCGCGGTCGGGTTGCTCGCGGTGTTGTTGATCGCAGAGAGCCGTAGCGGACGGGCGCTGTCGTCCATCGTGGCCCTCGCACTGCTGGCCGTGACCGCTGTGTTGTTCATCAACGTGGTGGGGCCACCCACGTCGCCGTCGGCCAATGATCTAGGTCTTACAGACGCAGGGACGGGACGCCCGCCGCATCCGACCGACGCGGGTCGGCAAGGTGGACCGGAGAATCCCGGAGACGGCGGGCGAGCAGGCCACGGAAACAACCACGGAGACGGTGGATCTTCGAGAGGACCGGACGCCAGCCCGGACGACGGAGGCGGCACGAGCGGGTTGGATGGCAGCACGGACGGCGGTGGAAGCTCGGGTCAACCCGATGGGGGCGACGGTAGCGCAGGGACGGGAGACGGCACCGACGGTGCATCGTTGCCGCCGCCCAGCGACGACGGTGGCATCGGCCAGGCACCGCCGCCGCAGGATGGCGGGAGCTATCGCCCGCCGCCCTCCAGCGAGCGCTTGAGCGAAGACCAGCAACCCAACAACTCGCCGGCGCCGATGGCGGTCGTGCTCTTTGACGACGACTACTCTCCGCCGTCCGGGGCGTACTACTTTCGGCAAGAGGCATGGAGTGAGTACAACGGCACGCGGCTGGTCACCAGCAACCGAACCGACGTCGATCTAGACATCGAAGACGACTTTCCGACGGCGGTAACGCCTGTTCAAGAACCGCCGCCGACCTTTGGGCGTACGCGGGTGCGGGGAACGGTGGCCGTGCTGGTCGAGCACACGCACCCCTTTGCACTCGAAAGCCCGGTGACGCTCGCACCCGCGGTCAATCCCAACCCCACACGGTTTCTCCGGGCGTGGCACTTCGACTCCCTGGCGCAATCCATCGACTATCGTCGGCTCATTGGCCGCGCCGGAGGCGATCACCATTGGACTCGGGATGTGCGTCAGTACTACCTCCAGGGTCCGAGCGACCCACGGTACGCCGCCCTCGCCCATCAGATTGTCAACCAGAGGCTCCCCGTACGACTGCGCAGTGACCCCTTTGCCGAAGCCGTCGCGGTACAGTTGTATCTCAACCACGAATTGATCTACTCGACACGCCGTCGGCACAACACCACAGCAGACCCGACTGCAGATTTTCTCTTTGGTGACCGCACGGGGTACTGCGTGCATTTCGCACACTCGGCAGTGTTTCTCTGGCGGGCCCTGGGGATCCCGTCAAGGATCTCAGCCGGGTATCACTCGGACGAGTCCAACCGTCGTGGGGGTTCGGCGTTGTTGCTCCGTGGCGGTGACGCCCACGCGTGGCCTGAGATGTACGTCGACGGCGTGGGCTGGATCGTCCTGGATATCGCTGCCGAGCGTAACCTCGACCCGCCGGGTACACCGCCCGACGCAGACCTCCAGAGACTCCTCGGCGAGATGGCCCGGCAGACACCCCCCGAGCCCGATGTGCACACCCCTGGACGGATGCCCCGACGGGTGCCGCATCATCTTGCTCGACACCTTGGTCGCGCGGTGTTGTACGCCCTCGCCGGAGTACTCGTTGCGTTGTACCTCACCAAGCTCTGGCGACGAGTGATCCCAAGGCTTGTGTCGCCGCGGAGGCTGCCACGGGTGGCGTACCGCAAGGTGCTAGACCAGCTCGCCGAGGCGGGACTCGCGCGGCACTACGGCGAGTCCCGCGAGGCCTTTGCGCAGCGCGTGGGAGCCATCGTACCGTCGTTTGTACGGGTCACGGAGTTACACGTCGGGGCACGCCTCGGTCGACCGCCCGAAGGCGATGTCACCCACCACGACGCTTACTCCACCGTGCTATGGCGCAGTCTCTTCGCCACCGTCCGACATGAACTTTCGTCCACGGTGCCACGCTGGCGGCGGGTGCTGGGGCTGTTGCACCCGGCGTCTTTTCTCGATGCACGTTGAGGTCGCATGGATTCCGAATTTCAACAATCCGAGCATATCACCCACACGCCGGCGCCGCCGATCACCGACCTGAACGGCGCGCACGACGTCGTACAGCGTCTCCGTGAGCGACTGTCCACCGCGGTGCGCGGTCGGGACGAGGTGATTGATCTCATCATCACCGCGCTCCTCGCAGACGGGCACATTCTCCTCGAGGACTTTCCCGGTTCGGGCAAGACCACACTGGCCAAAGCCCTGGGGGACTCCATCATCGACGACCGTCCCGACGATGACATCGTGACCTTTCGGCGGATACAGTTTACCCCCGACTTGCTCCCTTCGGACGTCACCGGGACAACGATCTTTGACCCCAACACCAACCGCTTCTTTTTTCGTCCAGGGCCCATCTTTGCCCACATCGTCCTCGCCGACGAAATCAACCGAACGTCCCCAAAGGTGCAGTCCGCCATGCTCGAAGCCATGGCCGAAAAGCAGACCACCATCGACAACCGAACCCGCGCCCTCGACGATCTCTTTTTCGTCATCGCCACGCAAAACCCTCTCGATCTCGCGGGTACCTTTCCGCTCCCGTCTGCGCAGCTCGATCGCTTTCTCTTCAAGGTCACGATGCACCATATTGCCCGGGACGCGGAGCTGGAGGTCCTCGCGAGTTATAAATCCCGCAAGGAAGGCGCTGGCAAGGATCTCCCGAGGGTCACCCGCACCGAGATCATCGACGCTCGTCGGGTGATCGAGAATCTTATCTACGTTTCACCGGACATCCGTGAATGCCTGGTGGACATCGCCGGTCGCACCCGGTCCGATGATCGCATCCTCCAGGGCGCGTCCACCCGCTCGCTGGTCTTGATGATTCCTGCGCTCCAAGCCCGTGCGCTGTCCCGCGTCCGGGACTACGTCAACGCCGAAGACGTCGAATCCCTTTCGCCCAACATTTTTGGCCACCGGCTTGAACTCGCGCCAGGCGCCGACAACGTCATGGCCGTCATCAAAGAGTGCATCGCCCAGCCCATGGAGCGCCTCGCCCGCGCCACCCTCCGGCGGTGAGCGTCGTCGTGCGCGAGATTCCATCCCCGCGGTCGGCACGTTTCGTCGCGGTCGGTCTCGCGTTGGCGCTTGTGCTCGGCGGAATGCGGGATGTCATTGCGCAGACGCCACCCACCGTGAGGTTTCAAGGCACGCCCGATGAGACCGAAGCGTACAGGGAGTACACGGACAACCATTTGCTCACGGCCCGTACACGCGCCGCGGAGGTGCTCCGGCGCAACCCGGATTCCATCGTCGGAAACTATGTGATGGGGTGCGTGTACCGCGAGGCCGAGGGAGACCTCCCGCGGGCGATGTCGTACCTCGGGCACGCGCGCGAACTGTACGAAGCCCGGTACGGTACCGCGCGTCCGCCGGGTGCTCCGTGGCAGTTGCACCGAGAGATCCTCTTTGCCATCCAAGCCCTCGCGGGAGAGATGGAAGAGTACGCGTACCAGGTCCAGGTGTTGGAATTTCACGATTATCTCTATGACCCTGACCTCTTGGGCGAGCACGCCTGGCCGCTCTTGCACCTCGGTCGCTTTGACGAAGCGCGGAGCTTTGCCCGCCGCGCGATCGCGTCGAGTGACCCGTGGCAGCAGTCCCTCGGACGCAACGCTCTCTGTGCGATCGAAGGCGCTGCCCGGCAACGTCAAGCTGCGTACACGGCATGTCTCGATGCTTTTGAAAACGCCAGGCACAGGGCGGTAGGCAACATGGACACGAACCCCGCGACGGCGCCACACGTTGCGGTCCATGCCTACAACGCCGCGTTGGCTGCACAGGGTGTGCTCCGACCCGACGAGGTCGAACGTCTTGCCGTGGAAGGTACCCGTCGGCTGGAGTTCACCACGGCGAATCCCTGGCGGATCCTCGTGCGGTTGTACCTGGATGAAGGCCGCGCGACGGAGGCCGTGAGCGCTTTGCGTGAGATGCAGCGCTGGCGGATCCGTCAGCCTGCGAATCTCCGGGATCAGGACAGGGCCGAGACCGACGCGGCGGTGGCCACGGTGCTTCTCGTCGCGGGCGAGCGTGACGCAGGCGTGCGGTTTATCTCCCGCGCGCTCGAACGACCCGACCGACGAGGGCTGGTCGCCTCGGATCCAGAGCAAGCCATGGGAGCACACGCGCTCTTGCGTCGCGCGTTGGAACGCCTCGGTGCCGAACTCGCCGCTGAACGCGCGAGTTGGTCGGGGATCACCGGGCGAGCGGGAGGGATCGCACGATCGATGGGTCGAGGTCTCTCTGCGTGGCCTGACGACGAGCGTGTGGTCAACGTGCTGACGGACGAAGACCGTCTGGACAGCACGTTGCGATTGTACGTACGCGGCGGGATCGAACCCGTCCCCTCGTGGCTCGTGGGGGATCTGGTGGAGGTCCTCGGGGCGGGTGTGGTCGCCGTGGCCCTGAGAGACGTGCGCCGCGAGGAGCGAGCGACGCCAGCGCTCGTACCGTACTACGACGGACTGGAAGCCGAAGTGGCACTGGCACAGGACGACCCCGATCGTGCGTTGCGGCTCGCCCAGGCGTCTCTCGCACGGCTCCCATCCACCGAGGCATTGCTCCAGGCGCGGATTGCCGCCGTGGGTGCCGAAGCTGCACGCCGAGCAGGCCATGAGACCGTCGCGCTGGGATTGTACGAACGGGCGATGCAAAGGGATCCAGGGGTCATCCGGCGGATGGGCCTCGCGCTACCCGCACGGGTGTCCCAGCACGGAGGTTTTGAGACGCAGCAGCGGGCCGTGACGTTGTTGGATCGGTCGCCAAGGTTTCGGTCGGCGGATGCTGGCTTTCAAGTGGTGGTGGACGGCAACGATCACACGGCGCGGGCTTGTTTGCGGTCGGCCATGGGGGCCCTGTTGGGATGCACGGAGGTCACGGCGGAGCGTGGAGAGTCAGCGGATGACCTCGGCGCGCGCTTGGTGAGTCAATTTCACCAGGAGATGTTCGCGACGCGCGTGGGACTGTCGACGCAGGATCTCCGATCACTCGATGGGTCGACGGTCACCGATGCCGCAGCCGCGCGCGAACAGATGAACAGCGTGCTGCGAGACATCAGCGCAGATCCCGACGGTGTGCACACGCCATGATCTCGCCTCGCGCATCGATGCACCCGCGGCGGGTGGTGATGGGCGCGCTGGTGGGTGTCGCCGGCGCGGTGTCTCTGCGGGCGAAGGCCGCGCCAGCGACAGTCGAAGAGCAACGCTCAAGGCTGCCACCGCCCGCGCAATGCGTCGACCCGGTCGAAGGTGTTTGGATGTCCCATCGGTACGAGCCCCCGTTCGATGAATGGATGGTGTTTACACTGACCATTCGGCGGCAGGGCGGGCGTGGCGGGAACGAACTGTCCGGGACGATCCAAGCACACGCGTGGTTCGGTGGCGGTCCTGGGGCCTCGGAGCCGCCGCGGTGTACCGGAACGATCTCTGACTGGATTGTCGGAATGCACGCTCTCGGACGCGTGAACGGTCCCAGGATTGAGTTTTGGGGGACGGACTGGCAGGTGCAGCAAGTGTTCTGTGGTCCGCGCGGATTCGGGTACAACCTCGATCACTTTTCGGGTGAAATCAACCCGACGCTGTTGGAGTTTCAGTCGGTCAACAACGACGGCGGACACGCCGTGAACGACCCCACGGTGTTTCGCCGGGTACGCTGCCTCGACGCCGACACAACGCCGCATCCCTTTGTCGCCGCGCCGCCCTTTGCGCCCCCTCCATCCGCGTGGCGGTGCGATCGATGACCCTACGACGCACGGTCTACGCCTCTCTTGTTCTCGTGTTGATCCTCGCGCCGGCGTTGTCACCCGCGACGGTCGAAGAACAACGTGCGCGTCTCCCGCCCCCGGCTCCACCCGACACCTGTCACAACCCGGTCGAGGGCGTCTGGCAGTCCCTTCGGTACTATCCCGGCAACGCAGCGTGGTACCGCTTTGTCCTTGAGATCCATCAGAACGGTAACCAACTCACCGGGCGCATCGACGCGCACTCGTGGGATACACCGCCCAATCAGTCCGAGCCCGGTCCGTGTCGCGCCGGGCTCAACCACTGGATCGTCGCGGAAACCGCCGTCGGGACGGTCGACGGGCTTCGCATCGTCTTTGGCGGCACGCGTTGGGCCGTTGCTCAGTCGTTTTGCGGCGAGCGACCGTGGTCGTACAACCTCGATCACTTTCGGGGAGAGATCGACACGGGGCTCCAGGAGTTTCAGTCGGTCAACAACGACGGCGGGCTACAGATCGACGAGCCCACGGTGTTCCGCCGGATCCGTTGCTTTGACTCCCCGTTGCCCCCTCACCCTTTTGTCGCACCGCCGGCTTTTCAGCCCCCACGCCGCGGGTGGAACTGGCGTTGCAACAACAGTCCTGGGAGTTGATCCAGACTGGGGATCTTACGGCGGTGGCGACGCCATCGGCAGGTCGGGCACCGCAGGGAGAACCAGGTCCGCGGCCCGGCGGGGATACACCCACAAGGGCTCGGTCCATGCAACAGAACCCCGGTTGGCAACCAGACGCTGGTACGGGTCGTTGTGATGTGGCGGGTTCATACGGTTGTTGTCCGTAACAAAGCCTGCATAGAGATAGTCCGTGAGCTCGCCGGCTTGGAGAACTCCGTCCCGTGGCCGTGCATCGGCGTCGCCAAGAACACCCCGGCGAAGATAGTACGATAGATAGCCCCCCGCACGCCGTGGTTCGGCCGTGTCCGAAAGCACATCCGGGTCGGATGAAAACAACCCGATACGCCCGGGAGCCGTGACCCAGTCGTCCATGAAGCCCCCGGAGTGACACGAATCCAACGCAAGGATCACCGTCCCAGCTTGGATATGCCCAAGCGCCGTGGCGACTTCAGTGTCCGTGAGCGGCCCGTCGACAAGTTCCAAGGTCTCGTCCACACCGTCGAGTTCGCTGGTGTCTCCCGCCGGCACCGGTTGCACCCCGCCGTGTCCAGAATAGAACACCAAGACCACGTCGTCGGGTTGCGCCCGAGAAGCCATCGCGTTGATACCCTGGATGAAAGCCGCGCGGGTGACCGCCGCGTCGAGCAACACGGTCTGGTCGGTCGGCGACTGGAGATGGCTCGCCCGCATCGCCTCCCCTAGAAACCTCGCGTCGTCCGCACAGCCGTAAAGCCTCCCGCGCGGATAGGCCGTGATGCCCGCGTAGAACCCAAGCACACGCCCACGTGCTTCGGGCCCAGCGCAACCCGTCGGCGGACTGATCTCTCCCTCTTGAATCACCACGGGCGGGCGCTCGGTCGCGACCACACGAAAGGCCCCGGAGCCCGCGTCGGCGTAGGACGTCACCACGAGTTCGTAGATTCCCGCTTCGGGAATCGCCACGTCCAGCGTGCTGTCCACCGGGCGTTCATCGTGGTTGGGTCCTGTGTCGTTGGCATCGTCGTTGACCCACGTCTCGCCCCGCGGACCAAGCACCGTAGCCACCGTATCAAAAGCCATCGAAGTCACTCGAAAGCGTACCCGTGACCCGGGCCGCGCGGTAAAATGAAACCACGTCCCGGGTACATCCACATGCCGCTGCGGGTCTGCAAGTTGCGCGACGGTGCGACCGAGTTGGATCTCGGGACCTTCGCCAGCGTCCGGGCGGCGTTCCATCGCAAGGGTGTACGTACCGGACTGTCCCGAAGACGCCGTCGTCGCGCGAAGGGTGTATCGCCCGGACACCTCCGGGACGACGTCCAGCAACGCGTCCAGACTCCCGGGGAACGCATCATCGTTGGCTGCGACAAAGCCGCCCGGGCCTTCGAGGACGAGATTCGGGTCAAATTCCGTGGATCGCATCGCGATGCGTACGCGCCGACCCGCAGCAAGATCAACGCTGTACGCTTGAAAAAGCCGCCCGTCTTCGCCCACGTCCGAACGTCCCCGAGCCAGCTTGCCGTGCACGGTCCCCAAGGTAAAACCCGTCGGAGCGGGGTGCAGCGGGTGGACCACCAAAGGCGACACCGTCGCTGCCCTGCGGTGACCTAGACAACCCGCGACGATCGCGACGATCATCGCCTTTGCGGCCTGCCCGGAGCCTCTCATCGCGCCTCAGGGCTCGCCGGGCGCGCGGGTGGTGAGGGCAAGGGCATGGATGGCACCCGACATCTCTCCCGCTAGAAGTTCATAGACCATTCTGTGGCGCTGAACCATCGTACGACCGACAAAGGCCCTGGAGACTACTCGCACGCTGTAGTGCCCACCGCCTCCGCGTGCGCCGTCGTGTCCCGCGTGTGCAGCACTGTCGTCGGCCACGTCAAGGGTGTCAGGAGAAAGGCCCGTTTCAAGGGCCGCACGGATACGCTTCATGGTCGCTTCGCTCACAGGGAATGTGTACACCATCACGGCGGGCCGCGGGTGGGGCTCGACGGTCGAAATGGGGGTGCTGATGTCTGGCGTCCTTGTGGTCAGTAGCGTTACGATAGCGGAGCTTTATGGAATTCATCCCTCGGGGGGATGTTCTTGTCGTCGACGACGACGAGGACCTCCGTAACATGATCGCGATGTTGCTGGAGTCATCGGGCTTCACCGTCGCGACAACACCCTCGGGGGACACGGCCCTCGCAATGTTGACATCCCGTCCCTTCGACGTTGCCCTGGTGGATCTACAACTCCCGGTCCTCCGCGGGAGCAGTGTGATCGCGCAGGCGAGAGCCCTGCGGCCGGACCTCGAAGCCGTGGTGATTACCGGTAACAATACTTTTGAAGCCGCGGTCGAAGCGCTCCGTGCGGGTGCCTATGACTGCATCCAGAAGCCTTTTTCAAATGATCACCTGGTACGGGTGATTGAACACGCCGTCGAGAGACGTCGGTTGAGACTTTCGGCGGTCGAGCACGAAGCGCGGATGGCGGCGCTGAGTACCTTGCACGCCGTCGCGAGGGCATCGAGCAGTTCACTGGTTGCCGACGAGATTCTGGATGCAGCACTCACGGTGACGCTCGAACGACTTGGCGCCGACGCAGCGGCTGTTGGATTCATCGACGCCGTGGGAGCAACCTACGCCCGCGCGCGCACCCGCGACGGGAGCCCCGACCGTGGATGCCTCGCCCACGGGGTCGCTGCGACCGAGCCTCTGGCCGCTGAAGTCATTCGCTCGGGAGCGTGCGTCGAGCGGAAGGACGTCCGGGAGGTTGAAGGCGAAACCGCCGCGGCCCTGGCTGCGTGTGGTTACATTTCTGCATGGTGGGTTCCCGTGGCCTCCGTGGGGAGACCCCTCGGTGCGATGCTCGCGGCATGGCGTATCCCCAGGGCGTCGGTGCCGTCCGACATGGCTCTTCTTCGCGCCATCGGTGAAGAAATCGGTCCGTCCATCCAAAACGCGAGGATTCACGCACAGGCCAGGCTCCACGCCACGCGGCTTCGGGCGATCCATGATCTCGTCCGGGCGATCAACAGTGAACGCGACATTGATGCCGTGCTCAGTCTGTTGGTGTCCCGGGCCGCGCAGGTGGTCGGCGCAACGGACGCCACGGTGCTACTTCCTACAGCCGACGGAACGGGACTTCAGATGCGGGTGATCCACGGCGCGGGCTGGACCGCCCCCGTGGGTACGATTTCTCCCATTGTCGGAAGCTTGAACGGGCTGGTGTTTCGCGCGGGGCATGCGCTGGTGTCACCTAACATGCGGGACGATCCAAGGGTGTTTACGATGATGCGGGAGCACACCCCGGCGGGACCGTCCGCGGTGATTCCGTTGCTGCACGGGGGAACCGCGACGGGGACGCTGTGCGTGGTGGACAGCGCCCACCTCGGGCGGGTGCTGACCGACGACGACCTTTCTCTTCTCGGGATGCTGGCCGAACACGCTGCGGTGGCCATCGAAAATGCGAGGCTCCATGCGATCGAACGCGCGCAGAATGCCGTGCTCGAAGCCCGGGTCGAAGAGCGCACCCGCGCGCTTCGTGAGGCGCAAGAACAGCTCGTACGCCGCGAACGCCTGGCGATTCTTGGCCGCATGGCCGGGAGCGTCAGCCACGAGATCCGCAACCCCCTCGGCGTACTCAAGAACTCTTTGTACTTTCTACGAATGTTGCTAACTCCCCGTGGCGACGACGAGGCCCTACGGCACGTGGACGTGATGGAATCTGAAGTCGACCGGGCCAACGGGATCGTGTGTGATCTCTTGGATTACGCCCGGGTACGCGCGCCCGTCCTGCGCCCGGTGCCTCTACCAGCTTTGCTGTCCAGGGCACTCGCGGGAGTGTCTGTGCCCGCGGGGGTGACCATCGTGCGGGACTTTGCGCCCGAGGCGCCGTACGCGCTGGCTGATGCCGACCAGCTCTTGACGGTGTTTGCCAATCTTGTACGCAATGCCCTTCAGGCGATGACCCATGGTGGCAAGCTCACGCTGCGGGTAACGCGCGACGCACGCGGTGTCCTGGCCGAGGTCACGGACTCGGGGCCTGGAATCTCTCCCGAGATCCACGACCGACTGTTTGAACCCTTGGTCACCACCAAGGCCAAGGGCCTGGGCCTCGGACTCGCCACCGCCAAGAACCTCGTCGAGGTACAACACGGTACGATTACAGTGGACAGTCATCCTGGCGTCGGGGCGAGTTTCATGGTGCGACTGCCCGCAGCGACGAGCGAGCCGGTGACGCCGCGGGCACCCACGGCGGCGTAGACCCAGGATGCGCCAGAATTCCGCACGATGGACCCTGCGCACGCCCCAGGGCGTTCGTGGTTGCATCCTGCTTTTCTTCCCACGGCTCTCGATGGTGTGTCTCTGCGTCTCCGTCGGCTGCGGGTCCGTCCACCCACCGCCTCCGAGGCCGTCGTCTTCCTTCCCCGGGCACTCGGAGACAATCTCCGCGGTGACTCTCCCCGTGGTTTCACTCCGCGTGCTGGCCACGGGGACTGGCACGGACGACACCCCGATGCTCTCGCTCGACCCCTCGGGAAGCCTCTCGGTCAACAACCATCCCTGGGGTCGTCTGACTGGCACGCGCATCCTCGACGCCCACGGGACCGAGGTTCTCAACGTCAGCGCAAACGGCGAACTTGTTTCCGCAGGACGCAGTCTCGGGCGCCTCACCCCCGATGGCGACCTGGTTTCTCCGCGCGGCACCGTGCACCTCGGCGACGACGGTATCCCCGAGATCATTCACCCGGTATCTGGCCGACGGTCACCCGGTCCGATGCGCATCGAGGGACTGACCGCCAGCGCGCGAACCACCGCCACGGTGCTAGTCACCCTGGTCATGCTTCTTGCGCACCCGCCGACGCCGTAGGCAACACCCCCTACACTTGCAGAATCGCGCCAAGAACCGCGAGACACACCGTGCCGACGGACAGCGCCAGACCCCCAGCGGGAGGCGCCAACCGTGGGTACACTTCGGGTTCGGTGCGCCATGTCACCAACGGCGGGGCGACAAACTGCAACTCGTTTTCGACCCTCACGGACGGTTGACGCATCGGATGATGTCCGAGAGCCGTCGCGCGATGGACCGTTCCGATCACTGCCACCCGCTCGCCCACGCGGATCCAGTGCTCTTCAACCCCGGACTCCGAGTCCGCGCCTTCGATCTCATGGTCAATGCGCGCTCGCATCGGGTCGATCTCGACGCGTCCCGTGTCGTCTTCGACCCAAAAGACCTGCGTCGTACGGTCGGTACGCGCGAGGACCTTGCGGGCCCGCGCGCCGCGACCGTCAACGTCGTAGTAATGTACTTCTCGCACGGCCACGGACACCGGATTGTACAAGCCATGGACGGGGGTATCGCAGCCGACCGTCCCCACGAGTTTGACAAGGCCGTCGCGCGCACGGGCGATGGACGTCACGGGCAGGCGCGCGAGTTGGCGGGCTTCGGCGACGGTCATCGGCCCAAGCTGCCGACGGTAGTGCTGCACCACGCTCCCCACCGTTGCCGCACCCGACACCACGGCGCCCAAGAGCAACGGGGGAAACATCACGCCACCCGCTGGCCACCCGTGACCGTGCGAAACAACCCGATCGCCACGCCAAGGATCTTGAACGTGCTGAGGTCACTCCGGCGCACCAAGATCGGCGCGAGCTTCTGGTTTGCGGGTTGGAGTCGGACTTGATCCAGCTCGGAGAAAAAACGTTTCACCGTGACCTCGTCGCCAACGAGGGCCACGACAATGTCTCCACGGTTGGCGGTGTCTTGCCGCCGAACAAAAAGAATGTCCCCGTCGTGGATGCCCGCTTCGACCATGGAATCACCACGGACCTTGAGGGCAAACGCTTCGCCGCCACCGCGCAGAAGCGCCGGGTCCATCAAGATCGACTGGTCGGGAATCTCCATCGCCGCGGTGAGCGGCCCCGCGGCCACGCGACCGACGAGCGGAACCCGGAGCATCTTGGGTTCGGACATTCCACCGCCGTCGTCGTTGGCCGAGCTGTCGCAGTCCACGGGGCGAAGCGCCCTGGATTTCATGTCTTCGCGGCGGAGGTATCCTTTGCGTTCGAGCGCGCGGAGGTGATCGCTGACGCCGTTGGTCGAACGGATGCCCATTTGTGTGCCGATCTCTCGCAACGTCGGTGGGTACCCATGGTCACGAATCGACCGTCGGATAAAAACCAGGATCATCTCCTGGCGCGTGGTGAGCTGCTGCACGACGTCTGCCTCCCGGCCACCCCGGCTGGAATCCCTCCAGCAACGGTACATCTGCAACGTACTGAACGCGAGTGCAGCTTGTCAATTCCTCGTGCGTCTAACTTGGGCGTTGTGTTCATCGTCTGCTACGGATCCCCGTGGTGGCCCGCTCCAAGCGACTGACTTTGCCGCTGTTCGTGCTCCTCGGCGCTGTCCGGGCGTTGTCCCTGTCCTCCGCCTGGGCCAGTCCGACACACGGTCACACGGCCCTCCACTCCCTGGACAGCGCCTCGGTGGGTTACGCCAACAGCGGCGCGCTCGCCTCGGGCGTCCGTCTCGCGCCCTCGGACAGCGTCCGGTACCTCCCTGGACGGACCCTCCACTACGGCACCGCAGAACTCGTCGGGTTGATCAATCGCGTCGCGCGAGAGATCTACCGGCGCTTTCATGTACCCGTCACCGTCGGAGATCTCTCAGCGCACGACGGTGGGCCCGTGGGACACCATGTTTCTCACCAGAGTGGCCGTGACGCTGACATCGTGTTTTTTGTACGCGACCACGGCGCCCACGACCGCCCGGTACAACTCGACGACCTGGTGTCCTTTGACGCCGCGGGAGAGTCTCCCGACCACCGCCTTCGCTTTGACACCGCGCGCAACTGGTCCCTTCTCGAAGATCTTTTCTCCGACCGGCAGGTGCGTGTCGAACGGGTGTTTATTTCAAGCCCGCTCCGGGCACGACTGCTCTCCTGGGGGCGCGTCCACGGTACACCCGCCGGGGTTTCTCGCGCAGCGGCGACCCTTGTACAACCCGCGCATGTGTCACCCCACGACAATCATTTTCACGTTCGCATCGGATGTCCCTGCGGAGACCGCGCCTGCCGTGAAGGCGTGCGTCTGCGTCGTCGTCGCCCACGACACGCCGCTCGCGGACCCTCACATGGTCGGTAGCCACAAGGGTAGCGTCACCTGCACCGTCGTCCCGTGACCTTCGCGTGAAGTGATGGACAAACCCCCGCCGTGCACTTCAGCAATGCGCTGGACAATCGCGAGACCCAGACCGCTCCCGGCCACGTCGTGCTCGGTCGCCGCGCGAAAAAACGGCTCCGTCGCGCGGGCGGCCACCGGCGGTGACATCCCGACACCGTTGTCCGTCACCGTCAACACGCCCATCGTCGCTTCGGCGTGCAACTCAATCTTGACCCGCAGCGCACGCGCCGGACTGCGGTACTTGATCGCGTTGGCCAAGAGATTCTGCACCACCTCGCGCAGCGCCGTCTCGGAGCACGCGAGGGGCGGCGCGTCGACGGAGAAAACAACCTCGGCGCAGGCCGCGACAATCTCGACTTCACACGCTTCAACCAGCGAGGTGACCACGGGAAGAGGCTTCGTCGGTCCCTCCGACGGCCGCCCTGCGCGGGACAATCGCAGGAGTTCGTCCACCATGGCGACGACTTCGTCGGTCTTGCGGGCGATGCGTCCAGCGTACTGCCTTACGATCACAGGGTCGTCGGGCTTTTCTTGCAAGAGTTCGGCATACCCCGTCACGGGGTTGACCAGGCCCTTGAGGTCGTGGGCGATGCGTGATGAAAAGTCATCGAGGTCCCGGTTGCGGTTCGAGAGCAGATCGATGTACCTCGCTCGCCGGGCGTCTTCTTCCGTGAGTCTTCGCACCACGAGGCGACGAACCGCGAGGAGGATCGCCACAACGACCACACCCGACACGCCGTCCATTTGCACCGCAGCCGTGTGCGCAGCGTCGATCTGTTCACGGATGTGCCCCAACTGTGCGACGTTGATACGCACCAGCAGCGCGGCGTCTTCCGTCGCGCGGGTAATCGTCGGATCCAACGCGTCGTGGACGAGAAGCTCCGCACCCGCCGTGTTGTGCGCCCGCGCGAGCGTGATCACACGGTCAAGGGTCGCAAAGTACTCCCGCACAGCCGCGTGCGTAAGCCGCCATTGTTCGTACTCATGGGGAAAGTTTGCGAGCGGGTCGTAGGCGCCCGCCATCGTCGTGTACAAATTATCCGTGCGGTCGCGGGTGGACTCCAACGACTCGAGAGCCTCGGGCGTCCCGCGGTGCACGCACGAAGCGACCTGGGCGTGGAGCTGGTTGAGCCCGTTGGACATCCGGGTGAGCAAGTCCACGGACTCCGTGGCGTTTTCAACGAGGGCGTGCGTCTGTTCACGCACTTTCTCCGCGAAAAACGTAGACGTGGCGACACTTACGACGGTGGCCAGGGTGATCCCGGCAAAGCCTAGGTTCACCATCCAGAGAGCCCGCGAGGCCCGTGTGACGGGACGGTCGGCCATGGTGCCCTCTGACCTTTCTTCAGTCTTCGTCCTCGCCGCCGCGCGCGAGAATCCTGCGGATGGTCTTACGATCTACCCCGAGGATCTCCGCGGCTTGAGACTTGTTGTTGCCGAGGTGACGGACCACGGCGCGGATGAACGACAGTTCGACTTCGTCAAGGGAGGGCACCCCGTGCGAGAGAATTCGTTCCCATAGCGCGGGGAGGGACAAAGGCTCGGTGTCGGTGGCGGATGTAACCGTACCGCCCGTGGATATTTCGGGCGGAAGATCAACGGGAAGAATCACAGGCCCGGCGGCGAGAGCCGCAGCGCGGAGCACCGCGGACTGAAGCTCCCGGACGTTGCCCGGCCAGTCCCTGCGACAGAGTTCTGTAATCGCTTCGGACGAAAACCTACGGGCGGGCGAACCTCCGTGGTTGTGCGCAAGAAAATGTTCGGCGAGGACAGGGATGTCCTCACGACGTGAACGCAACGGCGGAACCACGATCTCGATGACCCGCAACCTGAAGAGAAGATCTTCACGAAACCGTCCTGCGGCAACGAGTTGATCGAGGTCGCGATGGGTCGCGCACACCACCCGTACATCCACTTTCACAAGTTCGTCCGAGCCCACCGGGCGCACTTCGCCTTCTTGGAGTACCCGTAGGATCTCGGCTTGCCCCCGCCAGGGCAACTCGCCCACTTCGTCGAGAAAAAGCACCCCACCGTGCGCGAGAAGAAAAAGCCCTTTGCGCGGGGCCACGGCGCCGGTAAATCCCCCGCGGGCATGGCCAAAGAGTTCACTTTCGAGGGTGCCTTCGGCAAGGGCGGTGCAGTTGACGGGGACAAAGACACCCGACGAGCGGGTGCTGTACCGATGAATCGCTCGTGCGACCCATTCTTTTCCGACACCCGTGTCTCCACGAATGAGCACGGGAGCGTTGGAAGCCGCAGCCCGGGCGATGGTGCCGTACAACCCCACGATGGCCGCACTGCGACCGACGATGGTCTCCCGCGGGACGACAGGGAGCAACGGAACGGTGGGCACACGGCGCGCGGCGGCGGCGCGATCGAGGGCGGTGCGAACGGCCTCGCGAAGGGCGCTTGGACGAATCGGCTTGGGTAGATACGCCTCGGCGCCGCGACCGACCGCGCGAACGGCATCTTCGAGTCCGCCAAAGGCCGTGAGTAGAATCACGGGCGTACCCGGCCATTCTGAACGAAAAGAATCGAGGAGAGAAAAGCCATCGGTGCCCGGCATGCAGACATCGCTGACGACGCAATCGACCGGGTCGGTGCGAGCCGCGGAAAGTGCCGCGGAGACCGAGCCGGCCGTGGTGACGCGATGGCTTTCGCCGGCAAGGACGGTGCGGGTGAGTTCGACGTTGTCCGGATCGTCGTCGACGACAAGGATGTGCATGGAAGTGGGCCGGGGCATGGGTGGCGTACAGCAACGGCAACCGGCAAAGAGCCGTTTGCAGAAAGGGTTGTAGCCCCAAGACAGTCGCTTGTCGCCCCTTGGACAGAAGATCAAACGGACGAGCAGGGCGTCTTGCCGTGGATCTTCGGGCTTGAATTTCGGCTTGCGTGAGGCCGGGCCAATCCACGGTGTCAGCCCATGAGGTCTGGCACCCCACCGCTCCCTTTCACCCTCTACCCCACGCCCTTTGTCCGCGCCCGAAGGTCCGCCGGGTCGAGTCCATGCTTTTTGAAGAGCTCTCGAAGATAGCGTCGGTGTACGCCCGAACGCCGCGCGGCCTCGGAGAGATTGCATCCCGCGGCGTCAAAGAGCTTGACGAGATAGTCCCGCTCAAAGCGGTCGACCGCTGCCTGCTTTGCATCTTGAAAGGGCAGCCCTTGACCCTCAAGCGGGGTCTCTGGCGAAAGGGTAGACACCGTTGTGCCGGCATCGGGGCCCAAGGGATCGTCGGTGTCGAGTCGCGTGACCACCGCGCCCGTGCCACCCGATAACATCACCGCGCGTTCGACGAGGTTGCGGAGTTCTCGGACGTTGCCCGGCCATGCGTGTCCGTCGAGACCCGCCAATGCCTCGTCGGTAAGTGTCGCCCCGTAGCTCTCTGCGAAATGCACCGCCAGGGCGGCTACATCCTCCCCCCGTTCCCGCAATGCTGGAACACGGAGTCTCCCGATGGCCACGCGAAACAATAGATCGCGCCGAAACCTCCCGGCGTCGACTTCGTCCTCCAACGACCGGTTTGTCGCAGCGAGTACCCGAACATCCACGGGGATGTACCCGTCTCCGCCCACAGGCTTCACCTGCCGGGCCTCCAGCGCACGCAAGAGGGCAGGTTGCAGTTCTAACGGAAGCTCGCCGATTTCATCCAGCAAGAGCGTCCCGCCGTGGGCGTGTCGAAACGCTCCCTCGGCCGCGCCCACGGCACCCGTATACGCCCCGCGAACGTGCCCGAAAAGCTCCGAGGCAATCAACGCAGGAGACACCGACGCGCAGTCAAATACCACAAAAGGCTTGGCTGCCCGATGCGACATCGCGTGAATCATTCGCGCGACCACTTCTTTTCCCGTCCCGGTCTCTCCCTCGATGAGCACGGTGAGCTGCGACGGGGCCAGCTTTTCGATCGCCGCGCGCATCCTTGCCATGCCCAGCGAAACACCCACCAACGCACCCGGCGCTTCGCGTGGCGTCCGTACGTCGTTGTCATCCCCGACACGGATCGTGACCGTCACCCGGCGCCCAAGAACCAAACTCACTTCTCCACGAAGGGCCAGTTCACGAATGCGCGCGCCCTGGTAGTGCGTGCCGTTCTTGGTGTCCATGTCCACCAGTTCAAAGCCATGGGGAAACGCCCGCACTTCGACATGGCAACGCGAGATGTACGGATCCACGATCACCACGTCGTTGGAGTCATCCCGCCCGATCCTCGCGATGCCCTCTCGCAGCCGCAGCACCGGTGGGTTTCCGGGGGAAGAGATCTCGACCCAGCGCGTGGGGGTGGCCCGTGCGCGCGCCCCCGGCGAGGTCATCGTCCGACCACCGTCGTCCGGCATGTTCCCTAGGATACCCCTTTGGACCCCTCCACGGTGCACCTCTTCTCTCACGGCGACCCAACAGCACGCCAACGCCGGACGGACGTAGGTTCTGGGTCGGGTTCCCCCGTGTCAGGTCTCCGCGCACGTAAAATCGCTCTCGAACACAAAATCCCGCGTTCCAGCACGCAAAAAAGCTCTCGAACACGTCACCGAGTCATCGCGGGCTGGCTTTGCGCCCACGGCCCTGCCCCACGATCTCTCAGACCCTTTTGCAACATCTTTGGGTATAACCCCACGCCTCGGATGTCTCCCTGGGTGCTTGCGTATGGCCTGTTGGCCGCGGTGCTGTCCATCGTGGGTGGACTCGTTCCGCCGCCACGTACACGCCCACGGCCGTTTCTTCTCGGGGTTGCCGCGGGGTTTCTCTTGGGGTTGGCCATCGTCGGGTTGATTCCCGAGGCGTTGCACGAATGGCACGGAGACCCGCACGTCGTGCTTGCCATTGTGGTTCTGGGCTACCTCGCCGTGGGCGCTACCCATCAACATCATACCCCCGTCCCGGTCGCACCCTGCCCCGACGAAACGCCCGAAGGTAAAGTTCTTTGGAACACGCGACGATACGCGGGGTTGACTGGCGGCCGCCGAGCCAGGTATCGTCGACCCGTCTTGGCGCCGCTCTGGCGCCGCTCTGGCGCCGCTCTGGCGCCGCTCTGGCGCCGCTCTGGTCGACTGGAGTGCGTATGAAAAAACCTCGTGTTCCCAGTGGTTTCGCCGCGGGCGTGAGCGCCCTCGTGGCATTCACGTGCGTCGCGTCGGTCGCACACGCCCACTACCGCCGAATGCCCGCCGTGGCGTGCCGAAACGCCGGCGGGAACTCCGTGGTCCTGAACGCCAACGCCGCTGGCAGCCTCTACGACGATGAGGATGGTAATTACGGTGCTAACCAGCACTCGGCGGTATGCCCGATCGTCAACGACGACGCGCTCGATGACAGTCAGGCCACCCACGTCTACGTCGACTTCTCCGATCAGTCTGGCTACGACGCAGTCCGCGCGCAGGTCTGTATCAACTCGGCCGACACGAACTACACGCAGTCATGCGGCACCGTCCAGTACAGTTCCAACCTCACGGGTGGTTCGACCACTTTGACCGCGAGCACGACGGGAAATGGCTGGCTGGTCGTGCCCCTCGGCTCCCCCTCCACCTGGTCGTACGAAGGGTACGCAACTGTCTACGTGACAATCCCCGGCTGGGACGATGTCAACGGCACCTACTCGTACGTCAACGGATACGACTACGACAGCAACTAGCGTAGTCGATGAGCATGTCACGCGTGCCAACGGCAGTGAGCGGAGCAGTGGCGGGTGCGCTTTGTGGCCTGCTTGCCGCCCGCGTGTATACGTCCTTCCCTCAACACACGGCATCAACCCCAGCCGCCACGTCTTCAGAAGAATCCACTCGCGAGCCACCCAGGGTCATCCAGATTCCTGTTCCGCAACCCGCCGTGGATCTCACATCGGTCGAGGCGCGGCTGGCGCGTCTCGAAAGCGCCAATAGCCGTCTCTCGTCGGTTGCGCCCACCCCTCCAGAGGAGCGACCGACCGGCGAGGAAGCGACTGCCCGTGGTGAAGCCGCCGCCATCGGGCGTCTCCGAGACCACGACCAGGAACCGATGGATGTAGCGTGGGCAACACGCACGACCGGCGGATTCGAGACAGATCTTCAACGAATCGGCCATGACCAGTCACTCCAGGTCGAACGGGTAGACTGCCGGTCAAGGACATGTCTCGCGTTCGTGCAATGGCCGCGGTACCAGGATGCGCAGCGGAGCATGTCCGCCTTGCTGCATGCTGACTTCGCTGCCAACTGCACGCGAACCGTGTTCTTCCCCCCGCCTGACCCGAGTGCGCAGGGTTCCTATCGCGCGCGGATCGACTTCAACTGTACCGAAACGCGTTCCGAGCAGGCTGGATCTCAATGACTTACAGCACTGGAGCAGGCCCGATGCAATTCACACCATGGCACATCGCCTCTGGAGGCGTGTCATTGGTCGCGGTAGTGCTCGTCGTGGCAAGTTGCGCTACGACGGTCCATCCAAACAGCAACGTCACCGACGGCGCTCCTGCGACCACGGGGGATCGTTCGGGTGAAGAAGTGGATGCCGGTGAGGTACTGGTGATTGACGCGGTCGAAGCGTCCGACATCTCACTGGGCACGGATCAAGGCGTGTTCATCGACAGTAGTCTGAGCGAGATGCCCCCGTCGGGCGTCCTCTGCTTGGGGACGCGATGTCAGACCGACGAGGTTTGTTGCTACTCGAACGGCACCTGTCTCCAGGCCGCCGAAGTCATGACGGCGTGCCCAGTCGCGCGTTCCGACGGCGGCGACCTCACCTGCGCTGCACCCGGCCAGTGCCCGGCGGGGCTGGTCTGCGACCTTCAAGTGCGGGGGGGACTTTGCGGCGGCATCGGCACGTGCATCCCTGCCGTAAACTGTCAGACGCGCTGTTCCGGCGACTGCACTGCCTGCGGCTGCGATGGTGTAACGCGCACGATCGAGCAACTATGCTTGGCCGAGATTCCCTTTTCGACGCAGTCCCCCTGTGGCGTTCAACCTACTCCGGGAGGCGATGCCGGCTACCAGCCCATCGGCTGCGGGGAGAATGCTCAGTGTCCTTCCGGCCAGCACTGCTGTCTGCTTACAGGCATTTGCGTCCCCGTATCGTGTGCGGGATGCTGCCAAACGCCTCCGCCAGGGACCCTCTCCCCGTGCGAGACCAATGACGAATGCCGCAACGAGCAGTACTGCGTGCGTGACGGTTGCTCGGGTGCAGGCGGCTGCCGTTTTCGTCCAGCTTCGGGGGCGTGTCCAGGGGTTTCGGCGGCTGTCTGCGGATGTGATGGCGTCTCCTATCTGAACGCGTGCTCGGCCGCCCAGCAGGGCACCAACGTCGCCCACGCTGGAAGCTGTTGAGGCTCCGCGTCAGGCATGAGGCTTGAACTGCCGGGCCTCCAGCGCACGCAGGAGCGCCGGTTGCGACGCCAACGGAAGCTCGCCGATTTCATCCAGCAAGACCCCAGAAATCCCTTTGGACCCCCGCACGGTGCACCCCTTCGCACGCGCGGGCCGTACCGCCCCTGAACATCGGACCATCTCGCGCGCTTCGGTAAAATCCACCGCGACGGGTTCCCGAGCACGCGCCAAGGCTCTCGAACACAAAATCCCGCGTTCCAGCACGCAAAAAAGCTCTCGAACACGTCACCGAGTCATCGCGGGCTGGCTTTGCGCCCACGGCCCTGCCCCACGATCTCTCAGACCCTTTTGCAACATCTTTGGGTATAACCCCACGCCTCGGATGTCTCCCTGGGTGCTTGCGTATGGCCTGTTGGCCGCGGTGCTGTCCATCGTGGGTGGACTCGTTCCGCCGCCACGTACACGCCCACGGCCGTTTCTTCTCGGGGTTGCCGCGGGGTTTCTCTTGGGGTTGGCCATCGTCGGGTTGATTCCCGAGGCGTTGCACGAATGGCACGGAGACCCGCACGTCGTGCTTGCCATTGTGGTTCTGGGCTACCTCGCCGTGGGCGCTACCCATCAACATCATACCCCCGTCCCGGTCGCACCCTGCCCCGACGAAACGCCCGAAGGTAAAGTTCTTTGGAACACGCGACGATACGCGGGGTTGACTGGCGGCCGCCGAGCCAGGTATCGTCGACCCGTCTTGGCGCCGCTCTGGCGCCGCTCTGGCGCCGCTCTGGCGCCGCTCTGGCGCCGCTCTGG